>JAAUYE010153233.1_pt1 | contig 11366 bp, 24 predicted proteins | sample 7278081 | NCBI WGS metagenome assembly JAAUYE01 (sample SAMN14350131, study PRJNA611818) | marine sediment metagenome | isolation source: surface marine sediment (0.6m) | place: French Polynesia: Moorea | collected 2018-08
CAAGTCCTTGGGGGCGATGAACTCATAGATGCGCTCGACGCCTGTACCCTCAGGAGCAGTGTCGGCCTTGGACTGGGACTTCTTGGCCTTACCCAACTCCGTGGCTAGATTGCTCAGGAAATCGGCAAAGGTGGGGTCCTTACCAAGGATGATGCTGGTGGCTTCCATGTTGACCTCTTCCGGTCGCAGCGCCAGGGCTCCAAGCGGTACGAAGTCGATGGAGTATTCTGTTCCGGTATGAGTCGTCTTGGCCTGCATGTCCGTGATGTTCATGTAGTAACTGACGATACCATTGGAGCAGCCTTCCTGTTCCGTTGTCTTCACCGTAATCGGGATGATGGGGATGTACTCACCCGTGTCCTGATTCCATCCGGAGAAGAAGATGTCAACACGATAAACCATACGGTGATAGTGAATGCCATCGTAGCCAAGCCTCTTACCGAGCGTGCGGATATCGTCATGCAGCCTGAACCCATGCGGTTCTGCGAGCGTCATCTTGAACGCAATCAGGTTGGAGAACATCGGGTTCTGTTTCGACGGCGCCATCATATTGGTCATCGAAATGTTGGTGATGTTGTAGTAGTTGCGCTCCACACCACGAAGCTCGGGCGGAAGAATCACCTCAACCTCTCTGGGAACTGGCAAACCGTCCTTTACGGCCTGGATGGCACGCCGCACAGCCCACTGCTGAGCAATGAGAGGGCTTGTTCCTGTGACGGTTCCAGGGTTTCGCCGCTCGACCTCAGCTTGCTGACTTTTCAATTCATCGAATCGGGCGTTGAGTGCATCGATTTGTCTTGACGCTCGTGTTCTCTGTTCTTCGGTTGCATCGATGGTCTGGGTCTCTCGTTCAAAGATCATCGCTTCCTGATTACGAAACGCTTCACCAGTGGAAGCGATGGTCACTGAGCCATCCCTCCGTGTACTCTGCCGCATCTCATCATAGAAGCGAGCACAACTGGCACCCTGACTGATGATGTCCGGCTGAATCTTCGACAGCGCCGTCTCGGGGACCACGGACAGCAGCACGTGGTACTGCACATTGACGTAGTCGTTCAGAGGGTTACCGAACAACAGGCCGGTGTTCACATCTGGGCGGAAGATCTGCTGGCCGGGCTGATTGCTGTTGGATGCCGTGTTCTGATTGGGAGCCAGGTTGGAAGTGACCTCACTACGACCTTCCGGGGTCAGGTCTACCTGGCCTGGCTTCCACTGGCGTAGGGCCTCGTCTATCTTCGATGCACGGGGATCCACCGGAGAACTCGGAAGGTTCCCGAAGGGATTGGTCAGGTTATCGAGTGCGGTCTGTACGTTGCTGGCGGCTGCTTGCACCTGCTCACGCACACCAATGCCCACCTTCGCAGCCTTGGAGCCAGCGGTTCGAGCAGCCTTCTTACCTGCCCCAACGAAATCTTGGAACTTGCCTCCGGGCATTAGATGAGGCTCCGAACATACGCCGAGTCAGGAATGATGATCTCAGTGTGCATCTCCAGATCGAAGATAGGGTCTTGAAGACCGTTCCGAACCGGGATGACCCAGAATAGGTCCTCGGTTCCGTAGATGTCCAAGGCCAACAGGTCCGGGCGGTGCACGTACCGCTCGTAGTCGATCACAGCCAGTCGGTCCATGGGATGGGGCGCTATCTGGCGGTGCACGTAGTAGGTCATGTAGCGGCCAACCAGGGAGGTCAGCGCATACGGAGATTCTGGGCGGTAGTTCGGTGAGTAGGTCATCGTACTATTCCATCCTTCGGCAGTCTATGGAAGCCACCACGGTTGCCCCGGTGCTCACGCCGAACCATGGCGCCGGAGCGGAAGTCCTCCAGGTTCCAGTTGATCCAATATAAAGGAGAGTGCTGAACGATAAGGCTGATGCTGGCCACCTCGAACTTGATGGGCATCCAGGTATAGTTGGATGAGCCGTCTCGTTTGGTCTTGATGACCCTTTTCTTCCACTCGTCGGTTCCCGGCTCGGGGATGCCGATGTAGTCAACATCGTTCGGCCAGGACCAGTCCGCTCCCTCCAGGAGGCAGGGGACCCGGTTGAATGCGTACTGCCCATATGCCGAGAACCACATCGGCGCCGGGGGACGCCCGGTGGGGCGCTTATTGGCGGCCCGTGGGGCTCCGAAGTCCATGTAACTGTACGCCCGGAAGAAGTGCATCACCGACAGGGCGTACACCGCATTCTCAAAGGTGTCACAGGTCCAGACGGCGTTGCTGATGTTGATACGGACGTTCTCCGTGGACTTGTAGGCGTAGTAGCTCTCATTCGAGTGGGTCATGTCGATGGCATCGTACTTGACCCCAATCTTCTCGCTGATATTCGGGTTGTATGGGAAAACTAGACCCAAAGTCTCCACTATGGGGCCTAAAGGGTGGCTACCTTTGCGTAGAACCCCTTGCAAATTCTGAGACTCACCGGTCGGAGACAGGCTCCGAGGGGTCCGTGAGGTCCGGTTCCCCTGGTTGTTGAAGTCGCTGTTGACCAAGGAGGTCCGGTTGTCCACGTTGGAGCGAAGTTGGGCCGATGTCAGGGGAGCACCGTTGGCGGCCTGAGCCAGTTCATCCAGGTCAAAGGGGACCAGTTTGGCGGCCACATGCTCAAAGGCATACGAGATGTTCGAGGTCTGCAAATCTACATCGGTCATGGGAGTGCTCCTGTGTGCTCAGATATTTATGCTCGCCCTACTTGAAAAATCGTGGCATCGTGACTATTGTTCTTCATAACTGGAAAACAAGAATGAAGAAGAAACCAGAGCACTACGTCGACAATCGAGAGTTGTATGAAGAGTTGAAGGCGTTCAAAGAGGCCAAAGAGGCGATTCCCGAGGATGAGAGGAAGCCCAATGGTCATTACATGAACGATACTCTGACCCAGATGCTGTTGAAGATGGTGACCGGTGTTGCCCTTCACCAGCGATGGAGACGCTACACAGACTCCTACATCGAAGAGATGAAGGGGGACGCCTACCTGCGTCTGGTTCAGGTCGTGGACAAGTTCAAACCCGAGAAGACCAAGAACCCCTTCGGCTACTTTACCCAGGTCATCTGGCGCACTTTTCGTGGCAGGGTAGATACTGAGAACGACCTTCACGATTTCATTCAGGATGAGATGGTGAGGAACTCGGAGGACTTCGACATCTCCTGGAGCCGCCAGGCCCAACGGGATATCGACAAATACGGCGACGAATGCCACAAGACTGGATACAAAAAGCCGGAAAAACAATGACTTGCGACCCGTTTGAGATCTGCACCTGTTCATGTCACGACGATGGCATGGAAGTCTACCACGTGATGGCATGCTGCTACCAGTGTCCACACTGTGGCCTGAACATCAATCGTGGATACGTCGAAGAGCACGAGAAGCGCTGCTACCAGGAGCACCTGGATGCGGGCCTGCCGGTGAACCAGCACAACATTCTCAACAACCTGGGCCAGGCAATGAATGAGGTCTTCAAAAAGACCAAGCCCAAGACCATCCACGATGAGATCCGAGAAGAGGTCGACCGGGAGGTCCTAGATGAACTACAAAAGTGCATCGATGAGGCCCGGCGCCGAGAGATAGAAGATTCCCCGGCGGTCAAGTTCCTTCGTGAGTGTCAGGAGCGAGAACGGAAGCTCGGCAAATGAGCTACTCCAACTACGAGGTCTGCTCCTGCCGGTGCCACTCCAGTAGCGGGCGCCAGATGCGCCACATCCGGGCCTGCTGTCACACCTGTCCCTACTGCGGGCTCAACATCAAGCCAGTGATCTTCGAAGAACACGAGAAGAAGTGCGCCGAGAAGCACAACCATGTGCGCATCCCTCAGGACCAGCTACGGGCCAGACGGGACCGTAGTCAGCGGTTTGACAAAGACGCCAGGCGGCGCTAAGATGGGGCATGCACATTCCCAGTATCCTCAAACTATGGGTGGCTGATGTCACCCTTCGTTTGATCCACATCACCAACAGTGGTATGATCCTATCGGTTGGGAAGGACACCCCGATCCTGTGGGATAGCTGGCGCAGCCAGACGAGCAAGGCCGACATCATGACCCGTCGGTTCCGCTCCCCAGGATGGTATCGCTCGAACATCACCGAAAACAGCGCTACCGTGGCCGACGGGTATGGGTACCGATACTACGAGTTCAAAGACAAATGAACGAGAAGTACGACATGGACCCCGTGAAGCGTGAGCAGATCCGGGACTTCTCCGATATCATGCTTCGGTTCATGTTCTTCTGCTGTAAGGGGGACTGGCAGTACATCCACAAGGAAGCGTCCCGCTACGACTTCATGTGGCAGATGTGGATCGAGCCCGTCTACTCCTACATGAGCGCTCCCGAGCCCGAGTACCGCCGGGAGATAATCGCTCCACGATGGTTCACTGAGTGGCAACAGAGGCATCCATGAATGGGCAAGGTCAAAGCAGTAGTGTGGAAAATCAAACACATAATCAACGACTTGCACCTTCGCATTATACTTCTAAGCGGTGGTTGGCGTTCCATCATCTATCGCTCCAATTTCGTCGATTGGCTCGTGGTGAAGCCTGGCTGGCCGAGGCACCAGCCATATTGGACCCGATACTCCTAACGCACGACCTCTACTTCCGTCTCATCCGTCTGTCTGGTGCATGGGAGAGGCAGATGACTTGGTCCCGGCCTGGTAGATACCTCATGAGATGGTACAGCCGGAAAAACAAAATATGTCCGAGGTGGTGGTAAAGGCCAGGGAGAAGATATTCAACGTCCTGACCGATGTCCTGATGCGCCTCGCCTACGCTTCCCATGGGGGTTGGATGGCCCCCATCTTGAATCGTTACCAGTTCCCGTGGTATACTCGTGTCGACGTTGGGTTCCTCTACGTGATGGAGGATGAGCGGATATTGCGCACGCCCAGGTGGTTGCGCCGGAGAAAGACAGACACGTACTTGAAGTGAAGAAGCGCCTTGTCATCGGAGTCAAAAAGACCATGCTACTCAAGTGGTTATTGTCGGACATATGGCTGCCCTCATCTGCATGAATGGCATCGTCAACGACCGCCCGATGCTTCTCAACCGCTGGCTTCACGACCGGGACCTATACCACTACGTGAACCGCTACACGAAAGACGGATACCTCTACTTTTCCTGGTTAGGTTTCGGTGACTGGTGATGGGTGACATCCTCTCCGTGCTCTTTCTGATGCCAGCCATTGGGCTGATATTCTACTTCCTGTTCGATGATATGGCGGATGACCTCACCAATCGATTCAAGTTCATGATCGGATTGAAGATGTGGAAAGTGTATAGACCATGAGTAAGAAAGTTCCCCTCTATTGGCGCTACTTGTCTAGTAAGCCCCGGCTTCTATTCAGGCGCCACGTTCTCCTACGCCTCAAACGGCGTTTTGAGTTCCATGCAGGCCCACCACCAAGAAGCGCCACACGGACCTTCCCCGATGGCTACGTCCTGGAGCAAAGGGATATGCACGACGACTTCTATTTGCTGATGTTCGATGGCTTATGGGGTCGTTGGATCCGTACCAAAACCGAAGCCGGAGTGTACTTCTATGATGGATCACGTATCTGATATCTTAAACGATGCCAAGTACCGGTTCTACGATGTCATGGACCGGATGCGATACCATACGACCGGTGAGCAGCCTCAGGAAGAGATTGAAGACCTGCACTGCTACAGCATGGACCTGGAAATCGAAATGGCTCAACTCCTGGCCCAAGAGATTGATCAACGGATTCGGAAAGGTATGGCCGTCGATGACCTGGTAACCGGCGCCGAGAACCTCGGGCTCATCCAACCGGTCGAGTTCAAGCTCATCCTACCTGAACCTCTGGTGCCCGTGCACAAGAAGTTCATCACCGAGATTACCCCGGAGGACCTTCAACGATGGAAGTTGGATTCGACCAGCTAGTCTACGAGCTTGCCAACTGCCCCGAGAACCTCGTGCAACGCATCATGCGGGTGTTCGGTGGGGTGGACGACATCTTCTTCTTCCATGCCAGTATGTTTCAAACGGGTACGCAGTTCTTCGCCAATGGCAAGCCGCTGGTTCACAACAGGGACTTCATCATATACCGGCAGGACGTTCTAATCTTCCACGAATCCCAGCGCACATGAAATGGACCATTGCCAAACCGGACTTCGCCTGCCTTCGTTTGAAGAAGTACGATCACACTGGCCACCAGATGGTCATCGTGTTCCGGAATCCCTACGTCATGTTGCGTGTTCGGCTCACGCTATATTGGAGAAACTCCAAAATCTTTCCCCAGTCATTTGCCAGAACAAGCATGATAGAAATCCGCCGCTGGTTGCCGAACTCATGAGCCTATGAACAGGAGCGGCTCCCACGTTGACACCGATGCCTATCTTAACAGACGTGGGGCAGATTACCTCGGGCGACGAACTTGGAAGGCCAACATAATCAAGCGCATGCAGGTGTTGACTGGATGGGCGAAAATGGCTAAGATAACTATGAATAATGGTACGTATGAGATCCTGATATGGCAAGGGTGGTGGAGCCCTGCTCGATGGTGGAGACCGTGGCATGCTAAGAAGGACCATTGACAGAATTTGGATGGTGCACAACTTCTACCACAAGCTGGTCGCTCGTGCCCAATTCCAGTTCACCGGAAATCCATTTTACTGGCCGAGCGGAGCAGCATACCCAATCGGGCTTATGATAGGACAAAAAGAATATGTCGAAACTCTTTGAGAAGGCTGCATTTTTCACCGACATCCACTTCGGGTTGAGCGGTGACAGTGAGACCCACAACCAGGACTGCATACGGTTCATGACGTGGTTCTGCGACAACGTCCGGGACGCTCAATGCGACTCCGTCTTCTTCCTGGGTGACTGGTTCCACAACCAGACCAAGATCCGCAAGGACACGAACTCCTACTCGAACCAGGCCCTCAAGATGCTCGACTCCCTGGGTGTTCCGGTCTACATGCTGGTCGGCAACCACGACATGTACTTCAAGACCAGCCGGGAGCACCACTCCCTGCTGCACGTCGACCGCTTCCCAAACATCCACCTGGTTGAGGACTTCGTGGTCAAAGATGGAGTCTTGATGACTCCATACCTGGTCACCGACGAGCACGTCATCATCCCCAACCACGAGGAAGTGACCTACATCTTTGGGCACTTCGCCCTGCCTGGGTTCCTGGCCAACGAGACCTACGAGTTCCCCAACAAGGGTGGCATCACCGCTGAGAGCTTCATGGCCTGCAAGGCTGTATACACCGGACACTTCCACAAGCGCCAGACCAAGAACAGCAAACTGGGCATTCCGGTGACGTACATCGGCAACTGCTTCCCCCACAACTACAACGACGTGCATGACCGCAAGCGTGGGTTCATGATACTGGAGTGGGGCGACGAGCCCACCTTCTTCGACTGGACCGAGGCGCCGAACTACAACCGGGTCAAACTCTCCATGCTGATGGAGATGATCGACGAGGACAACTTCACCGACACCTTCAACCAGTGGAGTGTGGTGGAGGTCTACGACGACATGGGCATCGAGCCCAGCGAGGCCCTGGAACTGAAAGAGACCCTTCAGGAGTACGTCCGAGACCTGAAGGTCCGTCCCAAAGTTGACGAGCTTGACGGAAGCCAGGAGGTCGACTTCGATGAAAGCGACTTCCAGACCGCTGACGAGATGGTCGTCGGCTACCTAGACAAGCTCGACACCGAGGGCTCAGAGTACGATGTGGAACTGCTGAAGGAACTCTACGAGGGAGCCGAGGTGGTCGGATGAAGGTACCTGGCATCGGACATGTTCTGAATGTGCACGGGTGCTTCTGGAACCTCAGAGACCGATTCTTTCCGCATCGAATGAACGCTGACTTGTTATATTGGGGCGCCATGGCAATGAACGTAGGCATCGCTATCGGAATCACATGTAGGTACTTCGCATGAATCTTTGTATTGACTACGAGCGGTACCTCATCGATGCTCCCCGGTGGTTCCCCAGCCGTTTGAAGATCCCCAATCATTATTGGGATAGCATGCAGATGCACATGTGGTCTCGTATGTGGTTTCTTCTGTCCTTCGTGTTCTTCTGGAGAGGGTGGGCGTACCGGTGAGGCTTTTCAAACTCATACACGAGCAGTGCTACGTTGGTTACATGTTGTTCGGAGCCAATCTTCATCAAGCTCTATACCGAGCCCGTAGAGAAGCGGCCCTCGGCCTGAGAGAATGGTGGAGGAATCATCGTCCGGTCGATTGGTGGGACACAATCGTCTGTTATTCCCTCACGGCCATCATGATCGGATTTCTGGCTTTCTTCGTGAGGATAGGCATCTGGGGATTCATGGTGACAGAATGCGGGTAAACCTTCACAAACTAATGGGAGAAGAGTGTCGGAGATACTTATACTTCTCCGAGTACCACTCTCCCAAGTCTTTCTTTGATTGGATTGATTACCTGGCTGGGCTTGTTCTCATAGCGCTGTTCCTCATCGTGCCAGGATCTTTCATCTTCCTTGGTATCACCTTATTTCTTAAGAAGGTGTGGCACTGATGGCGCCCGGACTCATTCCATCAAACACGGGCATCACCTACACAGGAACGGGTAGATCCAACCGCTACTTCTTCTATCGTGGGAGGAAAGCCAACCTTCACGGGGTCCTGATGGTCGGATCCGGGCTTGCAGTCCAGAGACTCGGGAACAGGATCAAGAAATGGTACAAGGACCACCAGTTGTATATCTGGTATTGGCTGGTGTTCTCCGTTTGGATAACCCTTGGGATCATGGTCGGCCTGATGTTTTATGCGGTGACATCATGAAGCTCTCCACCTACCTCCCGACCAAGGATGGCCGTCTCTGGATCCGCCTTAACGTCCATTCCTTCATGCACGAGAAGATGAGTGAAGCAAGGACTTTCATTGTCATGCTTGGCATCCTCATATTGGTCGTCCATTGGGCTGTTTGGATGTTAACATGAGCCAACGACGTACCGGCGGCCTCGTTGTTCCACCAAGGATTGCCCGGCGCATAAGGAAGTTGTACCATCAGACGATGCATCGCAAGGTGGACTACATCAACATGCACGGCTGGATTACACGCCAATGGCTCTACATCTTGTTCAGATTAAGAAACGGCCTGCTATGAGAACCGCCGGTCCTTTTAACATTTACGATTCCAACAGCCTGTACCCCCACGTGGCGAGGCGGTATTATAACAATGTTCATGACTGGATCTCCCGACGGTTCTTCTCCATAAAGCAGAAGATCATCACCGGCTTATGGGTGTCCTTCGGAGTGTTCGTGTGGCTCATGTCGAGCATCATCCTACCCTTGGTGCTCAGTGAATGATGGTCGAGATCAACGGGCTGTACTGGTCCAATCTCCATCGGGCGCTCTACTTCTACCGAACCAAGTACACAGGTGGGCTACATCACTATGTGACCAGAAAGATGATTCCAATTGCCATGTACTACCTGAAATACCGCTGGTACCGAGCATGAGCCCGGAACATTGGACCATCGCCAGAACCCTTGAGTACGGATTCAGCATGCACAACGTCTGGTATGATGAACTGTGGTACCGTTTTCCTTGGGGAGTGTTACCGCCCACGGGCTACATCATCTTCTGCCTCATGATCTGGTTGTTTGACTAATAGTCGTCAAGACTACAATAGGGGTCATCATGAGAGAAACCACAGACGACTTCGAGACCCTGTTCGATCAGGAGTGCGCCGCTTGTGATTGCCCTCTGGAGTGGGAATGGAACTCGGATGACCTCCGCTTCGAGGCCACCTGCGACTGCCTAAAGAAGCACTACCTGGTGCCGAAAGAGGCCACATTCAAGACTCCAGAGGCTGATGACGACGACGTGGGCCTTGACTTGGAACCCGATTGGGATTAACTTGATCCATACGGATCAGACCCATAAGTGGAGTTTCGAGTGAAGAAAGGCCGATCATTTGTCGGAACCAAAATACGCTGGCGCAACTTCATGTCCTTCGGCGACAGGGAGATGGAACTCTCCTTGACTGGGGAGGACATCGCCGTGTTGCTGGGAGAAAACCTAGATTCCTCATCCGAGGATGCCCGTAATGGTGTGGGCAAGGCCCAGCCCCTTGATGCAAAAGTTCTGACCCCCACTGGCTGGCGTCGTATGGGAGACCTGGTCGTGGGTGACAAGGTCATCGCCGCCGATGGGCGGGTGACTGAGATCATCGGAATCACTGACAACCCCGAGCCCAAGCCCATTATGACCTTCACCACGGCGGATGGAAAGCAGACTCGGGTTGATGCCGACCATGCGTGGGATGTCCTTACGGACTGGAAACCACCTAAGACTTTGAACAGCTTCTTCGAGTACGAGGAAGATACCGATCCTCTCCAGTGGCGGACGCTAACCACCCGTGAAATCATGGATGGTATAGCGTCTGGCCATGAATACCACATCCCTCTGCATCGTCCCCAAGTAGCCGAAGCCTCGGCCTCGGACCTGGACCCCTACGATACAGGGCGGCTCATCGAGCAGGAAGACCGGCGCCTGGCAAAGCCCAGGGACTACAATGCTCGGCAGAGGTACATGTACCTCAAAGGACTGTTGGGATATCCAAGGAAGGGTAAGCGTAGCGCCCTCCCCGACCGTTTCATTCACATGTACACCAACACTCCCCTGGGTTCTGAAATCCAAGAAGTGGTCTGGTCCTTGGGAGGCTATTGTGATCGGCGCCCGGTGGGCGACAACACCCAGTTGGAAATCTCCCTTCAGAATCCCTATCACACCTGGCAGGATGCCACAGTTCGGATTAAGGAGATTGTGCAAGAAGGCCCGCCGGAGCCCACCCGCTGCATTCTGATTAGAAGCAAGAAGCACCTGTACGTGACCGATGACTACATCGTCACGCACAACTCGTCCATCATCGACGCACTCTGCTACGTGCTCTTCGGCAAGACCATTCGGGGTATTCCGAACAAGAGCTTGGTCAACAAGTTCGTGTCGAAGAAGCCGATGTACGTGGAGTTCGAGTTTGAGAAGGGTGACTACCAGTATCTCGTGGAACGGGGTGAGCGCCCCTCCATCCTGCGCTTGTACCGCCAGGAGAAGGGCTGTAAAGATCCCTTCAAGAAGAAGGTCAAGCGCAAGCTCGTTTACGACATCTCCCGTGGTAAGACCGAGACCACGGACCAGATCCTTGAACTCCTTGGGTATGACATCACGTTGTTTGAGTACCTGGTTGCCAACTCAAGCAAGTCCGATCCCTTCCTGAAGCTGAAGCCGCCCAAACAGCGTGAAGTCATCGAGAAGCTCTTCGGCTTCGAGATCATGTCCCAGAAGGGTGCTGTTCTTTCCGACCAACGTAAGGAGCGGCGGAAGGAACTGGCCGTGGCCAACGCCGAATTGCAAACGGTCAAGGCCGGTAATGAG
>JAAUYE010104014.1_pt1 | contig 11359 bp, 11 predicted proteins | sample 7278081 | NCBI WGS metagenome assembly JAAUYE01 (sample SAMN14350131, study PRJNA611818) | marine sediment metagenome | isolation source: surface marine sediment (0.6m) | place: French Polynesia: Moorea | collected 2018-08
ACAGGGTCGCCGCCAGCGCGTGACTGGGATTCGATTCCATGTCGGGATAGTTGGTCCAGGTTACCGACTCTTGCTGTTGCAGCCATTCGAGCAGCTGCGCGGCATTGGCGACGTGTTGTTTCATGCGCAGGCTCAGGGTTTCGAGACCCTGCAGGATTAGAAACGCATTGTGCGGGCTCATGGCCGCCCCCACGTCGCGCATCGATTCGGCGCGCATTTTCATTGCCAGCGCCGAGGGTCCGAACTCTTCCCAGAAGCGGATTCCGTGGAACGGCGCATAGGGCTCGGTCAACTCCGGGAAGCGGCCGCTCTGCGCCCAGTCGAAGCGTCCGCCGTCGACGATTGCACCGCCGATGGCGACACCGTGACCACCCATCCACTTGGTGACCGAGTGAACCACGATATCAGCGCCGTGATCGATCGGTCGACACAGGCTGGGCGTCGCAAAGGTCGCATCGACCACCAGCGGTACCCCGGCTTCGTGCGCGATCGCGCTGATCGCGGGGATATTGGCAATTTCCAGGCCCGGGTTGCCGATCGACTCGCAAAATACCATCTTGGTATTCGGCTGAATCGCGTCGCGCAGCGCCTGCTCGTCATTGATCGGAATGAAACTGCATTCGATACCGAGGCGCTTGATGGTGTGTTTCAGCAGGGTCGCGGTCGAGCCGTAGATCTGCGTCGCCGAGATCAGGTGGTCGCCGGCCGAACACAGCGTAACAAAGGTCGTAAACAGTGCGCTCATGCCCGATGCGGTACAAATCGCGCCACTGCCGCCTTCGAGCGCGGCAATACGCTGCTCCAGCACCGCCACCGTGGGGTTGGTGATGCGGCTGTAGATATGGCCACCCTGTTCGACGTTGAACAGCGACGAACCGTCGCTAACGCTTTCGAATACGTAGGACGTGGTCTGGTAGACCGGCACCGCGCGTGAACCGTGATCGCTCTCCGGCGCGTACCCGGTATGCAGTGCCACCGTGTCTGGTTTGAGGTACGAAGATCGGCTCATTTTGGTCTCCCGGGTTAGCAAATCGCGTCAAAATCGAAGGGCAGATCGACTATTTTACCGATTTTTCCGTCGACCGTTACGCTTTGGCTGGTTTCGAGGAAATCCCGCTGCATCATCGCCATCGCCAGGAACTTCTGGTAGCGCGGCGACCAGACTTGCGAGCGCACGTCGCCGACCGCGCGATCGTCCGCGATTACCTTGAAATCGTCGAACTCGACCGGCTGGTCGAATACCAGCCCGACCAGTTGGTGCACGTGCTTGCCCTGGATCTTGCGCAGCGCGGGCAGGCTCATGGCTTCGATGTCGGCGTCAAGATCAATAAAGGCGTCGAGGCCGCACTCGAACGGGTTATGCGTGAAATTCATGTCGTTGCCGTAAGACAGCAAGCCGCTCTCGATACGTTCGATCAGGTTTGGCCCGCCGGGCCGCACGTTCAGATCCTGACCCTTGTCGAACAGCTCGTCCCACAGCGGCTCGGCCAGGTCGGGGTCATTCAGGTAAATCTCGAAACCGCCCTGCTTGCTGTAACCGGAGCGCATCACCATCATCGCCTTGCCGCGGAACTCGAGCATTTTGGAGCGAAAGAAACGAATACCCGGAACTTCGTCACCAAATACCCGGGTAACCAGTTCCTCCGCCTTCGGACCCTGCACCGCAAGCGGCCAGACCGCTGCCTCCCGGATCTGGACGTCGAGGCCAAGGCCGAACGCGAGGCCGCGTGCCCATAAACGGACGTCGCTATCCGCGATCGAAATCCACCAGTCGTTGTTGGCGAACTTTATCAATACCGGATCGTTTACCAGGCCGCCATGTTCATCGCACAGCGGCGCATACATTCCCTGGCCGATGACGGCCCTGGAGATGTCGCGCGGCGTCATTAACTGGATCAGGCGCTCGCTATCCGGGCCCGAGACCTCGATCTGCCGTTCGCAGGAAACGTCCCACACCTGGACGTCCTGACACAGGCTCCAGTAATCCGCCTCGTTGTTTTCGAAGAAGGTGGGCAGCAGCATGTGGTTGTAGACCGTGTAACCCTTGACGCCGGCCGCCTCGACGCGTGGGGTGAACGGAGTTTTGCGCGTGCGCCGTGAAATGCTCAGGATCTTGTCAGCCAAATCGGGACTCCAGCGTGGTTAACAGTTTTTTTTGGTTCTAGAAGGCGCGCTAATGCTAGTCGTTTTTGTTTTGTCTGACAAATCAGAAGTTACCTGAATGCACCCTGTTTTTACCCGATCACGACTCGGGTCGGGTAACCTGGCGTGCGGCCCCCGATTTTAGCGCCCCTCGGTCTATCTCGTAAAATGGCCGAGGCTGATAATCGACACCCGCATCGGGGCAAAATTACAGGATTTATCGTATGATGCAAGCCCGTCAAACTTGTGTCATGCTGCAGTGATAACTTAAGCCTTCTGTTACCATGTTTCGACAACTCCCCGTGCAATATATCGAGCCGCTGTTTCGCCCGCCGAGCGAGGCGCGGTCGCTTATTTTCCAGGTCACCAACGGTTGCAGCTGGAACCGCTGCAGCTACTGTGAAATGTACACCGATCCGCAAAAGAAATTCAGGGCGCGACCTGAATCGGAAGTGCTGGCCGAAATCCGTAACTGCGCCGAACAGGGTTTGACGCCGCGCCGCGTGTTTCTCGCCGATGGCGATGCGCTGGTTTTACCGATGCGGCGCCTGCGCAACATTCTCGAGGAAATCAGGATCTCGCTGCCGACGGTGAGCCGGGTCTCGTCGTACTGCCTGCCGGCAAACCTGAAGCGCAAGAGTGACGATGACCTGGCCGAACTCGAGGCGTTGGGGCTGAAGGTCGTTTATGTGGGTGCCGAAAGCGGTGACGACGAGGTTTTACAAAAGATCGACAAGGGCGAGACCTACGCGACTACCGCGGAGGCGCTGCTGCGCGCCCGGGCGGCCGGCATCAAGACCTCGGTGATGATACTGAACGGTCTCGGCGGCAGGGCATTGAGCCGGCAACACGCGCTGGCGTCGGCGCGCCTGGCGAACGAGACGCAACCCGATTACCTGGCAACGCTGGTGCTGACTTTTTACAAGGGACGCGAGCGGTTCGAGGCGGGCTTCGATAACCGTTTCGAGGAACTCGATACGGTGGGGTTGTGCCAGGAAATGAGAACCTTTATCGGCGCACTGCAGCTCGAAAACACAATTTTCCGTAGCGATCATGCATCCAATCACATGGTGCTGAAAGCCGTGCTCGGCAAGGATAAGACGCGCCTGTTGCAGCAAATCGATCAATCGATCGAGTATTTCAAGAGTCACCCGGAATTCGATCATGGCAACTTCGGATATTAATAACGCGTTGCGCGTCGAGTCGCCCTGCGTGCGCAAATGCACGCTGGATAGCGACGATGTTTGCGTGGGCTGTTATCGCAGCATCGACGAGATCTGTGCCTGGGGTGGTGCCGACAATGAGCAGCGCCGCGCAATTCTGTTGCAGGCTAGTGCACGGCGGGAAACTAAAAACAGACGTGCCTGACCTCGACCAGCTCAGCGCCGAAGAAATTCGCGCCCGGCTGCATGCCCAGGGCGGCAGGACTTATGATGTACCCCCGGAAATGTTGAGCGATTCGGCCCGCGAGGCCGCGGTGCTGGTGCCCTTCCTGCGCATCGAGGAAGCCTGGCATATCCTCTACATTCGGCGCGCGCATTACGAGGGAGACCGCCACAGCGGCCAGGTCGCTTTTGCCGGGGGCAAACGCGACGCCAGCGACGATTCGCTACTGGCGACGGCGCTGCGCGAGACCGAGGAAGAGGTAGGTATTGCGCCGGAAGATATCGAAGTGCTCGGGCATATCAATCATCATCACACCATCAGCGAGTTCCAGGTGCGCCCCTACGTCGGCGTCGTGCCCTGGCCGTACGAGTTGACGCTGGACGTTGTCGAAGTCGCGCGCGCGTTTACGATTCCGCTCAACTGGCTGGCGCAAGAATCCAATTACCGCACCGAGGAGCGCCGGCACCCGGAATCCCGGCGGCCGTGGCCGATTGTTTACTATGACCTGTACGATGGTGAAATGCTGTGGGGTGCGACCGCGCGCATGACGCTGTCGCTGATCGATTTGTTACGCGCCCGATAAATACCCCGGAGCCCGCATGGCAGGGCAGGTTCGGGGACTCAGACTAGTGGTATTTCTCGGTCGTGAAATGACCGGGATCGCGGCGCCGATGTTTTTTCATGTCGCGGGAAATCAACTCGGCGCTAACGTCGGTAATCATGGCCGAGCTGCCGCACATCATGACGTGCGAGTCTTCGGCATTGATCGCAAGCCCCGTATGCTGCTCCAGGCTGCCATCCTGCATCAGTGCCGGAATGCGGCTGCCGAGTGCGCCCTCGTGAGGCTCGCGCGTTACGACCGGCACGAAATCAAACTGGTCGCCGTGCTTGTCGCTGATACCCGCAATGACGTCCCGGTAGGCCATTTCCCCGGCATAGCTGACCGAATAGCAGAGCACGATTTTTTCGAATTGCTGCCACGCAGCCTCGCTTTTCAGGATTGCCAGGAAAGGTCCGATGCCGGTACCGGTGGCGATCATCCACAGATGCCTGCAGTCGGGTACCTCGCTCACGGTCAGGAATCCCGACGGATTGTCGGCTACCAGGATATCGTCGCCGGATTGAAGGTCGAACAGGCGCGGTGACAGCGGGCCTTGCTCGACGAGGTTGAAATACACTTCGAGATGTTTTTCCTGCGGCGTATTGACCAGTGAATAGGGGCGGGCGAGCACGTCTTCGTTATCGGGCAGTCCGATACGCACGAATTGTCCCGCTTCGTAACCGCCGATATCGACGTCGATAATCAGCGAGGTCAGGTATTCGTTGAGTCGCCTGTTTTCGACGACCTTGCCTTCGAGCCAGCTAGCCATGTTATGCAGCCAGTCGGTTCAGGCTGTACGAGCCGTTCTTTTCCAGAACCGCGAAATACAGGTCTTCGAACTCGTCCACCACCGAAGCACGCACTTCCGGCAGCGACAGCAGGCGCTCGGCCCAGGCGCTGACTTTTGGCATGGTCTCGGGATCGATTACCGACAGCTTGCCGGCCGCGACCGAATCATGACGAAAAAACGGCGCGAATGCGGTATCGGCCAGCGAAAAGTCCGCGCCGTTGAACCACGGGCCGTCGCCCAGACGCTTTTCGACACGCTGTAACTGGCTCACCAGTGCTTGCCGATACCTGGTGTAGTGCTCTTCGTCTTTGCTCATCTTCATCATGTAGAGATTGCCGAGCATGTTGGAGGCAAACTCGATCCAGGCGCGATTCTTGGCGCGCGCCAGAGGATCCTTCGGCTGCAGGTCACCACCGGTAATTTCATCCAGGTACTCGTTGATGACGGCCGACTCGAACAGTATTTCATCGTCGACCTTGAGCACCGGCACCTTTTTCAGCGGAGACATTTCCAGGAACCAGTCGGGCGGGTCGGCGAGGTCGATGTAGGTGATGTCGAAATCGATATCTTTATGCTTCAGGGTGATCACCGCGCGCTGCACGAAGGGACAGGTCTTGAAGCTTATCAGGTGTAGCGACATTGTGTTGCCTCCCAGCTTAAGTCAGAATGTGTTTTCGATCGAGGTAACATATGGGCCTGAAATGAGAAACTCAACCCCAAAGCAGGCGGCATTACCGGTCCGGCGGATACGCCCGGCGGGCCTGTAGAATGTCGACTTCGTCGATTGGTCTCGATGACCGCCTGCAGCAGTACCTGCTGGACGTTTCGCTACTGGAGTCGCAGGCCTGCGCGCGGTTACGCGAACAGACACTGGCGTTGCCCGATGCCAATATGATCAGTTCGCCTGAACAGGTACAGCTATTGAAACTGTTGTGCAAGATGCTGGGTGCCCGCAACGGGCTCGAGATCGGCACTTTTACCGGCTATACCACCCTGTGCCTGACGATGGCGATGCCCCAGCTCAAGATGACCTGTTGTGACATAAGCGAGGAGTTTACCAGCATCGCGCGCGAGCACTGGCGGGCGGCTAACGTGGATGGGCGAATCGATTTACAGATCGCTCCGGCGCAGACAACGCTCGATTGGCTGATCGACGAGGGTTTCGAGGGCGCTTATGATTTTGCCTATATCGACGCCGACAAACCCGGCTACCGTTCCTACGTCGAATCCTGTCTTGCGCTGGTGCGTAACGGCGGTCTGATCATGCTCGACAACGTACTCTGGAGCGGGGCAGTCGCCGATCCCGGGGATAACAGCTCTGATACCTTAGCGCTGCGCGAGCTCAATGCATGGATTCACGAGCGGGCGCCGGGACGCTATGACCTGTCGCTGATTCCGATCGGGGACGGCCTGACGGTTATGCGCAAGTATTACTAGGCGCTTGCCATAAACCCTTGAACAATATTTGCGAGCTGCGCGCTGCCGGTTAAGCGGCAGGCACGGTCGACTCTGCGGGAAATGCGCTGGTCAGCGCCGATTCGCTGGCCTCCACGATACCGCGCTCGGTGATTAGTCCCGTTACCAGCCTGGCTGGTGTCACGTCGAAGGCGTAGTTCGCTACCCGGGTATCCGCTGGAACGATGGATACCGATTCGATCCGTCCGTCCGGCAAGCGCCCCGTGACCTGCGACACTTCGCTGCCGTCACGTTGCTCGATCGGCACCTGGTTCAGGCCGTCACGGATACTCCAGTCGATCGTCGAACTCGGCAGGCAGACGTAAAACGGTAGCGCGTTGTCCTTTGCGGCCAGCGCTTTCAGGTAGGTACCTATCTTGTTGCAAACGTCGCCGCTGCGCGTCGTGCGATCGCTGCCGACGAGGCACAGGTCGACCTGGCCATGCTGCATCAGGTGGCCACCGGTATTGTCAACGATCAGGCTGTGCGGTACGCCGTGATGCTCGAGTTCCCAGGCGGTGAGACTCGCACCCTGGTTACGCGGCCGGGTTTCGTCGACCCAAACGTGAACCGGGATGCCGCTATCGAAAGCCATGTAAATCGGTGCGGTAGCCGTGCCCCAGTCGACCGTCGCCAACCAGCCGGCGTTACAGTGGGTCAGGATGTTGACCACCTCACCGGGTGCTTTGCGCGCGGCGATATCGCTGATCAGCCGCAGACCATGTCTGCCGATTTGCTGATTGATATCGACGTCGAGTTCCGCGATTTCCCGCGCCGTTTGGAGGGCGCAGGCGGCGCGTTCATCCGGTCTGAGCCTTTCGAGGCCCGTGCGTGTCCGGTCCAGTGCCCAGCGCAGATTAACCGCGGTTGGCCGGGTCGCGTAAAGCGAGTCATAAGCGATGTCCATCGCGGTATCGGAAGCATCCTGCAGCATCGCGAGATAAAAACCGTAAGCCGCGGTGGCCCCGATCAGCGGTGCACCGCGCACCACCATGTCGCTGATCGCGGCGCAGGCATCGCCGAGCGTAGTCAGATTCCGGATTCGAAATTCATGGGGTAACCGGGTCTGGTCGATGACGTCGATCGAGACACCGTCCTGGTTGACCCAGATACTGCGGTAGGGCACGCCATCGACGTTCATGAGTCAGTCTTCGCCTTCCGGCTGCTTGCCGTAATCGGCAAACTTGTCGATGACTTCCTGCATTTGCGTGGCGCTCAGGATTACGGGGTCACCCGCCTGGCGCGCGTGCCAGTACTGCCGCGCCAGGGTTTCGACTTCTATTCCGAGCCACAGGGCTTTTTCCAGGTTTTCGTGAAAACAGATCATACCGTGGGTGCCGAGCAGGCAGGCGCGCCGTCCGTCGAGCGCATCGAGCATGTTATCCGACAGCTGCTGGGTACCGAATAGCGCGTAATCGGCGCACCTGATGTCGCTGCCGCCGGCGACCGCGACCATATAATGGAAGGCGGGGATATCGAGCCGCAGGCAGGACAGCGCGGTGGCGAAGGTCGGATGCGCGTGCAGCACGGCGCCGGCTTCGGGTCGCTTCAGGTAAATATCGCGATGCATGCGCCATTCGCTCGAGGCCTGCAGACGATCGCGGCTGCTGCCATCGAGCGCTACCAGCACGATGTCGGCGGGCTGCAGCCGCTCGTAGGCCAGGCCCGACGGCGTGATAAGAAAACCATCCTCGAAACGCAGGCTGATGTTACCGGCACTGCCCTGGTTGATCCCCGCGGCGTTCATCGCCAGGCAGGTATCGATGAGCTGTTGCGACAGCGATTCGCGCCTGGCCGAAGTCATCGTCGCACCCGATTACTCGGCTGTCTCGCGTTGTTGCAGCCGCCAGCCCTGATAATCGAGACCGCTCGCGTAGCCACGGCGGTTGACGTAATTGAGCACACCCCACAGGCGGTAGAACTGCACCACTGAATCGACACGCATGATCTCCTCGCCCTCGGGGCTGAAGAAAATGATGGTCGGAGTATAAAACAGCCCCAGCTCCTGCCCCCATTTTTTTGCAGTCGTGTTCTTGCCAGACGGAGTAATTACCTCGGTATCGGCAAACAGGCCTAGCTGCACCACATCCATTTGCTCGATCTCAGCCAGGATTTCATCCTGCGACAGCGGTCCCGTGTGTAGCAGCTCGCAGGCATGACAGGAGCCCTGTTCGAATATCACCGCGAGCGGCTTGCCGGACTTGTTTTTACTGCGGTCGAGGTTGTAAGGCGGTGGCTGATAGAAATCCCGGTCTATTAACTCGCCGGAAGTGAAGAAAAGATCGGGTTCCGCTCGTGCCAGGTAATCGCGAAACTTCTCGACGCGGTAAAACCCATCGATCACGTAATTCAGTACCGCGCGAAACTGGTAGGGCGGGTAGTAGCCGCGCAGCCGATAAACCGGTTTTCCCTGGCGGTCGTAGAATACCACCGACGGGGTGAAGTTGGTCTTGTAGCGTAACGAAAGTTCGCGTTCGGTATAGCTGTTGCCGTCGGTATCGACAAACTCCTCGATGCCCCAGATGTCTACCGGAATAATATCGAAATTCTGCTGCAGGTAATGCGATATGCTGTCATCGGTAAGGTTGATTTTGAAAAACTGTTCGCAGTAGGCGCAGCGATCCTGACCATAATAGACGATGATGCCGAACTTGCCGCTGGCGCGGGCTTCCGCGATATCGTCGTTGAGGTCGCCGAGGCTGAGTTTGAACCAGTCCGGATACTCGAGTTCTTCCTCGAGCTGGGTATCGTCGAACTGGCTAGGGTTCTGCTCGGTCATAACCTAGAAATATCCCGTTTCGTCACCTTTCGGGACTGATCCAGATCAATATTATGTGAAACTATTTATCGCTGCGCCCGTAAATATCGTCGAAACGCACGATATCGTCCTCGCCGAGGTATGATCCCGACTGGACTTCGATGATGTCGAGCGGGTCATCGCCAGGATTCTCGAGGTAATGCGTGGCGCCGAGTGGAATAAAAACCGACTCGTTTTCGTGCAGATCGAAAATTTCGTCATCGCGAAACACGCGCGCGGTGCCCCTGACCACGACCCAGTGCTCGGCGCGATGATGATGCATTTGCTTGGACAGGCGTGCGCCGGGTTTGACGCTAATACGCTTGACCTTGTAACGGTCGCCTTCGTCGACCGAATCGAAGCTGCCCCAGGGGCGATAGACGATTCGATGAAAATTTTCTTCCTCGCGGCTGTCCTGTGCCAGCTGTTCGACAATTTGTTTGACTTCCTGCGCCTTTGCCTTGTCGGCTACCAGTACCGCGTCCTCGGTTTCGACGATCACCAGATCGCTGACACCGACGGTTGCCACCAGGCGGCTGCCGGCATGCACTATCGAGTTTTCGGTGTCGGTGGTCAGCACATCGCCGCGGGTAGCGTTACCCTGGTCGTCTTTCTCGCCCTGTTCCCACAGTGACGACCAGCTGCCGATGTCGCTCCAGCCGGCATCCATCGGCACCACGCAGGCGAGGTCGGTTTTTTCCATGACGGCGTAGTCGATTGAATCGGCCTCGCATTCGCCGAAGGCGTCGGCGTCGAGCCTGAGAAAACCGATATCCTCGGTCATGGCGTCGGACGCCCGCTTGCAGTGTTCGACCATCTCGGGGTTGAATTTTTCCAGCTGGTCGAGATAGCTCTGCGCGCGAAACATGAACATGCCGCTATTCCAGTAATATTCCTCTGCGGCGAGGTACTGCTCGGCGGTGGTGTGATCGGGTTTTTCGACGAACTCGTCGACGCGAAATCCCGCGCCGGTTTGCTGTCCGCGTTTGATATAGCCATAACCGGTCGCCGCGTAGGTCGGCACGATGCCGAAGGTTACCAGGTTGCCGGCCTCGGCCAGGGGTAACGCCTGTCTGACGACGTCGGTAAAAGCCTGCTGGTCCGGAATCTCGTGATCGGCCGTCAACACCAGTAACACCGGATCGTCGCCCTGCTGCAGGGCGTGTAAGGCCGCCACCGCGATTGCCGGCGCGGTATTCCTGCCGAAGGGTTCCAGGATTATCGATAAATCCTCGATACCGATCTGGCGCGCCTGCTCGGCGACGATGAAGCGGTGCTCGTCGTTACAGACCACGGTGGGTCGCTGGTGCTCGAGGCCGTCGAGTCGTTGCAGCGTTCGCTGCAGCATGGTTTCGTCATGTAGCAGGCTGTGGAACTGTTTCGGGTACATCTTGCGCGACAGGGGCCACAGGCGAGTTCCGGAGCCACCGGAAAGTATAATGGGAATCAATTGTTAACCTCTGTCTATGCTGTGAAAGAGTTACATTTGTAAAATGTGAATTCTGCATCCATTATAGGTCTATCATGCAGTTAAAAACAGTTGTCATGACATCCGATACTGAACGCTCCGAAGCGGTGATCGAAGACTACAAGAAGCGTAAACTTGCGGGCAGCGCGCTGCGCCGGATCCATGAAATCATCCAGGGGTTCGAACGCGACCGTGCCGCGGATGTGCGCATGGCGCGAATCGGTATCGCTATAATCGTCGCGATTCTGGGTGTTGCGGCCTTTTTCTTGCTAGGCGTCGATAGTCAAACGCTTTTTTGACCCTGCTCCGTGGTGGCCTGTTCAAACTTTTGTAGCAGGTAATCCAGCAATTCATTCATTAACGCAGCTAGTTCAGCCGAGTTGCGCTGGCGCAGTTGTGCCAGCATCCGCTGGTGCAGGGAGATGATGTCGCTGCGCTCACGTACCACGGTAACCACCATGTTGGTTACCGGTATCAGCGCCTCGATGACGGTATACATGACAAAGCGCAGCATGCCGTTGTTGGTAGCGTCAACCAGCGCGCGGTGGAAAGCGACGTCTGCCTGGCAAAACTCTTCATCGCTTATGCCCGGGTCCTGCTGACGTCGCAGCGCGGTTTCGATATCTCGCAGCTGCGCGTCGTCGGCGTTGACGACCGCCTGCTGCAGGCAGGTGACCTGCAGTATGCGTCGGGCCTCGATGATTTCCTCGATGTCGAGTG
>JAAUYE010047237.1_pt1 | contig 11355 bp, 13 predicted proteins | sample 7278081 | NCBI WGS metagenome assembly JAAUYE01 (sample SAMN14350131, study PRJNA611818) | marine sediment metagenome | isolation source: surface marine sediment (0.6m) | place: French Polynesia: Moorea | collected 2018-08
GCATCGAGGTGCCCGTGTTCCGCTGCGACGCCCACGATGGCCGGCTGATCCGCGTGTCCGCGGCGCTCTACAACCGCCCCGACGACTACGAGGCCCTGGCGAGCGCCCTGGGCGATCTCCTGGGACGCTGAGCATCTAGTCGTTGACAAGTTTGAGGAGGTGCGGCAGTCTTGCCGCTGACAAGATCACCGCACCGCGGTCGGCCCCGAGGTGTTCCCTGGCCTATCACCACGGCAACCTGCGCAACGCCCTGCTCGAGCGCGCCGCCGAGGTCGTCGCCGAGCGCGGGGTCGAGGGGCTGAGCCTCCGGGCCCTGGCGCGAGACCTCGGCGTCTCCCACGCCGCGCCCCGGGCGCACTTCGCCGACCGCGCCGCGCTGGTCGCCGAGCTCGCGAAGGAGGGCTTCCGACGCGGCATGCGGGCGATGGAGGAAGGCGCCGCGGCCGCGGGGCCCGACCCGGTGGCGCGCTACCGGGCCCTCGGTCGGTCGTACGCCCGGTTCGCGAGCGAGCAGCCGGCCTTCTTCCGCGCGCTCAACCATCCCGAGGTGCGCCGGGCGATGGACGACGAGCTGCGCGCCGCGCAGAAGGACTGGTTCGAGACCGTGCGTCGGGGGGCCGAGGCCGCGCGCGCCGCGGGCTGGCACCCCGACGTCGAGCTCGACGCGCTCGTGGCCTTCAGCGTGGCCGGGGCCATGGGCGCGGCCACGCTCTTCGCCGACGAGCCGTGGCGCGAGGCGCTCGGAGTCGACGACCTCGACGCGCTCGCGGACGCGGTCTTCGACCTGATCGTGCACCGCAGCCGCATCACCGCGCTCGCGTCGCCCGAGGCGGGCGCCGCGGACACCCCGACACCCGCCTCGAACAGGAGGAGCGTCTCGTGAGAACCCTCGAGCTTCTCGAGCGGGCCGGCCAGTGGGGTCCGGTCTTCTTCGGCATCGGCTTCGTCGCTCCTCTCGTGTCGCAGTCGATGCGGGCCGCGGAGCTCTCCGCGCCCTTCGGCCTCGGCACGCTCCCCTTCGGCCTGCTCGTCGGCGCCAGCCTGGGGCTCGTCGCCAGGCTGCGGAGGAGCTGGCTGTGAGCGCCGGGCCGACCGTCGAGGCGCGAGCCTCGCAGCGATCCGCGGCAGGCGACCGGGCGCTCCGGCGCGAGGAGTACGCGATCGCGCAGAAGTACATGGGGCGGGTCCCCTGGGAGATGGTGGCCTGGGGCCTGCTGAACTTCGCGCTCTGGCTCTCGCTCTGGCCGCTGGTGCTGGGCGGCGTGATCCCGCTCTGGGTGGGCTTCCTCGTCTCCTGCGTCTGCATGGCCATGTCGTACCTGCCCTCGCACGAGGCGCAGCACTCGATCATCGGCGCCGCCGGCACCCGCTGGCGCTGGCTGAACGAGCTGGTCGGTCACGTCTCCACCATCCCGCTCGTCTTCCCGTACCGGATCGCCTGGATCACGCACCGGCAGCACCACGCCCACGCGAACGACCCGCTCGAGGACCCCGACTACTCGACCCGCGGCGACACGTGGTGGCAGTCCGCCTGGAACGCGCTGAAGGCTCGCCAGCCGATGCGGCACGAGGGCTACAAGCGCTGCCTGGCCGAGAGCCGGGACCCGATGGTCGGGCGCGCCATCGCCGAGGGGAAGGTGCTCACCCTCTCCTACTACGCGATCCTCACCACGCTCGCGTGGTCGGGCCATGCGATCGAGGCCGCGCTGCTGTGGTGGCTGCCGCGACACATCGGCACCACCTACCTGCTGATCTTCCTGAGCTGGGCCCCGCACCACCCGCAGACGGAGACGGGTCGGTACCGGGACACGCGCGCCTGGAAGTCTCCGGTGGGCACGGTGCTCTCGATGGGGATGGAGTACCACGTCATCCACCACCTCTTCCCCAGGATCCCGCTCTTCCAGACGGGCCCGGCCTACTGGGAGATGCGCGAGCTGCTCGAGAAGCGGGGCATCCGCAACGACGGGCTGTAGCACCCTACCCCACCGCGCACCGCGCTTCGCCATCGAGGCGCGGGAAAGCTCCGGTATGCTCGGTGGCGCGGATCGCAGGAGGGGGGGCCTCGGACCCGTGACCAGGCTGGGATCGCTGCTGCGCTTCCTCTCGGGGAGCGCCCGGGACCTCCTGCCCATCGTGCTGGTCATCGCCTTCTTCCAGCTCGTCGTCCTGCGCCAGCCCTTTCCCGATCTCGGCAGGACCCTGCTCGGCGTGGTCCTCGTCCTGCTGGGACTCTCCTTCTTCGTTCGGGGCCTCGACCTCGGACTCTTCCCGCTCGGCGAGAGCATGGCGCACGACTTCGCCCGCAAGGGCTCTCTCGGCTGGCTCCTGGTCTTCTCCTTCGCCCTGGGCTTCGGCACCACCGTGGCCGAGCCGGCGCTCATTGCGATCGCCCAGGAGGCCTCGGAGGTCGCCGCTCTCGCCGGAGCGGTCGCCGACACCGATGCGGCACGCGGGCGCTACGCGCTCGGCCTGAGGCTCACGGTGGCGCTGGCGGTCGGCGTCGCCCTCGTGATCGGCGTGCTCCGGATCCTGACGGGATGGCCCATCCACATCATGATCGCGGGCGGCTACCTCCTCGTGATCCTCACGACGACCTTCGCCCCCGAAGAGATCATCGGCATCGCCTACGACTCCGGAGGGGTCACGACGTCGACCATCACGGTGCCGCTGGTGACCGCCCTGGGCGTGGGCCTCACCTCGTCGATCGAGGGGCGCAACCCCGTCTCGGATGGCTTCGGGCTGATCGCATTCGCATCCCTCACGCCCATCCTCTTCGTCCTGATCTACGGGATCCTGAGCTGATGCCGCTGCTGGACGAGTTCCTCAGGACGCTGGTCGGGTCTTTCCGCGACGTCCTGCCGATCGTCGCGATCCTGGCCGTCTTCCAGCTCTTCGTGCTCCGCCGGACGCTCCCCAACCCGAGGCGGCTGCTGCAGGGCCTCGCCTTCGTGATGGCCGGGCTGGTGTTCTTCCTGATGGGCCTGGAGCAGGCCGTCTTTCCCGTCGGCAAGACCATGGCAGCGCAGTTCACGGCGGCGGCGATCCCCGATGCCGGGCTCGCACGGGACGCGGCCGAGGTCGACCCCATGGGCTACCTCTGGGTCTACGCCTTCGCCTTCGCCATCGGCTTCAGCACCACCATCGCCGAGCCCGCGCTGATCGCCGTCTCGCTCAAGGCCGAGGAGCTCTCTGCGGGCGGCATCAACGCCTGGGGGCTGCGGATCGCCGTGGCGATCGGCGTCGCGATCGGCATCAGCGTCGGGGCCTTTCGCATCGTCCTCGGTGCTCCACTCCACTACTTCATCGGAGCCGGCTACGTCGTGGTCGTCGTCCAGACGCTCTTCGCACCGAGGCTGATCGTGCCCCTCGCGTACGATTCGGGCGGCGTCACCACGTCCACGGTGACCGTGCCGCTGGTCGCCGCACTGGGGCTGGGGTTGGCCGAATCGATCCCCGGGCGGAGCCCGCTCGTCGACGGGTTCGGCCTGATCGCCTTCGCCAGCCTCTTTCCCATGATCACCGTGATGACCTACGCCCAGGCCTCCCAATGGCGGGCGGCGCGCGGCCGATCGCGAAGCGCTGACGATGCAGCGGATCGGCTAGCATCCGAGGAGGATCGACCATGAGGTTCAAGCTGCTGGTGGCGCTGGTGGATGATCACCTGACCGGGACGGTCACCCAGGCGGCTCGGGATGCAGGCGCCACCGGCTGCACCGTGCTGACGAACGCCAGGGGTGAGGGTCTGGAGAAGAAGAAGACCTTCCTCGGCCTGACGCTCGAGACGCAGCGGGACGTGGTGCTGCTGCTCGTCGAAGAGCACCGGGCGCGCCACATCCTGGAGACCGTCGGGGAGACCGGCGAGTTCGACTCGAGCCCGGGAACCGGCATCGCGTTCCAGGTCGACGTGGAAGATGCGGTGGGGGTCGCCCACCAGGTCGAGACCATCCAGCCGACACTGGAGGAGGAGCTGTGACGGAGAAGACCGTCATCCGCGTCGCGGACGTGATGGAGCAGGACTTCGTGATCGTCGAGGGAACGGCCACCGTGGCCGAGGCGCTCGCCATCATGAAGAGGAAGAACGTGCACTTCCTGATCGTCGCGAAGCGCCACGACGACGACGAGTTCGGCATCGTGATGATCCGGGACATCGCCGAGCACGTGCTGGCTCCGAACCGCTCTCCGGAGCGCACCAACGTCTACGAGATCATGTCGAAGCCAGTGGTGTCCGTTCAGCCGGAGATGGACATTCGCTACTGCGCGCGGCTCTTCCACCGCTTCGGGATCTCCACGGCGCCCGTGATCGAGGGCGTCGAGATCAAGGGCATCGTCGCCTACGACCAGCTCGTGCTGAGGGGGCTGGCGCGGCACGCCTGATGCGCCGGGGCCGCCGCGGGCACGCCTGCGAGCCCCGGAGCTAGAATGGCCGCGTGGGTCGCGTCCTGATCGGGCTCGGTGTCCTCGTCGCCCTGGCCCTCGTCGCCGTTGCGCTGCTGCGGCCGGGCGGTGGCCTGATGCCCATGCGCCCCACCGCGGAGGACTGGGTGCCGCCGGTCGAGCCGGCCCGGGCCCGGCCCCTTCCCCAGAGAAGGCCCTGCGCTCATCGTGACCCGCTGCGCCGGGCCTTCTTCGGCGACCTGCACGTGCACACCCACTACTCCATGGATGCGCGCTCGCGCGACATGCTCGCCACGCCGGACGACGCCTACCGCTTCGCGCGCGGTGAGGAGATCGGCTTCGGCCCCTTCGACGAGCGCGGCGAGGGGAAGCGTCGCGGCCAGCTCGAGCGTCCGCTCGACTTCGCCGCCGTCACGGATCACGCCGAGTGGATCGGAGAGGTGAACGTCTGCACCCGCGTGGGCTCGCCCGGCTACGCGAGCGAGAGCTGCCGGGCCTATCGGGGCGAGGTCGCGTCCGAGCTGCAGCTGCCCGGCCTGAAGTTCCTGGGCCGGATGACCGCGCTGATCGGCCTGCTCGGGCGCCGCGAGGACATCTGCGGTCCCGAGGCGCGCTGGTGTCGGGCCTCCCTCGCGAGCGCCTGGCAGGAGACGCAGCGCGCCACGGAGCGCTGGAACGACACGAGCGAGTCCTGCCGCTTCACCACCTTCCACGGCTGGGAGCACAGCTACTCGGTCGACCAGTCCAAGGTGCACCGCAACGTGATCTTCCGGAACGCATCGGTGCCCGAGATCCCGATCTCCTCGCTCGAGGCGCCGGAAGCGCTCGAGCTGTGGAACCGGCTCGACGCGCTGTGCACGAACGCCGGAGCGGGCTGCGAGGTCCTGACCATCCCCCACAACCCGAACGTCTCGAACGGCCGCCTCTTCGAGATCACCTGGGCCGACGAGCCCCTCGAGGAGCAGCGCCGCCAGGCCCGGCAGCGTGCGCGCCTCGAGCGCCTGGTGGAGATGATGCAGGTGAAGGGCGAGTCGGAGTGCAGGAACGGGCTCTGGGGGGTCGCGGGCGCCGAGGACGAGCTCTGCGGGTTCGAGAAGATCCGCGGGCTGGGGCCTCCCGAGGACTGCCGCGGCGGCATCGGCTCCGGCGCGCTGCGCGGCGACGGCTGTCAGTCTCGCGTCGACTTCGCGCGCTACGCGCTGGCCGAGGGGCTGCGGCAGGAGGAGCTCCTCGGGGTGAACCCCTTCCGCTTCGGCATGATCGGCAGCACCGATACCCACAATGCGAACCCCGGCGACGTCGAGGAGTACAGCTACATCGGCTGCTGCGCCGACACCGACGCGCCGGTGGGCGAGCGGCTCTCGCTGGCGCCGAGCTTCGCCGGCACCGGCTGGGTGATGCGCAATCCCGGTGGGCTGATGGGCGTGTGGGCCGACGAGAACTCCCGCGACGCGCTCTTCGACGCGATGCAGCGGCGCGAGACCTTCGCGACGAGCGGGCCGCGCATCCAGCCGCGCTTCTTCGCCTCGTGGGGCGACGCCTTCCCGGAGGGCTCGTGCGCGCGCAGCGACCTCGTGGCGACGGGCTACGCGCGGGGCGTGCCCATGGGAGCCGTCCTGCCCGAGGCGCCCGGCGACGACACGGCACCGACCTTCCTGACCTTCGTGGCGCGAGACCCGGGCGCGCCGGGCCACCCCGGGGGCCGGCTCGATCGGCTGCAGATCGTGAAGGTCTGGCACGACGACGAAGGGCGCTTCCACCAGGCCGTGCACGACGTCGCCGGTCGCCTGGCAGAGGGCGGTGCACCCGCGCCCTCGGTCGACCTCGCGAGCTGCGAGCCGGATGGCCGCGGCGCCAACGCACTCTGCGCGGTCTGGAGCGATCCCGACTTCGACGCGGGCCGCCGGGCCGCCTACTACGCGCGCGTGGTGGAGAGCCCGAGCTGCCGTTGGAGCTGGCGGCAGTGCCTGGCGCTCCCCGAGGCCGAGCAGCCGAAGGCCTGCCGCGACCCGGACGTTCCGCGCACGATCCAGGAGCGAGCCTGGACCTCGCCGATCTGGGTCGGCCCGAGAGCCGAGCTCGCGAGTCGCTGATCGTCCCTGGCGCGCGCGCTTGATCTCGGAGCGGCCACCAGGCATTGAACCCGGGAGGGCCGTCGCAGGATCCACCTGGAGAAACCAGCCGGTCACTCCGGTGACCCACTCGAGGAGGATCGCGATGATTCGTCTTGCCGCCTTCGGCCTTGCCCTCGCCTCGCTGCTCAGCCTGAGCCCTTCCGCACAGGCATCCAAGCGGGAGTTCAGCCACGCCGCCGGCTTCATCTGCGGAGCCGGCCCCGGAGCCACCAACGACCGCTTCGTGAACGGCGACTACCGCGCCGCCTTCAACGTGCTCAACACGGACCGACGCGCGCTCGACGTCGAGTTCACCCTCTCCCTGACCTTCCCCGCCGCGGTGGGAGGAGGAGCACCCTTCGAGCCAGGCCTCGTGATCCCGCTGCACACGGTGAGGCTGCATCCCGGCGAGGCGGTGATGATCGACTGCCGGGAGCTCGTGGACGCCTCCGGGCTTCCCCTCGGCGGCTCCCCGCCCTACTTCTCGGGCGTCCTCGACGCGCGAGCCTCGCGCGAGCTCAGCGTCACGCTGCTGCAGTCGGCCGGCCCGCGAGACGGAGACGTCAGCAGCTACGCCGTGACCGTCGTGGAGGGCCGACGCGTCCGTCGTTGAGGTCCGCGCGCGGACGTTGCCGGCGCCCCAACTGGCTGCGCGGGGCGTCGGCCGTCCGACCGCGGGAGGGCGAGCCGGGCTCCTCCTTCCTCACCGCCCGCCATATACTGGGGCGGGGCGGGAGGCCTTCCACGAGAAGGGTTGGAGCATGAGCCTGGAAGGGATGAACGCCGTCGTCACCGGCGCGGCCTCGGGGATCGGTCGCGCCTGCGCCGTGCGGCTGGCCCAGGACGGAGCGGATGTCGCCGTGCTCGACATCGACGGGGAAGGACTGGCGGAGACCGCGCGTCTGGTCGAGGACGTCGGACGACGCTGCCTCCCGGTCACTCTCGACCTGCTGGAACGGGAGGCGATCCAGACGGGCTTCGAGCGGATCAAGTCCGAGCTCTGCTCGATCTCGATACTCCACAACAACGCCGGTGGGAGCCGCCGCAGGGACATCCGCACCTTCCGCAAGGCCGGGACCGACCAGTGGGACTACATGCTCGGTCTCAACCTCCGCCAGGCCGCCGACTGCACGCGTCAGGTCGTGAACGACATGATCGAGGCCCGCTACGGCCGGATCATCAACACCTCGTCGGAGATGGCGTTTCGCACGAACTTCGGGATGACCGACTACTCGACGGCCAAGGCCGGCCTGCTCGGCTTCACGCGCTCGCTCGCGAACGAGCTCGGGCGCTACCAGATCACCGTCAACGCGGTCTGCCCGGGCGTCACGCGAACTCCCCTGACCGAAGAGGTGGTGAAGGGCCGCCTCGAGGAGACGCTCGCCCAGATCCCGGTCGGACGGCTCGCCGAGCCGGAGGAGATCGCCCATGCCGTCTCCTTCTTCGCGAGCCCGGGCGCCGCCTACGTGACGGGCGAGTACCTGCTGGTGACGGGCGGCCGCACGATGCACTGACCTCGCGACGGCCCGGCGCGCTGGATCCCGGCGGGGCTCCGGAGCGCCACCCTCCCCTGCCCCCCGATCAGTCGACGCACCAGCCCGAGACGAGTTCGCTCGCGGCCGGCGTGAAGGGCGCGCCGGGACGCTCGACCCGCTCGTTCACGAGGGCGATGCGACCGATCTCTCCCCGAAAGGGGCCGCTGCCTTCGGCCCCCCGGCCCACCACCAGGACCTCCGACGGCGGGGCGGGCTCGCCCGGAGCGAAGCGGCCAGACGCGACGGGGGTTCCGTTCACGAAGAGCTCGGCCACCGCGTAGTCGTCCGCCGGATGCATGAGGGAGCGGTGGAAGTGGGACGCGAGCGCGATGGAGGAGCAGCGGCCGCGCGACAGCCGCGGACCGTGAAGCTCCGCTTCGCCGATCCTGGCGACGATCCCCCGCTCGGGGTGGTGAAGGATCTCGAACCCGCCCGGCCGCGAGGCGATCGTCTCGCTCGCCGGAGCCGGGCCAGCCTCGGGCCGCAGCTCGGCCGCGAAGGTGAAGCCGCCGAACCGTCCGCCGATCTGGAAGGGGCCGCCGCTGACCGATCCGCTCGCGCGATCGCGGTCGACGCGGAGGGTGCGCGCCTCGCCGTGCCACCTCCGGTAGCGCCGCTCGAGCTCGGCCGCGATCTCGGGGCGCTCGACCTCGGCACCCGGCCCCCCGGTCTCGTCGAGCTCGAGGTCGAGCAGCCGTCGCCCCCCGCCGGAGCGCACGAGCCGATGGCGGCCGTCGGCCGACAGCACGCTGTAGACGTAGCGGCCCTCGGATCCAGCCCGTTCGGGAGGCAGGGGAACGTACTGCTCCCAGAAGAGATCGACTCCGGCCAGCTCCTCTCCGCGCAGGAGCGGCCTGAGGTCGCGTCCGTCGACCTCCGAGCCCACCGGGACCCCTGCGGCGGCCGCCAGCGTGGGCACGAGATCGAGGATCGTGACCGGGGCGTCGATCGAGCCACCGCGCACATGGGCTCCGGGCCAGCGCAGGACGAGAGGCGTACGCAACGCGCCTTCCCCGTACGTGTTCTTCCGGCCGGCGAAAGGTCGGTTGTTGGGCGCGTCGCGATTGGTGCCGCCATTGTCGCTCGCGAAGACGACCAGGGTGCGCCTCGCCTGGCCCGACTCCTCGACGGCCGAGAGCACCCGACCGACGGCCTCGTCGAGCTGCTCGAGCAGGGCGGCGTATCGCCCCTGCGCGCTGTCGGGGTGACGCACCGCGAAGCGGGAGGCGGGCTGGATGGGCCAGTGCGGTGCCAGCAGCCAGAGGTTCAGGAACCACGGCTGGCTCGCCTCCGCATGGCTCGTCACGATCGAGACGGCGTGATCCGCCAGCAGATCGGTGAGATGGCCGCGATGGCGCTCCGGCGGCGCTTCGCCCGTGCGCAGCCAGGGGTCGCGGTAGGTCGGCCCGCGCCGACCGAGATCGCTGGCCTCGAGAAAGCCGAACCACTTCGCGAAGCCCTGCCTTCCCGGCATCGCCTCCGGCTCCGTTCCGAGGTGCCACTTGCCCACGTGATGGGTCGCGTAGCCCGCCTGCCGCAGCCGGTCGGCGAGGGTGTGCACGTCGCCCGAGATGCCGCGGCCGCGCGGGCGAAACCCCAGCCTGGAGGGGTGAAGGCCGGTGAGCAGCGCCGCGCGGCTCGGCGCGCAGGTGCTGAAGGCGTAGTGGCGCGTGAAGCGCACACCCTGCGCCGCCAGGCGATCGAGGTGGGGCGTAGGCGCGTTGCCTTCCCCGAAGGCCGCGAGGTCGTTGATCCCGAGGTCGTCGGCGAGGATCAGCAGGATGTTCGGCCGAGCGACGGGGTCCTCGGAGTCGGCGCCGCAGGCCAGGAGCAGGAAGGCGGCCAGGCAGGCCGCCGCCAGCGCGCCCGGCCGGCCCGGGAGCCCGGGAGCGGCCGTCTTCAGCGCGTCGTTCCGCCCGGGACGGTGGGCTGGTAGACCTTGTAGATCTCACCCATGGCCGGGTCCTCGTGACTCGGAATCACGTAGTAGGTGCGGATCTCCACGGAGCCGTCTTCGCCGAAGGCGTAGGTCTCGATGCTGTTCGCGCAGACCGGCCTCCCCTTCCGCTCGAAGTGATTCTGCATGACCCAGGCCACGTGCCCGTCGCTGACGAAGAGGGTTTCGGGCGGGGTGTGGAACCTCACGGTCGGCTGGAAGAGATCCCAGGCGCCGAGGGCACACTCCTCGATCCCGTGCTTCTTCGGGGTGCCGACCGGGTCCCACATCGAGAACTCCCCCGGCGCGACCTCGCGCCAGTTCCGCTCCCAGGCTGCCTTGTCTCCCTCGTTCCACAGACGCACGTAGTCCGCCGCCCACTTCACGAGCTGCTCTCGTGTCGGAATCGCCATCCTGGGCTCCTCGGCCTGGCTGCTCAGACGTACTGGAAGTCGTAGTCCTTCCCATGGCGTTCGATCCACTCGAGCATCGGGCCCACGTCGCCGTCGTACTCGTCGCAGAGGCGCACGATGCGACCCTCTTCGTCGAACTCGGCAGTCTCCGCCAGTCGGATGGAGACCGGTTCCACGCCCGGCTCGTCGTAGTGGGCGGTGCCGACGACCGTCACGCGCCGGCCCTCGACCTCGGGAGGGCCCTCGATCTCGATGCCCCGCTTCGGGAACCGGCGGTCGAAGCCGTCGAGGCACTTCTTGATGGCACGGAAGATCTCGTCGCGTCCCTCCACCTCACAGGCGAAGGGCACCTCGCCCTTCACCTCGTAGACGGCCCCATCGGCGAAGTAGCCCTCGAGGCGGCTCCAGTCGTCGTCATCGTAGGTCTTCTCGAAATCGGCCGCGTAGGCGGCGAAACGTTCCAGCGGGTTCATGCTCGCTCTCCTCTCGGGGCGCGCCTCTCACCCGCGGCCATCGTACAGGGTGCCTGCACGGCGAGCCACCACCCGGCCGATCATCGAGGGGCACGAGCCCGGCGCGCTCCGACCGACGGCTCCATTCTCGAGCCGACCGCGTGGACGATCTCGAAACGGCAGGCCGGCGCCCCGTCGAGGCAGCACCGGACCTGCTGCACCTCGGAGCGCGGCGCCACGAGCGCGCGGAACAGGCCCTCGAAGACCGCCACGTGCCACGCGCAGCCCGGCATTGCGATCGGGTTGTCGGCGATCTCCACGACGTGCGGCGGCCCGGCCCGGCCCGTGAAGGCGCCCGAGCCGGCGAAGGTCCACGCGTTGGCCGCGATCGCGCGGAGCAGGAGCCGAGCCGACGCCCACACCGGCAGACGCGCCAGCACGAGGCCCACCGGGCGCGGGATCCGGTTCGCCAGCAGGTAGTCGGCCGTGCGCGACCCGGCCTCGGCCGCC
>JAAUYE010152439.1_pt1 | contig 11342 bp, 8 predicted proteins | sample 7278081 | NCBI WGS metagenome assembly JAAUYE01 (sample SAMN14350131, study PRJNA611818) | marine sediment metagenome | isolation source: surface marine sediment (0.6m) | place: French Polynesia: Moorea | collected 2018-08
CCTGCCGTGTAAATTCTTCGCGGTCCAGCGGCGCCAGCACCTCGTCGAGCAAGGTATTCACCGGTCGCCCTGTCAGTTCGCCCGGCTGCGCCTTCTGCCAGGGCACGATGTACAGCACCTTCGGCAGTTCCTGGTTGCCGGTAATCTCCGTACGTCCCAGGGTCATCTCGTCCATGACACCGCCGAAGGACTCACGCCGCGTGACATCCTGCGCGACCACCGCCTCCGCCTGCGGCTCCGGCTCGGCCGAGGTATCCACCGCCGGTTCCAGCGCATCGACGTCGTCAAATACCGCGGAGGTATCCACCGCCGGCTCGAGCTCGTCGGCGCTCTCCTGCGCCGTCGCGGCGAGCGACGCCGCCAAAACCATCACGGCAAGAACGAATTTGGGCCCGACATTGCTCATACGCGTCATTCCGATATGTTCGCCGTGCGCTGCGACGCCGACACGCGACGCCTGAGATCGGTAATCCATTTCTCGACCTGCGGGTCCTCCCCGACCAGCGCCTGGTAGCGCTCGTAATGCTGCAGCGCGAAATCCAGGCGTTGCAGGTACAGCTCGTTGAGGACACCCAGGTTGTAGTGTGCCAAGGCGTAGTCCGGGGCCGCTGTGACGGCCTTCAAATAAGCGGCTTCTGCTTCCAGGAATTTCCCGTTTCTGCGAAGTAGCATGCCGAGCTGGTTGAGCGCCGGCGCGTAATCGGGGTCGATCGCGAGCGCCGCGTCGACGGCCTGCCGCGCTTCCTCGTCGTTCTCGTTGTTGACGTGGATGATGGCGAGATTGACGTGCGCGCCCGGGTAGCCCGGGTACTGCAGCAGGAATTCCTTGAGACGCAGCTCCGCGTCGAGGAAATCGCCGGACGCCATCACGGCGACCGCCTGTTCGTACAGGGTCTTCGCCTCCGGCGGCACTTCGGCCGCGCGCGGATCGACCACCGCCTGCTCGGCGCGGTCACGATCCCTGGCCTCCGGCGCAGAGCCGGTCGACGCGCAGCCTGCGGCCGCCGTAGCGATACCGAGCAACGCGAGCCGCAGCGCGGCCCTGTCAATAAAGTGCCGTGACCACATCTTCGCTGCGCTCCAGTTTCGCGTATCGCGCCGGCAGAAGGCCGGCCAGGCGGTTGAAACTCCGTTCAACCCACTCGTCCCAGACCCCGTCCGAGGCGCGGTCCGTGTTCGCCTTGTAGAGATCGATGGCTTTTTCCTCGATCGGGAATACCTGTTCCTCGAGCAGCAGCTCGTACTGCTCCAGCGCGTCCGCGTCGAGGTCTGCCGGCCGCTCCGATTCGAGCACGTCGTCGGCAAACGACTCGTAGACCTGCGCCAGGCGGAACGTGGACTCGGTCGTTACTTCCGCGACGCCGTAGTCGGACGCGTCGGTGTAGGCCTCGATGACGTCTTCCATCAGCGCGCGCTTGAGCTTCATGCTCTCGGCGAGCGGCTGCGTCAGCTGCACCACTTCGAAGCGCTTGCGGATCGGCTCGGCGAGCCGCACCGACGCTTTGGCCGCCAGGAACCGGGTACGGTCCGAGCGCTGGGCGCCGGCGCGCGCATCCACGTCGATGATGTCCTCGAGCCGCGCCGTGACCTCGGCGCTGTTGCCCTGCGCCTCGGCAATCTCGAGCAGCCGGAAGCGCGCCTCGATCGACTCGGACAGCGGGTTCGGGTAGCGAGCGACGATGGCCTCGAGCACGCGCTTTTCGCTCGCGACAACGCCACCCGTCTCGTAAAGCTCGGCGGCTTTCCACAGCGCCTCGCGGCGCACGTCGTCACTGCTGCCTTCGGCGACGGCAATGCGTTCGAACTCGGCAGCCGCCTGCGCGCCGCGGCCGGTTTCCATGTAAGTGACGGCCAGCTTCTGAGAGATGTCGTCGGCGAACTCGCTGTCCGGGTAGTCCCTGCGGTACTGCTCGAGCATGCCCGCCGCGCGATCCCAGGCGGCCATGTTGATCAGCGCGGCCGCGGCGTCGTACTCGGCCGTCGCGCGAATCTTCGAGTCCGGCACGGCCTGGCCGAGGCGCGTGAAATGCGCCACCGCGGTCTCCATGTCGCCCCCGTCCCTTGCCTGCTCGCCCTGCTTGTAGATCGACGACGCAATGCGCTCCTTCACCTCGCTCGTCGCCTGCGCATCGTCGGCCGGCGTCACGCCGCGCAGGCTGTAGTAGGCGGTCTCCGCTTCCGCGTAGTTCTCGAGATCGAACTGCGAGTGTGCGATCACGGTCCAGGCCGTGCGCGCCAGCGGCGGTTCGACCGGGGGCTGCTTCGCAATCACCGCCTGGCCGACCGCGATCGCCAGGTCGAACTGGTTCTGGGCAAAGAGATCCTCGGCTACGGTCGTCAGCACGGCGCCGGACTCCGGATGTTCCGGGTAGGTGTCACCGAACCGCAGGCCGCTGTCCAGGTACTGCTGGTGCCAGGCGATCTTCTCCGCGCCTTGCAGGGTCTTTTCGTGTTCCTGGTAGGCGAGCAGCGCCGCGTAGCCGGCTTCCGCCGACTTTTCGTGCATCGGGTACGCGTAGGCCGTGCGTTCGTACTCGGTCTTCGCGTCCGCGTAGTCCTCGCTCTCGAACAGGATCTCGGCGAGCAGGAAATTGGTGTTCGCGGTGTCCGGCTCGCCGGGGAAATAGGCCAGGTACTTGCGATACCAGCGCGCCGCTTCCTGGTAGTCGCTGCGCTTGCCGCCTTCCTGCGCCTCGGCGTGGTAGTACTGCGCGAGATCGGTCAGGTTGGCTTTCAGGTGCGCGGCAACAGCGTTGTTCTGTTCGCGCGGGTTGCGCACCCAGAAATTGCCGTCCATGCCGTAACGCTCGACGAAGCCCTTCTTGCCGTCGAGCACGAGGCTCGGGAAGCCGCCGCGCTTGTAGGCCTCGATAACCTCGACCTGCAGCAGCGGCGCCTTGGAATGGAACGGGTCCTGGTCGACGAAGGCGCCGTAAGTCTCGGCCGCGTCTACGTAGCGCTCCTTGTCGAGATACAGGTCGCCGAGATTCATGTAGATGACGTAGGCATACTCGGGCTGACCGCGCTTGCCGAAGTAGTCGTCGATGCTTTCGGCGCCGGACATGTACGAGAAGCTGAGCGACAGCACCCGGAACGTATCCTCGACCAGTTCCTGCTCGGCGCGACTGAGCGCCGCGAGGCGATCGTCGCCGTCCTGCAATTCAATTTCGCCGAGCTTGCGATCGAGCAGTTCGAAGAACGGGTCGAGGCTGTCCTCGTGCCAGGCGAGCTTGAATTGCGCCCAGCCGAGCTTGTACAGCGACTGCTCGTAGAAGCGCGACTCCGGTCCGATCTCGACCACCTGCTTGTATGCCTGCTCGGCCTCGTTGTAGCGCTTGCGCAGGAACAGCATCTCGCCGCGCCGGAACTGGACCTCGCCGATCATCGGCGTTGCCGGATAGCGGGTGACCAGCTCGTCGAGAGTCTCGAGCGCCTCGTCCGTGCGGCCGCCGATCTCGTAGGCACGCGCCAGCTGGTACAGCACCGTGTCGTTGCGGCGGTAGCTCGGGTAAGCCTCGAGCAGCCGCTGGTAGAGGCTGACGGCATTGTCGTAGCTCGACTGCTCGAGCCCTTCGATGTTCTCGGCGAGCTGCGCCGCCTCGCTCGCTTCGAGTTCCAGGTCGCCCAGGCGACGCATTGCCTCGGCACTCAGCGACGGGTCGTCCGTCACGAGGTCGAGGAACTCGCGGTAGTTGTCACGGGCGAGATCGGAGCTGTTCAGGATCACGTTGCCCGGGCGGATCTCGACGGTCTGCTTCTCGAGGCTCTTGATCGTGTCCTCTTTCTTCACGTCGGCCTGCGCCGCAGCCGCGCACAGCAGCGCGACGCCGGCAAGGGTCATTGTCGAACGGCGCAGGATCACCGGACCGCTGCCTCGGTGACGGTGGAGGCACGGTCGTAAATCGCGGCGAGCGCGAACCGGGCCTGGATCGTGTAGGTATCGAGACGCTGTTTCTGCGCCTGCAACTCACCGACTGCGATCGACTGCAGGAAGGCGCGTTGCTCGGCCATCGCGTCGCCGACCTGCATTTTCATCGCCTCGATACGCGGCTCGAGGCCATAGACGCGGTCGTCGAACGCGCGGAATTCCAGCGGCTGTTTCTGCATTGATTCGTCGATTTGGCGCCGTGCCCGCTGGGTCTCGACGAGTGCTTCGCCGGTCTCCCGCAGGTCCCTGCGAATGCGCCACAGCCGGTCCCCGAAGTCCTTCTCGAGCCCCCACTGCAAGACGCCCTTCAGAAGCTGGATCTTGTCGCGCACCTCGTCCGCTTCCGGGATGTTCGCGGACAGCGCGGGCGTTTTCTCGAGGCTCGTGATCTCGCCCCACATCTCGAACTCGCGCTCGGTCGCGAGCGCCAGCCAGTCGCCGCTTTGTTCGATGTCGTTCAGCAGCGCGTCGAACTCCAGCTTGCGCTGCACCATGCCGTCGATGTCGGCGCGCGACAGCGCCTCTTCGACACGCGGCAGGCGTTCCTCGTAAGCCAGGCGCCGGGTTTCCAGCATGTTGGCGTAGACCTCGACGTTCTGCTGCCAGCGGTCGAGGTTGTTCCAGAGGTAGCTCAGGTCGCGGTAGTTCTTCAGCCCTTCCTGGAACTCGTGGGTGGCGAGCAGGTGGAACAGGTAGCGCGCCTGCGGACCCTCGGGCAGGGCTTCCATGCGCCAGTACCAGCCGGTGCTGTCGAGCGGGTCATCGGTGACGAACTCGTCGAAGAAACGCCCCGACTCGATGTGGCCGATGGTGCGGTCAATACGGCCGGATTCTTCGTAAAACGCCTCGATGGCGTTCAGGTAGTGGTCGGCGGCCTGGCTGATCGAATCGAGCTGTGCGAGCGCGTACGGCACCGCCAGCATCGACTCCTGGACCGCGGGATCGAGCAGGTCGCGGCCGCGAAGCTCCATCCACGGCACCAGCGCCCGCTGATAGCTGTCGAGTTCCGCGTCGGCCCAACCGACGCCCAGCAGCGCCTTGTTCGAGAACGGCCCTTCGAGCCGGACGCGCTGCAGCGGCATCTTGGCCGCATGCGGCTGGCCCGACTGCAGCAGCGCGTAGCCGAGCGCCAGGTTGGCCTTGTCACGCAGCGACGTCAGTTCCTCGTTCCAGGGATCGATGTCGCCGAGCTCTTCGAGGATCTTTTTTGCCTCTTCCATGCGGCCGCTGCGTACCAGGGCGACGCCGAGATTGAACTGCGCATAGCGTGACCACTCGGTCTTGCCCTTCCAGTCCTGCAGCAGCGCGATGGCGCGATCGAATTCGCCACCGTCGATCAGGAGCTGCGCCTGCAGCATCGTGGCCTCACGCTGGATGTGTTCGGGCAGCTCGCCGCCGACGTTGTCGAGGGCCTGCTGTGCCTTGTCGAGGTAACCGCGCTGGCGCCAGATCTTTGCGAGGAAGAACCAGGTGCGGTCGCGAATTTCGGGATTCACGTTGTCGGCGAGCAGGCGCTGGAAGATGTCCGCCGCCTCGAGGTGATGTCCGTAGGACAGGTACAGGCCGCCTTTCAGCAGCTCGGCCTGCCCGGCATGCTGCTCGAGCTGCTCCTGCTCCTGCGCGGCCAGCAGGCGCACGATCGCGGGGAAATAGTCTTCCTGGTAGAAGTAGAACAGGATCTCGCCGTAGTGCGGTTCCTCAACGACGATCGGCTCGCTTTTATCCTTGTCGGCAAGCGCCGGTGCTTCCGGCGCCAGGGACGCCAGGAGCAGACAGCAGCAGACGAGGATGAAGCGGCGAGTGATCAACAATCACTCCCATTCCTTGATGACGAATTCCGGCTGCTGTTTCTTGACCCGGTCGGTAATCTCCAGCTCGACGTACTTGGCACCGATCCCCTTCGAGAAATTCAGCGTCGCGCCGCGTCGGTATTCGCGGGAATGCGGCCCCTGGCCAGTGAAGATCGCCACCAACTCGTGGTCGCCGGTCTTCAGGTTGGCCATGTGCACCCGGTGCACGCCGCCGCGCAGCAGCGAGCCCGCCTCGCGATCCGTGTACAGGTAGTTCGCAACTTCCTTGCCGTCGATCTTGATGCTCACCGAGTCCAGCTTGAAGTACTCGCCCACGTCCATCGAAATGAAAAACGCGACCTGCGAGTTCGCCGGGAACAGGAGCTCTTCCTCCAGCAGGAACAAATCGCGGTTCAGGTCCAGCACCTCTTTCTTCAGGGACTGCACGTCCTGGTCGAGCTGCCTGAACTTGTCACGCGATACGGCGTCTTCCGCTTCGAGTGCCATGGACGCGGCGCGTGCCGCCTCTGCATTCGGGGTCGCGGGCTCCTCCGCCGGCGCCATTGCCGCGAAAGCGAGCGCCAGGCTCGCCGCGGCGCTTATCAATAGCTGTCTTGTCACGCTGATTTCTCCTGCCGGCTGCAAGGGATCACTCGCGCAGCAGCGCGCGAACCTCGTCGAGGTACTTCTGCTCGTAGCCAGGCTTGTAGCCCTGGTGTACGTGGCGCACGTTGCCCTCGCGATCGACGATGACCGTCACCGGCATGGCGTCCACCTGGTAGAGGCGACTGACTTCCTTGGTCGCGTCGAACAGCACCGGGAAGCTCACGCCGAGCTCGTTGATCATCTCCATGGCGCGATTGGAATCGTCGTCGATATTGACGCCGAGCAGGTTGAAGCCGACGCGCTGGTAGCGCGAGTACAGCTCGTCGAGAAGCGGCATCTCCTGCCGGCACGGGCCGCACCACGTCGCCCAGAAGTTGATCATGACGACATCGCCACGGTACTCAGACAGCCGCATGTTCTGGCCGGACGAGCTCTTCAGCGCGAAGTCGGGAGCCGGCTGCCCGGCAAGGCCCGACGAGGCCAGGCTGCTGGCCGCAAAGACGCTGAATACGAGACCTGCTAGCACGTTTCTGATCTTCATGATTTCTTTCCTTGTATTACCCGCCAAGTTCCATCCTTGTTCTTTGCCGGCCCGGGGCCTGCCGCACGTCGAAAGGCAAGGCCCGGGCGGGCGCGCACATTCGTCCGCACGCGCCCGGCGCGCGCGCCACCTGCCGATCTGGAATGGTGACAGTCAGGCCCCTCGAGGGCCGTGATTATCGTCACAAATGCCCCGAAAGCTGAACATAATCGTCGCCGCATCCTGCGGTCGACGGATCGCATCGAACCCAAACCGACGAATGACGCCTTGTTCGTGACAGGCACGCAGTAAACCTACCCGCTGTAGATTACGTCAAATCGATGCCTGTTCCCGCCGCGGCGGGTGCGCTGGCGTACCTGCCACGGGGCCGTATCCGGAGTCCTGGAGAGGTCTCTGCACGGACATCCTATGATATTCGTATGAAGCTGAATTTAAAGTGAAAACACGTCGCCTTTCGGCGACATTTCGGAGGTTTTTTTGCGACAGCCTAGGGCAGCTGATCGGCGCAGTTGTCCTCTGGCAACGCGGGCGCGGAATCCGCATCGTCCGACCCGGGGTCCGCAAGACCGGTCGAGTAGAAGATCTGGCCGTCCGCATCGATGACGATAGCCTCGTAATCCGGCAGGCAACCAATCAGTTTCAGCCCCTCATCGACACCCATCACGAACACGGATGTCGATAGCGCATCTGTCATCACGGCGTCGGGGCCGATGACCGTCGCGCTGTGGATGCCCTCGACGGGCCGCCCCGAACTCGGCTTGATGATGTGGTGGTAGCGCATGCCGTCTTCGTCGAAATAGCGTTCGTAATCGCCCGAGGTCGATATCGCTTCGTCCTCGAGCGGCACCGATATCGCGACTTCGCCGTCCTCGCGAGGGTCCCGGATGCCGATCATCCAGGGACGGCCCCGCCGGTCGCCGAGCAGCCGCGAATCGCCGCCCGCCGTGACCACGCCGTACTCCACGCCGCGCTGGCGCAGGATGTCGACGCCGCGCTCGACGACGTATCCCTTCGCGATGCCGCCCAGGTTGATGCGCACGCCCTGCTGCGCGAATCTCACGGTGCCGCCGGCGCTGTCGAGCTGCACGTGACGAAAATCGATGTTGCCGCGTTCGGCCTCCACGGTGGCTTCGTCGGGGCGCCGGCGTTCGCGAAAATCGTAGTGCTGGCCGACGCTGTCGTAGGTGATGTCGAAGGCGCCGCGCGTCAGGACGGAAATATCGAGCGAGCGACGGATCAGCTTGAACAGTTCCTCGCCCGCGAATACCGCCTCGTCCGCCGCACGCCGATTGATCTCCGATATCCGGCTCGATTCGACGTAGGTACTCATCGACGCATTGATGCGATCCACCTCGGCGAAGATCTCGTCGATGATGGCCTGTCCCCGGGCGTCGTCATCGTGCCAGAAGTACACGCTGACCTCGGTACCCATCTTCGGCCGCGCATCGGCGTGCCAGCCGGCCCGGGCCGGGCCGGAAACCAGAAATAACGCGACTATTCCTAGGCTTACGACCGCGCACGCATTAGACTTGGCGCCAGGCCTTATCGAACAGGAGCGGGACAGTGACTTCATTCGTGATTTTCCTCGCGATTATCGCCGCGGTCGTGGTCTGGGCGATCAGTATTTACAACCGACTGATCAACGAGCGCAACCGCGTCCGCAATGCGTTCGCGCAGATCGACGTGCAGCTGACTCGGCGCTACGACCTGATCCCCAACCTCGTGGAAGCCGTCAAGGGCTACATGAAGCACGAGAGAGAGACCCTCGAAGCGGTCATCAATGCCCGCAATGCCGCCCAGCAGAGCCTGCAGGCCGCCAAGGCGGACCCTGCCAATGCGCAGGCCATCAAGGAACTGGGCGCGTCCGAGGGCGCGCTCGGCGCCGTGCTGGGCCGCCTGTTCGCATTGTCGGAAGCATATCCCGACCTGAAAGCGAATCAAAACATGATGCAGTTCCAGGAGGAACTCGCGAGCACCGAGAACAAGGTGGCCTTCTCGCGCCAGGCCTTCAATGATTCCGTGCTCAACTACAACAATACGGCGGAGAACTTCCCCAACAACATCATCGCCGGGATGTTCCGTTTCGAACTCGCCAGCTTCCTCGAAATCGAGTCCGACGAGAAACGCGACGTACCGGAAGTCTCCTTCACCTGACATCCCGCTGGCGCGCATTGAATTTTTTTGACGCGCAGGACCGGGCACGCAGGGCCACGCAGTGGCTCGTCGTGGTCTACTTCGTCGCGACCGCGCTCATCGTCGCGGGCGTCACGGCCCTGGTCGGTTTCGTGCTTTTCGGCACCTCCATGGACGGCCAGCGCCTGTCGCCCGGCGAGATCCTCGCCGCCAACCCGGGTCCGCTGCTGACGACAGCGGCCATCACGGCGCTTTTCATCATCGGCGCCAGTATCTACAAGACAACGGTCCTCGCCTCCGGCGGCGGGCGCGTCGCGCAGCAAATGGGTGGCACGCTGGTCGCCGCGGACGTGACAGACCCGCTGCGGCGGCGGCTGCGCAACGTCGTCGAGGAAATGGCGATTGCGTCGGGCGTGCCGGTACCGGAGATCTACGTTCTCGAGGAAGAGAGCAGCATCAATGCCTTCGCGGCCGGCTATGCGCCGGGCGACGCGGCGGTCGCGGTGACGCGCGGCACGCTGGAACTCCTCGACCGCGACGAGCTGCAGGGCGTCATCGCGCACGAGTTCAGCCATATCCTGAACGGCGACATGCGGCTGAACATCCGCCTGATGGGCGTCCTGTTCGGCATCCTCGTGCTCGGGCTCATGGGTCGCATGATCGTGCGCGGCGGATACCACGGCCGGTTGATCTCGGGCCGCCGCGACAAGGGGGCGCCGGTCGTGTTCCTGATCGGTCTCGGCGTCGCGATCCTGGGCTGGATCGGCGTCTTCTTCGCGCGCCTGATCAAGGCCGCGGTGTCACGTCAGCGCGAGTATCTCGCCGATGCGTCAGCGGTACAGTTCACCCGGCAAACGGACGGTATCGCGAACGCGCTGAAGAAGATCGGCGGCTACTCGGAGGCGTCCTACATCAAGTCGGCGGACCCCGAGGAGATCAGCCACATGCTGTTTGGCAGCGGCGCGCGATTCACCGGCCTGTTCGCGACTCATCCGCCGCTGCGCGAGCGGATCCGGGCACTCGATCCCTCCTTCCGCGAATCCGACTACCCGCAAGTTGTTCCGGTATCGGTAAGCGAACGGCTGGCGGACGACAAGGTAAGCGCGATGGCGGGCGGCGAAGCGCCCGCAGCGGGGATCGACCCGGCGTCCCTGCCCGACCGCGTCGTCGAATCCGCCGGCAACCCGGGCGCGCAGGACGTCGCCTACGCGCGCAGGCTGCGGCAGTCGATCCCGGCGACGCTGTACGATGCCGCGCATTCCGCGGAACTCGCCTACCTCCTGGTCGTCGCGCTGGTCCTCGACCGCGGCCACGATCACCTCGAACGGCAGCTCGCGCTCGTCGAGGAACGGCTTGGCGGCGAGCGCGCGAAAATCGTCACCCGCCTGCACGAGGAACTCGCCTCGATGAGTGCCGATCACCGCCTGCCGCTGCTCGAGATCACGTTTCCGGCGCTGAAGCTGCGGCCCGCGCCGCAGCTCGAATACCTGGCCGAGCTGGCCGGCCGGCTCATCGACGTGGACGGCGAGGTCGACCTGTACGAGTACTGCTTCTATCGCGTGCTGCGGACCAGCCTCGGGCAGGCGGCGCACCCTGCGCAATATCCCGGTTCGCGTCGCAAGGCCCGGCGTGACCTGCGCCAGGCGGCCATCGATCTGCTCACGGTCGTCGCGGACTACGGACACCGGGATGCCGCGAGCAGCGAGCAGGCGTTTGAGGCGGGCAAGGCCTGTTTCGGCAAGTGGGCCGCCGAACACCCGTTTGCATCCAAAGAGCGCTACACACTGCGCGCCCTGGACCACGGTCTCGATGTCCTCGCCGCGCTGAACGGCAAGGGTCGGCGCCTCGTCGTCCGGGCCGTGACCGCCGTGGCCGTCCACGACAACCGCATCACGACCGCCGAGACCGAGCTGATACGGACGATCTGCGCGTCCCTCGACGTGCCCCTGCCTCCCTCGATCACCGGAGGCGGCGCCGACAGTGAGTAATCGCGGGATTTGACGTATGATCGGGGCCTTGGGCGAATTTGGGCATTCGTTGGAGTCGGTGCTGGCGTGCCGCTCCGGACAGGGGAAGAAAATCATGGGTAGTAGAAAACTTCAGGCTTGCCTGGCCGTGGCCGTGTTGCTGTTCGCGTTACCTGCGGCGGCTGCCAGCCGGGAAGAGCAGCGCGTAGCGGATTCCGCCGACGTGCTCGACCAGTTTCTCCGGATCCCGGAGCAGAACATCCCGTCCGCACTGCTGGCCCGCGCCTATGCCGTTGCGGTGGTCCCGGGCGTGGTGCGAATCGGTTTCGGGCTCGGTGCACGACGCGGCAAGGGCATTCTCGTAGTGCGGCAGGACG
>JAAUYE010160301.1_pt1 | contig 11323 bp, 10 predicted proteins | sample 7278081 | NCBI WGS metagenome assembly JAAUYE01 (sample SAMN14350131, study PRJNA611818) | marine sediment metagenome | isolation source: surface marine sediment (0.6m) | place: French Polynesia: Moorea | collected 2018-08
CAAAAGGCGCAATTCTGCTGCCACAGCGACTGTCCCGCCAGAGCCGCGCGCGACAGCTTTGTTTCCGCGGGCGGGGAATCGTGCCTGGCATAAATGCTTGCCGCCGAGATCGCGTCGGGCGCCGTATGCGAGTAATTGTTGCGTGGATAAGATACCGCTTGCTTGCGCCAGATCGCGCCTTCGTTTTCGACCGTCGATCGGTCGTGACAGGTAATGCAGCTGACCAGGTACAGTCTTTTACCCCGGACCTGCTCCGGCGACAGCGATTCCCAGGGCCGATCCAGCGGAATTTGCCCCGTGGCAAACGGAAACGCCGCCTGGTAACGCTCGTGTTCGGGCCAGCCGTTGGCGCGGGTGTGGTAACGCGTGTTCGGATTTTGCCGTTGCATGAACTCCTCGCGCACGAAGTCGACCACGAGTTCGATCTGCGCCTTGTCGAGGACGCGCGAGAAACCGTGCATTGCGGTGCCCGGCTTACCGCGGGTGACGGTATCGATCATTGCCGCGCGCGGCAGCCCGGCGGCATCGGTACGGGTAAAATTCCGCGGCGCGGGCACCAGGTAAGTGCTGGCCAGGGTTTGCGCGTTACCCGAGTAACCATGGCAAAAGTAGCAGCGGTAGTTGTAGATCTGGCGCCCCTGTTCGTGAGGGACCACGGTCTCGGCCGGGGCCGTGTTCGCGGCGCCGGCAAGCAGCAGGAACAATAACCAGCGCAATCGGCTCATGGGCGAATAAACCGTTCGAACACGTATTCGCTGACATCGGCGATTTGCTGGTCGTCGAATACCTTTTCCCAGGCCGGCATCTCGGTGCGCAGCTTGCCCCTGGCGACGATGCGAAAAAGCGTCGGCCGATTCAGCGACGCGCGCGACGCGGCGTGCAGGAAATTGCGCGGCTTGGGATTGATGAAATACGCCCTCGGGCCTTTGCCGTCGCCGTTGTCGCCGTGACAGGTCGCGCAGTTTTGCCGGTAAAGCGCGGCACCGCGCTTCGAGTCGCCCTTGATCCCGTCGGCCAGCGGTTTTTGCATGTATACTGCGAGCTCCGCGTTCGGGTCGGCGTGGGTGTGACTATGGCCGTCCGCGTGGATGTGAACCTCGGGGGAAGGCGGCGGCTCGTAATCCGGCATGAAGCTCTCGATCACGTAGTCGACCACGGCTTCTATCTGGGTCTTGTCGAGGCGCGTGCCCCAGCCCGTCATCGCGGTATCCGGGCGGCCGTAGGTGACCGACTGGATCATGTGTACGCGGGTCATGCCCGCCTGGAAATCGGCACTGCTGAAATCGACGGGACGCGGCGACAGTCCGGCGGTGGCCCAGATTGCGCCGCGGCCGTTGTCGCCATGACATACCGAGCAATATTCGGCGTAAATCCGGCTCCCGGCGGACGCGGTCGTAGTCGATTCAGGCAGAAAGCGGTCCTGGATCAGTTCCGCCAGGGCGGTGATTTGCGCGTCGCTCAGGCGCGTTTTCCAGGCGCTCATCGCGGTGCCCGGCACCCCTTCCCGAATCGCATGCCGAATTCTCGCGGGCGACAGCTCCAGCGCCGCCTGGCGGCTGGTGAAGTCGCGCGGCGGCGGTACCAGCCCCTGGCGGGCGTGACTCTTGCCGTCGCCCTTGTCGCCATGGCAGACGGAACAATAATCCTGGTAGAGCCGGTTGGCATCGATCGCGTCGGCCGCGGCGGGCTGGCCGAGCAATAAAAGCAGGCAGACTATAAGCTGGATTTTTTTCATGGTTCACAATTCCAAAAGAGCGTTGCCGGGCAACCGGTTAAATTTGCCGAGCAACTTTGATGCCAGCTTCGCCTGCGGCGAGTTGGCATAGCTCTTGCTCGGAAGATTCGGCAAGAGATTTCGCGAACGGGGTTGTTATGACCAGGCTGTTATTGATTTTGTCGTTCGGATTCGTGCTGGCAACGGGTTGCGCAACGGCGCCGCCGCCGCCGGACGCGGTCGAGATTCCGGTTTTCCCGCCGCCGCCCGACGAGCCGAAAATTATCTTCGAGCGCAGCCTGATCAGCAGCGCGGACGTCGAAATCGAATCCGAGGAATCCCGCCTGCAGCGGCTCATAACCGGAATCGGGCGCAGCGGTACCGGCATGGGCAAGCCTTTCGGCGTCACCGTGCACCGGGGGCGGGTGTTCGTCAGCGACACCCTGAGACGGCAGGTGCTCGCCTTCGACGTGCGCGAGGCGAAGTTTTTCGAGATCGGTATCGAGGGCGAGGGCGAGCTGGTCAAGCCGATGGGAATCGATGTCGACCTGAACGGTAACCTGTACGTTTGCGATGCGACGCTGAAGCAGGTCCTGGTTTACGATCGCGACGGTAACTACCTGCGCCGGGTTGGCGAGCCGGACATGTTCGATCGTCCCGCCGGTTTGACCGTCAACCCGAACGGAACCCGGCTGTTCGTCGTCGATACCGGCGGCGTGACCAGCCGGCGCCACCAGGTGCAGGTTTTCAACGCCTGGTCAGGCGATCTGCTGCACACGATATCGCGGCGCGGCCAGGACGATGGCGAACTCAACCTGCCGCGTGACGCCACCATCGGGCCTAATGGCAACCTGTTCGTCGTCGACGGGGGCAACTTTCGCATCCAGGAGTTTACCCAGGATGGCGAATTCGTACGCAGCTTCGGGGCGATCGGACGCCAGAGCGGCCAGTTTGCCCGGCCCAAGGGCATCGGCACCGACCGCCAGGGCAATGTTTACGTGGTCGACACCGCGTTCGGCAATTTTCAGATCTTCGACCGGGAGGGACAGCTGCTGCTCGCGGTCGGATCGCGTAATTCGATTGCCGGCCCGGCGCGTTTTATGCTGCCTGCCGGGCTCGCGCTGGACGAGGATGGGCGGATCTACATGGTCGATCAATATTTTCGCAAGGTAGACATATTCCGCCCGGCCGCGCTCGCGGCCGACCAGGGCTGGCTGGTGCCGGCACCGGCGTCCGGTTCGAATTGATTCGATGGCGTCCGGAATTCCCGGAATCGGGAAAATAATCCGATACAACATTCCAGGCTTGCCGCAATTCGGGCCTGCGGCTGAAGTTTTTCGGGCTGGCGCGAATTTTGCGAGCATCGAAGCAGTCCATTCTTCCACAGGTGCTCCCATGCCAAAAGCCGTCCGTGAGACCAGAACCTTAATCTTGATCGCGTTGATTCTGCCCGGACTGCTGTTGTCCGCTTGCGAGCGCAAACGGGATAGCCGCTCGACAGCCGACACGGTAACTGCGGCGGCGTCGAAATCGAGCGCTGCCGCCGAGGCGATTGCGCGCCCGCGGCCAAACCGCGGCGTGGTCAGGAACGTCCGCATCGGCGGCGGGTACAGCTACATCGAGGTCGACGTCGGCGATGGCCCGGTCTGGCTCGCAACCGCGATCACGGCGGTTAGCCCCGGAGACCGGATTGCATGGAACGATTACGCCGTCATGAGCGATTTCGAAAGCAAGGCCCTGAATCGGCGCTTCGAGCGGATACTGTTCGTCGGGCGTATCGTCAAACTGGATTCGGAAAGTACACCCCGGCGGCGCGGTGTCGTAAGCGAGATCATGGTGGCTGCCGGTTACAGTTTCATTCGCGTCGAGGAGAATGGCGCCAGTCTCTGGCTCGCGGCCCCGGAAACCCCGGTCGACGTCGGCCAGGCCATCGAATGGAGCGGCGGCTCCCTGATGCGCAACTTCAACAGCCGTTCGCTGCAGCGAGTATTCGACGAAATCATCTTCGTCGGCAGCGTGCATCTGTCCTGAGCGGTTTATTCGCCGCTTCCTCAATTTCGAGAAATTCACCGCTGTTCATTCCCAGTTGCGGGAAATAACGGGCGCTACCGAGCGGCCTCGATTCGAGCAGTTCCCCGGTATCGGTTTTCCGCTAACGACTAAGTCATTGAAATACAAATAAATAAAATCTCGCTGCCGCAAGCAGAGGCGATACGGTGGACGGTTGGCATGTTTGCTGCAATCAGGGTTGTGAAAGGCTTAAAAAAATTTCGATTAACGAACCAAGGGGAAAGAGCGATGACGAATTCAGGCGAGAAAATTAGAGATCTGGGATCTTCGGTTTTGATGCTGCTGGCGGCGATGACGCTCGCGACTTTAGGCGTTATGAGCTGGAGCGACGCGCAGGCCGATATCGAATTGACGCCACACAACCTCGGGTCTGGCGGTCCGGGTCCGAATACGTTTAGCGGCACCGCGGAGGTATGCGTTTTCTGTCATACGCCGCACGGCGGCGCGACCAACGTTTCGGTGCCGCTGTGGAACCGGAACCTGGCGGCCCCGACGGACTATACGACCTATGCAACGCTGCAGACGTCCACGATGGAGGGCGAGGAAGCACCGGTCGGTTCGGTTTCGATTGCCTGCCTGTCGTGCCACGACGGTACCCAGGCCATGGACACGGTTCTCAACGAACCCGGTTCCGGATTGACCAATCCGGGCTTTGCCGGAATCTGGACCGGGGCCGATCGGCCTCAGGGGATTGCCGACCTGACCCAGGACCTGACCAATGATCACCCGATCGGTATTCAGTATGGCGGCGGCGGCATCACCGTGAGCGCACCCACCGGGACGCTGAACGATCCCGACTTCAACGCGCCGGGCAATGTCAATATGAACGGCACCACGGTGTGGTGGGTCGACTCCGAGACCACCCCCAACGGTACCCGGGAAAAAACCGACATGCTGCTGTATACCCGGTCGGTTGCCGGCATCGATGGCGGGCTTGCCCAGCCGTTCGTGGAATGCGCCAGCTGCCACGACCCGCACACCACCAACGCGACGTTCCTGCGAACCTCGAATGACGGCAGTGCGGTGTGCATGGCCTGCCATAACAAGTAGGACGTGATGATCTGAAACCCCAAACCCCTCGGCGCCGGAATCCCTTCTCCCATATAACCGGCGCCGAGGGTTCCTTCCGTTTCGAGCTTGGCAGCGAGTCTGGAGATGAAGTAACGAGAGAATAAATATGCGTAAACTGATTACGGGCCCTGGCCTCGCACTACTCGCCCTGGCGTTGAATTTCGAAGCGGTCAATGCGACCGCGGCTGATAATTCGTCGGGAATATTCGCCCGGATCGACGACCTGGTTATCAGTCAAACCGAGTTCCAGCAAATCTTCCAGGCCGCCGTGCGTCACAAGTACTACCACGGCAAGGTGCCGGCAGGCGAAATCGAACAATTCCGCCGCAAGGTCGCAGACGACATCGTCACCCAGATACTGGTGCACAACGCAGCGCTCGAGCAGGGGCTGCAGCCCGATCGCGATAAAATCAACCAGGGAATCGACGCCTTTAACCTGCAAAACGCCGCCAACCCGGACTGGGAACAAAGGCGCGATTACGTCATTCCGAAACTGATCGAACGCCTCGAGCGCCAGGACCTGATCGAAAAAATGGAGTCGAAGATCCGGGACGTTCCGGCTCCCACCGCGCAACAGGTCAAACAATTCTACCTGGCAAAACCGGAAAAATTTACCGAGCCCGAAAAACTCTGGATCGCGGTTATCCTGCTCAAGGTACCGCCGGCGGCGGCCGAATCGGCCTGGATCGAGGCCGAATCCAGGCTCGAGGGACTGCGCCAACGAATCGAGGCCGGGGACAATTTCGCCGACCTGGCGCGCGAACTGTCGCAGCATCCAAGCGCGGTTAACGGCGGGGATCTCGGATACCTGCACCAGGGCATGCTCGAAGACGCGGTACAGCGCCGGATCGAAGGTCTCCAGGTCGACCAGCTCAGCGAACCGATCCGCGTGCTCGAAGGGGTCACGCTGTTTCAACTCAAGGGAATCCAACCGGCAAGGCTCAGGGAGTTCGGCGAGGTCCAAACCCGGGCGGCAGGCTTGCTGCACCGGGAATTGCAGGACAGGGCCTGGCAGGAATACGTTGAAGACTTGAGGTCGGCAGCGAATGTCTACGTCAGCGAATAACCAGTCGTCTGCAACGCCATGACAAAACGTGAATCGCCTGGGCAGTACAAACGTCACCTTTTTGCTCCTGGCCGCCGCCTGCATCAAGGCTGGAGACGCCATGGCGATTGAGCATAGCGGAACCGATCCCGTGCGCGTTTGGGGCGAGTTGAGCACGACCTATCGCGTTCGCGACAGGGGCGTCGACAATAACCGCAGCACTAACTGGCTCAATACCGGAAGCGTCGCCGCGAGCCGTTACATCTGGCGGCCCTGGTTTGCGGTCGCTAGCGGTAGCCTGAATCTCTCGTTGGACGAAAGCGAGGCCGACGACCAACCGAGCAGCAAGGATCAATTCACTACCGGCGATGCCAGGTTCGGCCTGTTCCCGACCAGTCGCTTTCCGTTTAACTCCTATTTCATCAGGAGCCGCGACGAGTTCGACAGCGAATCCTTCGTGCGCGATGTAGACACGACCGAATACGGTCTGAATCAGCGCTATCGAACCCTCGATGGAAAAAACAATTATCTCGCCGAATACGAGAACAAGAGTCAGGATCGGTCGGAAGAGGGAGAATTCCTCTTCGAAAAGCTGGCGCTCGGCAGCGAAAACCGAATCGGCGATAATTCGATCAAAACCGATTTGAACCTGGACTCGGTCGATAACGACTCCCTCGGCGAGGAAGCCTCCAGCTATGCGGTGACGCTGGATCATACCTACGATCCAGGCCGCAATTTCACCCTTGATAACCTGGTCTCGAACACGCTCACCGAGAGCGATTTGCTTGCCACCAGCGAAGAAATCGAGACCTCGCAATTTTTGAGTTTCCTCTCCTGGAATCCGAATAACAGGAAAGATATCCGGTTGACCGGAACCCTGCGCGCGGCGGAGACCCGCGACCGGGTGGAGTTCCCGGAATCGAACACGAAAGATTCCATCGATAACGAAATCTCGGGAGCGAGCCTGAGCCAGGGATTGATCTACGAGTATTCGAATGCCCTGCAGTTCAATCAATCGATGAATGCCAACCGCGTCGATTCCGACGGTGAAACGACGACGACCCTGTCCGAGTCGCTGGGCGTCCGTTACGCCCCCGAACGGGTACCCACCGGCCTTGGTGAATACGGCTGGGCCGCCAGTTCCAATTACGTCAATCAGCATGGCGACATCGACTCGACGCACTCCGTCCAAAGCCGGTTTAACCATTCGCTGATCAACGATTACTCGCGCGCCGGCAGATACCAGTTGCGCACCAACCTGACCCAGTCCCTGTCCTATGATTTCGAGGCCGACGACCGGGATGAAAAGAGTATCGACCACTCTTACTCGGCTACCTGGTCGAACGGGGCTAACCGCAACCAGAACCTGGTGCGGTTTTTCATCAGCGATTCACGTTCGCTAAACGATGAAAACGATTACTTTCAACTGGTCAACCTGCAGTATACCGGGTCGACCCGAATCGACCGCTATTCGCAACTGACCGGCAATATCACGCTGCAGCGCTCCGAGCAAAAGGATGATGGTGACCGCAGCCGGCAGCAGATCAGCAATGGGCAGCTGGTTTACCGGCACAACCGTGCATTCCGGGTAAACGGGCTGTCTTTTGTATCCGAACTGCAGCTGAGCCGGCGGGAATCCGAGGCCGAGCGGCTAATCAGAGACGAGGATTCGGACACCGATTTTTCGCTGGAAAATTCGCTGCTGTACAGAATCGGCCGCCTCGAAGTCGAGTTCGCGCTGGATTGGGTCCGGGTCGACGACGAATACGATCAGTTGGCCAAATTTCGTTTAATCAGAAACTTCGGTGATTTATGACCAGTAACCAGCGCAACTCTCGATTCGGCGTCGGCCTGCTCCTCGGCATTATTCTCGCCCTGGGATTTTTGCCGCCGGCGGGCAAGGCCGAGTACGGCGACGTATTGATCAATAATTACTCGGATGCCGCCGGCATGCGCCCGGTCGTGTTCCCGCACTGGTTCCACCGCATCCGCTTTCGCTGCAAGGTCTGCCACGCCGACCTCGGATTCAAAATGCAGGCCGGCGGCAACCAGATCAACATGCTCAAAATCATCGACGGCGAATACTGCGGCGCCTGCCACAACGGCGAAGTCGCCTGGTCGATCGAAAACTGCGATATCTGCCATACCGGTAAACCCGGCATGGCGACCCAGGTGCATATGAGCACGACGTCGAAACTGACCACCGTCACCGGGCGCAAACCGAAGGAGGAGCAGCAATGATCGCGCCGCGCTCGCGGCGGCAGCGGCGCCGCGTCAGTCTCGGCCTGCCGCTGTTGCTGGTATTGGCGACATACGGCATCAGCGGCACCGGCGCGGAAAAATCGCGCGCGGGCAAGGAGGTATACGATATTGCCTGTGCCGCCTGCCACGCGGCCGGGGTGTTGCAGGCACCGAAATCGGGAGTCCGGCAGGACTGGATCGAGCGCGAGAAGCAGGGTTTCGATGTAATGCTGGAACATGCGATCAAGGGTTTTAAGAACATGCCGGCCAGGGGCGGTAATCCGACGCTCGAGAATGCCGAAGTCGAAAACGCGGTCAGATACATGTTGACCCGGTCCGGATTCGAGCAGTATGCGCCGGCTGCTCCGCCCGAGGAGGAGGGGACTGCCGCTACCGCCGCGAAGGCGCCGCCCGCGCCCGCCGCCAAATCCGTCAGCAATAGCGTCAATCAGTTCAATCGGCTGATGCGCCCCCCCGCCGAGTGGAATCTGCCACCGATCAGTGACGGCATCCACGATCCCGAACACGCCGCCACGCAAATGCTGCAGGCGCCGCGGGAAGCGTTCGAGTCGTTGACCAGGTCGAGCACCGGAAACCGCGTGGACTGGGTCAAGGCGCTGGAAAACAACGAAATCTCGCCGCGCTACGATCGGCTCGACGGCGAGGTGAAACCAGTGGTCATGGATTTGAACATCGTGCGCGAAGTCAAGGGATCGATGCCCGACGTGGTTTATCCGCACAAGCAGCACACCGAATGGCTCGATTGTTCGAATTGCCACCCGGCGATTTTCATTCCGCAAAAGGGTGCCAATCAGATCTCGATGGCGTCGATTCTGCTCGGTCAGAAGTGCGGCGTCTGTCATGGCAAGGTGGCGTTTCCGGTTTCTGAATGCCGCCGATGCCACTCCAAGCCAAAGGCGACTACTACCTCGTCGAGGAATTGAAATGCGCTTGCGATCCCGGACAACGCGACTGCTGCCAATCTGCCTGGGTATGGCCCTGGTCTCGGGTACGCCCGCTATCTTCGCGCAGGAAGGCAAAGCGGTCGGCGTCGAGAAAAAGCTCGCGCAAAAAATCCAGACGGTCGATCACATTTTGAATAGCCAGGATTTGCTCGATCGGATAAACGGCAGTAACGACGAGGTGGCGAAACGGCTTTTGGCGCGCGCGGCGGAAAATTTTCTGCGTGGCGAGGAGTATTTCGAACGCGCCCAATATCTCGAGGCGGAAGCCGTTATCGATTACGTATTGCGCGATTTAAGCGCGAGCTCGCAATTGGTAAACGTCTTGCAGCAAAGCAAAAACAAGTATGCGCAGTTCATCGAACAGCTCGATGCCTTCGTCCTGCCTGAATGGAGCGAATTGAGTTTCGAGGAGGGCGACTACCTGCAGGACAGGCTGCAGCAGGTCAGCGATTTGCGCTCGCGGGCGATTCGGCTTGCCAGCGCCAACCGTTACGAGGATGCGATTGCCCTGCTTGAGCAGGGTTACAGTATCAAGGCGGAGCTGCTGGAACGGCTTCGCCACGACACCACGGTTGTTTACGATTTGCAGTTTTCCACGGTGCAGGACGAGTACCGGTATCTGCTAAGCCGTACCTACCATTTTCTCGAACTGGTGCATCTGGCGATGTCGCAGCGACAAGTGGATGCGCAAACGCAAAAACTGGCCGACGACCACCTTTACCGGTCGATGCTGACCCTGGAACAGGCGGAACACCACGAAACCGAAGGCAATTTTTCCGATGCGCTGCCGGCGCTGGAGGAATCCATTACCCAGCTCGCTTCGGCGTTGAAAATACTTGGAATCGAAATTTAGAACCATGACCATTAAAACATCGATACTCGGCCACGCAATCGGACTGATGCTGGTCGTGCAAGGGCCTGTCGCGCTGGCACAGGATTTACAGCAAAGCCTTGCCAATCGTTTGCCGAACGTGGAAAAGCTGCTGACCCAGTCCTCGGGCGCACGCCAGATCATAGATGGCGGCAGTGACGCGGCGCGGCAGCAACGGCTCGAGGCGCTCGAGCTTCTGACCCGGGCCCGGGAGAAGTACGATAGCGGCGACTTTAGCGCTTCCGACCGATTGCTCAAACAAAGTTCCCGGCTCATGTTTGCCGCGATCAGGCAGGCGGCGCCGACTTCGATTGCGGTCGATCACGAAAAGTCGACCTACGATCAACGCCGGGAATCGGTTATGGCGCTGGGTGAAGCCTTCAACCGTATCGTCGACGAGATTAACGACAACGACAGCAGGCAGAAGGTCAATCAGCAGTTGCAGCGCCTGATCGAGGATGCCGATGCGTTGCTCGTCCAGGGCGACAACGCTGGCGCGCGCGGCGAAATCGACAAGGCTTACCATCTGCTCAAGGTTTCGATCGAGTCGATCCGATCGGGCCAAACCCTGGTGCGCTCGCTGCAGTTTGCCAGCAAGCGGGAAGAGTACGATTACGAGGTCGATCGTAACGATACGCACAGCATGCTGATCGGCTTGCTCGTGGACCAGGAGCAAAAGTCGGAATACACGCAAAAGCAAATTGTCGATTTCGTCGCCCAGGCCAGCCTGCTGCGCCGCCAGGCCGAGGCCTATGCCGGCGACGACGCCTACGAGCAGGCGATCGAGTTACTGGAACAGTCTACCCGGCAACTGGTGCGCGCGATTCGCAGCGCCGGGGTATATATTCCGGGTTAACGTGTGCGACGGTTATGAAGTTCGGGCACGGGTTATATCTTTTCATGCTGACCTTTTCGCTTTCGCTGCTGGCCGCCGAACCGGGCTGGAAGCCGCTTGCCGGGGACGGCCTGCACGACCCCCTGGGCCCCGCGATCGGCCTGCTGCAGGAGCCGGCCGAGGCACTGTCCCAGCTGCCGCCGGACACCGCCGGTAACCGGGTTGCGTGGATTCGCGCGCTGCGCGAGCGCTACATCGAGCCGCGCACCAATATATTTCCGGAAACCAGAATCGAAGTTCTCGACATGGACATCGTTATGGACCAGACCGGAGAATTGCCGCTGGTGCTGTTCCCGCACAAGCCGCATACGGAGTGGCTGGATTGCAGTAACTGCCACGACCGGATCTTCAAGCGCCAGGTCGACGCCAACCCGATCAACATGTTCGCCATCCTGTCGGGCGAGTACTGCGGCCAGTGCCACGGCGCGGTGGCTTTCCCGCTAACCGAATG
>JAAUYE010099103.1_pt1 | contig 11322 bp, 6 predicted proteins | sample 7278081 | NCBI WGS metagenome assembly JAAUYE01 (sample SAMN14350131, study PRJNA611818) | marine sediment metagenome | isolation source: surface marine sediment (0.6m) | place: French Polynesia: Moorea | collected 2018-08
CCAACCATCGCCGATCAGGCGCAGGGGTACCGAATCGATGGTGCGTACGTTCTGGGTCACGTTTTCACCGCGCGTGCCGTCACCCCGGGTCGCCGCCTGCACCAGCTTGCCGTCTTCGTAGCGCAGACTGATCGCCAGGCCATCGAGTTTGGGTTCAGCGGCATACCGGATGTCACCGCTGCGCTTCAGGCGGTCGTGCACGCGGCGGTCGAAGTCGGCCATCTCCTCGGCGGACAGGGCATTTCCGAGCGACAGCATCGGCACGCGGTGACGCACCTCGTCAAACGCATCGAGCGGTGCGCCACCGACGCGCTGGGTCGGCGACTCGGGGGTGATCAGTCCGGGATGCTCTGCCTCGAGCGCCTGCAGCTCGCGAAACAGACGGTCGTATTCGCTGTCCGGGACATGGGGCTCATCGAGCACGTAATACTGGTAGTTGTACCGCTCGATCTGCTCACGCAGGGTCACCAGACGTTTCGCCACATCTGCCTTGCGGGTCAATGACGACTCCGCGCAAGCTTCAGACGATGCCTGTGCTCGATGATCGATTCGGCGATGTGGCGCTCCATCTGCCCGGTCAGCTTGTTGTGGCGCTCGTCCTGCAGCTCGGCATGCAGCAGACTGGCGAGCTTTCTGCCGGTCTTGAGCATGGTCTCGTAGATCTCAAGTCCATCGCGGGCGCCCGGCAGCTGGGTGAACAGGGTAAGACCCGGAGTGACGAAACCGTCCATGTCTTCGACCGGAAAGTTCCCCGGCTCCACCATACTGGCGACGCTGAACAACACCTTGCCGCTGGCGCCGTCGTGGTAGTGATAGATCGACATCTCGCCAAGCCGGAGATGCGCGGACAGACAGGCCTTTTCGATCGCCGGCCCGCGCAGCTCACCCTGCGTACCGACCAGGTGCAGCACGATGAGTTTGCGTTCGACCTCGTCATGCAGCGCCGGATCGGTGCTCAGATAGTCACCGTCGTCATGCGCATCGAAATTCAACTCCATCGTGAACTGCGGATCGCCGTCGGTCGTGGCGGCATCCCAATTGCCGATGTCAGCCGGCTCGGGATCGAGGACATCGTTCCGAACCGGTTCCTCGACCGCCGGCTCCCCGGGTTTGGCGCGCACCTCGGCAGTCATCGACGGTGGTGTCTCCGGCAGGGTGTCTATGCGCGGCTCCGCATGCTGCGGGCCGGGCTCGACCTCCGCGGCCTCGGTTGGCGGTATGAAATCCTCTTTCGGGGCCTGCCTTACCATGGGTTCACGCGGCAGGCTGCGTTTGTAACGGTCCCACAGGTAGATACCGGCGACCAACAGGACACCGAGTACAACGAGTATCAGTCTGATCAGATCCGGATCCATAGCACCTTGTGCCCAATGCCCAGCAGGCAGTCCGCTTGTGCAGTCGAATCAGACAGCTGCCAACGCTGCCGCCTCCTCGACATCGACCGCGACCAGGCGCGACACCCCGGGTTCATGCATCGTCACGCCACTCAACTGCTTGGCGATCTCCATCGTCACCTTATTATGGGTGATGAAGATGAACTGAACCTGTTCGGACATCTCGCTGACCATCGCCGAATACCGCCCGACGTTGGCATCATCCAACGGCGCGTCGACCTCGTCCAGCATACAGAACGGTGCCGGGTTGAGGCGAAATATCGCGAACACCAACGCCACCGCGGTCAATGCCTTCTCACCACCGGAGAGCAGGTGGATGCTGCTGTTGCGTTTGCCCGGCGGCCGCGCCATCACGGTCACGCCGGTATCCAGCAGGTCCTCACCGGTCAGTTCAAGGTAGGCGTGGCCGCCGCCGAACAGCTTCGGGAACAGCTCCTTGAAGCCGGTATCGACACGGTCGAACGTCTCCTTGAAGCGCGTACGCGTCTCGCGATCGATCTTGCGGATGGCCTCTTCCAACGTCGCCAGTGACTTACTGACGTCCTCGTGCTGACTGTCGAGGTAGGCCATGCGCTCGCTCTGCTCCTTGAACTCCTCGATCGCCGCCAGGTTGATCGGACCGAGACGCTGAATCCGGTTGGCCAGGGTCTCGACACGCTGCTGCCAGTCGGCGATCCGGGCCTCCGGCGGCATCTCGTCGTGCAGCAGCTGGCGTTCGAAACCGGTCTCGGTCAGTTGTTCTTCGAGCGTGTTGCTGCGTACCTGGATCTCCTGGCGCTTCATGCGCGACTGGTCCAGCCGGGTGCGGGCATCCTGGACGCGCTGTTCGACCTGATGCCGCGACTGGTCGAGTTCACGCAGCTCGTGATCGATCGCCTCCAAAGCCTTGCGTGCCTGCGACAACTGCGCCTCGACCTCGGCGCGCGCCTGCAGTTGCTGCTCCAGGCGTACCTGCTGTTCACCGATTGGAGCCTTGCTCGACTCGAGCGCGCCCTCCAGGTCGCTGCACCGTTGCTGCAACACAGACAGCTGTTGCTGCATACGGTCGATGCCGGAACGCAGCGAATCCTCGGAGGTCCGCATCGATTCAACGCGCAACGCAATCTCGTGTACCCTGTTGCGCGCCTCGCTGGCGTTGCTGCGGGCCTTGTCGAGGACGTCGCGCAGCTCATCACGACGCGCGACCAGCACCTCACGCCGGCGGCCGAGGTCCTCGATCGAGGCGAGCGCCTCGTGCAGCTTCTTGCGCGCGGTCTCCATATCGCGCCCGCCCTGCTCGATCTGCGCGCTGATATCCGCCGCATCCTTCTCCAGGCCCTCGAGGCGGTGCCGAATCTGCTCGGCGCGCGCCTGTTTACCGCTCAGCAGTGCCCGCACCTCGGATACGACCCGCTGCGCCGCCTCGAGCTCGCGCTGCTGCTCCTCCCGCGCCTGTTCGGCCTCGACCAGGGCGTGGCGATCGGCGGCCAGCTGAGCGGCAAGCTGCTCGACCCTCGGCTCCAGTTCGGATTGACGCTGGCCCAGTTCCCGGATCTCCTGCTCGCGCGCCAGGACGCCGGCGCGCGCATCGGCGCCCCGTTGCAGGCTGATCCAGCCGCGTCCTACGCGCAGACCGTCGGGCGTCACCAGACACTCGCCGGCGGCCAGCTGGTTGCGTCGACGCAGCGCGTCTTCAAGGTCGGAGGCGGTGAAGATACTGTTCAACACGTGCGACAGCGGATTCGAGCCGCGGACATATGCAGCCAGCGTGCCTGAACGCGGCGCCGCGGCATCGCCGCCCGCCTCGATCAGCGTCAGGTTGCCCCGCCCGATATCCTGCAGGCCCTGCGCTGAACGGTCGAGATCATCGACGATCACCGCCTGCAGCTGTTCGGCAAGCACGACCTCGGCCGCCTTCTGCCACGCGGCATCGACCTCGAGCGTCTCCAGCAGGCGTTTGGCCGAATCCAGCTGTCGATCCTGCAGCCAGCGATCGAGCGCCTTGTCGCCCTCACCGCGCGCGGCCTGCTGCAGGGCCTGCAGCGATGCGAGACGTCCCTGCAGGGTCTGCATCTCGGTACGCGCCGCAGCCAGCTCCTCCTGGGTATGCTGATTGCGCTCGCGCAGCTGCGATATCGACTGCACGCGTTCCTCGACACGCTCACGCACTACCTGCAGGCCCGCCTCACCGTCGGCCTCGCGGCGCTGCAGTTCGCTGATCTCGGCCCGCAGGGACACATCCGACAGCTGCTGCTGTTCGTCGGCATTACGCGCCAGGCGGCGCTTGAGCTGCGTCTCCTGCTCCTCGAGGTGATTGATGCGGGTACGTTCGACCTGGGCGAGCTGTGCCGGTTCATTGGCACTCTGGTTGAATCGGTCCCACTCCGCCTGCCAGTCGTGCATCTGGCTCTCGGCATTCTGCAGTTCGGCAGCGGTCGCATCGGCACGCTCACGCGCCTGATCGAGCATCGGCTGATCTCGTTCGAGTTCACCGGCCAGTTCGGCCAGACGGGTGTTGTCCTGCTCACTCAGGCCCTTCGCCTGCTCCAGCGACTGGCGCGCCTGGACCAGGTCCGCCTCCTGCTGGCGACGTGATTCACGCGCATACTGAATTGCCTCTTCGAGACGCGCGATCTCCGACCCAATGGCGTAATAGCTGCCCTGAATTTCGTTGAACTGGTCGTTGGCCTCGGCATGTGCGGCACGCTGCTCCTCGATCCGCGCCTCGATATTGCGCTGCTCGGCGATCGCCGACTGCAGAGCGTTCTCCTGTTCGGCGATGGTACGGTCGCGCTTCTCGACATCTTCGAGCATGTCGTCGAGGCGCAGCACCAGGAGCTCGGCACGCACGCGGCGTTCCTCTTCCCGATAGGCCTTGTATTTGTGCGCGGTCGCCGCCTGACGCTCGAGATGACGGAGCTGTTTCTGTACCTCTTCGCGCAGGTCGTCGAGGCGTTCGAGGTTCTCACGCGTGTGCGAGATCCGGTTCTCGGTCTCGCGCCGCCGCTCCTTGTACTTGGAGATCCCGGCAGCCTCCTCGAGGTAGACACGCAGGTCTTCCGGGCGCGCCTCGATGATGCGCGAGATCATGCCCTGCTCGATGATCGAGTAGCTGCGCGGCCCCAGGCCGGTACCCAGGAACAGGTCGGTGATATCACGTCGGCGGCAGCGCACGCCGTTGAGGAAATAGATCGACTGGCCGTCACGTGAGACCTGACGCTTGACCGAGATCTGGCTGTACTGAGCGTACTGTCCCCCGACCCCGCCGTCCGAGTTGTCGAATACCAGTTCGATGGTCGCCGTGCCGACCGGTTTGCGACTGCTCGAGCCGTTGAATATGACGTCGGCCATCGATTCGCCGCGCAGGTTCTTGGCCGAACTCTCGCCCATGACCCAGCGCACGGCATCGATGACATTGGACTTGCCGCAGCCATTGGGGCCGACGATTCCTACTAGGTTACTGGGGAACAGCACGGTGGTCGGGTCAACAAAGGATTTGAAGCCCGCCAGCTTGATTTTTTCCAGACGCATGGACGGCAAAGATACAGGATGGCTCGGCCCGCGTACAAGGATTCCCAAAAGCTCACCGAACTATCAAGTTATCTTCGCATCTCACTGAAAAAACGTAATTTTCCAGATAAACCTAAAGTGATTTATCGCACCACATGACGATTGCTGACATATAATTCGCGCACATTTTCCACACCTCGCCAGGAAACCTGATGTCCACCCAGCCGAGCCGCGACCTGGAGACCTTCGACAACCCCAATCCGGAACGCGACTACACGATCCGCATGCGCATCCCCGAGTTCACCTGTCTGTGCCCGAAGACCGGTCAACCGGACTTCGCCACGCTGTACCTCGACTATGTACCGGACGCCCGCTGCGTCGAACTGAAGTCACTGAAACTCTACGTCTGGTCGTTCCGCGACGAGGGGGCGTTTCACGAGGCGGTCACCAATCGCATCCTCGGCGATCTGGTCGCGGCAACCGCGCCGCGCTTCATGCGCCTGACCGCCGATTTCAAGGTACGCGGCGGCATTTACACCAAGGTCGTTGCGGAGCACCGCGCAGACGGCTGGGTGGCTCCGCCCCCGGTTACACTTCCCTGACCACAACGTGCCGCCGGCACCCACGAGCACCGGACTGTTCCTCGGCATCGATCTCGGCACATCGGGTTGCCGCGCGGTGGGGATTGACGCGTGGGGGTCGATCGTCGCCGAGCAGCGTACGACACTGCCCGATTCACGGCGCACACCCGACGGTCACAGTGAACAGGACCCAGGCGACTGGTGGCGGGCAGCGTCAGACGTCATCCAGCAGCTTGACCCTGCATTGCGCCGCCAGGTGCGCGCGATATCGGTCGACGGCACCTCGTCGAGCCTGCTGCTGTGTGATGCGCACGGCACACCCTGTTCGCCGGCAATGATGTACGACGATACCCGTGCCCATACCGAGGCTGAGCGCATTGCGGAGGTGGCACCGCCCGACAGTCCGGCGCGCGGCGCCGGTTCGGCGCTGGCCAAACTGCTGTACCTGATCAAACGACCCGCAAGTCGGTCCGCGGCACATGCCCTTCACCAGGCGGACTGGATCGCCGGCATGCTAAGCGGGCGATTCGACATCAGCGATGAAAACAACTGCCTGAAACTCGGTTTCGACCCCCAGCTGCGCCGTTGGCCCGACTGGATCGAAGCTTTGCGCCTGCCAGCGGGACTGTTGCCCTCGGTCGTGCCTGTGGGCACGCGGACCGCCCAGGTATCCACGCGCAGCGCATCGGCGCTCGGCCTGCCTGAAGACGCCTGGGTGGTCAGCGGCACGACCGACAGCAATGCCGCAACCCTGGCGGCCGGCGTCGACCGAAGCGGACAGGCCGTCACCTCGCTCGGCAGCACCCTGGTCCTGAAGGTGTTGAGTGACCGCCCGGTGGTCGCAGCGCGCTTCGGGATCTACAGCCATCGCATCGGAGACCGCTGGCTGGTCGGCGGCGCATCCAACAGCGGTGGCGCCGTGCTGCGGCGCTTCTTTACTGACCAGGAGCTAGACAGCCTGAGTGCCGACATCGATCCGACCCGCGACAGCGGGCTCGACTACTACCCATTGCCGGCGCGCGGTGAACGCTTTCCGGTCTGCGATCCCGATCTGCGTTCCCGCATCGAGCCACGACCCACCGACGACGTGGCGTTTCTGCACGGTCTGCTTGAGGGGATGGCACGCATCGAGGCACAGGGATACCGCCGACTGGCCGAGCTCGGCGCACCCTACCCGGACGTGGTGTACAGCAGCGGCGGCGGCGCAAACAACAGGGTGTGGCGAGAGATCCGCCAGCGCTGCCTCGGCGTGCCGGTCGAATCGGCGAGCCACAGCGAGGCGGCCTACGGCACCGCGATGCTCGCACGCGCCGCATGCAACGCTGGACGATGAGTCTGACGATCAGCCGCGCAGACGTCCCAGCAGCTGCTTGGCCTATCTCGCAAAATCGGTATTCGGATGCTCGCGCACGACCCGCTCGAGCATCGATCGTGCCTCGCCGTCACGTTGCAGTTCAACCAGTGCCTCGGCGACATGCAGGGCGATCTCGGGATTGCGCGGCGCAATGACCAGCGCCTGTTGCAGCGCCGCCAGGCCGTCGCGTTCACGCCCGGTACGGAACAACACCCAGCCATAGGTGTCGATGATCTCGGCACGTGACGGCGCAAGTTCATATGCCTTGGTGGCCAGCTCGACGGCACGCTGCGGGTTGCGGCTGAGATACAACCAGGCCATGTTGTTGGCCAACACCGCATTCGGTTCGTTGGTCTCGAGCGACTTCTCGTAGGCCGAAAGTGCTGCGTCATCGCGCCCGCGCTGCTGCTGAATCATACCCAGATTGGCCCAGCGCAACCCATCCGTGGGATTCTTGCCCAGCCAGTCGTTCAGCACTGCAACCGCCTCTTCATACCTGCCGGCGACGGCGAGTGCCCGCGAGTAGGTGTCGACTCGCCGCGCTGTGTATTCGATCTGCAGCGCCGCCTCTCGCTGCTGCAGTGATTTTTCGGTCTCACCGAGCCCGCGATAGGCGGCAGCGGCGATATCCATGCCGTACACGCTGCCGGGATAATGCTGCTTGATCCGTTCCGAAACCTCGAGCGCCTCTTGGTAACGACGCTCGCGCAGTTCGAGTTCACCCAGCCCGACCCAGACCACCGGCACCTTGTGTTCCGTGTCGAGCTCGATCGCACGATTGAAGCTGTCGCGCGATGCGCTGGCATCGCCGGCCGCAGCATGTGCCCGGGCGAGCTGGAACCAGCCCTCGATCTCATTCGGCTGAGCCTCGGTGAGTCTCGACAGCGTGGCGATGGCGCTGGCGTAATCGCCACTCTGCAGCTGCGCCATGCCTTTGAGACGCAGCACTGCGGGCGTGGCCGCCTGCTCCGGGCTCATTCCGGACAATATGTTCACCGCCTTGAGAGGTTCTTGACTGCGCAGATAGCGTTCGGCAAGAACCAGGATCGGCCGCGATGCGCTCGGGTTCGCCTGATTGGCGCGCAACAGCCACTCCTCGGCGACCTCGGCATCCCCGACTGCGGTGGCCAACGCCGCCATGCCCATCAAAGCACCCAGGTGCTTCGGGCGGACATCCAGTACGGCCGTATAGGCCTTCTTCGCCTCGTCGGGCTTTTTCTCCAGCAGCGCGAGCCGCGCCAGATTCATTTGTGCGACGACGAACTCGGGGTCCTTCTGCAGCGCGGTATTGAAGCGCTCGCGGGCAAGTTCGAACTGGCGTTGCGCGAGGTAGGCCAGACCGGTCAGATTGAACGGGATCGGGCTGTCCGCCATGCGCTGTTCAAGCGCCTCGGATGCCGCGATGGCCTTGTCATATTCACGCTTGTTCAGGTAACTGAGAACCAGCAATACATCTGCCTGGATGACGTCCTGCCCCAATGCCACCGCGGATTCAAGCTGTGAGATCGCCCCTGCGGTGTCCCCGCTTGCGATTTTTCCGACCGCGAGTTGCGTACGCAGCAGCGCCTGGTCGGGATCAATCTCGACCGCGCGCGCAATGTACTCAGCACCCGTGGAATTGTCACCGGTCTGGATATAAGCGGTACCGATCAGGGCGAGCAACTGAGCGTCCATGGTCTGATCGTTGACCACCGGTGCCAGCACGTCGAGCGCGCGTTGCGGTTGACGCAGCTTGAGGCGCGCCGCGCCGAGCAGTTTGACAATCTGCGGATTACCCGGCGCACTGGCGAGAACCCGGGTCAGGTAATCGTCGGCGATTGTGAACTCCTGGTTCGCATAACTGACGATGCCGTACAACAACTGCGCCTGCAAGTTGCCCGGCGCAACCCGCATCAGTGCCTGCAACTCGTCCGAGGCACGATCGAAGTCCTTCTCCTGGAAAGACACCAACGCCTGCAGGTAATTGACTGCCGGCAGCCCCTTGGTGACACGTTTCAGTGCAGCAATGTCCTTCTTGGCCGCCTCCACGTCACTTTTGGAGATATGTACCAGGGCCAGACCGATGTGCGCGCGTGGATTGTTCGGCGCCTCCTGGGCGGCCCGCATATAATCGACGACCGCGTCGTCGAGACGCTGCATACGCCGCATCATGTCACCGCGAACCAACCGGCTCTCCACGTGTCCCGGGTTGTCGGCCAGCACACGATTGAGCTGATCAAGAGCTTCTTCCTGGCGCTGCTCAAGCAACAGAATCTGCGCCTTGCCCAAACGGGCCATGGCATTATTGCCACGTAACTCGAGCGCGGCATCGTAATCTTTGACCGCCGGCTCGACCTGGCGCATTCCCAGGTGGGCGTTTCCGCGCAACGCCAGGAGCTGCGCTCGGACCTCAGGGGACATCTCTGGATCGGGCGCAATCTCATCGACGATCTTGCCGAACTCCCCGAGCAGGGTCAGTGCCCGCGTGTAACCGGGCATCCACTCCTTCTTGGCCGCACCAAGATCGCGTGCGCGGCCGAATTCCTTTGCCGCGGCCGGACCATCGGCAATCCGCAGGTACATCGAACCGAGCATCAGGCGTGATGGTATGTGCGAGGGATCCGCCTGCAGGGCATTCTTCAGCTCGATGATGGCGGCCTTGACCTCGCCTTTTGCGAGACGCATCTCTGCCTCGCGCAGGTACTCGTCGGCCGAATCGGCAAAGGCGAGCTGTGTGACGAAGGCCAGGGCAATGGCGCCAATGGCGATAACGATCGAGTGCGTCCGGGTTCTGCGAAGCATCCGGAATCCTCCTGTAAAGCTTTGAAACTCGGTCCGGTCGGGCCGGCACCGATGACTCAATCCGTGAATCGTCCAGATCTGGACGGTTGTTTTTCGGGACTACGGCATCAATCCCCAATGCCATATTTTTTCATGAGATTGTACAGCGTGGGCCGCGTCACCCCCAGCAGTTCGGCAGTCTTGGACACATTGCCGTCGGTCCGCGCCAGCGCGCGCAGGATTGCCTGGGACTCGGCCTTTTCCCGCACCTCGCGGAGATTGAACGGCTCCTGCCGGTCCTCATCGGTTTGCGCCGGCAGTTCGAGGTCGTCGAGCGACACCTGTGCCCCGTCGGCCATGATCACTGCGCGCTTGACCCGGTTTTCGAGTTCGCGCACATTGCCCGGCCAGCGGTAGGCGTCGATCGCTTCGATTGCCTGCGGCGTGAACCCCCGCACCGGTCGCTTCAACTGGGTCGCAAACTTCTCCAGAAACGCGCGCGCCAGCAGCAGGCCGTCACCCTGGCGCTCACGCAGTGGCGGGACGCGAATGGTCGCCTCGTTGATGCGGTAGTAGAGGTCCTCACGGAAGTCTCCGGTCTCGATCAACTCCGGGAGGTCGCGATGGGTTGCGCAGATGACCCGCACGTCGACCGGGATCTCGGTCCGCCCGCCGATGCGCTCGATGACCCGCTCCTGCAGGAAGCGCAGCAGTTTTGCCTGCAGCGCCATGGGCAGATCACCGACCTCGTCGAGGAAAAGGATACCACCGTCGGCCACTTCGATCTTGCCCTGCGTGGTCTTGGCGGCACCGGTGAACGCACCCTTCTCGTAACCGAACAACTCGCTCTCGAGCAAGGCCTCGGGGATCGCCGCACAATTGATCGCCACCAGGCGCTTGTCCTTGCGGTCGCTAAGACCGTGCAGTGCCTTGACCAGGACCTCCTTGCCGGTTCCACTCTCACCCAGGATCAGGGTCGAGACGTCGGTCGGTGCGAGCTTCTCGACCGTACGCACGACCTTCATCATCTCCGGGCTGGTAGCGATCAGGCCCTCGAGCGCTGAGCCGCCATGGGCGGTCTGCAGGCGACGGTTTTCCTGCTCGATGTGATAGAGCCTCGCCGCGCGCTGGATCGTGATACCCAGCAGATCCGGATCGATCGGCTTTTCGTAGAAGTCGTAGGCCCCCATCGCGATCGCGCGCATGGCGTTGGTGCGATCATTGTGGCCGGTGACCACGATGACCTTGGTATCGGGCGCGAGCGCCAGAACCTCCTCGAGTACACCAAAGCCCTCGGAGACCCCGCCGGGATCGGGCGGCAGGCCCAGGTCGAGGGTCACCACCGGTGGCTCCAGGCGACGCAGATTGGCGAGCGCCCCATCACGATCCTCGGCGACCACGACCTCGAAATCCTCAAAACTCCACTTGAGCTGGCTCTGCAGGCCAGGATCGTCTTCGACGATCAGCAGTTTGTCTTTGCTTTCACTCAACGTTTGTCGATCCTTCAGCAACCTGGTTCGCCTGTACTGGCGCTTGTGCAACATTGTCGGCCAGAGGCTGCATTATCCTGAATGTGGTGCCCGCTCCTGGCTTACTCTCGACCACGACCTGGCCGCCGAGTGCCGAAATGACCTCGCGGCATTCATATGCGCCGATCCCCATTCCGGTAAGACCTTTGGTCGAGTCGAATGGTCGGAAGAGACGCGTCTTGATGAACTCGGCGTCCATCCCGCAGCCGGTGTCG
>JAAUYE010097272.1_pt1 | contig 11310 bp, 14 predicted proteins | sample 7278081 | NCBI WGS metagenome assembly JAAUYE01 (sample SAMN14350131, study PRJNA611818) | marine sediment metagenome | isolation source: surface marine sediment (0.6m) | place: French Polynesia: Moorea | collected 2018-08
GACGCAGCGCTTGCCTTCAGGCGGGTGACGCCGGACTGGCGTGTCTCTACCAGCGCGCGTCGTGGACCGGGCTGCAACAGATGGACCGGCCCGCCGTCCTGACGCTCATTGACGACGACGGCAACACGCACGAGGTGTTGCTATCCGCCATATTCGGCGACAGCGCCGAACTCTCGATTGGCGGCGTTCGCGTCACTCATGCAGTGTCCGAAATCACGCGATCCTGGTTCGGCGAATTCATGCTGTTATGGCGGCCGCCGACCGGTACCGCCCTGTCGCTCGGCCCCGGGTCGCAAGGCCCCGCCGTCGCCTGGCTGCGCAACAGCCTCGCTGCCATCGACGGCCGCTACGCGACCACCAGTCTGCAGCCGGATGTCTTCGACAATGAGCTCGAACAGATCGTGCGCACGTTCCAGCGCGAGAACAGGCTCGATGTCGACGGACTGGCGGGACAGCAGACCCAGATCATCATCAACTCATTGCTTGCGGTTGAAGGCACGCCACGCCTGTCGACGCCGCGCCTCGCCAGGGACTAAGGCATGTCGTTCATCCTCGACGCCCTGAAAAAATCGGAAACCGACCGCCAGCAGCAAGGCAAGGCCGAATTCGCGGGCTTGCCGACCAGCCCGGATCGCCGGGAGGGTATGCCGGCATGGATGTGGGCCGTCGGCCTGCTGTTGCTCGTCAACCTTGCCGTGCTCATCGGCATTTTTCTGCGCCCCGATGCGGAGCCGAATGAGATCGCGGCTGGAGCCGATCCAACAACACAGCAGGAAGCTCCCGCAGCACAGCAGGCGGCCCCCACGGTACAGCAACCCGTTGTGCCTGCCGACGACGATTTCGCCGAGCAGGTTGCCGCGGCAAGGCAAAACCCGCCGCGGCAGGACGACCCGGCCCCGGCGCAGATGCCTGTGGAAACCGTCGCCGCCGAACCTGTCGTCAGCTCCCCCGCGACCAGCGGTTTCGAGTCCACGCTGTCGTTGCCGACGATTCACGAGGTACGCGCCGAAGGGGCGGTCATGCTCCCCGACCTGCACGTCGACATCCACGTTTACAGCGAAAATGCCGAAGACCGTTTCGTGTTCATCAACATGGCGAAGCACAACGAAGGTTCAAGGCTCGCCGAAGGGCCGATCGTCGACGAGATTACGCCCGAAGGCGTCGTGCTGCGCGTAGGCGAGACCAGATTCCTGTTGCCTCGGGACTAGGGACGTCACTTGTCTGCAGCGGACGCAAACTACCTCGACGGAAACATGCTGGCCACAGCGTTGACCTCGGGTATCCACCGGGTCATCGCGGAGCAGGAGCTGCTCAATCGCATCAACGTCTTTCCGGTTGCCGACAGCGATACCGGCACCAACCTGAGCCTGTCGCTGGGTTCGGCGCTGGCCGTACTCGGCAGGGACGGTGAAAAGCATCTCGGCACGCTGCTCGCCGGAGTTGCTGACGCATTGCTCGACGGCTCGCGCGGCAACTCGGGCGCGATCCTTGCGCAGTTTTTCCAGGGCATCAGTGACGCGGCTGGCGAGGTCACGCGATTCACCACCCACACATTTGCAAGGGCCGTCGCCACAGGAAACGAGTACGCGCACGACGCTTTGTCCAAACCCCGCGAAGGCACGATCCTGTCGGTAATTGCAGCCTTCTCGGAGAGTGTCAGGCACCAAGTCAGCACTCTGCGCGAAGAGACCTTCTCTGCCGTGATGGGAGAAGCGTTGGAGCGCGTCGACGAGGCGCTCGCCAATACGCCGAACCAGCTCGACGTGTTGCGCAAGGCAGGTGTCGTCGATGCCGGCGCGAAGGGCTTTGCCGAACTCGTCAAGGGCATGACCGATTACCTGCGCGACGGGACCGTCGTGCCGCTGCCGGACAATTCGATCGCGCACGAACTCGAACCGGTCGTGGATTTCGCCGAGGCGGATAACGTGTCGCACTACCGCTTCTGCACGGAGTGCATCGTCACGGGCGACGACATCAATCGCCGCAAACTTCGCGAAGCGCTCTCCGAGCTCGGTGATTCGCTCGTGCTCGCCGGATCCAAGCGAAAGGCCAAAATCCACATTCACGTGGACGACCCGGAACTGGTGTTCGACACGGCGCGCCGCTTCGGCGAGTTACGTGCGGAAAAAGCAGACGACATGCATCGTCAGCAGCATGCGACACACGAAGGGCGGCATCGCTTCGCCGTCATCGTCGACTCGGGGGCGGATATCAGCGATGCCGACATGGAGCGCCTGGATATCCACATGGTCCCGTGTCGCATCCAGTTCGGCGACCACGGTTACCTCGACAAAGTCAGCATTACCGTGGACGAGTTTTACGACGAGCTCGCGAACAACCCGAACCACCCGACGACGTCGCAACCGGCGCCTGGCGATTTCCGGCGGCAGTTCCAGTTCCTCGCCAGCCATTTCGATGACGTGATCTCGGTCAACGTGACTTCGCGGGCGAGCGGAACCTACGAGGCAGCGCGACTCGCCGCAACGCGCATCGACGCACCGGGCCGGATCCATGTTGTCGACTCGTGCAACGGCACGGTCGGCCAGGGACAGATCGCGGTACTGGCCGCGGAATGCGCCGACGCGGGCCTCGACGTCGAGACCACGCTGGCACTTCTTGACGAACAGGTCCCGCTAACGACTTCTTACGTGATGCTGAGCGACATGCTGTATGCCGCTCGCGGCGGGCGCCTGCCCGGGTGGGTCAAGCGGATCGCCGAGCTGCTAAGGCTCGTACCAATCCTGTATACGACGCCCGACGGCCGGATCAGCCTGAAGGGGGCTTTGCTCGGGCGCTACAGGCGCATCGAACGGTTTGCGCGCTTCGTTGCGAAGCGCGTGCCGGACGGACCCGTCGAACTCGGCATCGGCCATGCACTTGCCGAAGAAGATGCACTGCAACTCGAGCGTCACCTGCGCGAGCTGGTCCCTGACATCCGCAAGCTGGTCGTGACCGGCCTCGGGCCCGCGATCGGCGTACACGGCGGCCCGGGGTCCCTGGTCGTCGCAGTCCGTCCCTGGGTATCAGCGCAGGACGTCGCCCGCGACAGCAACTAGGTCTTCCCCTTCATTACGCGCGTTGTTGACACGCCTGTCCACGGGCCAGGCCTGCAGCGCCGGAGTCACCGCGCTGACGTCGTCGAGCAGCTCCGTGGAACCTGCCAGCCACTCCCCGGCCGCATTCGCCTCGAGGACCACCGGCATCCGGTGATGGAGCGGCGACATGAACTCGTTCGCCTCGGTCGTGACGATCGTCGTGCTTTGCACAGACTCGCCGGTTTCCTTGTCGGTCCAGCTCTCCCAGAGGCCGGCGAGCGCAAACGGGCCATCATCGGCAAGCGATATGAAGTACGGCGTCTTGCCCCCGCCTTCCTTGCGCCACTCGTAAAATCCGTCCGCCAGCACGAGGCATCGTCGATGCTTGTAGGCGTTCCTGTAGGAAGGCTTCTCCGCGACGGTTTCGGCGCGCGCGTTGATCATTCGATTGCCGATGGACGGGTCTTTCGCCCAGAAAGGGATGAGGCCCCAGCGCAGCAGAACGAGTTCGCGCTCGCCATGCTCATCATTGCGAACGGCAGCGATGTTCTGGGTCGGGGCAATGTTGTAGCGCGGCGGAATATCGATCGATGCGCTCGCGCCGAACAGGGCAGCGGCGGCCTCGGCGGGTGAATAGAATGCGAAACGGCCGCACATGAGACTATTCCCTTATGCCTATGCCGCGCCGCATCAGGAACATGCAGCCCGAGAAAAGCAGGACGACGAACACGACCAGGATCGTATAGGCGTAGCCGATACTGATATCGGACGTACCGAGTATGCCGTAGCGGAATGCGTTCACCATGTAGAGGATCGGGTTGGCCTTCGAGACCGTCTGCCAGAACTCGGGCAGCAGCGAGATCGAATAGAAGACGCCACCGAGATAGGTCAGCGGCGTCAGCACGAAGGTCGGGATGATCGAGATATCGTCGAACTTCTTCGCAAACACGGCGTTAATGAACCCCGCGAGGGAAAACACGATCGACGACAGCAGCACGACCGAGATCATGATGAACGGGTGCGCGACGTCGAGTCGCGTGAAGAACAGCGCGATGATGGTTACGAGACCGCCGACCAGCAGGCCACGCAGCACGCCGCCCGCGACGTGCCCGATGATGATCGTCGCGTAGGACATTGGCGCGACCAGCATCTCCTCGACGTGACGGCCGAATTTTGCGCCGAAGAATGACGAGACGACGTTTCCGTACGAGTTGGTGATCACCGACATCATGATCAGGCCCGGCGCGATGTACTGCATGTAGTCGAACCCGTCCATCGTGCCGATGCGGCGGCCGATCAGGTTGCCGAAGATGATGAAGTAGAGCGTCATCGTGATCGCCGGCGGCACGATCGTCTGCACCCAGATACGCATGACGCGCACCATCTCCTTGCGGATGATCGTCTTCGCCGCCACGAGGTTGAGCCGCAGGTTCATGCGTCACCCCCCTTGTTCTCGACGAGGCGCATGAACATCTCTTCGAGGCGATTGGCCTTGTTTCTCATGCTGGCCACTTCGATCCCTTCTTCCTGGAGCCTGGCGAACAGTTCGTTCATGTCGGTTTCCGAGCCCTTCTCGACTTCGAGTTCGCCGTCGTCACGTAATCGCGTCTCGAAGCCCGACAACGAGGGCGCCTCGCGGATCTCTTCTTTCAGGCTGAGGACGAATACCTCGCGGTGCAGGCGGCGCAGCACCTCGCTCATGCGGGCGTCTTCGATGATCCTTCCCTCGTCGATAATCGCAATATTTCGACACAGGGTTTCCGCCTCTTCGAGATAGTGCGTCGTCAATATGATCGTTGTGCCGGCGTCGTTGATCTCGCGAAGGAAATCCCACATCGAGCGACGGATCTCGATGTCGACACCGGCAGTCGGCTCGTCGAGGATCAGCAGCCGTGGTTCGTGCACCAGCGCCCGAGCAATCATGAGCCGGCGTTTCATGCCGCCGGAGAGACTGCGCGCCTGGTCGTCCCGGCGGTCCCAGAGTCGTAGTGCCCGCAGGTATTTCTCGACCCGGTCCTTCGCGAGCTTTCCGCCGATGCCGTAATAGCCGGCCTGGTTGGTAACGATGTTGCCGACCGTCTCCCACAGGTTCAGGTTCACTTCCTGCGGCACGATACCGAGACAGGCTTTCGCCCGGTCCATTGCCGTGTCGATGCTGTGGCCGAAGATTTCGACTTCGCCGCCGGTCTTGTTGACGAGCGTTGAGATAATCCCGATTGCGGTCGTCTTGCCCGCGCCGTTCGGCCCGAGCAGTGCGTAAAAATCGCCTTCGTCGACGGCCAGGTCGATACCCTTGAGGGCCTCGTTGCCGTTGGCGTAGGTCTTGGTGAGGTTTGTTATGGAAAGCGCTTTCATAAGGCGGCGTATTGTAACCGCGCGCCCGGGCCCATCACAGGTCGTCAGCAATCTCCCTCGAAGGTATCGCCATGTGGCATGCCGCCGCCGGCAGGCGTCCGTAGCGGGCTGACTCGCCCCGGGTCAGCATCGATTGCAGCACCGAGATCTGCGCCGATCTCCGCAGATCACGCGGCGCATCGCTTCCACGGTGCAGCAAGCGCCGATGTTCCCGTGTCTCGGGCTCGAAACGCCACTCTATGGCCTCACATCGCACGGCGCAGTCGAGCACGCGGACGAGCGTCGCCGACCCGATGCGCTCGCACCACCCGATCGAGGCGGCGCAGATGAGCCGCGCGACGTAAGGATTACGCCGCGACAGTTCCCAGAGGAATGCGAGACCGGACGCCTGCAGCAGCTGTAACTCCTCCGACGCGAGCCGCGGCTCCGACAGCAGGTCCGGCTGGCGGCGGTCCGCGAGGAGGCGGCGCCACTGGTCATCATCCTGCTCATGGAACGTGAACAGCAGGAAGGGCGCAGCTGCGAGGCGTTCGCGGCGACCCGGGGAGAGCTGTGCGCCGGCATTGCGTTCCTGCAATTCCAGCCACGTCGTGTTCAATGCCCGGACATTCGCCAGGTCATCCTCGGTTAACCCCTGGTATTCCATACGACCTCCCTGATGCACGGATTCGGTCTTTTTTCGTGCCATTCTGGAATTACTATATTTTGGATTGTTCGACCATGTATGGATAATATAGGCCATCTTAATACCATATATGGGCTTTTTCTATCACAAAGAGCAACAAATGAGACTGACAGACGACCGCTATGCTGGCGAGAAGAGCCAGTTCGAACTCGCCATCAGGATGATCGGCCACGAGGCTCGCACGCGCACGATTCGTGAATGCACGGGCTTATCCGACGACCGGATACGCAAGGTGTATGCAACCTACTTTCGTAACGGCGGCAGCACCGCAGTCAAGCGCAGGCGGGGCAAGTCACCACGCCAGGTCCAGTTCTACGTCAAAAGCCCGGCCAACCAGCTGCAGGCGACGACGCTTGTCGCGCTTTTCTGCACGGGACTGCTGATTCGCATCGACGACGACGACAACGTGCACGCGTGCTGGCCACGGCCCAACGTGGAATTCGGGCACCGCCTGTGCCGTGCATACGAAACCTATCTCGTGCTGCACGAGAATCCCGCCCTTTCGTTCGAGTGGGCATGGAACCTCCTGCAATGCATCACGTACAACGACGAGCTGTATCTCGCAAACTGCGACGATTGCGGCTCGCGCTATGTCCAGGACGCGTACGCGCTTGACGATCAAACCTGCCCGACCTGCGTGATCGGCACAACTTCCGGTACACTGGCTGTGCACGACACACGCGTGCAAGAACGATAAGAACGTAATAGGGAGTTGGTCCAGATGTTAAAAGAATTCAAAGAATTTGCGATGCGTGGAAACGTCGTCGACATGGCCGTCGGTATCATCATCGGCGCCGCGTTCGGCAAGATCGTCTCTTCACTGGTCAATGACGTCATCATGCCGCCGATCGGCATGCTCATGGGCGGCATGGACTTTTCGAGTCTTGCTGTTGCGCTCGGCGAGGGCGAAGGAGCGGCGTCGATCAACTACGGCGTGTTCATCAACACAGTGCTCGACTTTCTGATTGTCGCCATTGCGATCTTCATGGTGATCAAGGCGATGAATACGCTGAAGAAGAAAGAAGAAGAAAAACCGGCCGAGCCGCCGAAGCCGTCCAAGGAAGAAGAGCTGCTGACGGAAATTCGCGACCTGCTTGCCAAGAATTGACCCAGGACCACAACGTCTTCGCCGGTGCGTTCGTCGATCGCACCGGTGAACGACGGAAAGACCCCGACTGGCTCGCCGAGGCGCTGGCGAGCCGGGAGACGCGTTTCGTGCCCGTCTGGGGAGATCGCTGTCTCGTCGGCGGCGATCCTCCGGGCGCGGTATTGCTGACGTCGGACCAGGTCGGTGAGATCGTCACCGGCGACAATGTCGTTTTCCTCGGCCTGTTTCGCGACCAGCCCGCCTTTTCCGTCGCGATCGCCGGCGAGATCGAAGCGCCCTTCAGCGAACTCGGTGAGTTCAAGGACCTGCGGTTTCTCGGGACCGTTTTGCCGGCTGACGAGGCGAATCTCGTCGCTCACGCCCGCGCCCTCGTGCTGTGGCACAACGCCACGCTTTTCTGTGGCCGCTGTGGCTCCGCGTCCCAACCGGAGGCCGGCGGCAATGCTCGTCGCTGCGTGAACCCCGACTGCGACCAGGCGATTTTCCCGCGCACGGACCCTGCGATCATCGTTCTCGTGAAGAACGGTGATCGCTGCGTACTGGGGCGGCAGGCGAGCTGGCCCGAAGGTCGTTATTCGACCATCGCCGGTTTCGTCGAACCGGGTGAGAGTCTCGAAGACGCAGTTCGGCGCGAAGTCTACGAGGAGACGAATATCCGGGTGGGGTCCGTTCGCTATCACAGCTCGCAGCCCTGGCCGTTCCCGTCGGCGCTGATGCTCGGCTTTGTCGCCGAAGCGACGACGGAGGAAATCAAACTCAACGACGGTGAACTCGAGGACGCTCGCTGGTTCACGCGCGACGAACTGAAGTCGGGGGACGTGGGTTTACCGTTTCGCATCTCGATCGCGAGACGACTTGTCGATCATTTCATCGATAGTGAATAGCCATGTGCCTGATCGTCCTCGCTATCGGACAACATCCGGACTACCCGTTGATCCTCGCCGCCAACCGGGACGAGTTTCACGCGCGGCCGACGAAAGAAGCACACTGGTGGCCTGACAAACCGGACGTGCTCGGCGGGCGTGACCTGCAGGCGGGCGGCACCTGGCTCGCGCTGCAACGTGGCGGACGCTTCGCGACGGTTACGAACTTCCGCGACGCCCAGCCACCTGTGCCCGGGCGTCACTCCCGCGGCTTTCTCGTAACCGGTTTTTTCGACACCGGGCTTGGCCCGAGCGAATACCTCGCGGAAATTGATGAGGACAACTACGCCGGCTTCAACCTGCTCGTGGGGGATGGCAGTGATGTGGCTTACCTGTCGAACCGGGAAGACGGTCAGCGCGAGTTGGCGCCAGGTATTTACGGTCTGAGCAACGCGCTCCTTGATGGACCGTGGCATAAGGTGGAGTCGAGCAAGAGAAAGCTGGCGGCGCTCATTAACGAGGACAACATCAACGAGACGAGCCTGATGCGACTCTTGGACGACAGGGACAGAGCGCCGGTTTCGGAAGTGGAGGCCGGCCGGCTCGACTTCGGTACCGCCCACGCGATCACGGCGCCATTCATCGTTTTGCCGAACTACGGAACTCGTTGCACCACGGTCGTGCTCGCCGACAAGGACGGCAGATGGCACCTGAACGAGCGGCGATTCGATCCGGCAGGCAACGTGACCGGCGAGTCACGTTTTTCGTTTTCTTCCTGACTTTTCCGATGGTATCTTGCGTCACTTGTGCATTGATTGCCTGCCAGGCGAGCGCTACGGAATCTCAAGGATGCCAATAACATATTCCATCGACGAAGACTTGGGGGTGGTGTTCACGACCGCTTCCGAGGTGCTGACAGAGGACGAACTCCTCCAGCACAAACGGAGAGTAGTTTCGGACCCGAAGTTCAAGCCCGGATACGTCGAACTTTCCGACGTACGGTCTATTTCGGACCTGGCGATTTCGGCGTCCGGCCTTGAACGATTCGTGGCGCAGGATGATTCAGATTCGGAGCGCCTGCAAGGTTACAAGCTGGCCATCGTAGTGTCGGGAGCGCTGGAATTCGGAATGGGCGCGATGTACGAAATGATGTCCGTCGAAAACAACAGGGACGTGCGAATATTTCGCGATGTAGGTCTCGCAAGAGACTGGCTCCAGATTCCGAAATAACAGGAAATCGCTGGCAACCCAACATGTTGCAACTTGATGGCTGAAGAGAACGGCGCCCAGCTACCGCCCATTTCAAAGTGGTGGACAGGCCTGTACTGCTTTGCGGCGTTCTGGCTGTTCATGGTCGCGTCGCTGGATGCCAGTCACTTCGGGCCCGGCTTCTTTCCGTTGCTGATTTCTCTTCTCCTGGTGCCGCTTCTTGCTGTCGTGTTCCTCATCGATATGTGCGTCCGAATCGTCGAAGCCATCCAGGGCAAGGAAGCGTCGCTGGCCCGCAGACTGGGGCCCTTGGCCGTCTCGGTCATCGGGGTGGCCGTGTACGGCGGTATCTTCATCATATTCATGATCGAGCGCACGTGAGTGTCCGATAGCATCTGACTCCATGTCCAACTTCGAATTCATAGCAGTACTGCTGTCCATCATGTTTGCGTTGGCGATCGCCAACCTCCTTTCCGGAATGTTGCAGGCCTTCCTGAGGGGCGAGCTGACCGATACGCGCCTGGCCTGGTCAATCCTCGTCGGCAACATACTGCTGCTCGACTGGTGGGTGTTCTTTGGCTGGAGTGACCACGTTGACTGGCGATTCCACGAGTTTCTTTATCTCGCCGTGTGGGCCACGTTTCATTACCTGATGGCCGTTTCCCTTTATCCCTACCAGTTTCTTACCGAGTACTCGGAGGAATTGCAGAGAAAATCCGTGCTGATCTCGTTAATCGCATTGGGCGTGCTCGATATCGGAGAGAAGGCTGTTCGTGGTGACCTGTTCGAGCCGTGGTACTACCTGCTGATGATCCTGTATGTCATCGCACTCGCTGCCGCACCATTGTTATTTGACAAACCATGGGTAATGCGAGCCAGCGGATGGATACTGGCAGCTTCGATGCTGACATGGTCAGTAATCGTACGCGGTGTACTGGCGGTCTGATCGGCAGCGGCGCGTTTTTTAAGCGAACACCTTCAGCAGCCACTCGCGAATATCGCGGATCTCCTCGGGGCACACCGCGTGCATCATCGGGTACTCGTGCCACTCGATCGTGAAGCCCGCTTTCGCCAGGTGCTCCGCCGTCGCCTTGCCCCACGGATACTGCACCATCGGATCGAACGTGCCGTGCCCCATGAAGACCGGCAGGTCACGATAGCTCGACGACTGTTCCAGCTCGGCGGGGATGGGCAGATACGTCGACAGTGCCATCAGACCCGCCAGCTTTCGTGACGTTGTCAGCGCGGTGTTGACGGCGATCGCGCCGCCCATCGAGAAGCCCGCAATTACGATCCTGTCTTCGGCAATACCGCGCTCGGTCTCGCGCGTGACTAACGCCTCGAGAATCGCGGTGCTCTCCCGAACACCGTCGGCATCAGCACGGCCCTCGACATCCATACTCTTTATGTCGTACCAGGCGCGCATCACCATGCCGCCATTGATCGTCACCGGTCGCGCAGGCGCATGCGGGAAGACGAAGCGGAGCGGCAGCTCGGCGGGCAGGCGCAGTTCCGGGACGATCGGCTCGAAATCATGGCCGTCCGCCCCCAGGCCGTGCAGCCAGATGACGCTGCCGACCGGGTTGTCGCCCGTAGTTACTTCCACGCATTCAGGTAGGGCCAATGTGGTGCTCCAATCGTCGGAAAGCGGCGCAGTTTACCGTATCGCGGGCCAGAAACGTGATTCCGGGGCTTGCATCGTATGCGCATTAATGATTTAGTATGCGCATATTTATTCAGATGAGGCCGGGCCATGCCCCCGACCAGCGAAGAACAAGTCCAGCGGCGCGCGGCTATCCGCGACCTGCTCGCCCGGGGCCCTGCCGAGACGCAGGCCTCGCTCGTCAGCGCACTCGAAGCGCTCGGGCACGTTGCAACGCAGTCCAGTGTCAGCCGCGACCTGCGCGAAATCGGCGCTATCAAGACCGGACGCGGATACGAGCTGCCGATGGGCGCCGACTCAGGCGACGACCAGGTCGCCGGCGTTGCCGAGCTGCTTCGCAGCGTAACGCCGGCCGGCTCCAACCTCCTCGTCATCCACACGGCGATCGGCGC
>JAAUYE010148876.1_pt1 | contig 11297 bp, 9 predicted proteins | sample 7278081 | NCBI WGS metagenome assembly JAAUYE01 (sample SAMN14350131, study PRJNA611818) | marine sediment metagenome | isolation source: surface marine sediment (0.6m) | place: French Polynesia: Moorea | collected 2018-08
CCAAACCCATTAAGAAATGCGCGGCGCAAGCCGCGGTTGTTTATTGATTAAAGAGGAATTATCAAATGGCTGCTAAAGAAGTACGTTTTAGCGACGACGCCCGCCAGAAGATGTTCGCTGGCGTAAACGTCCTCGCTGATGCTGTGAAAGTGACGCTCGGCCCGAAAGGCCGCAACGTCGTGCTCGACAAGAGCTTCGGTGCCCCGACCGTCACTAAGGACGGCGTCTCTGTCGCGAAAGAGATCGAGCTCGAAGACAAGTTCGAGAACATGGGCGCGCAGATGGTCAAGGAAGTCGCTTCCCAGACATCTGATGTCGCCGGTGACGGCACGACGACCGCGACGGTCCTGGCGCAGGCGGTACTGCGCGAAGGCCTGAAGTCGGTTGCGGCCGGCATGAACCCGATGGACCTCAAGCGAGGTGTCGACAAGGCCACCGCCGCTATCGTCGAAGAGCTCAAGAGCTTGTCGCAGCCCTGCGAAGACGAGAAGGCGATCGCCCAGGTTGGCTCGATTTCTGCCAACTCGGACACGGAGATTGGCGAAATCATCTCCGAGGCGATGCAGAAGGTCGGCAAGGAAGGCGTCATAACGGTTGAGGAAGGCTCAGGCCTGGCCAACGAACTCGACGTCGTCGAAGGCATGCAGTTCGATCGCGGCTACCTGTCGCCGTACTTCATCAACGACGCCGACAGCCAGCAGGTCGAGCACGAGAACCCGTTCATCCTGCTGCACGACAAGAAGATCTCGAACATCCGCGACTTGCTGCCGGTGCTGGAGGCCGTTGCCAAGTCGGGTCGTCCGCTGATCATCATTGCCGAGGACGTCGAAGGTGAGGCGCTCGCCACGCTCGTCGTCAATAACATCCGTGGCATCGTCAAGGTCGCGGCCGTCAAGGCCCCTGGCTTCGGCGACCGCCGCAAGGCCATGCTGCAGGACATCGCCATCCTGACCGGCGGCCAGGTCATCTCGGAAGAGGTCGGCCTGTCGCTCGAGAAGGCGACGCTCGATGATCTCGGTGAGGCCAAGAAGGTCCAGATCTCGAAGGAGAACACGACGGTCATCGACGGTGCCGGCCGGGCCGAAGACATCCAGGGTCGCGTCGAGCAGATCAATCGCGAGATCGACGATTCGTCGTCGGACTACGATCGTGAGAAGCTGCAGGAGCGTGTCGCCAAGCTGTCCGGCGGTGTCGCGGTCATCAAGGTTGGCGCAGCGACCGAAGTCGAGATGAAGGAAAAGAAGGCTCGCGTCGAGGACGCGCTGCACGCAACCCGCGCCGCCGTCGAGGAAGGCGTCGTGCCGGGTGGTGGCGTTGCCCTGATTCGCGCCGTTGCATCGATCGACGTGGACGGTGACAACGATGACCAGAACGTCGGTATCAGCATCCTGAAGCGCGCTGTTGAAGAACCGCTGCGCCAGATTGTCGCCAATGCCGGCGGCGACTCGAGCGTCGTGCTGAACGCTGTTGCCGAAGGCAAGGGCGACTACGGCTACAACGCCGCCACGGGCGAGTACGGTGACATGATCAAGGAGGGCATCCTCGATCCGACCAAGGTCACGCGTTTCGCACTGCAGAATGCGGCTTCGGTTTCGGGCCTGCTGTTGACGACCGAGGCAATGGTCGCCGATGCGCCGAAGGAAGAAGCTGCTCCGCCGATGCCGGATATGGGCGGCATGGGTGGCATGGGCGGCATGATGTAAGCCGTCGTCCAAACGGCTAACGAAAAAGGCCCGCCATTCGGTGGGCCTTTTTTGTTTGAACTCGTTCTAAATCCCCGCGGTCGTACTATACTGGACATAACGCTTCCAGCGTTTTGACATCGAGGGGGAAATCATGAAAGGAACATCCAGTTTCAGGCCGTGGTCCGTCTGCGTGGCCGTGGCGCTAATCGTGTCGCTCGGCAGCCCGCCTGCCGTCGCACAGGAATCGGAAGACGAGCTGATCGAAGAAGTCGTTACGACGGGTACTCGAAAGGAGGGCCAGTCGCCCACCGAGACACTGTCGCCCATCGACGTGCTGGCTGGCACGACGCTGAGCAACCAGGGGACTTTCGACATGACCGACGGTCTCACCAAGGTGGCGCCGTCATTCAATACGCAGCGCTTCCCGATCGCCGACGGTACGGCGTTCATCCGGCCCGTCACGCTGCGCAACCTGTCGCCCGATCAGACGCTCGTGCTCGTCAACGGCACGCGCCGGCATCGCTCGCCACTGGTCAACCTGCAGTTCGCGCCGCTGGGCACGGTTAACCAGGGTGCGCAGGCGGTCGATTTTGCCGCGATCCCGGCGCTTGCAATCCGGCGCATCGAAGTCCTGCGCGACGGCGCCTCGGCCCAGTACGGGTCCGACGCCATCGCCGGCGTCGTCAATGTCATACTCAAGGATGCCAGCGAAGGCTTCACGGTCTCCGCGCAGACCGGCGAGTACTACGAAGGTGACGGCGCACGCACCACGATCGCTGCCAACGGTGGCTTCAGTCTCGGCAGCAGCGGATTCGCGAATGCCACGGTCGAGTATTCGACGGCCGACACGACCTCGCGCGGCGTGCCGCACATCGCGTGCCCGCCGGTGATTGCCGAGGTGGGTGAATCGACGGTGCCACTCGAGGGTCTGTGCCAGCGGTGGGGCGACCCGGACGTCGAAACGATCAAGGCGTTCCTGAATCTCGGTTTCGATGTCAACGACACGACCGAGTTCTTTGCCAATGTCGGCTATTCCGAAAACGAGACGATTTCCGACTTCTTCTACCGTACGCCAGTGCTTGACCCGGCAGCGGGCGTCGATGGACGCTCGACGCTGATCGTCGACACCAACGGGGACTTCATGCCGGACGACGCGCCGCAGCAGCTCGTCGACGAGATCATCGCAGGTGGCGCCGATCCGGCGGACTACCTGACGGCAGACGCCAACAGCCCGAGCGGCTGGGTGCTGTTGAACCCGATCTACACGCAATTCCCGGGGGGCTACAACCCGGATTTCGGTGCCGATATCTCTGACATCGCTCTTGTTGCAGGCATGCGCGGCGAGTTCGGCGGTAGCAACACCTGGGATGTCCGGCTTCGCACGGCTTCGGCCGAGGCGGACTACACGCTGTCGGAGTCGATCAACCCGAGCCTCGGGCGGCTTTCGCCGACCAGCTTCAGGCCGGGCAAGCTCACGCAGGAAGAGTCCAGCGTGAACGCGGACTTCGTGATGCCGCTCGAGATCGGCAACTTCGCGTCGCCGGTCAACTTTGCGTTCGGCGCCGAGTGGCGTCGCGAGACCTACAAGATCAAGGCAGGTGACGCGGCTTCAATCAGCGCGGGCCCGGGCTTTGTCTTCGGCGTGGGTTCCGATGGCTTCCAGGGCTTCCCGACCGAGTCAGCCGGGTCGTTCGACAGTGACAGCTATGCCGCATACGTCGATTTTGAAGTCGACTTCACCGACCGCTTCACGGGTGGTGTCGCGTTCCGTTACGAGGACTACGACGAGTTCGACAGCACCTTCGACTGGAAGGTTTCGGGCCGTTTCGATATCACCAGTACGTTCGCACTGCGTGGCACGGCGAGCACGGGCTTCCGTGCGCCGACGCCGGGGCAGATCAATACGCTGAACACGACCACGAGTGCCGACGCTTCGGGCAACCTGATCCCGAGCGGCACGTACCCGGTCAACAGCATCGAAGCGCAGGTGCTGGGTTCGGTCCCGCTGGAACCCGAAGAATCGCAGAGTTTCACGATTGGCGCAGTCTGGCAGGCCGCTGACAATGTCAGCGTGACGGTCGACTATTACGACATCTCGATCGACGACCGGCTCGCCCTGTTAGGCCCGAATACGGTGACGCAGGCACAGGCTGATGAGATGCAAGCGCAGGGTGTCGCCAACGCCCAGCTGCTCGTCGGCAGCCTCGCGAGTTACTTCGCCAACGCGTTCGATTCCGACGTCAACGGCATCGACATCGCCGTGACGGCTGACTGGGATGTAGGGCCCGGCACGCTGCTGGCGGACCTGCGGCACACGTGGAACGAGCAGGAGATCAGCAACGTGACGCCGAACACGATCAACGCTTCGCGCGTCTGCGACCTCGAGCACCAGGTGCCTGAAAACCGCACCGCGCTGACGCTGGACTACCAGACTGGCGGCATGTTCGGGGGCTTCCTGCGCCTGAACAACTACGACGACTGGGCCTCGACGGGCGGGCTGTTCAGCCCGGGTGACTGCTCCGACCTCACCGACTATAGCGGCGCGCTGATCGTGGATCTTGAGGCGACGCTCACGTTTGCCGAGAACTACCATCTCAGCGTGGGGGCCGAGAACCTGTTCGACGAAGAGCCGGATAGTGAGGGCGACTTCATCCTCGGCGTCCTGGGCGTCGACCGGGCCATTACGTCGCCGTGGGGGACCAACGGCGGCTTCTGGTACGTGCGGCTTCAAGCTGATTTTTGAGGCGAATTAAGGAGCCGCTCTTGCACGTCCATGTGCTCCGCGGCATGAGGACATCTTGTCCGGAAAGGCCCGCTACGGCGGGCCTTTTTTTGTAGTTTCGCCGGGCGAACTACAAGTCTGTAGTTGTACCGATTTCGAAATCCGCCCGGTATCGCCATTATTCCGGTGCGGTGAACTGGAGCCGGAATAAACATGGATTAAGTTATGCACATGGAGGTGGCGGGCCACCTCTCATGGGCCTGACTATAAGCGGCGTACTCGACAACGCCGCCGCGCACTGGCCGGACAAGGACGCTTTGGTCGTCGCCGACCAGGGTGTGCGCTGGAGCTGGAGGGAGCTCCGCGAACGCGCCCGTAAGCTCGCCGCCGGCCTGCTGGCAACAGGCCTCGAGCCAGGCGATCGTATAGGTATGCTGGCGCCTAATCGCGCCGAATGGTTGCTGGCGCAGTTCGGCAGCGCTTACGCCGGTCTTATCCTCGTCAATATCAACCCGGCCTACCGTCTGTCCGAACTCGAATACGCGCTCAACAAGGTCGGCTGCCGCGGTCTGATCACCGAGACCCGCTTCAAATCCAGCAACTACATCGAGATGGTGCAATCCCTGAACCCGGACTGGGTGCCGGAGCTGCAGGTCTTGATTCACCTCGGCGACGAGTCGATCGTGGGCATGCGGCGACTCGATGAAGTTATGCAGCTCGGTAGCGAGCAGTCGCTGCAGACGCTTGACGCCATTGCTCAGCGCGCCGACTTCGATGCGCCTATCAACATCCAGTTCACCAGCGGAACGACGGGAGCACCGAAGGCGGCGACGCTGACGCATCACAACATGGTCAACAACGCCTCGATGTCGGCGGCGATCCTGCGCTTTACCGAGGACGACAAGCTGTGCGTGCCGGTCCCGATGTACCACTGCTTCGCAATGGTGCTCGGCACGCTACTGTGCGCGACGCGCGGGGCGACCATCGTATTCCCGGGCGCGGCGTTCGACGCGAAAGAGACCCTGCAGGCACTGCAGGATGAGCGCTGCACGGCGCTGCACGGCGTGCCGACGATGTTCATCGCCATGCTCGATGATCCCGACTTCGCCAAGTTCGACCTCAGCGCGCTGCGCACGGGCATCATGGCCGGTGCGCCGTGCCCGATCGAGCTGATGCGCGAGGTGATCGAGAAGATGCACATGACCGATATCACGATCGGCTATGGCATGACGGAGACCGGCCCCCTTTCGACCCAGACTTCGCCAGACGATCCAATCGACCTGCGGGTCGGCACCGTTGGCAAGGTGCTGCCGCACACCGAGGTCAAGATCGTCAACGAGAACGACGAGATGGTCGCTCTCAATGAACCGGGTGAGCTGTGTGTTCGCGGCTACAACGTCATGCTCGGTTACTGGGGCGACGGCAGCCCGGGACGCTGGATGCACACGGGTGACATCGCCACGATGGACGATGACGGTTACGTGCGCATCGTCGGCCGCAGCAAGGACATGCTGATCCGCGGCGGGGAGAACATCTATCCGCGCGAGATCGAGGAATTCCTGTACACCAACCCGAAAGTCGACCAGGTCGAAGTGGTTGGTGTACCGGACGAGAAGTTCGGGGAAGAGATCGCCGCTTGCATTCGCCTGTTCGAAGGCGAGACCGCGACTGTCGAGGAGATCCGCGATTTCTGCCGCGGCAAATTGGCCCACTTCAAGATTCCGCGATACGTCAAATTTGTCGACGAATTCCCGCTCACGGTGACCGGTAAGGTCCAGAAATTCATACTGCGCGAGCAACTTACGGAGGAACTCGAGCAATCCAGCAGAGCATCACAAACCATGGGAGCAGTGAAATGACAGCGTCAGCATTTCGTTTCTGTGATGATCTTGGCCCCAAGACCATCTTGCATATATATGAGCCGGCGATCGGCCTGAAGGCGATCGCGGTTGTCGACAATACCGCGGCCGGAGCGGCAATCGGCGGAGTGCGCATGGCGCCGGATGTGTCACTGGATGAGTGTTTTCGCCTGGCGCGCGGCATGACGCTCAAGAATGCCGCCGCAGGGCTCCCACACGGTGGTGGCAAGTCGGTGATCTTTGGTGACCCGACAATGGAACCTTCCGCCAAGGAACAGCTGATCCGTGCCTTTGCCAAGGGCGTCAAACAGCTCACGAACTACATACCGGGCCCGGACATGGGCACCAACGAAGCCGCCATGGCGCTTCTCAGGGACGAAGGCGCACGCTGCGTCGGCCTGCCGCGCGTACTCGGCGGCATCCCGCTCGACGAGATCGGTGCGACCGCCTGGGGCGTCGTCGCCAGCGCTGACGTCGCCAAGGAAGTCGTCGGCATGAAGATCGACGGTGCGCGGGTCGCCATGCAGGGCTTCGGCGCCGTCGGCAAGCATGCCGCGCGGTTTTTCGCCGAGCGCGGCGCGATCCTGGTCGCTGCAGCCGATTACAGCGGCGCCGTCCACGATGCCGACGGACTCGATGTCGAGTCGCTCGCGAAACATGTTGAGGCAGGTGGCAGGATTGCCGACTTTGGCGAGGGTGAACGCCTGGCTCGGGAAGCCATCATCAGCGTCGACTGCGACATCCTGGTCCCGGCGGCTCGTCCCGACGTCATTCGTGCCGACAACCAGGCCACGGTCAAGGCCAAGCTCATCGTTCCGGGCGCCAACATCGGCGTCACCGAGCGGGCCGAAGCAATGCTGCATCGCCGCGGGGTGCTGTGCATTCCCGATTTCATCGCCAATGCGGGCGGTGTCATCTGCGGGGCCGTCGAGTTTGCCGGTGGCAGCGAGGCGCAGGTCTTCGGCATCATCGAAGAGAAGATCCGCCGCAACACGGCCGAGGTGCTCGAGCGCATGAAGCACGAGCGCATTCTGCCGCGTGAGGCAGCGGTTGCGATGTCGAGGGAGCGGTTGGCTGAGGCGATGCGCTACCAGCGATTCAGTTCCGGCTGGTCGGTGCAGGCGCCAAAGCCGGACGCCGAGCTGCGCGCCGTTAGCTAAAGCCATTTAAAACCGGGTATCGGGGAAATTCAATTCGGAGTTTCCCCGATTCCCGCTATTGCAGAGGAGGGCTATATCTATTGGGCTGGCAGAGTATCGCCAGCGCAAGACCGGGAAGGAGGTGAGTTGAATGTCAAGGTTGCACAAATTCGAACCCCGCAAGAGGGTTATTGACGTTAAACGGACTGCGCCTCTCGCCCGCAGCATGGAGGAGTTCTTCGAGGACTTCCCACCACGCCGCTGGATGGAGACGTTTGAGCCCTTTGGTTGGCAGTGGCCGATGGGTATCGACTTCGAGCGGAGCTTCCGCCTCGATATCCTGGACCACGAGAAAGAGCTCATTGTCCGAGCGGAACTGCCTGGCGTCGAGAAGGACGACGTAGAAGTCACGATCGCAGGCGATCGCCTGACGATTGAGGCGGAAAGGGAGTTTGAGGAAGAAGAAACCAAGGAATCGTTCTACCGCCATGAGCTGGGTTACGGAGAGCTCCGGCGGACGATCGGCCTGCCTGTCGAAATCGATGCGGAGCACATCGAGGCAGAGCTGAAGGACGGCATCCTCAGCGTTACACTTCCGAAGATCCAGGCGGCGACACGCCACACGGTCAAGGTCGCCTGACGACAAGACACGTGTGACACGACCGGGGCGACAGCGAGCCGCCCCGGTTTTTTTATGCGTGTTTCCTTTTCCAGATGCGGTAGCCCAGCAGTGCGGCCAGGATGACCGCGTAGACCAGCGGTTCCGCGATGTCCTGTTTGACCTGCCACCAGTAGTGCCAGACGCCGAGGATGCCAACGGCATAGGCGCTGTAGTGCAGGCGATCCCAGTTTTTGCGCATCCGCCGGCGAATTCCGTTGGTTGACGTCAGCGCCATCGCCGTGAGCAGGAGGAGGGCGGTAAAGCCGATCGTGATGAACGGCCGTTCCGTCAGGTCTTCCCACACGATGCCCCACTGGAAGGCCGGGTCGACCGCGAGCGCCCGGTCAAGCAGCAGCCAGACGAGGAAATGCAGCAGCACGTAGGAAAACGCGAACAGGCCCAGCATGCGACGAAAGCGGGCGAGCCAGTTCCAGCCCGTGATGCGGCGCAGCGGCGTGACCGCGAGCGCGATCATCATGAAGCGCAGCCCCCAGTTGCCGAAACGATCGAGGATGTCCTCGACCGGGTTGGCCGACAGTTGGCCAGTGACGTTGAATGCGTCACCGACGACGAGCAGTGCCGGCACGAGGCACAGCAGGAAAATGATCGGTTTGCCGACAAACCGAACTCTTTGCAGGGTGTTCATGGGCGCTAGTAATTCTTGCGCAGGTCGAGACCGTCGTACAGGTGCGCCACGTGCTCACCGTAGCCATTGAACATCTGCGTCGGGATTCGGGCGGCGAACAGTCCGGACCCGATGCGCCGTTCACTCGCCTGGCTCCAGCGCGGGTGGTCGACCTCCGGGTTCACGTTGGCGTAGAAGCCATACTCGTGCGGTGCGGCGATGTTCCAGCTCACCGGCGGCTGTTCTTCGGTGAAGCTGATGCGAACGATGCCCTTGATGCCCTTGAAGCCGTACTTCCACGGGACGACGAGCCGGACTGGCGCGCCGTTCTGGTTGGGCATCGATTCTCCGTAGAGACCGACCGCGAGAATGGTCAGCGGGTTGGTTGCCTCGGCGATCGTCAGCCCCTCGCGGTAGGGCCAGTCGATTACCCGGCGGCGTTGCCCGGGCATGCGCTCGCGGTCGTAGAGCGTTTCGAAAGCCACGTATTTCGCCTTCGACGTTGGCTGGTAATGCTTGACGACGTCGGCCAGCGAGATGCCGACCCAGGGGATGACCATCGACCAGGCCTCCACGCAGCGCATGCGGTAGATGCGCTCCTCGAGGTCAAATGGCTTAATGAAGTCGTCAAAGTCGAACGTACCGGTCTTCTCGGCATGACCGTCGACGGTAATCGACCATGGCCGCGCCTCGAAGTCCTGCGCGTTACGAAACGGGTCGTCCTTGCCAGTGCCGAATTCGTAGTAGTTATTGTACGTCGTAATGTCCTCGTAGCTGTTCGGCTTCTCGGTGGTGCTGAATGGGCTCTTGCCAACATCCGGCAAGCTGGCGCGGTCGCCGAGCGGTACAACGGCGCCTAACGCGGGGCCAGCCAGCAGCGACGCGCCCGCGATGCTGCCCGCGCGCATGAACTGGCGGCGATTCAGGTAATTGGTCTCGCTCGTAATCTCGGACGGGAGAATGTCGGCGGGTTTCTTGATCAGCATGTCGTGCCTTGGCCGTCGGCCAGTAGTGTCGTTACCTAGTAGACCGATATTAATCGAGATTTATTGCAGTAAACTCGACGGAAATGAATAGAAACATTCTGCGGCTTTACTATGCGGCCACGGCCGTCTTCCTGTTGCTCGACTATGGCCTCGATGTCAACGTCCGCGCGGCATTCCTCGACTCCGCGCCGACGCTGCGTGTGCTGTTCTATGTCGTGCTGTTCGGCTGTTTCGCGCTGGTCATGTGGCGGCCCGCCTGGACCAACGTCGTCGGCCTTGTCGAATCGGTCGTAACGCTCGCGGCGCTGATCATCAACATGGCGCTGCGGTCGATGATGGTCACTCACGATGTCTTCGCAGCCGAGGCCGGTCCCGTCACGATGGCCGAGGTCGTCAATTTCCTGATTGCCGGCGGCGCGGCGTACGTGTCCTACGTGCAGGGTCTTAAAGCGCTAACCAAGACCAAGTAGTCATTGCGAGCGAAGCGAAGCAATCTGGAGATCGCGTCGCTGCGCTCGCGATGACGCTAGCGCGTCAACCAGTCGATCAGGAGTCGATTGACCTCGCCGGGCCTCTCCTGCTGTGACCAGTGGCCACAGCTTTCGAGTACGTGACATTCGAGATTGGTAACGAACGGTTTCATGGCCTCGATGTGCTCCGGCGCGACAACGATGTCGTCCATGGCGCCGATGAACAGCGTGGGCACCTCGACGACCTGTGGCACGCCTTCCAGCCGCTGCCAGTTTGCCGTCCAGTTGCGGTACCAGTTGATCGGGCCGGTGAACCCGGTCTTCTCGAATGCGCTCGCGAAGACGCCGCGCTCCTCGTCGCTCAGCAACGGCTCGCCGCTCGACTCCGTGCGGGAGAACATCCGCAACAGGCTGAGCGACCTTCGTTCCGGGGGCATCCTGTCGAACTCGCGCCGCGAGACCTGGTTCTTGCGCATGAGCATGTCGAAGAAATGATTCGGGTCAGAGGCAAACGTGCGGTCGGCTTCGTCCGACTCCTGGAAATTGACGATGTAGAAGTCATCGCCCAGTTGTTGTCGAAACAGCGCTATCGGGTCGACGGGCGGGCGCGGCCAGAACGGGATGTTGAGAATCGCCTGTTTCTTCATGCGCTCAGGGCACAGCAGGCTCATGTGCCAGAGCACAAACGCGCCCCAGTCATGGCCGACGAAGACGGCTCGATCGAGGTTCAGGGCATCCAGCAATCCGAGAATATCGCCGATGAGCTCGTCGATGCCGTAGTCCTCGACCGCAGGCGGCACCGAGCTCCGGCCATACCCGCGCTGGTCCACGGCGATGGCCCGGTAACCGGCCGCGGCAACAGCCGGTAACTGGAAGCGCCACGAAAAGGCCAGTTCGGGAAAGCCATGCAGGAAGATGACGGGCTCACCCCGGCCTTCTTCATAGACGGCCATGCGGATGCCGTTGGTCTCCACAAATTGCGGTTTCGGGAACATCGGTCCATTGTCACAGAAAAGCGAACCCTTGTAATTCCGGCCACTTACGGCTAGTTTTCTTCGCAAGACGTCGATGGGGACGAACAGGCGGGCCATTCAGGCACCAGCGACCGGAGGAGGGTGCGAGCTCCGGGCCGGAATCCGCTGAATATCAC
>JAAUYE010019463.1_pt1 | contig 11293 bp, 9 predicted proteins | sample 7278081 | NCBI WGS metagenome assembly JAAUYE01 (sample SAMN14350131, study PRJNA611818) | marine sediment metagenome | isolation source: surface marine sediment (0.6m) | place: French Polynesia: Moorea | collected 2018-08
TCGATGCGGCGGCGAAACGAAACCTGGCTGCCCGACGCGTTGCCGTTGAAAATCAGCGGCGCCTCGGCGGTGCGCGCGACGCTGGCCTTGACCGTCAGCTGCGGCAGCCGCAAGCCGCAGTCCCGCAGTAAAAAGGTCGACCAGGCGCCGGCCGCGACCAGTACGGTCGAGGTATCGATCCTGCCGGCTTCGGTAACCACCGCGCTGATCCGCCGGTTGGTGGTCTCGATCGCTTCGACCGCGCAGTTTTCGAGAATGTTTACCCCGCGCGCGCGCAGCGCCCGCGCCATCGCCGGCACCGCGAGACCGGGTTCGGCGCGGGCGTCGTCGGGCGTATGCAGGGCGCTTTGCCAGCGCCCCGGGCAGTCGGTCACGAGATCTTCGAGTTCGCGCCGGTTCAGCCGGCGCGTGTCCAGTCCGTGTTCCGGCGCGAACGACATGAAGCGATCGTGGCGCGCCATTTCCTCGTCGTTTTCGCAAAGATACAGGCTGCCTTCGCGGCGAAACCCGATATCGGTATCGAGCTGGTCGGCGATTTGCTGCCACAGGCGCAGGCTTTCGATGACGATCGGCAGCTCGGCGCGGTCGCGCCCCTGCTGCCGGCACCAGCCCCAGTTACGGCTGGACTGCTCCCCGGCGACGATACCTTTTTCGCAAACCGTGACCTCGAGGCCGGCCTCGTGCAGGAACCAGGCCGCGGCAATGCCGGCGATGCCGGCGCCGATGACGACGATTTCGCTCGACGCGGGCGCTGCTCTGCTATCGGTATTCACGGCTGCGGGACGGCTTTTGCCTGTGACTGAAAAACCTGAGGAATAATACGATGAATCTTCGTTCGATGTCGCCATTTTCGAAAAGCCCCGTTAATCATCGCGGCGTAATTCTGTCCGGGCCAAGCTGCCTCGGCGCCGAACTTCGCGGCCTGTGATCATCGACGCCGATCGATAGCGGGCTGCGCCCGGACTGTTACTGGGGCTTGATCCTGATCACCGCGTCGGCGGCGACCACGCCGTGATCGTCGCTGCGCAGAATCAGCGGATTGATTTCGAGTTCGACGATATCGGAACGCGACTGCACGAACGCGGCCAGCGCCTCGATCGTGTCGAGCGCGGCGTCGACGTCGGCAGGCGACGAGCCGCGCATGCCGCAAAGCGTCGGATACAGCCGCAGTCCCTGCAGCGCACGCCGGATTTCGTCGCGACCGCAGGGCAGTAACAGGGTTGCATAATCGTCGAGCAACTCGACCGCGATGCCGCCAATCGCGATCGTCAGGCTGAATCCGATGCCATCGACGCGGCGAATGCCGACCATCAGCTCGGCCACCGCGTTGCGCACCGACTCCTCGACCAGGAAGCTCTTCGCCGCGTGGCCGTGGCTCTGCGCCACCGCGATCATTTGTTCGCGCGCGAAGCGCAGCAGCTCGGCGTTGAGCAGGTTCAGGCTCACGCCGCCGATATCGGATTTGTGCAAAATCGCCGCGTCGCAAATCTTGAGTACCGCCGGGTAGGTCAGATCCGGCGGAATCTCGGCCCCGGCGTCGAGGCGCCTGCCCGCGGGCACGCAAACGCCGAAGCTGCCGAGCAGCGCCTTGGACTCGGCCTCGTCGAGCACGACGGTTTCACCGGTGACCCCCGTAACCGCGGGCAATACCATGTTTTCCGCGCTGAGCTGGCGGCGCCGCCGGTACCAGTGCATCGCCTGCGCGATCGCTTTCATGCCGAATTCGAAGCCCTGCAGCGGCGCCGCGCCGTGTCCGATCAGCATTTCGCGCGCGGCCGCCGGCAATCCCTCGTGCGTCGGCGAGACGAAAACCGCCGGCAGGCCGGCGGCCCGGGCCGCGTCGGCGAACACGGCCGCCGAGCGGAACCAGCTGTCGTCGGGCCAGGTGTTCGGCGGCGGGAACGACATGACCTGCACCGCGACATCGTAATCGCCGTCGAGGAGGGTAGCGAAAACATCGCGCTGGCGTGCGTCCGGCCAGAATTGACCGGTCGCGATATCGAGCGGATTACTCGCGGCGAGAAAAGATTCCAGCAGCGGCTGCAGCCGCTCGCGCGTCTCGTCCGCAAGCGGCGGCAGCACGAGGCCGTTGCGCTCGGCGAAATCGGCGCCCATGACCGCGTAGGTGCCGGAACTGGTCGCCAGCACCATGCGGTTGCCTTTCGGCGCCGGCGCCATGGTCAGCATTTTCAACGTTTCCAGCGCTTCGCCGGCGGACTCGACCTCGACGAAACCGAAGCGCGCGAACAGGGCCGAGGCGATCGCGGCGTCGTTGGACAGCGACGCGGTATGCGTTTGCGCGGCGCGTTCGCCGGCCTCGGATTTACCCGCGTTGACGGCGACCACGGGGATACCCCTCTGGTGCGCCTTGAGCGCACACTGCGACAGGCGCGCGACATCGAGCAGGCTCTCGAAATGCAGGCAGACGGCGGATACGCGATCGTCGTCGAGGATGACCTCGAGCAGCTCGGCAATGCTGACCTGGGCCTGGTTGCCGAGCCCGGCGACGTAGGCGATCGGCAGCGAGCGGTCGGCGCCGGCCATGTCGGCGAGATAGGCGCCGCCGTTCGAAATCACCGCGACGCCGCGCTCGCAATCGCTGCCGCCCATGTGGTCGAGCAGAACGCCGGCGCGGTCTAGCAGGTTGGCGAACCCGGGACAGTTGGGCCCGAGCAGCGGCATCTCGCCGGCGGCCTCGAGCAGCTCGGACTGCAGCCGGCGGCCGTCTTCGCCGGCTTCGGCAAAGCCGGAAGAATTGATCACCGCCGCGCCGATGCCGGCCGCAGACAGGTCGCGCACCGCGTCGACTACCGCGGCGCCCGGCACCGCAACGAAAGCGACGTCGGCGGGCCGTTCGAGCTCGGCGGCGCTGCGCAGGCAGCGAATCCCGCAAAGCTGTTCGCGCCGCGGATTGATCACCGCGCAGTCGCCGCTGAATCCGAGTCCGCGGGTGTACTCGATCGCCGGTTCCAGCGCGCTGCCGCCGACGAAGACAATGCCGCCTGGACGCAGCATCCGGGCCAGCCGGGAATAGCGCGAACGTTCCTCCATGGTGGCGCAATACACACCAAATACCGGGGACTGTAAAGTGAATATTTACGCGCGCTCAGGGCGCTCGCCGCTGCCCGAGCTGGCGCCGCGTAACCCCGATCGCGAGCAGCAGGTATACCAGCGCGAGGCTGAACGGTAACCCGTGCGGGCCGAAGCCGAGCATGGCCCAGCCGCCGGCGACCGAGCCGAGCAGGGCGCCGCTGCCCCAGACCACCGCGAACGACGCGGCGCCGTCGACCAGCTCGGTGCCGCTGAAGCGGTTACCCAGCGCTACCAGCGAGATCGTGTAAACGCCGTAACCGGTGGTGCCCATGAGCACCAGCAGCGGCCATTTCAGCGCCGAATCGATGACCAGCGGCAACAGCAGCAGGGTCAGCGTCGTGGTCAGCGCGCAGCCGACCATGACCCAGCGGTAGGCGAACCGGTCGCACAGCCAGCCGATCGGAAACTGCAACACCATATTGCCCAGGATAAGCGCGGTTAAAATATTGGCCGAGACTGTCAGGCCGAGACCCAGCTGTACCCCGTAAACCGGGAACAGCGACAGCGTCGCGGCATCGAAAACCGAAAAAGTGCCCACCGCGAGCAGCAGCATCGGCGCCTTCGGCGCAAAGCTGAAGATACCCGAGGCGCTGGTTTCCTCGGGCGCGGATTTGCCGTCTTCGCGGATGAAAAGCAGCGGTATGGTGCCGAGCGCGATCACTGCCGCGCCGAGCACGAACGGGGTCCAGCCCTCGACCCCGATGAAGCCGATCAGCAGCGGGCCGGCGCCGAAACTGCCGGACAGCACGCTGGCGTAAATGGCGACGATCTTGCCGCGGTTGCTATCGCCCGCGGAACCGACGATCCAGGCTTCGCTCAGCACGAACAGGGTCGAAATCGTCATGCCCTGCACCAGCCGAATCAGGAACCACGCGGCCAGCGTGTCGAAGGCCTTGTACGACAGCATCACCAGTGCGGTGACGATCGCCGCGGTAATCGCCACCCTGCGGCCGCCGAAACGCTTGGCCGCGACCGGGATCACCGGTGAAAACAGCAGTATGCCGAGCGGCATCATCGCCGAGTTGATGCCGATCATGTCGCTGGTCACGCCGCGCGATTCGAGAATCAGCGACAGCAGCGGGTAAGTCATGCCGAAGGCGAAGCCGAATACGGTAATCGCCGCGCAGGCGGCGACCAGGTTGCGCAGATTGGCCGGCCGGGGATTGTCCATGCGGCGATGTTAGCGCATCGCCGTAGCCCGCGCCTGTGTCTTTTTGCCGCGTGAAAAAAGCTTTTCCTCGGCATCGATTCCAGCCTAATATTGGACCCTTCAAACGAACGGATCGAGGCATGTCCGAGGAAAGCATAATCGACCTGCGCAGCGACACGGTAACGCGGCCGAGCGCCGGCATGTACCAGGCGATGCTCGACGCGAGAGTTGGCGACGACGTTTACGGCGAGGACGAGACCGTCAACCGGCTCGAGTCCGCCGCCGCCACGCTGCTCGGCAAAGAAGCCGGGCTGTACCTGTCGAGCGCGACCCAGGCCAATCTGGCCGCGATGCTGGTGCACAACGCGCGCGGCGAGGAAATCATTCTCGGCGACTGTTACCACATTTTCGTCTCCGAGGCGGGCGGCGCGTCCGCGCTCGGCGGCATCGTCATGCAGCCGCTGGCTACCGACGCCAACGGCGGTCTCGGCCGCGAGCAGGTGCTCGGCGCGATCAAGGAAGACGATCCGCACCACCCGATTTCGCGCACGCTGGCGCTGGAGAACACGGTGTCGGGCAGGGTGCAGGATCCGGCCCTGCACCGCGAACTATCCGCGGCGGTGCGCGCCGAGGGGCTCAGGGTGCACCTCGACGGCGCGCGCATCATGAATGCGGCGACCGCGCTCGGGGTCGGCGCGGCCGAAATCGCGGCCCCCTTCGACAGCGTCATGATGTGCCTGTCGAAAGGCCTGGGCGCGCCGGTCGGCGCGGTGCTATGCGGTGAGCGCGACTTCATCGCGCGCGCGCGCCGGGTGCGCAAGCAGCTCGGCGGCGGCATGCGCCAGGCCGGGGTGATCGCCGCCTGCGGCCTGTACGCGCTCGAGCACAATATCGAGCGCCTCGCCGAGGATCACGAGCACGCGCGCCAGCTGTACGAGGGGCTGGCGCAGATCGACGGTCTCGAAATTTCGCACGCGACCAACATGGTGTTCCTGACCCCCGAGACAAAGGATCTCGAGCCGCTGGCGCTGCATTTGCGCGCGCAGGGTGTCGAGATCGGCCGGCAGAGCCCGCGTATCCGGCTCGTTACCCATCTCGATATCGACGCCAGCGGCATCGATCGCGCGATCACCGCCTTTCATTCGTACTTCAGGTAAAAAAATGAGCGCCAATCCCGTCGATAAACTGGTCTTCGATGACGACTGGAGCGAACTCGCCCGCTTCCGCGAGGTTCCGCAAATCAACCTCGAACGCATGTCGGCCTACCGCATGGCGCGGCTCAAACAGCAGCTCGAGCTGCACGATGCGGCGCTGGTAGTGCTGGTCAACCCGATCAGCCTGCGCTACGCGGTCGACTACCGCAGCTATATGCTGTTCCAGTCGCATATCCCGCAGGTTTACCTGTTTATTCCGCAGGACGGCCCGACCGTGTTTTACGGCTGCTACTACGACGTGCCGCAGGTGCACGATTTCCGCCCGGGACGGCCGCATGCTTTTTTCGACGGCGGCACCAATATCGATGAAGCCGCCGCCGGTTTTGCCGAGGACGTCGACAACTACCTCGACGAAATCGGCAGCAGCAACCGCCGCGTTGCGCTCGAATACGTCAATCCCTCGATCGTGCAGGCGCTGGAACAACGAGATATCGAGGTGATCGACGGCGTGCGTATCGCCGAGCTGGCGCGGCTGATCAAATCCGAGGATGAGATCGCCTGCATGCGCTGGGCCATTGCGGTCGGCGAACACGGCGCCGACATGGTCAAAAAGGCGCTGAGGCCGGGCGTGACCGAGCTGCAGCTTTGGGGCTTGCTGAATTACACCAATATCGCCAATAACGGCGACTGGCACGAGGGACGCATGCTGTCGTCGGGGCCGCGGATCAACCCGTGGCTGCAGGAGGCGAGCGAGCGCAAAATCGAGTCCGGCGACCTGGTCGGCTTCGATACCGACATGGTCGGCCCCTTCGGCTACTTCGTCGACCTGTCGCGCACCTTTCATTGCGGACCGGCCAAACCGATGCGTCGGCAGAAGCAGATTTACCGCATGGCGGTCGACGAAATCGAGCATAACCTCAAGCTGGTGCGCCCGGGTATGACCCTGCTCGAAATGCAGGATCGGGCATATTCCGTGCCGGAGGAATGCCGCGAAAATGCCTACCCGTGCATGATGCACGCGGTCGGCATGTGCGACGAGTACCCGCAGGTCAAACAGCCGTTCCGCCAGCGTAATCCCTACGATTGCACGCTCGAGGCGGGCATGGTGGTCTGTATCGAGAGCTACATGGGACCGAAAGGCGAACGCGACGGGGTCAAGCTCGAGCAGCAGGTTTTGATCACCGATGATGGATACGAGCTGCTGACGCGGTATCCTTACGAAGAAGCGCTACTGGATTAAAAGGGGGAAGCAGGTCATGGCCGGATTCGAACTCGATACATTCGTGGCTCAATTGCGCGGCGCGGCGCGGGACGACGACCCGGTCAAGGCGGTGCGCGGGTTGATGACCGGAGCCTTCCGCGATCCCGAGGCGATTCGCGCGGCGATGCCGGAGTTCGACAACGACGACGAGATCCTGTTCGAGGACGAATCCGTGTCGATCTGGTTCGTACGATTCGTACCCGGCCTGCACGTGCCGCCGCACGATCATCAGACGACCGCCACGATCGGCGTTTACGAGGGTGCCGAGGACAATCATTTTTACCTGCGCGAGGCGGACCGGCTGGTGCGTAAAAGCACTCGCCGGGTCGGTCCCGGCGACGTCATCGCGCTCAAACCCGACGGCATTCATTCGGTCGAGGCGGCGGACGGCAGGCCGAGCTGCGGCATCCACGTTTATCTTGCCGAACTGACCAGGATAGAGCGGTCGCTGTTCGACTGGGAAACCGGCGCGGCCGTGCCTTACACCGACGAAAACTACGACGCGATGAAAATTATTGCGGCCTGAGTCACAACGGGCCGACCGAGGGGGAGTTAAACAATGTCGCACGTCACCGACGATCGGCCGTTCCGATTCTACGATAACCGCCAGAAATACCTGGCCTTCGTCAATACCTGTAACGAAAAATCGAAGGTCGCCGAGCGCGCGGCGCAGGAGCTCACGCATATCCGCCCGCAGCCGCCGGCGCTCAGGCTGTTCGATGCCGGGGTCGGCGACGGCACCGTGCTCGGCCACATGATGCGCGCCCTGCACCGGCGCTTTCCGACGATTCCGTTCTACATCGTCGGCAAGGAAATCAGCCTCGAGGACGTACGCCTGACGCTGGAAAAATTGCCGGATCGCTTTATCGAGCACCCCGCCAGCGTTATCGTCGTAACCAATCTTTACTATGCCGAAGCGCCGTGGCTGATGCCGAACGACGTGAGCAAGGCGGCCGCGCTGAACTGGATCGAGATGCCGCTGCAGGGCGATTCCGCGCACGAGTTCGGCGAACAGCTGCGCGGTATCGACGAGCAGCTGGTCGACGGCTGGCAGGTCAAGGCCAGCGAAAAGTCGGGTAACCCGATGTACGTGCGCCCGTCGGTGCTGGTCATGTTTCGCGAGGACCACCGCTTTTTACTCGACGACGTGATACCGCGCCGTGGCCAGGCGGCGAGCGGCGACTACGACCTGGTGCTGGCGTCGCAGCCGTGGCGCGCGCGTATGAGCGCCGACTTCAAGGTCAGGAACGTGCTGCTGCCGCTGACCCGCAGCCTGCGCGCCGGCGGCAGGCTGCTCACGGTGCAATCCTTTGGCGACGACCCGGGACTCGAACTGATTCGCCGCATCTGGCCCGACGAGGATCCTTTCCAGGTCGATCGGCAAGAGTTGCTCAAGGTGCTCAAGGATTACCTCGGGCGCAGCGCGCAGAATTACAATTTGAACGCCGGCTCCGACGCAAAGTCGCTGTTGCGTTATCGCATGCATACGCTGCCGACCGAAATCGGCGAAGCCATTGGCACCTCGACGCTGTTTGCCGCGTGGAACGCGGCGATATACGTCGGCCAGATCGAGGACGAGCGCCTCGAGCCGGTAGTATCGTCGGGCGACTATCTCGATGCGACCGCGGAGGTTTTGCAAAAACACAACGGCATCTGGTTCAACGATGAAACCTTCGTCATCTCCAGAAAGCGCGATACGTGAAGCCCTGTCGAAACCGATTCTCGCGCTGGTCCTGCTGGCAGTCTTGCTCGCCATGATGTCGTCGATGCAGGAGCAAGCCCCTGGCCCCGCCAGACGCGTGCCCGCCGAGTGGGAGCCCCAGGCCGCGACCTGGCTGCAATGGCCGGGCCGCCGGGAGCGGATGTATGAAAAGGCGTTTGCGCGCTTCAGCGAAATCATCAGCCGCTACCAGGCGCTGCATATCCTGTACGATTCCGAGATTACGCTGACGCGTGCGCGGCGAGCGATTACCGAGGCCGGCGGCGATCCCGGGCATGCCAATATCGTCTGGCACGAGATCGCCAACGACAGTGCGTGGATGCGCGACAACGGCCCGGTTTACGTGGTCGAAAACGGCCGCCTGCGGGTGCAAAACTGGGATTTCAACGCCTGGGGCGGCGCCTTCGGCCAGGACATTCCCCACGCCGCGGATGACCGGGTGCCGGAGCAGGTCGCCGGCTATCTCGGCCTCCCGGTAGACCGCATCGACATCGTGCACGAGCGCGGCAATCTCGAATTCAACGGTGTCGATACGGTGTTGCTGAACTGGAGCACGCTCGGCGACCCGGCGCGTAATCCCGGCTATACCCGCGAGCAGGCGATCGAGGATTTGCAACAGCATTTCGGCGTCGTGCGCGTGGTCATGGTCGAGGGTTACGCCGAGGATGATCTGACCCGCGGGCATATCGACGGTTTCGCGCGCTTCATCGATAGCGACACCGTGGTCGTGTCACAGTGCACCGCGGACTCGTCCTGCCGCCCCGGCGACGGCGCTGCCGGAAGCCTGTACGACAGCGCGGCCGAGACCATCGCCGCCGCCGGATTCGAGGTAATCCGCGATCCGATTCTCGGCCAGGTAAACTATCGCGGCAAGCTCTTCGATACCAATTACCTGAACTGGCTGATCGGCAACGGCTTCGTGATTACGGTCGGTTTCGGCGATGATCGGTTCGACGCGGAAGCGAAGCGGCGTATCGAAGCCTATTTTCCCGGGCGCGACGTTTACGTCGTCGAAATGCTCGAATCCTGGTACCACGGCGGCGGCGTGCACTGCCATACCAGCGACCAGCCGGAGATATGATGCGTTCCTTGTTTCGGATAATCCTGCTGATGTCGATATTCACGCATGCCGGCGCCGACCACGATCGCGGCGCGGCCTGGGCCTGGCACGTGGTTTCGGCCGGCCTCGACGAAAGCCGGGTCGCGCTCTACCGGCAGCAGGACCTGATCGGTATTTTCAATTTCAGCTGCGATCTTACCGGCGCCGCGGACGGCGAAGTCGATGACAACGGCGCCAGCATGGAGCTGGTCAGGCCGGATTCGCATCCCGAGGGTTTGCTCGTGCTCAAATGCAACGTCGGCGCGCACTCGCAGCATCTCGCGATCATCGATCCGGCGCTCAAGAGCGGGCAGGTCGTGTTCAGGGAGACCGGCAGCTATTTCGCCGACTGGGAACTGCAGGATGGCGAGCTCTGGATCAGTCACGACCAGCCCTGCGAGACCGGCCCCAGCGTCGGCTGCCCGGACGGTTACGAAACGATATTCGAGCGCTATCCGCCGGAGCCATAAAGCCCGGCTTGATCGGACTCGATTCTTAATCGTATGCAAATATACCCTGTGAAAATGTCTTCAATGATGCCCGCCCCGTTGCTCGTTGCGACAGCCGTTCTAATCTCCGCATGTTCCGCATTTACCGCGCCCGGGAAGGAGGAGGCCGGGCTTCAGACCGATTCTGACTGGCAAATCGATTTTTTTGACGACTTCGATGAATTTAACCCCGACAACTGGCAGGACCAGATACTCTGGGTCAACAACGAGGATCAGTGTTACGTCCGCGACAATCTTTACGATACCCGCGAAGTGAGCAACGGCACGTTAAAACTTCGCGTGGTCGACCTCGGTGAAAAACAGCCCTGCGACAACATCGACAAGACCGGTAAAAAACACCCGGATACCCGGTATGTCGCCGGTCGTATCGCCTCGAAAAACCGCCAGGAGTTTATCAAGGGTAAATGGACCGCGCGGCTGAAAGTCCAGGACAGTGGGCAGCCCGGCATGTTCCCCGCGTGGTGGCTGCTGGGTGCGTATAACAACGAACCGCCGGTCGAGGAAGCGGACGAAACGATTTGCTGGCCGATGACCGGTTCCGGCGAAATCGATATCTTCGAGCATCATTCCGACGGCGGACCCGATCATTACGCCGCGCGGGCAATCAAGAATCTCGGCTATTGCGACGGCGGTGACTGGCAGGCGCTGATGCTGGTGCAGCAGGCGGACCTGGGTGAATATCACGAATACTCGGTGGAGTGGGAGGGAAGCGATCTTGTGTTCCGGCTGGATGGCAGGGAAGTTTTTCGCAGCGCCGGTCAGGGTGATGAGTTTCCCGAACCGCTGTTCGCGATACTGAACTTTGCCAAGATCAACGACTCGCCGATGACTTCGACCTGGGTCATGGAAGTAGACTGGGTTAAACACGAATACCGCAAGTAACCGCTGGCTCGAAGATCGACACGCAATAATCCGAGAACGCATGCGATATTTCTTATTACTCGTTGCCGGTATTACGTTTTGCGCGTATGCAGCCCTGGCGAATGCGAGCCGGTTGGTGGATCTCGAAATCACGGTATACGACGATCGCTTTCTGCGCTTTATCGACAGGGATGCCCGGCTGGAAATTCTTGCCGAAGGGCTCGGCTGGGCCGAGGGGCCGGTCTGGGCCGAAAGCCTGGGCGCACTGCTGTTTTCCGATGTTGCGAGCGACAGGATTTACCGCTGGGACGAAGCCGCGGGTTTGTCGCTGTTCGTGTTTCCGTCGGGGCATGCGCCTGACGATGGGGCGACGGCCTGGCGCGGAGCGAACGGACTGGCTATCGACGCCAATGGCGCCTTACTCCTGGCCCAGCAGGGCAGTAGAA
>JAAUYE010114794.1_pt1 | contig 11291 bp, 6 predicted proteins | sample 7278081 | NCBI WGS metagenome assembly JAAUYE01 (sample SAMN14350131, study PRJNA611818) | marine sediment metagenome | isolation source: surface marine sediment (0.6m) | place: French Polynesia: Moorea | collected 2018-08
CAGCAGGTAAATGCGTTCCGGGGTCCAGACCACCTTGAAGCGACCCTCGAAATCCTCGGCCGAGTACTCCGGTCCCAGCCACCGCACGTTGATGGGCTGCCAGGCGGCCGCCTCCCAGGCCGGTTCGTCGGCAATGCCGTCCACCACGGGCGCCGTCACGGCTCGCGGGGCCCGATACTCGGTGCGCTGGGCATAGTGGGTGCCTTCCGATGGCGCCTCGGCCGCCAGGATCGGCGCCGCGAGGATGACCGGAAGGGTCCCGATTATCGCTATTCGCCTTCTCACAGGAACCCCCACAAAGCCTTGAGAAACAGAAAGTTAGTAATCGATGATGATCGCACCGCCGGTATTTGCAACGTCGTTGTGTTTGTAATTGACAGCGCTGTCATCAATAATAGTGGCTTGCCCCCGGAATGTCCAGAGAGGTTGCACCAAAAATGAGCGCGATTTCGCCCCGGATTGCCGTACTGTTTTCATGCGTATTGCTGGCGTCCTGCGGTTCGTCGGACACCGAGCCGCCCACGACCTGGGCCGTTAACGTCGGCGGGCCGGCGCACGCCGGCATCGAAGGCACTGACTATGCGGCGGAAACCGGCATCAGCGGCGGGACCGTCGGCCAGCTGGCATCCGTCAAGGGCTCGCAGGATCCGGAGCTGTATCGCACTTACCGCCGTGGTGACATCGCTGTCGCACTGCCAATCGCGAACGGCGCCTACGACATTACGTTCCATTTCGCCGAGCCCGACGAAGTCAGCGGCGGCGAGCGCGTGTTCGACGCGTTCGCTGAAGGCGAGCGGGTGATCGACGATCTCGACGTGATGGCATTTCGCGATGGCAAGGTGAAATCGGCGCTGACCGTTACGACGCCCGGTGTCGTGGTTGCCGATGGCGAGCTCAATATCGACTTCGAGGCATCGGCCGGCGAGCCGGTCCTGAGCGCCCTCGTGGTCGTTCCGCGGCAGACCCGTTCCGACGACTGGCAACTCGTCTGGCAGGACGAGTTCGACGGCGACACGCTCGACGCTGCGAAGTGGAGCGCGAGAATCTGGCCGCCGCGCAAGGTGAACGACGAAGACCAGGCCTATACCGATCGCGAAAAGAATATCCGCCTCGAGGACGGCATGCTCGTCATCGAGGCCCACAAGGAAGATTACGCGGGTGCGAACTACACGTCAGGGCGCATTCACACGGCGGGCAAGGGCGACTTCCTCTACGGCCGATTCGAGATGCGCGCGAAGTTACCCAGCGGGCAGGGCACCTGGCCGGCCTTCTGGATGCTGCCGAGCGATCCGTTCCGTTACGCCACCAACTGTGACGAGGGCGACTGGCAGGGCAACAATGACTGCGATGCCTGGCCCAACTCGGGCGAGATCGACATCCTGGAGCACGTCGGCTACCAGATGGATCACGTGCACGGCACCGTGCACAACGAGGCCTACTACTGGGTCAAATGGGAGCAGCGCAAGGGCCGGATTTTAATGGACGGCGTGGACAAGGATTTTCACGTGTACGCCCTGGAATGGACGCCGGAGAGGATCGATGCCTTCGTCGACGACGCGCATTACTTCACGTACGTGAACGAGGGCACGGGCTGGAACGCCTGGCCTTACGACCATCCGTTCTTCCTGATCCTGAACGTCGCCGTCGGCGGCGTCTGGGGCCGCGCCGGCGGGCCGATCGACGACACGATCTTCCCGCAGCGGATGCTCGTCGATTGGGTTCGGGTCTACGAGCAGGGCGCACCGTAACGCGGCTTTCTAAAGCAGCCTCTCGCCCAAGGGCATACTCAGGTGGCTGCTATTGACGCGGAGCAGTCGTAAGCAATATCAGTTTCTGGGTCCACAATCGTAGCGGTCAGCTACCTTTTGACACGCTGGCGGCGCTCCGATGGCGTCCCACACATCGGACAGCCGCGCCTCTTTGACATGCGCTTCGAAGGCCGGCAGCGTTCGCGCCTCTGCCCAATAGTCCGCCCATACCGGGCTGTTCTTCGCATTGGTCAGCTCGAGCGCGTCCTCGAACTGGCCGAGAATAAACAACTCATAGCCAGCAGAGAGGCGCTCCGGACTCTGCCTGACCCAGGCAACGAAGTTGGGAACCAGGGACTCGTCTGTCACCGCATCCAGGAAGAGCTCCGCGCGCTCACGACCCTGCGGGCGATCCCACGCGAGTTGGTCGACGAGTGAGCGAGCCCGTTCGGGCTCGCCCATAAGCACCGCGGTCCGGATGATGTTAATTGCGCCGAATGGATTCCCGAGACGCAGCTGCTCTCGAAACCTGGCCTCGGCCTCGCTAAATTCACCGAGCAAAAGGAGCGTTGTTCCGAGCATGCCTTGTGTGTTGGCGTTTTCGGGATCCAGATCGACGGCAATCTGGCCCTCGCTTCTCGCACGCTCGAGGTAACCCGCCATCTGGTAACGCATAGCCAGCCAATGATGTGGGCGCGGCTCTGCCGGATCGAGCTCCACCGCGCGCTGCATCTTGCGGATCACTTCGAGCGAGTCGTTGTCGCGAATTGCGAGGAAGGCATCAATAAGGTGCGCCAACGCGAGGTCCGGTTCGAGCTCAAGGGACCTCGACACCAGGTCTTCGACTTCAGCCCAATCTTGCGAGTCGGTTTCTCGGCCGCGAAAAGCTGCCATGTTCAGCTGTTGCGAGAGGCCCTCGGCGAGCAACGCAAGCCCGTCGGGAAATCTCGGTTCAGCCGTGACGATCCCCTGTAGCAAGCGAATCGCCTCGCTTATGTCCGCGTCGTTGCGGCGGCGCATGAGAAAGCGAGCCTTCAGGAACTGCTCGTACAACTCCGGACCGAGATCCTGGATGCTGGTGTAGGAACGTGCGCGGTCGCTTAACTGCACTTCGAGAACTTCTGCGATGCTCGCTGCAATCTCATCCTGTATGGCGAAGATGTTAGTGAGCCTGCGATCGTAGGATTCAGACCAGACCTGGAACCCGTCGCCGGCCTGGACGAGCTGAGCGGTGATTCGTACCTGGTCGCCTGATTTGCGCACGCTGCCTTCCAGCACGTAGTCGACGCCGAGCTTATTGGCGATCTCCGCGATGCCCAGGGAACTGTTCTTGAAAGCGAACGAGGAGGTTCGCGCGGCCACGCGCAGGTCCTCCACGCCCGCCAGTACGTTCAGGATTTCCTCCGAGACACCATCGGAAAAGTACTCGTTGTCCGGATCCGGGCTGACATTCACAAAGGGCAGCACAGCCACCGAAGACTCGATCTCGTCGACGGTTGTCGCAGGAAATGCCGCGACTGACCCGGGCTCAGTGGGCTCTGACGGCGCCGAAGCCGCCTCGTTGGCGTTGCCCGGTGGCAGAGCCGCCTCAGGTACCAGTCGATCGTAGAGTACGAGTGCCGCTACAGCGACCAGCATCACGATTACCGCGGTGTCCAGCTTGCGCGCAGTCTGGTGCACGTCGCCGTCGCGCCGCCGAGCCGTTCCTTCGCGCTTCACGCCCTCCGGCGTGATTTCGTAAGCCCAGGAGAATACGAGCGCCGGAACGAGTCCGACCAGGAGGATCAGGAACACCGATTTGCCGACGAACTCTGGCAGTCCGAGGACGCTCGAGAGTACGTCCGTTACCTGCAACAACAGCCAGGCGGCGACCAGGTAGGCTATGCCCACTCGGAATACGTTGCGCCGCTTGAGTTCTGCGAAAAGGGACATGATTTGTCTGCAATAGTCCGGGCTACTCGGCAATCGGCCCGATGTTAACATCGTCGCTCACAGGTGCGGGCTGACTTTGATTGTCGCTCAAGCGCTTGCAACCTTGGCGACCACTAACGGAAATACCGGTCCCCCGACGTTTCAGCTGAAACGTCCGTCGGCAAGAACAGGTTGCTGACGGCGAGGTCCCAGTCCATTCGGTCACCCGCATGCCAGTGGCTCCTGCACGTGTCGGCATCGATATTCATGTCGAAGAATTCACGATCCAGCCAGGCATCGAAGTCACCTTTGTCGAGTGTGATCGGTTCTGCAAACTTCTCCAGCACGACTTCACGCGGGTCCAGGAATACGATTTCACCGTCCTCGGACTTTTCGCACGTAAAGCCACCTTCGTGAACCAGGTGATGATGGTGCCGGCATAGCAGTACGAGGTTCTCCAGGCTGGTCTCGCCGCCGTTTGCCCAATGGACGATGTGATGGCCATCCACGAATCGATCGTGGTTGCAGCCCGGGAAACGGCATCCGCCATCTCTGAGGGTTAACGCGCGCCGAATGGCCGGTGGAATGCTGCGCGTCTTGCGCCCGATGGACAAAGGTTCGCCGCCATCGTCCTCGTCGACGCGGAGCAGGGAACAATCGCACGCGATTCGCCGGGACGTTTCCGCGGAAACGTCGGGGCCGTCCTCAATGTGAGGTGCGCGCTCCGGGAGCGCCTGGTCTTTTGCGGCGTCGGCCCTCACGTGGACGATAACCTGGTAACGGTCCGCCGTGGCGTTCGGCACGGGCTCCGAGCTCATGTAGGTCTCGGCAACGTCGACCAGGGCGTCCGCGCGGCGCGCGGAAATTGATTCATCAGAATTCTCTTTCTCACCGAAGCTTTTCTCCAGGGCCATTTCGAGCGCCTTGATGATGAGTGCGCCTTGCTCTGCGGGGAAGCGCCCCTTTATGACGAGTTCGCCGTCCGAGTCATAGTGATAACTCAGCCGCCGATTTGGACGAGGGTCGGTGTGCTCGTCGGCATCCTGCAACTTCCTGGCCTGGCGGAATTTCCGCACGAGCTTCTCAACGTGGTACGCCGTGCCATGCCTGGCGTTCATGAGGAAATAATCTTCATTGCTTGCGTCGGCGACACGCGTAATGGCGCGGACCTTGGAGTAGCTGATCGCACCCGCGGCGAAGCGCCGATCCACTTTCGGCAGCTTCGCCAGGGCATGAGCCACCCGGACCCGCTCCCTGGCCGTGTTCATGTCGATACCGCACTTGAAATTCAGCCAGCTGGCGCAGTTGGGAAAACCCAGGTACTCCCAGCCTTTCTGTTCATCGAACTCGCGAATCAGGGTAAGCAGGCGGTGCTCGGCCGCGTAGATGTAGGCGCACAGCTCGCTGATTTTGTTTCCGAGGTGTTCGCAGCGCTCGCGCTGCAGGTCGACGACAGGGGACGAAGGGGTGGCCGGGCTATCCATGGCAGGCTCCAGGAAGATACTGTGATAATATACAGTATTCTACGCCTAACTGACTGTTTTATCAACCAAAAATAGATATCACTGGCGCCAGAGCCGAGCGTTGGGCACGCCGGCCTCGAAGTTGGTGCGAAACGGGTTGATGTCGATGCCACCGCGGCGCTGGTAGCGCGCATAGACGGTAAGCTGCTCCGCGCCGCAGCGCTCGCGAATGTCCATGAACATCCGTTCCACGCAGGCCTCGTGGAAATCCTGGTGCTGACGGTAGGAAACGACGTAGCGCAGCAATGCTCCGGGGTCGATGCGCGGACCCCGGTAGCTGAAGGCAAGACTCCCCATGTCCGGCTGCCCGGTGACCGGACACAGGCTGCGCAACAAGTGTGAGTGCAGCTCTTCGGCGACGATATCGTCGGTGTCGGCTGTTAGCAGTCCCGGGTCTACCTCGTAGGCGCTGCAGTGAACCGGCTCGGTATCGATGCATCGGCCCGGCAGGCGCGCGACGGCCGAACCATCCGCGGCGTCGGGATCGCGAATCACGACGTAGACGTCGGCGCCCGTGGCGGCCGACAGGTCCCGCGCGATTACGGCGCCAAGGTCCTGCCCCTTCTCATACGCCGTCATCGCAAAGGCGCCCAGGTAGAGCTTGAGCGACTTCGACTCGATGAGGTTGGGCGAATCGGCCGGGACGTGGATCTCGGCCGTCCCCACCTGCGGCAGGCCCCTCGTGTCGAGCCAGGTCAGGTCCCAGGCGTTCCAGATGTCGCTGCCGTGAAATGGCGGATCCGCATCGATCCCGAGGGCGCTGCGCGCGTCGATACGTGCGATCGCGTATAGCAAATCCGGTGAATATTGTTCAGGGTAGGTCGTGGCCCGACCGAGTGGGTTCTTGTGGCTCATCGGGGCCAGAGTTTACGCGTTTCCTCATGTACAATACCCGCCTTTTTAAGCCATGAGCCCTTCGACCAATAATCACGCGGACCGCGGATACATCATCCCGATCGGCGGAGCAGAAGAAAAATTCCATAATCCCGAGATCCTCGACCGCTTCATCGATATCTGCGGCGGCAAGGATGCGCGGATCGGCATCATCCCGACCGCGTCGGAGCTCGAGGACACCGGGCGTAACTACGAGAAACTGTTCCGTAAGATCGGCGTGAAACACGCCAAGGTTCTGCCATTCGAATCGCGCGAGGACTGCGACGACCCCGGGCATCTCGAGTACATCGAGAAGTCGGACGGCGTGTTCCTGACCGGCGGCAACCAGCTGCGCCTGTCGACCACGCTGGGTGGTACGGCGACCGCGCAGCTGATCCGGCGCCGCAACGCGGCTGGGATGCACGTCGCCGGCACCTCGGCCGGCGCCGCGTTCGTCCCGGAGCACATGATTGCGGGCGGCCGCGAGGGCAGTACGCCGATGCCGGACATGGTCACGATGGCCCCGGGCCTCGGGCTCACCAACAAATTCATTGTGGATCAGCACTTCCGCGAGCGCGACCGGCTCGGCCGCCTGCTCACTGCACTGGCGTACAACCCGTTTGCCGTCGGCATGGGTCTCGACGAGGACACCGCGGCGTTCATCGCCCCCAACGACGACGTTGAAGTCGTCGGCAGCGGCGGAATTACCATTATCGATCCTTCCGATCTGAGCTATTCTTCGATGGATAAGGCTCGCCGCGGCGAGCCCGTCAGCCTGATTGGTATCAGGCTGCACATTCTGGTGGCGGGCGGACGCTTCAGGACGGCGTCCCGAGAGGCCGCGCCGGAATAGTTTCGACAGGATAAGAACAATGAAAATCGTCAGCACGAATGTGTACGTGGGCCCCAATCTTTTCGCCCACTTCAGGGTCATTCGCCACGTCCTCGACCTCGGCGTCCTCGAGGACTGGCCGTCGCTGCGTCTCGGCGACAGCTTCATCGAGGCCCTGCTGGAGGCACTCCCGGGGCTGCATGAGCATGGCTGTTCCTACAAGGAGCCGGGCGGCTTCGTGCGCCGACTGCGCGACGACGAAGGCACCTGGATGGGCCACATCATGGAGCACGTGGCCATCGAGTTGCAGAATGTCGCAGGCTCACCCGTGACGTACGGGCGCACCCGGTCCATCGAGGACCAGCCCGGGCTTTACAACATGGTGTTCGAGTACAAGGACGAAGCCGTGGGGCTCGAGTCCGGCAAGCTCGCCATCAAGCTGCTGCTGAGCTTGCTGCCGGCAGAAATCGAGATTGAAGGCCGCCCGCCAGAGGACTGGGATTTCGAAGAAGAGCGCGACCGATTCATTCGCTACGCGCAGTCCCGGGCGCTGGGCCCCAGCACGGCGTCACTCGTGGCTGCGGCCGAAGAGCGCGATATCCCATGGCGACGCCTGAACCGCTATAGCCTGGTTCAACTCGGTCACGGCAAGTACCAGCAGCGCATCCAGGCGACGACCACGAATCGCACCGGCAACATCGCCGTCGAGCTTGCCGGCGACAAGGAAGAGACCAACGAAATCCTGCGCGACCTCGGGTTGCCCGTCCCCGAGCAGCGTATCGTGCGCGACCAGACCGACGCCAAGCGGGCTGCAAAGCGCATTGGCTTCCCGGTCGTCGTCAAACCGCTGGCCGGCAATCACGGCCGCGGAGTTTCGATCAACCTGAAGACCGAGGAAGAGGTCGAGATTGGCTTCAAGAAGGCCCGTGAGCACGGCCGTTCGATCATCATCGAGTCCTACATCGAGGGTTTCGATCATCGGTTGCTGGTCGTCGATGGCGAACTGGTTGCCGCCGCAAAACGCGAGCCCGGACACGTGGTCGGTGACGGCAAGCACACCATTCGCGAACTCGTCGATATCGTTAACGAGGACCCGCGCCGCGGCGTCGGCCACGAGAAAGTGCTAACCCGGCTCGAGTTCGACCACCAGGCGGAACGGCTGCTGAAGAAGATCGGCTTTGACGAGAACACGGTCCCCGAGAAGGACGAGAAAGTCTATCTGCGCTCGACGGCCAACCTGTCCACCGGCGGAACCGCGCTGGACGTCACCGACGTCATCCATCCCGATAACCGCGAGATGGCGATCCGCGCGATCAACGCGATCGGCCTCGATATCGGCGGCGTGGATTTCCTGACCAACGACATATCCCTGTCCTATCGTGAGGCGGGCGGCGGAATCTGCGAAGTAAACGCGGGCCCCGGCTTCCGCATGCACGTCGCCCCCAGCGAGGGTACTCCGCGTGACGTGGCTGGCCCGGTCATGGATATGCTGTTCCCGCCCGGGTCGCCGACCCGTGTGCCCATTGCCGCGATTACCGGTACCAATGGCAAGACCACCACGTCGCGCATGCTCGGCCATATCCTGAAAATGACCGGCTTTACGGTCGGCATGACCTCAACGGACGGCGTTTATATCGACGGCAAGCTGACCGTATCCGGCGACATGACCGGTCCGAAGTCGACGCAGATGATCTTGTGCGATCCTTCGATCGATGCGGCGGTGCTGGAAGTGGCTCGCGGCGGCATGCTGCGCAGCGGTCTCGGCTTCCGGCGCGCCAACGTTGCCTGCTGTCTGAACGTGTCGGCCGACCACCTGGGGCTCAGGGGGATCGACACGCTGGAGCAGCTCGCCGAAATCAAGCGTGTGCCCATCGAGGTTACGCAGGACGCGGCCGTGCTCAATGCCGACGATCCGCTGTGTTTGCAGATGGCCGACTACACCGAGGCCGAACGGCTGTCGTACGTCACGATGAACCCGTCGCACGCGCTCGTCAAAAAGCACATTCGTGCCGGCGGCCAGGCCTTCGTGCTCGAACAGGCGCTCAACGGCCACATGATCGCGATCTATGATGGCGAGTTGCATACGCCGCTGTTATGGACGCACCTGATCCCCGCAACGATCGAGGGGCGCGCCATGCACAACGTGCAGAACGCGATGTTTGCGGCGGCGCTGGCCTACAACATGGGCATCAGCATCGAGGATATTCGCCACGGCCTCAGGACGTTCGATTCGACGTTCTTCCAGGCGCCGGGCCGCATGAATATCTATGACCAGCATCCGTTCAAGGTCATTCTCGACTACGCCCACAACGCGGCGGCGGTGCGTGCAATCTGCGACCTGGTCGACCGCTTCGAGGTCGAAGGGCGCAAGATTATTGTGCTCGCGGCGCCTGGCGATCGCCGCGACGAGGACATACGCGAGATGGCGGAAATCGCGGCCGGGCATTTCGATCACTACATCTGTCGGCGCGACGACAACCCGCGCGGCCGTGATCCGGACGAAGTCCCGACAATGCTCAAGGACAAGCTGCTCGAGTGCGATATTCACTCCGACGCCATCGAAGTGATTGCCGACGAGCAGGAGGCGACGACGCGCGCACTGGAACTCGCGGATTCGGGCGATCTCGTGCTCGTGCTTGGTGACAACGTCAAGCGCACCTGGAAGCAGATCATCTATTTCAACTCGGGTGCGCACGTCGAGGAGACCGGAACCAAGCTGCCCATCAACATCGAGCTGCCGGAGACGGAAGACTTCGCGTTCGACAAGGACGTCGAGATCATCAGCGACGAACGTGGTGTCCGAATCGCCCGCATTGAGGAGGAAGGCGACTAGCGGTCGCCGCTGGGGAGACCGGGCGCATGGAGTTCATCGACGCGCGCAGGCTGACCGGCCCGAGCCTGCTGTTTGACCTGCCGGGCTCGATCCTCGACGTGGCGTGCACCGAGGACGAGGCGGATCGGCTGGAGCCGGCCTGGGAGAAACACCTGCGGCGCATGCTCGACGCCGTCGGCTGGCAGGACTGCGAGCTCTCCTCGATTCGACTGACCGGGGGCATCAGTTTCGGCTACACCGCGCCCATCGACGCGCTGTACGCGGCCTCCGAGATTCACGAGTGGGTGTGGGCCGCCTGCGACGCCGAGTTGAACGGCGCTGACGAGCCCGACTTTGACGAAGCCGTCGCGAGACTCCAGGCCGCCATCGAGGAAGAGGCCAACCCCGAGCTGATGCAGCTTCTCGCGGCCGCCACCGGGAATGGCGTGACGCTGCTCTGGGACGACGACTTCGTATCCCTGGGCCACGGGCGGTTTTCACAAACATGGCCAGTGCGCGAGCTGCCCGACCCGGCGGAACTCGACTGGGGCGCGTTCGGGGACGTGCCATCAGGGCTCATTACGGGGACTAACGGCAAGACGACAACCGTGCGAACTGCGGCGAACATCGCACGCGCCGCCGGCTACAACGTTGGCATGAGTTCCACGGATTTCATCGCGGTCAATGACCGCGTTGTGGATCGCGACGACTGGTCGGGACCGGGCGGTGCCCGCAACGTCCTGCGGGAGAAGGAGGTCGACCTTGCGATCCTCGAGACGGCGGGCGGCGGCCTGTTGCGCCGGGGACTCGGTGTGGAGCGAGCTGACGCCGCGCTGATCAACAATATTGCCAAGGACCACCTGGGCGATTTCGGCTCGCGCAATCTCGACGAGCTGCTGGGCTGCAAATGGATCGTGAGTCGCGCCGTGCGCGCGAGCGGCAAGCTCATCCTCAACGCCGACGATGCGCGCCTCGTGGCCAGGGCCAATGACTACGACGGCGAGATCGTCTGGTTTTCGCTGTCTGCGGACCATGAGCGGATTACAACGCATACCGAATCCGGTGGCGCGGCCTTCGTGCTTGACGGCGAGGATCTGTTTTTCGTCAACGGTGACGTGCGCGAGCGGATCTGCGCTGCCGCCGACATCCCGATTACGCTCGGGGGCGCGGCCCGTCACAATATCGCCAATGCGCTGGGCGCATCAGCGTTCTGCTGGGCGCTCGGCATCTCCCTGGACGACATCAGGGCTGGTCTCGAGACCATGTCGCAAGAGGCCAATCCCGGCCGCGGTAATCTCTACGAGGTCGAGGGCTACACGGTCCTCGTCGATTTTGCCCACAACCCCGAGGCGCTCGAGGCGCTGCTCGACATGGCGAATCGCCTCGAACCTGCCCGCAAGGCCCTGTGTTTCGGCCAGGCCGGGGACCGGCCCGACGACCTCATCCGGGAGCTGGCTCGCAGCGCCTGGGAGTCGGGGCTGGACCAGGTCTTCGTGTCGGAACTCGCCAAGTACCACCGTGGCCGCGAGGAGGGCGAAGTGTACGGAGTGATTCGGGACGAGCTCATCCAGTGCGGCGCCCAACCCGAACAG
>JAAUYE010098830.1_pt1 | contig 11290 bp, 8 predicted proteins | sample 7278081 | NCBI WGS metagenome assembly JAAUYE01 (sample SAMN14350131, study PRJNA611818) | marine sediment metagenome | isolation source: surface marine sediment (0.6m) | place: French Polynesia: Moorea | collected 2018-08
CTCGGAGGACGCGCCATAACGCAAAAGCTGAAATGGTAGACCCGGTGATGTGGTACATCTTCGCGATTGCCACGGTGGTCACCGCGACCGCGGTGGTGACGGTCAAGAACCCGGTACACGCGGCGCTGTTCCTGGTGCTGACATTCTTTACCAGCGCCATTATCTGGCTATCGCTGGAAGCGGAGTTTCTCGCCATCAGCCTGGTGCTGGTCTACGTCGGCGCGGTAATGGTGTTATTCATATTTGTCGTAATGATGCTGGATATCAACGTGGCGCGCCTGCGCGAGGGCTTTGTGCGCTACCTGCCTCTCGGCCTGCTGGTGGCCGCGATCATGCTGGGCTTGATGGTGAGCGTCGTCACCAGCGACGTATTCGTGCTCGACCTGGCCAGCGAACCGGTGCCGAAGCCTGCCGATTACAGCAATACCAAGGCGCTGGGGGGCGTGCTGTACACCGAGTACGTGTTCGCCTTCGAAATTGCCGCGGTGATACTGCTGGTCGCGATAATCGCCGCCATTTCGCTGACCATGCGCAAGCGCTCGCAAACCAAGTACCAGAATCCGACCGAACAGATTCGGGTGCGCAAGTCGGATCGGCTGCGCGTGGTAAAGATGCCGGCGGAGGATAAGTAATGATGACCTTGACGCTAAGTCATTACCTGATTCTCGCGGCGGTCCTGTTCAGCATTTCGATCGCCGGCATCGTCATCAACCGCAAAAATATTATCATCCTGCTGATGTCGATCGAGTTGATGCTGCTCTCGGTTAACCTGAATTTCATTGCCTTTTCGCATTACCTCGACGATCTCGCCGGCCAGGTTTTCGTGTTCTTCATTCTCACGGTCGCCGCCGCGGAGGCCGCCATCGGGCTGGCGATCCTGGTAGTTCTGTTCCGCAACAAGCGTTCGATCAACGTCGAGGATATCAAGGAGCTGAAATGGTAGACATGGAATCCATTTACCTTGCTATCCCTTTATCGTCGCTGGCAGGCGCCGCAATCGCCGGCTTTTTCGGCAAGCAGATCGGCCGCGCCGGCGCCCATTCGGTGACGATACTCGGTGTCGGCATATCGTTTCTGCTATCCCTTGTGGTGCTCAAGGACGTCGCCTTCGACGGCGCCGCGGTATATAACCAGTCGGTTTATACCTGGATGATCAGTGACGGTATCCGCTTCGAGGTCGGATTCCTGATCGATGGCCTGACCGCTTTGATGATGTCGGTCGTCACCGGGGTATCGCTTGCGGTTCACGTGTACACCATCGGGTACATGCATGACGACGACGGCTACCAGCGCTTCTTCAGCTATATCTCGTTGTTCACCTTTTCGATGCTGATGCTGGTGATGTCGAACAATTTCCTGCAGCTGTTCTTCGGCTGGGAAGCGGTGGGGCTGGTGTCCTACCTGCTGATCGGCTTCTGGTTCAAACGCGAGACGGCGATCTACGCCAACATGAAGGCGTTCCTCGTCAACCGCGTCGGGGATTTCGGGTTTCTGCTCGGCATCGCGGTGGTGCTGATGTTCACCGGCTCGCTCGATTACTACGAGGTATTCGACCGTGCCGACACGATGCTTGCGGCCACGATGCAGGTTATTCCGGGCGTCGACTGGTCGGTGATCACGCTGGCCTGCATCCTGTTGTTCGTCGGTGCCATGGGTAAATCGGCACAGGTGCCGCTGCACGTCTGGCTGCCGGACTCGATGGAAGGCCCGACGCCGATATCTGCCCTGATTCATGCGGCCACCATGGTTACCGCCGGTATCTTCATGGTCGCGCGCATGTCGCCGCTGTTCGAACTGTCGACGACGGCGCTGTCGGTGGTGATCGTAATCGGTGCCACCACCGCGTTTTTCATGGGGCTGGTCGGTATCGTGCAAAACGACATTAAGCGCGTGGTAGCCTACTCGACGCTATCGCAGCTGGGCTACATGACCGTCGCGCTCGGCGCTTCGGCCTACTCGGCGGCGATATTCCACCTGATGACGCACGCTTTCTTTAAGGCACTGCTGTTCCTGGCCGCGGGCTCGGTGATTATCGCGATGCACCACGAGCAGGATATCCGCAAGATGGGTGGCCTAAAGAAATACATGCCGATCACCTACTGGGTATCGTTGATCGGCTCGCTGGCGTTGATCGGTTTCCCCGGATTTTCGGGATACTTTTCCAAGGACGCGATTTTAATCGCTACCCAGAACGCGGAAGTTCCGGGTGCCGGCTATGCCTATCTCTGCGTCCTGTTAGGAGTTTTCGTGACCGCATTTTATTCCTTCCGCATGTTTTTCCTGGTGTTCCACGGCGAGGAGCGCATGGATAAACATACCCGCGAGCATTTGCATGAAACCCCGTGGGTGGTGACGGGACCACTGATCGCGCTGGCGATTCCATCGGTGATCATCGGCTGGATCACGATTGATGAGGTCCTGTTCGGCGATCTGTTCAAGGAGGCGATACTGGTGTTCGAAGACCACGGCGCGATGGCGGCGGTCGGCGCGGCGTTTCATGGCTCGTTCAACTTCGTACTGCACGGGTTTGCCGGCCCCGCGGTTTACCTGGCTGCTGCCGGTGTGGTTGCGGCCTGGTACCTGTATCTCAAGAAGCCGCAAATGGCGGCGCAGTTCAAACAAAAGCTCGCACTGCCTTACCGAATTCTGGACAACAAGTACTACTTCGATCGTTTCAATGAAATCGTATTTGCCGCCACCGCCAGAGGAGTGGGGCAGGTACTTTGGCGCCTGGGTGACGCGTTGATGATCGACGGTCTCGTCGTGAACGGCAGCGCGCGCCTGGTCGGCTGGTTTTCCGGCGTGGTGCGCCACGTGCAAACCGGTTATTTGAATCATTACGCATTTGCGATGATTTCGGGGTTGATCCTGTTGCTGGGATGGGTCGTGCTGGGCTAAAGCAAAAAAATAACAAGGGTAAACGTTAAAATATGTACGCTGACTGGCCACTATTGAGCCTTGTGATCTGGACGCCGATTCTCGGCGGCATCCTGGTGCTGTTTGCCGGCGACCGGGAGCCCTCGGGTGCGCGCAAGATCGCGCTGGTGGTGTCGATCGTCACCTTTCTGCTGACGCTGCCGCTGTATACGCAATTCAATACCGAAACCCATCTGATGCAGTTCGTCGAGCGTCAGCCGTGGATAGCGGCGTTCAACATCGAGTATTATCTCGGGATCGACGGCATCTCGATGCCGCTGATCCTGCTGACCTCCTTTACCACGGTGATTGTCATTATCTCGGCCTGGGAAGTTATCCAGTATCGGGCATCGCAGTACATGGCGGCGTTTCTGATCATGGAAGGTTTTATGATCGGTACCTTCGCGGCGCTGGACGCGGTGCTGTTTTACATCTTCTTCGAGGCCATGCTGATACCGATGTTCCTGGTTATCGGCGTCTGGGGCGGAGCCAACCGGATCTACGCGACGCTGAAGTTCTTCCTCTATACCTTTATCGGCTCGGTGCTGATGCTGGTAGCGCTGATCTATATGTATACCCAATCCGGCAGTTTCGCGATTTTCGATTTTCACCATCTAAGACTGTCGCTCACCGAGCAGGTGTTGATTTTCCTCGCTTTCCTGGTGGCCTTCGCGGTCAAAGTGCCGATGTGGCCGGTGCATACCTGGTTGCCCGATGCGCACGTCGAAGCGCCGACCGGTGGCTCGGTTATCCTGGCGGCGATCATGCTGAAGATCGGCGGTTACGGCTTCCTGCGCTTCAGCCTGCCGATTACGCCGGACGCCAGCGCCGAACTCGACTGGCTGATAATCACGATGTCGCTGACCGCGGTGGTGTATATCGGGTTCGTTGCCCTGGTGCAGCGCGATATGAAAAAGCTGATCGCCTACTCGTCGATTGCCCACATGGGTTTCGTTACCCTGGGTTTCTTTATCGTGTTTCGCATCGTCAATTCGGGTTACGGCGAGCAGGGCGCCGCGCTGGCGCTGGAGGGCGGGATGGTGCAAATGGTTTCCCACGGGTTCATTTCGGGGGCGCTGTTCCTGTGCGTTGGCGTCATGTACGACCGCATGCATAGCCGCCAGATCGCCGATTACGGCGGAGTCGCCAATACGATGCCGGTGTTCGCCGCCTTCATGGTTTTCTTCGCGATGTCGAATGCCGGGCTGCCGGGCACCTCGGGTTTTGTCGGCGAGTTCATGGTGATCCTGGCGAGCTTCAAGGCCAGTTTCTGGATCGCCTTCCTCGCGGCGCTGACGCTGATCCTCGGCGCCGCCTATACCCTGTGGATGGTCAAACGCGTGATCTACGGAGAGGTCGCCAACGACAACGTTGCCGCGCTTACCGATATCAACAAGCGTGAATTCCTGTTCCTGGCAATACTGGCGCTGGCGGTACTGGCCCTCGGCCTGTGGCCCGACCCGCTGGTCGAAGTCATGCACCCGACGATCGATAACCTGCTCAACCACATTGCGAATCCCAAGATATGACCGCCGAGTTCGTACAGCCCGACTTAATACCGGCCTTACCAGAGATGGTAATGCTGGCGATGACTTGCCTGGTGCTGCTGGTCGATCTGTTTCTGCCGCAGGAAAAACGCGGTTTCACGCTGCTGTTGTCGGTAGCGACCCTGGTATTCGTGATCGCGGCGGTGATCGCGGTTGCACCGGTCGATGCGGTCAGCAGTTTCGGCGGTAGCTTCGTGCTCGACCAGCTGGCGGTCGTGCTCAAGATTGCAACCTGCGCCGTCACCATCCTGGTATTCGTCTATTCACGCGATTACCTGGCCGACAACGGTATCTACAAGGGTGAGTACTATGTACTCGGGCTGTTCGCCACGCTCGGTATGATGGTCATGATATCGGCGCACTCCTTCCTGCTGGTTTACCTGGGGCTCGAGCTATTGTCGCTGTCGCTTTACGCGATGATCGCGTTTAACCGTAACTCGTTGTCCGCTTCGGAATCGGCGATGAAATACTTTGTGCTCGGTGCGATGGCCTCCGGGTTGCTGCTTTACGGTATTTCGATCTTCTACGGCATTACCGGTACGCTCGATCTCAACCAGGTGGGGGCTACGATAAGCTCTGAATTTGCGCAGCATCCGGTTGCGCTCGGCTTCGCGCTGACCTTCATCGTGGTCGGCCTGTCGTTCAAGCTGGGCGCCGTGCCGTTTCATATGTGGCTGCCCGATATCTACCAGGGTTCTCCGACTTCGGTGACGCTGTTCATCGGCACGGCCCCCAAGATCGCCGGCTTTGCGATGGCGATCAGGCTGCTGGTCGACGGGCTCGGTGATTTACAGGTCGACTGGTCGCAGATGCTGCTTGCGTTGGCAATTGCCTCGATGGCGATCGGAAATATCATCGCCATCGCACAGACTAACTTCAAGCGCATGCTGGCCTATTCGACCATTTCCCATGTTGGTTTCATACTGCTCGGCATTTTGTCGGCCACCGCCAACGGTTACGCCTCGGCGATGTTTTATACCATCACCTATGCAATCACCGCCTCGGTTGCGTTCGGCGTGCTGCTGGTATTGAATCGCAAGGGCTTCGAGGCGGAAAACATCAGCGATCTGTCGGGGCTGAACGACAGCAATCCCTGGTACGCGGTGCTGCTGGCGATTGCGATGTTCTCGATGGCCGGGGTGCCGCCCGCGGTCGGTTTTTATGCCAAGCTCAGCGTGCTGCAGGCGGTGGTGCAGATCGACATGATCTGGCTTGCCGTGGTCGCGGTGCTGTTCTCGGTTATTGGGCTGTTCTACTATCTGCGCGTGATCAAGGTCATGTATTTCGACCAGCCGCTTCCCGAACAGACCACCACCATCAAGGAAGCCCTAGACGTCAAGCTGCTGCTCAGCGCCAACAGTCTAAGCCTGATACTGCTGGGTATGTTCCCGTCGACCTTGATGGCTTACTGCATTCTTTCATTTAGCTAGTTTAACCCCTTGTAAAATCTGCCCAACCTAGCTATTATTCTGCGCCTCTGATGCGGGGTGGAGCAGCTTGGTAGCTCGTCGGGCTCATAACCCGAAGGTCGTAGGTTCAAATCCTGCCCCCGCTACCAACTTTTGTTGTTGGTATCGGAAGCAGGCCCCGAGGGCAGCTTCGAAGGTCGTAGACCTGCGCGGCTCGGTTAAATCCTGCCCCCGCTACCAACTCCTTGTGAGTGACTCAGAGATCAAATTTAACTGGCTATAGATGGAGCTAATCCAGAAGCAGTCAGTAGTCAGTTAAAAGGCCCGAATGGGCCTTTTTTATTGGTTTTCCGGAGGCGATACAGTTGCAGGATTTAACGCCGCTTTTCGAACCGGTGATCGAGTCGATGGGTTACGAACTGGTCGGGGTCGAGTTCGTGGGTGGCGGTGGCCACGGTACCTTGCGTGTATACATCGATCGCGACGAAGGTGTCAGCATCGACGATTGCGCGTCGATAAGCCACCAGATTAGCGGCATTCTCGATGTCGAGGAACCCATCAAGCAGGCCTACGATCTCGAGATATCGTCGCCGGGCATCGATCGCCCGCTGTTCAAGCTGGCCGACTTCGAGCGTTACGTCGGCGGAACCGCGAAGATCAAAATGGCGGTTGGCGTCGACGGACGCAAGAATTTCAAGGGTCGGTTACAAGGTGTTACCGATGCGAAAATGGTAGAGATCGAGGTAGACGGCGAAGTTTTCAGTCTGCCTTATGCCGATATAGCCAGGGCTAACCTGGTCGGCGAGTTATGAATCGGAAGCCGTGCCAGGGACAGCGGGGCTCATGTAGAACCTATTGCGAGTAACTACGATGGAAAACAAAGAAATTCTGTTAGGAGCGGATACCGTCTCCAACGAAAAGGGGGTGGATCGCGAAATCATTTTCGAGGCGATCGAGGCCGCACTGGCGTCGGCGACCCGCAAGAAACATCAGCAGGATATCGAAGTGCGAGTCGATATCGACCGTAAAACCGGCGATTACGACACGTACCGCCGCTGGGAAGTTGTCGAGCCGGGTGAAGATGGCGGGCTGGAAGAGCCGCTGCGCCAGATCACGCTGGAAGCAGCGCAAATCGATCAGCCGGAAATCGAACTCGGTGATTTTATCGAGGAACAGATCGAATCTGTCGAGTTCGGCCGTATCGCCGCGCAGACCGCCAAGCAGGTTATCGTACAGAAGGTGCGCGAGGCCGAGCGGCGCAAGGTCATCGATGCCTATGCCGATCGTGAGGGTTCGCTGGTCATGGGCCAGGTCAAACGAGTCGAGCGCGGCAACGTTTATGTCGATCTGGGCGACAATGCCGAGGGCTTTATCCCGCGCGAAGAAATGATTCCGCGCGAATCGGTTCGCCCGGGAGATCGCGTGCGAGGTTACCTTTACAAGATTGCTTCGGAAGTACGTGGCCCACAGCTGTTTATCAGCCGCACCGCGCCCGAGTTTCTGGTGGAGCTGTTCAAGCTCGAGGTGCCCGAGGTTGGTCAGGACCTGATCGAAATCATCTCGGCGGCACGCGATCCCGGGATGCGTGCCAAGATTGCGGTCAAGAGCAACGACCCGCGCATGGACCCGGTCGGCGCCTGCGTCGGTATGCGGGGCTCGCGGGTGCAGTCGGTTTCCAACGAGCTCGCGGGAGAACGCGTGGATATTATCCTGTGGGACGATAATCCTGCCCAGTTCGCGGTAAACGCGATGTCACCAGCCGAAGTAACTTCTATCGTCATCGACGAGGAAGCCCATTCGATGGATATCGCGGTGCCGGAAGAAAAGTTGTCTCAGGCGATCGGCCGTGGCGGACAGAACATCAAGCTCGCCAGCCAGCTGACCGGCTGGACGCTCAATGTCATGGACGAGATTGCGGCTGAAGAGAAAGCGGAAGGTGAGTCGCGCCAGCTGGTAGAAAACTTCATGAACCAACTCGACGTCGACGAGGAGGTTGCGATTATCCTGGTGCAGGAAGGATTAACCACGATCGATGAAGTTGCCTATATCCCGGAATCTGAACTCAACGAGATCGAGGAGTTCGATGAAGAAATCGTGCAGGAGCTGCGCGGCCGTGCGCGCGACGCCCTGTTGACCATGGCGATCGCGCGCGAAGAAACCGCCGAAGCGGGCGAGCCCCAGGACGATCTGCTAAATATGGAATACATGACCAGCGAACTGGCGCACAAGTTATCGCGCCTCGGGATTTGTACGATGGAAGATCTCGCCGAACAATCGACCGATGAACTCGAGGAGATCGAAGGCATCGATGCCGAGTTCGCGGGCAAGCTAATCATGAAAGCGCGCGAACCCTGGTTCGCGGAAGCAGAGGCCGAGTAGGTTTTTGGTAGCGGCTTTCGGCAAACTATGCATGTGGACAGGTAATCATGGCAAATGTAACAGCTAAACAACTTTCAGAAGTCATCGGCGTCAACGTCGAGAAATTGCTGGATCAATTGAAAACCGCTGGCGTCGCGGTGAGCAGTGCCGATGATCCCATTTCCGACGAAGATAAAATGAAGCTGCTGGAATCGTTGCGCTCTAGCCATGGCAAGGAAGAGTCCGCGGGACCTAAAAAAGTCACTCTGCGGCGCAAGAGCAAGAGCGAATTGAGGGTAGCCGGTACTTCGGGCCGAAACACGACCACCAAAACGATCAACGTCGAGGTGCGCAAGAAACGCACCTACGTGCGTCGCGCCGATATCGAAGCCGAGGAAGTCAAGCAGCAGCAGGAAGCAGAAGCCGCGGCCGAGCAGGAAAGTATGATGGCCCAGCAAGAGGTTGAAGCAGCTGCCAGGCAGGCCGAAGAAGCGGCCCAGGCGGAAGTCGAGGCGCAGAAAGCAGCCGCCGAAGAGGCCGCTCGCGCCGAGGCCGAAAAGAAAGCCTACGAAAAGAGCCTGCAGGAGGTGGAAGCGGCGCAAAAAGCGATCGAACAGCAGCGGGCCGAGGCGGAGGCCGCGGAAGCGGCGGAGGCTGCCGCGCGCGCCGCACTGGAGCAGGCCGCGGCGGCCAGCGCCGCGGCAACCGTGGCAGAAAAGCCTGGCAAACACGGCAAGCATGAGGACAAGCACACCCGTTACGGGCGCAAGGAACTGCACGTCAAGGAATCGGCGCATCAGCCTAATCGCAAGCAGAAGTTCAAGAAAGGCCAACGGCAGGTGCATGAAATCACCAAGCAGCACCAGTTTGAAAAGCCGACCGCGCCGGTCGTCCGCAATGTAGAGATACCGGAAGCGATAACGGTCGCTGAGTTGGGGCAGCGCATGGCGGTAAAGGCCGGCGACGTGATCAAGGTGCTGATGCAAATGGGCACCATGGCGACGATTAACGAGATCCTGGACCGTGACACCGCCACGCTGGTGGTCGAGGAAATGGGTCATAACGTGGTTACGGCGGCCAGCGACGACGACTTCGAGAAAGAACTGTTGGCAAGCGCCGAGCAGTCCGGTGAAGAAAAAGTCACCCGCCCGCCAGTGGTTACCATCATGGGCCATGTCGATCACGGCAAGACTTCGCTGCTCGATTATATTCGTAAATCGCGCGTGACTTCGGGCGAAGCCGGCGGCATTACGCAGCATATCGGCGCCTATCACGTCGAAACCGACAAGGGGATTATTACCTTTCTCGACACCCCGGGCCACGCCGCGTTTTCGGCGATGCGAGCCCGTGGCGCACAGGCCACGGATATCGTCGTACTGGTGGTCGCCGCCGACGACGGTGTCATGCCGCAAACCAAGGAAGCGATTCAGCATGCCAAGGCTGCCGGCGTGCCGCTCGTGGTTGCGGTCAACAAGATCGACAAGGAAGACGCGGATCCCGAGCGGGTCAAGAATGAACTTGCCGCGCTGGAAGTCATCCCGGAGGAATGGGGTGGCGAGAATATCTTTGTGCCCGTTTCGGCGATAACCGGCGAGGGCGTCGATAATCTGCTCGACTCGATCCTGCTGCAATCGGAAATTCTCGAACTCGAAGCCGTCGCCAAGGGCAATGCCAAGGGTATCGTGGTCGAGGCCACGCTCGATAAGGGCCGCGGCCCGGTGGCGACCGTGCTGGTGCAGTCGGGCTTGTTACAGCAGGGACAGATGCTGCTTGCCGGTACGCAGTTTGGCCGCGTGCGCGCCATGTATGATGAATCGGCTAGCACCATAAAATCAGCCGGACCTTCGATGCCGGCGGTAGTGCTGGGTCTTTCCGGCGTTCCCAATGCGGGCGACGAAGTGTTTGTCGTCGAAAACGAGCGCAAGGCGCGCGAGTTTGCCGAAACCCGCGAGTCCAAGATTCGTGAGAGCAAGCTGGCCGATCAGCAGAAGGCGAAGCTGCAGGGCATGTTCGACGCCATGGCCGAGGGCGAAGTTGCTGAAATCAATCTCCTGGTCAAGGCGGACGTTCAGGGTAGTTCCGAAGCGATCCGTGAATCGCTGCAAAAGCTTTCAACCGACGAGGTGCGTACCAAGCTGGTTGCGACTGGCGTTGGCGGAATCAATGAATCCGACATCAACCTCGCTGCCGCTTCCGATGCTATCGTGGTCGGGTTTAACGTGCGCGCCGATGCCGCCGCCAAGCGTGTGGCTGGAGATTACGGTATCGATATTCGCTACTACAGCGTCATCTACGACATCATCGACGACGTCAAGTCGGTCATGTCCGGCATGCTGTCGCCCGAATCGCAGGAAAAAATCATCGGCCTGGCCGAGGTCAAGGATGTTTTCCGATCGCCGAAATTCGGCGATGTCGCGGGTTCGATCGTGGTCGAGGGTGTCGTGCGCAAGGGGCAGCCGATTCGCGTATTGCGCGACAACGTGGTTATCTACGAAGGCGAACTGGAGTCGCTGCGCCGCTTCAAGGACCCGGTGGAAGAAGTGCGCATGGGCACCGAGTGCGGCATCGCGGTCAAAAACTACAACGATGTCCGTCCCGGTGACCAGATCGAGGTATACGAGCGCGTCGAGGTGGCGCGCTCGATCGATTAAGTTTGATGGCGTCCAGGGATTTTTCGCGCAGCGAACGTCTGGCCTCGCAGATCCAGCGCGAGCTCGCGGCGCTGATCCAGACCGATATCAAGGACCCCGGTCTCGGCATGCCGAGTATTCTCGAGGTTCAGGTCAGCAAGGATCTGGCCTACGCCCGCGTGTATTTCAGCGTGCTGAATCCGGAAGATGCTGCCGGCTGTTTGCGGGCCCTGGATCGAGCCGGCGGCTACCTGCAGCGCGAAATCGGCAAACGGCTGAAGTCGCGGGTAACGCCGAAACTGTCCTTCATTTACGACGATACCGATATTCGCGGGCGTGAGCTCGAAGATCTGATCGACTCGGCGGTGGCGCGCGACCGGGACAAATCCGTATCCTGATGGGGTCGCGCAGCGAGCAGCGGGACGTCGAC
>JAAUYE010033705.1_pt1 | contig 11279 bp, 10 predicted proteins | sample 7278081 | NCBI WGS metagenome assembly JAAUYE01 (sample SAMN14350131, study PRJNA611818) | marine sediment metagenome | isolation source: surface marine sediment (0.6m) | place: French Polynesia: Moorea | collected 2018-08
GGTGCTCGGGGTCGAAGTAGGAGCGGAAGCCCGGGAGCGGCGGTCCGGCGTGGCAGTCGGTCGAGATCAGCAGCAGGCGCTGGCGATCCCACGGCTCCGGGGCGTCGGGGGGCATGCGGACATCTTACCCGCCTCCCCTCGACCGCGTGCTCGGGGAGCCGGGAATCCCACCCGACGGCGGCCTCGGCGCCCAATCCGCCGCGCCCTTCGTGTATGGTGGCGCCGGGAAGGGAGCGCTGCATGTGGAAGGGAATCGTCATCGCGGTGGGGCTGCTGGCCCTGGGCGGCTTCGCCCTGCTCTACGTCGCGGGGCTCGCCCCGGGTACCCAGCCGGGCACCGGCGGCTCACCGGCCGCGCGGGCGGTCGCGCCCACCGTCACCGCCATCCGCCGCACCGCGATGACACAGGCCGCGACCGAGGTCGGCGTCGCGCGCCCGCGGCAGATCCTCTTCGGCGATCTCCACGTGCACTCCACCTTCTCCTTCGACGCCTTCCAGATGAGCCTTCCCATGTCGGGAGGCGACGGCGCCCATCCCGTGTCGGACGCCTGCGACTTCGCCCGTCACTGCGCCGCCCTCGACTTCTGGTCGATCAACGACCACGGCATCACGCTGACCCCACGCCGCTGGAACGAGACCGTCGACTCGATCCGCCAGTGCAACGAGATCGCGGGCGACTGGTCGAACCCCGACCTCGTGTCCTACCTCGGCTGGGAGTGGACGCAGGTGGGCACGACGCCGGAGAACCACTACGGCCACAAGAACGTGGTGCTGCGCGACCTCGAGGACGGGCAGATTCCGACGCGCCCGATCAGCGCCGGGACCCCGCCCGGCATGCCGTCGGTGGACGACACCACGCCCTCGCCCCCGCTGCTCGGCCTGCTCGCACTCTTCGAGCGCGAGGGCGGCGGCGCGGAGTTCGCCCGCTACATGAACGAGACGGGCAGCGTGCGCGACTGCCCCATGGGCGTGCCGGTGCGCGAGCTGCCGGACGACTGCCGCGAGGTCGCCCCGACGCCGAGGGACCTGTTCGCGAAGCTGGACGACTGGGGGCACGCCTCCATGGTGATCCCCCACGGCACGACCTGGGGCATGTACACGTCGCTGGGATCCTCCTGGGACAAGCAGCTCACGCCGGAGATGCACGACCCCGAGCGTCAGGGCATCGTCGAGGTCTTCTCGGGCCACGGCAACTCGGAGGAGTTCCGGCCCTTCCGCGAGGTGCTCTTCGACGAGGACGGCGGCCGCAGCTGCCCGGAGCCGAACCAGGGCTACCTGCCCTCCTGCTGGCGCGCGGGCGAGATCATCGAGGGTCGCTGCCTGGAGGCGGGCCTCTCTCCCGAGGAGTGCGCCAGCCGGGCCGAGACCGCGCGCCAGCACTTCGTCGACGCCGACTTCAACGGCGGGGCCGCCACCGTTCCCGGCGCCGTGGTCGCCGACTGGCAGGACGCGGGCCAGTGCCGCGACTGCTTCCAGCCCGCCTTCAACTACCGGCCGCGGAGCTCGGTGCAGTACATGATGGCCCTCGGAAGGAGCGACGCCTCGGGGGAGCCCCTGCGCTTCCGCTTCGGCTTCATCGCCGCGAGCGACAACCATTCGGCGCGTCCGGGCACGGGGTACAAGGAGGTCGAGCGCAGCGAGTTCACCGAGGCCCGCTTCGGGAACTTCGTGACGGGTCCGCTGGTGGCGGGCCTCGAGCGGCCGCCCCGGCCGGCCTCGGAGCCGGTCGACTTCCGCTCGGTGCGCGCGCCCTTCGCGCTCTTCGAGACCGAGCGCCAGGCCTCCTTCTTCCTGAACGGCGGGCTCGCCGCCGTCCACTCCGACGGACGCGACCGCGACGCCGTGTGGGAGGCGCTCCAACGGCGAGAGGTCTACGGCACCAGCGGTCCGCGCATCCTGCTCTGGTTCGACCTGCTGAACGCGCCCGGCGGAAGGCCCGCGCCCATGGGCAGCGAGCACGAGCTCGCCGGCAACCCCATCTTCCAGGTGCGCGCGGTCGGCTCCTTCGAGCAGCTGCCCGGCTGCCCCGCCGAAGCCGCCGACGCGCTCGCGCCGGGCCAGCTCGAGCGACTCTGCCGCGGCGAGTGCTACCACCCCTCGGACCGTCGCCGCGTCGTCAGCCGGGTCGAGGTGGTGCGCATCCGTCCGCAGCAGGACGACGCGGAGGACGTCGCCGCGCTGATCGAGGACCCCTGGCGCGTGCTGCCCTGCCCCGACGACCCCGCCGGCTGCCAGGTGGCCTTCAGCGACGACGAGTACGTGAGCTCGGGCCGCGACGCCCTCTACTACGTGCGGGCGATCGAGGCGCCGAGCCTCGCCGTGGCCGCCGACCCGCTCGGCTGCAAGACCGACGAGACGGGGCGCTGCATCGAGGTGGAGCCCTGCTTCTCGCGGCCCACCGACGACGACTGCCTCGCCGAGACCGAAGAGCGGGCCTGGTCGTCACCCATCTTCGTGAACCAGCCCCGCGGCTGAGCCGCGCCGGGCGAGGGAGCAGCCATGCGACGATGCCGCCTCGGACCCGACGGCCCCGACGTCTCGGTGATGGCCTACGGGCTGATGAGCCTCTCCAACGTGTACGGACCGAGCGACGACGACGAGTCGGTGGAGACGATCCACGCGGCGATCGATGCCGGGATCGACTTCCTCGACACGGCGGAGATCTACGGGGGCGGTCACAACGAGCGCCTGGCGGCCCGGGTGCTGGCCGAGCGGCGCAGCGAGGTGGTGCTCGCCACGAAGTTCGGGATCGGCATCCGCGACGGCCAGATGGTGGCGGACGGTCGCCCCGAGAACGCGCGCCGGGCCATCGAGGGCAGCCTCGAGCGGCTCGGCGTCGACCACGTCGACCTCTACTACCTGCACCGTCGCGATCCCGACGTTCCCATCGAGGAGACCGTCGGCGCCATGGCGGAGCTGGTGGCCGCGGGCAAGGTGAAGCAGCTCGGGCTCTCCGCCGTGTCCTCCGAGACGCTGCGGCGCGCCGCCAAGGTGCACCCCATCGCGGCCCTGCAGTCGGAGTACTCGCTCTTCGCCCGCGAGCCCGAGGCCGACGTGCTCGCCACCTGCCGGGAGCTCGACGTGACCTTCGTGGCCTTCAGCCCCCTCGGCCGGGGCGTGCTCACCGGGACGCTCCGCGGCGAGGGCGACTTCGCCGAGCAGGACATGCGGCGCGCCTCGCCGCGGCTCCACGGAGACAACTTGAGGCAGAACCTCGAACGCGTGGACGCGCTCGCCGCCCTGGCCGAGGAGAGGGGCGTGGAGCCCGGTCAGCTCGCGCTGGCCTGGGTGCTGGCGCGCGGGGCGGTGCCGCTCTTCGGCACGCGACGCGCGGCCCGCGTGCGCAGCAATGCGGCCGCAGCCGAGCTCGAGCTCACGCCCGAGGAGGTGGCGCGCATCGAGCAGGTGGCGCCGCCCGGCTCCGTGGCAGGCGAGGGGCTGGCGCCCGGGCTGATGCGGCTCGTCGAGCGCTGAAGGGGAGCCCGTGGGCCGGAGCCCCGTCGCGGTCGACTTCGCCTTCGACGAGCTGCCGGGGAGCGAGCTGCACGAGGTGCTGCACGCGCTCCGCGAGCAGGCGCCGGTGGCGCCGACCCGCTTCCTCGGCCGCGACGCCTGGATCGTCACGGGCCACGAGGCGCTGCTCGACGCCTTCCGCGACGTCGAGCGCTTCCCGCCGCACCGCATGTACCAGGCGTCCTTCGAGCCGGCCATCGGGAGGAGCTTCATTTCGATGGCGGATCCCGAGCAGCACCGGATCTACCGCAAGCTCGCCACGCCGGCCTTCCGCTCCCGGGCGGTCGCCTCCCAAGAGCGCGAGGGCCTCGCCGCGCTCGCCCACGAGCTGGTGGACGGCTTCGGCGATCGCCGCGAGATCGATCTCGTCGCCGACTTCGCGGCGCGCTTTCCCTACCTCGTGATCACCCGTCTGCTCGGTCTGCCGCGCGACCGCGAGGAGGCCTTCCACCGCTGGGCCCAGGCGCTGCTGCGCTTCCGCGACGACCCGGCGCAGGCGCGGCGGGCGGCCGTCGAGCTCACGGGCTTCCTCGCGCCGGTGGTCGAGGAGCGGCGTCGGGAGCCGCGGGACGACGTCATCTCGGAGCTGGTCGCGGCCCGCGTCGAGGGCCGGGGGCTCACGGACGAGGAGATCTTCGCGCACGTGCGCCTGCTCTTCCCGACGGGCGGCGAGACCACGCACGGATCGTTCGCGAACCTGATGTACGCGCTGCTGACCCGCGGCGACGCCTGGCGGGTGGTACGCGACGACCCGGGCCGCGCGCCCGACGCCGTCGAGGAGGCGCTGCGCTGGGAGACGCCGATCGCGGTGCTGCCCCGGCTCTCCGCGGAGCAGGCGATCGAGTTCCACGGCGCGACGATCCCGGCGAGCTCGTGGGTCCTCTTCGCCATCGCGGGCGCCAACCGCGACCCGGCGATCTTCCCCGACCCCGACCGCTTCGACCTCGACCGCGAGCACAAGGAAGGCCTCACCTTCGGCCGCGGCGTGAAGAGCTGCCCGGGCATGCACCTCGCGCGGCGCAACATGACCGTCGCCCTCGAGGTGCTCGTCGAACGCCTCCCCGGGCTCGCCCTCCTCGACCCCGACGACGCCGCCACCCTCCCCCGCCGCAGCGTCCTCCGCAGCCCCCCCACCCTCCCCTGCAGAACGTTCCCTCTCTAGGGGCGGGCGACGACGCGGGCGAGGGTGCGGCGCTCGCGGAGGTCGCGGAGGGCCTCCGGGATCTCGTCGAAGGAGATGACGCGGCTCGGTGTCGTGCGGTAGAGGCCCCGCGACACCAGATCGAGCAGGCCGCGGTGCGCGGCCTCCTCGATCTCGGGCAGCTTCTCGCCGTATCCCGACCCCATGCAGACGCCGACGAGCGTCCAGTTCTGCAGGTAGAACTCGTTCGGGTGGATCGGCAGCAGGCCGGCGGCGTGTCCGGCCAGGATGTGGCGTCCTTCGACCGCGAGCAGCGGGCGTGCGCGGCGCCCCGGCTCCCCCTGCACGAAGTCGACGATGGCATCGACCGCGTGGTCCCCCACCTCCCGCCGGACCGCCTCCACGAAGTCCTCGCCGTGGTGATCGATCGCGACCTCGGCGCCGAGCTGCTTGCAGAACGACGCCTTCTCCGCGCCGCCCGCCACCGCCACCACCCGGCAGCCGGCGGCGACGCAGAGCTGCACGGCGGCGGACGGCACGCCGCCCGCCGCACCGAGCACCAGTACCGTCTCTCCGGGCTGCACGCGACCACGCCGGTGCACCGCGTGCCAGGCCGTGTGCGAAGGAATCAGGAACCCGGCCGCCTCCTCGTCGCTCCACGAGTCGGGCACCTCGTAGAGCGTCGGGGGGAACATCACCGCGCGCTCCGCGAAGCTTCCGAAGGGCTGCGGGGTGAAGCCCATGACGCGCCGGCCGCGCCAGCGCTCCAGGTCGGGCGACGTGTCCTCGACGATCCCCACCGCCTCCTGCCCGGAGACGTAGGGCCGTGGGATCGGCACGGGATACTCGCCCGTCGCCATGGTGACGTCGGGCGTCGCCAGCGCCGCCGCGAGCACGCGCAGGAACACGTAGCTCTGGCAGGGCGGCTCGCCCTCTCGCCGCGGGCGCAGCCCGGCGAGGTCGACGGTGAGCTCCCGCATGGCCTCGTGGCTCGGCTCGGGACACTCGGCCCACTCGAAGACGTCCCAGGGGTCGCCCTCGCCAGGCACCAGCCAGCCCTTCATCGGCCTCGCCTCCTCGCGGGCCCGAGGGTCACCCGCAGCGGGCGATCACGCCGTTGCCGTACTGCTCGAGCGCGGCGCGCTTCTGCTCGAGGGTGGTGCCCGCACCGATCGTGTAGAGCAGGGGGTAGCTCACCAGGCCGGTCACGCCGGCGTCTTCGAGGCGCTTGCAGAGATCCGGCTCCGGGGGCGCCGTGATCGCCCCGATCACCTCGAAGCCCTCGCGATCGAGCCCCGCCTCGGCGCGCAGGCCGCGAAGCTTCTCGACGATGCCCGGCAGCTCGTCGGGGTGGTTTCCGCTGCCGAGCCAGCCGTCGTTGCGGGCAGCGCGGCGCATGGCGGGCTCGCTGGTGCCTCCGACGTAGATCGGCACCCGGCCCACCGGACGGGGCCGCATCTGGAGCGGGGCGAAGTCGTAGAAGCGACCGTGGTGCTCGACCATGTCGCCCGTCCAGACCTTGCGCAGGATCTCGATCATCTCGTCGAAGCGGCGCCCGCGCGTGTGGAAGTCCTCGCCGAGCTGGTCGTACTCCTCCTTCACCCAGCCCACGCCTCCGCCGAGGGCCACGCGGCCGCCCGAGAACACCGACGCCGTGGCCACGCCCTTCGCGACCACCAGCGGGTGACGAAGCGGCGCGATGTAGACCGCGGTGGTGAAGAGCAGCCGGCTCGTGACCGCCGCCATGGCGCTGATGGCGGCCCACGACTCGGGCCAGTCGGTCTCGGGGCTGAAGGGCGCGCTGCCGTCCTCGGAGTAGGGATACTTCGATTCGAGCTTCTCGGCGTGGAACACATGGTCGGAGACGAAGGCCCCGTGGAACCCCACCTCCTCCACGATCTTGGCGAGCTCGACGAGCTGGTCGGCCTCGGTGAAGGACAGGGACTGCCAGAACTTCACGGGCCGCGACCGGGCTAGGCGACGAAGGCCGTCGGGATCGAGAGCCTGTCCTCGGGAACGCCGAGCTCGCCGGCGATGTGCCGGATGAATTGGGCCTCGCGCATGTGGAAGACGCCGTCGGCGAGCGCCACGTCGCACAGGAGCTGCACCAGCTCGATTCGCTTGTCCAGGTCGAAGCCCTGCTTGACGGCGGTGGTGAAGAGGGCCTCCTGCCAGCCCTCCGCGCCCTCCTCCTCGGCGATGCCGACCAGCACCTCGGCCACCTCGGGCGACAGACCGAAGAGCCTCTGCACCCCGGTGGCGATGGCCACCCTCTCGCTCGGCTCGTAGGCCGGATTCACGCGCGCGCACTCGACCATGAGGGCGGCGGCGGCGATCACGTCGCGGCTGCCGAGCGGCTCCTCGCCGGGCGGATCGCTCTCGAGCATCTGGACGACCTGCTCGATCGTGGTAGTTGACACGGCGGCGTCTCCGAGGCCCTGGTTCGACCGGCCCGGCCACCGACAAGGGTAGCAGCGGCGCTGCTCCGGAGTCATCACGGAAACACCGTACGGGGAGACCCCGTAGCCAAACGTCGTTCAGCCTACGAGCCGGGGGGCGATGCGCTCGAGGAAGCGGCGGTCCGTGCGGGTGGGGCGCGCGACCGGCCGCGCCCTGGCCACCAGTGCCATCGCGGCGTCCACGTCGTGCGCGACTCCGCGCGCCAGCAGGACGGCCGCGGCGGCGGTGGGAGCGCGCCCCCTTCCCTCCTCGCAGTGGATGTACACGCCGCCTCGGGCACTGGTCAGCTCCGCCAGCAGCGCGAGAAAGCGCTCTTCGCTCGGGGGGAAGGAGCCGTCGAGCACCGGGTGACTCCGGTAGCCGGGCAGCCTGCGCACGCCGCCCGGCGCGGGCCACTCGCTGGTGAGATCCACCACCAGGTCGAGGTCGGGCGGCAGCTCCTCGACGCCCACCCGAGCGCCGACGGCGAGCCCGGGGACGATCTCGTCCCAGTCGGGGCCACGCTGCCGGCTGCGGCGCAGCACCATGGCGATGCGGAAGGCCACGAGGTAGGGGAGCAGGGGCAGGACGCGCCACCACGAGACGCGTCCGTCGCGCTTGCCCAGCAGCGAGGGCCGGTTGGCGAGGTACGCGGTGGCGGCGAGGAAGCAGGAGAGCGCCGTCCAGGCGGCGAGCCAGCGCCAGACGGGGGGCGCCAGGCACGCGACGACCGCGCAGACGACACCGGCGCTGCCGATCCCGAGGGCGAGCTTCCGCGGCTTGCTCATGGTGCCCGCCGAGGCTAGCCGCGCCGCGTAACGATCGGCCGGCAGCGGCTGACCGATCCCCCGTCTCGGTCTGACGAACGTCGGCGCGGCGCCTCGCCCCCCTGGGGCGGCGGTCAGGGCATGAGCTCGCCGGAGTTCACGAGCAGCGACTGCCCGGTGATCATGCGCGCCCGATCGGAGCAGAGGAAGATGCAGGCCTCGGCGACGTCCTCGTCGGCCGGAATCTCGGGAATGGCCATCTTGCTGGTGATCCCGGCCACCACCTCCTCCCGCGAGACGCCGCGCTGCTGCGCCTGCAGCTTCACGAAGATCTCCACCGGCGGACCCCACATCCAGGTCGGCACCACGGTGTTCACGCGGATGCGGTCGGCGCCGAGGTCCTTCGCCATGTAGAGCATGGCAGTGCGCAGCGCGCCCTTCGACGACGCGTAGGCGGCCTGCGGGAACTCGGCCGGCAGCACGCTCGACTGCGACCCGACGAGCACCACGGCGCCCCCGCCGCGCTGCTTCATGAGGGGCGCCAGGGCCTGGACCATCAGCGCCGTGCCCACGACGTTCACCTCGAAGGTGTTGCGCCAGTCGTCGGGCTTGGCGTCGCGGAAGCCCCCGAAGACGGTGTCGAGCGCCGCCACCTGCACCAGGGCGTCCACGCCGCCGAAGCGCTCGACCGTCGCCTCCCCGAGCGCGCGACACTGGTCGGCGTCGGTGATGTCCGTGGCCTTCCAGGCGACCCGGTCGCCCTCCGGGTCGAGCTCCTTGGCCACCTGCTGCAGGGTCGACTCCGTGCGCGCCGCCAGCATCACGTTCGCGCCGTCGCGCAGCGCCACCCGGGCCACCTCCGAGCCGAGGCCCGTGCCCACGCCGCACACCACCACCGTCTTGCCTTCGAGAATCATGTTCCTACTCCCTCTTGAGCACGCTGATGGCGCAGACGCTCCCGCCGCCCACCAGGTGCGCCAGGCCCACCCGCGCGTTCTCCACCTGGCGCCCCCCCGCCTCGCCTCGCAGCTGGAGCGCGAGCTCGTGGATCTGCGCCAGGCCCGTGGGTCCGCCGGGGTGTCCCCTGGCGATCAGGCCTCCGTCCGTGTTGAAGGGAATGCGGCCACCGAGCTCCGTAGCGCCCTCTTCCACCAGCTTCTCGGCCTCGCCCTCGCGCGCGAAGCCGAGCAGCTCGTAGTACTCGAGCTCCTCGTTGGCGTAGGCGTCGTGCACGAAGGCGAGGTCGACGTCTTCGGGGCCCAGCCCGGCCGCCTCGTAGGCCTCGCGAGCCGTGTCCCGGGTCATGCTCGACGGGCCGACCACGGGCCCCATGAAGGTGTGCCCCGGCGAGTAGGTCTCCGTCTGGAGCACCGACGAGGCCACCGTCACCAGCGGCCGCTCGGGCTGGAGCTTCCGGGCGAGGTCCTTGCGCGCGAGGATGGCGCAGGCGGCCCCGTCGTCGACCGGACAGCTCATCATGGCCGTCACCGGCTCGGCGATCTTCCGCGAGGCCAGCACCTGCTCCGGGGTCACCGGCTTCTCGGGCCGGCGATGGCTCTTCGGGTTCCGGGCCCCGTGGTTCCAGTTCTTGGCCGCGATCTTCGCGAAGTGCTCGGGCCGCGTGCCGCGCTCGTGCATGCGGCGCATGGCCCAGAGCGAGAAGTAGGCCGCGGGCAGGATCACCTGGTCGATCGCGTCGCGGCCCTGCCCACGGCTGCGCGGCGCCGTGCGCGCCGCCTCGCTCATCTTGTCGAAGCCGATGGCCATGGCCACGTCGCAGCGTCCGCTCGCCACCGCCCAGGCGGCCTCGCGGAAGGCCGTGAGACCCGTTGCCGAGGCGTTCTCCACGTGGGTCGCAGGCAGCCCCGTGAGCCCGAACTCCTTCATGGCGCGCGTTCCCGTCATCACCCCCGAGAAGATGTAGCCGTGATAGGCCTCCTCGACGCGCTCGAAGCCGATGCCGGCATCGGCGAGCGCCGCCAGGCCGGCCTCGCGCGCCAGATCGAGGTTCGAACGCTCGGGGAAGACACCGAAGCGCGTCATGCCGACGCCGAGCACGGCAACGTCGCCCAGGCTCACGAGCCCGGCTCCAGCGGTCGGAAGCGGTGGATCACGATCTCCTGGCCCTCGTCGTTCTCGCGAAGCGTCTCGAGCTCGAGCTCCATGTCCATGCCGATGCGGAAGTCGTCGGGCCCCCCGGACAGCACGGCCTGCACGCGCGGTCCCTCCGGCAGGTCGACCTGCCCCACGCCGTATCCGCCGGTCTCGGCCCGTCGGGAGGCGAAGAGCGGGAAGTGCACGTAGGTCCACGTGTAGAGGCTTCCGCGGGGGCCGAGCTCGACGTCGTCGGTTCCGACGTGCAGGCACTTCGCACAGACCTCGCGCCGCGGGAAGAAGCGCTCTCCGCAGGAGCGACAGCGGGAGCCGAGCAGCCTGGGAGGCTCGGCCGGGTCGTCGGGCACGGTGAAGAAGCCGGCCTCGATGGGAAGGCGGGCCGGGCGCGTCTCGCTCAAGATGGGGGGCCTCCGGGTCGGCGGGCCCGCCGGGGTGGCGGCACCCGACGATGGCGGCCATTTGTACCCGCCCGCCGCAGCCGGCGCCACCGCGTCAATCCGGAGCCCGCACGGCGACGCCAGACGCGTCGATCCGGCCCTCGCACGCAGCTCGTGTGCAGGCGACCGGCAGGCGACCCGCGCAAGAGCGGTGGCGCCGCTCCCGTCGGCGCGCTCAACTCAGCCCGGGTCACGGTCATGACGAAGTATGGAGGATGTCCGAGCTGTCACAGGCCCGGGAACGCCCCCCGCTCGTCCTGATCATCGACGACGACCCGGTCATGCGGGAGATGGCGCGCGCCGCCCTCGAGAACGAAGGCTACCACGTCTCCGAAGCCGTGGATGGCTACGAAGGGCTGCGCCGCTACGACGAGGTCACTCCGGACCTCGTGCTGCTCGACATCAACATGCCGGAGCTCGACGGCCTCTCGGCGTGCCGCCACCTGCGGGTGAGATATCCCCGTAGCACGATCCCGGTGCTCTTCATGACGGGCACCGACGACCGCAGCTCCATCGACATGGCCTACCAGGCCGGCGCCACCGACTTCATCGCCAAGCCGGTGAACCTCGCCCTGCTCGGTCACCGCGTCCGCTACCTGCTCCGGGCGAGCCGCAACATGGCCGAGCTGCAGCGCAGCCAGGACTCCCTCGCCCGGGCGCAGCGCCTCGCCCAGCTCGGCAACTGGGAGTGCAACGAGGACCTCTCGGACATGGTCTGGTCGGACGAGACCTACCGGCTCTTCGGCACGGGCCCGGGCGCCGTGGCGGCGACCATGCAGAACTTCCTCCGCTACGTGCACCCCGAGGACCGCGAGACGGTGCGGATGCGCATCAGCGAGGCGCTGCACCTCTCGAAGCACTTCAACA
>JAAUYE010055864.1_pt1 | contig 11271 bp, 20 predicted proteins | sample 7278081 | NCBI WGS metagenome assembly JAAUYE01 (sample SAMN14350131, study PRJNA611818) | marine sediment metagenome | isolation source: surface marine sediment (0.6m) | place: French Polynesia: Moorea | collected 2018-08
AGTCAACAATTGTGAAAAAGCAAAGGCCCCCAGAGGATCTAACAATTAACTAATTACCATTCTTTTATGACGGGGGCCTTCTACACTCTCTAATCGTTAACAAATTAAACTTTGTCTATGAAGACCCTAATATACGAAAAATCCCCAAGCCGTGGGTTGCTCGGGGATTGGTTTCTTTGTAACTTTAATCTGCGAAATATAAGTTATGAGTAAAGATAATAAATCCCTTCGAATTACTGGCCCCTACGGTGAGTTTAGTTTTAAGCTCATGCGGGATGATCGTTTAACCTGGGCAGAGAAATCCTACTACGTCGCACTCCTTGACAGAGCCACCTTTGAGGATCAAGGTTGGTCCTTCCAGACTCATGAAACCATGGAGGCGCACTACGGCTTCTCAGTTCGCTACTCCAAGACGCTTTCGAAGTCGCTCTACACAAAGGGCTTCATCGAGAAGAAGAAGAGCAAGAATGGGTTCATCTCCATACCACTTGAACGCTACAACAAGACTATCGACAAGGCCAGAGTTGATGAAGATCCGGGTGTTTACATGAAAGTGCGTAAATCGTGAAAGAACACTATAGTGTCTTTGCGCAAGTACACTATAGGGTACTTCCTTATATTACCACCCGATAGTACCATCCCAGTACCATCCGAAGGAGTTAATCCGCAAGTACACTATAGGGTACTTGCCAAATATTTCAGATATGAACGATTTACCAATGTACGACGGACGCGATATGACACTCAGTGAGCAGATCGACTTCGCCCTTGAACATTCCACAGGACCAGTGACCATTGAAGGTATTCCCGAGAAGATCTTCAGCGAAAAGTCTGGCTTCTATTCCATCACCGACCTCCAAGAGTTCGTCGCCAGGAAGGCAGCGAAGCATGGCAAGCAGGGAGTCGTGCAAGACCACGGCCCGGTCATCTATATCGCTTTAGGTAGCCCCCGCCCGGCTGGTCAGAGAGAAAGACACCCCCGGGGTGGGGTTGGTGGTGCGTTAACAGGCCCCCGCCTTTCTGCTGGAGGAACTTCAGATTAATGCGCGTGTATCGAGCGATGGGCCTCCTGGAAGACGACCCCCGTTAAAAATTTTGGAGTCGGGGTACCCGCCATCAACGATGTCGATAGAAGTCAAATCTTCCGTCCATCAAACTCTTGCTAATTTCTGGTATGAACAAGCTTAGCAGACTTGTATCAGTCATTAGCATCTTCGCAATGCTTGGTCTGATCGTCATACTCGCCTACAGTTCCTTAGGGGTATTTGAGGCGAGTGTGATCTTCTTCGGTGCAATAGTAGGACAAGCTATTGTACTGGGTTCGTATTTGTCCCTATCTCAAGCACTTGATAAGCTTGAGAAGTAGTCATGGTACATGATGTACTCGTGCCAAGGTGTAGTGAGTGTCACTGTGCCTTGGCTGAGCATGAACACACACTATGTGAATGGTGTGAAGAGAGTGCTTATTTCGAAGATAATCATGACGATGATGTGGAGATGTATCACTATGATCCTCTTGAAGAGTTCTAATACTCTTCAATAGTACCGTTCACCAAACACTTGCTAATTTTTGGCAATAGTGCCGTAATCGGGTTTCATCACCCGCATAAATCTTTGTGCTATGAGCAAGATTTATATGCCTCTGTCGGACATTCTCTCGGCTCCGACAAGCTTTACCGTTGTAGAGAGCGTTGCACGTCCACGTGAGGACGGATCTTCACGCTTTATCGTGAAATTGCGGACTCAGATGCCATCTGAAGCCAATGGTCTCAAGACCGAGGGCTCTTCGATGACATTGTACGTCTCAACTGTTGAGGATGCCACTGGTGAGATCACCATTGACCCGAAACTTTGGGAGTACACACTGTCTGAGTTTCCTCACCCTGAAACGGGTGAAGTACTCAACCTGAAATGGTTGAGGGTCGCTCGTTAGAGCGTGCTTGGGGAGCCTTCGGGCTCTCCATTTTGCATCCATCTCACATGGTACACTCTCAAGGTGATAGTTGAAGTAGTGTACCACGTGAGCCAAGGAGTCCGTTCATCAAACCCTTGCTAATCTCTGGAGTATGCAGCTGTCCAGGACACTGGTACTCTGCAGCTGTAGGGTTTCGAACCTGTATAATCGCTTAGGCGAGTATGCTATGTAAGTCATTGAGTGTGAATTAGTAAGCAACCTGCGTGTGGTCTTGCTTGCAACACACCAACGTCCTTCAAACCCTTGCTGATCTTTGGGAGAATGCCATATTCGCACATCTTATGAGAGATGAGTGTTATAGCATTACATCCCCAACTACACGCACATTATACATGCACAATTATGACTAAGCAGCATGATTACTTACACAATTGAGCGTGCTCTTGTCAAGGACAGGACACAATCACCTGAATGGGAAGTATACTTCTCATCAGTCAAATACGAGGAAGGCATACGCTTCCTGCAGAACATGGATGCTCTCAATGTCGTGAACGTGAAGTTCAGGATGTTAAAGAATTATGAGGATAAGCCCTCATTACATGCAGACATTGACAGTGTATTTGCATCAATCAGCAATGACATCAAAGAGTACGACCGCAAGGTTGACACACTCATTGCAGGAGCAACAACACTTGACATGTAACTGGTCTGAGCCAGTATAAACAGGACGATAAGCTCAGAGCGTGGTAGTCGAGTACTACCGGAGTCGCACCGCACATGACGATGTGTGATGCATATCTAAACACCTGTACTGACGAGTACACCAAATGTTAAAGATCCATTATGGAGACAAACACACAGGGCAATGGCCCAAGAGTAGAGTTCGGTTCAGTAACCGTACTTAAAGTAGTAGAAGGCATGTCTAACTCATCAGACATCGCTGTTGTTCAACAAGAGGTTAGCTCTATCTATCCTGCTGCTTCAGCTGGAAACGATAAGGTTGACGCGTTATTCGCCTCTAACGAGTTCGGTGACGGTCAGACTTACACCTCTAAGCGAACTGCAATCGTTAAAGTTCCTAAAGGAACAACTGCCGAGCAGGTAGCTACTAAGATAGCTGCACATCCAAATGCTCGTATCTATCGTATTCTTTCACACGATGTAAAAGACGTTCTGACTAACGATCAGATATCTATGGTAGAGCAGGGACTTTCATCTATGACTTTCGCTCAGTATGAAGAGGAGAAAGCTGTTAAGGATGCCGAGACTGGCGCTAAAATCCTTCACAACGGTCAGGTTCAGTACCGAAGCCTTTTCTTTGCGACAAGTCCAGTGGAGGACATTGATAACCGTTCGGTTACCTCTGCCACTCCTGAGCGCACAGTAATGAACGAGGAAGCACCAATTGCTACCGAGGTTCCTGCTGCTGCGAACGTACAGATGTAAGCACTGTAAGGATATTGATAGTGTGGGTACAAGGTACTCACACTATCTTTACATTTCTACCGGTTCAGCCGTGGCGTATCGAGCGCAAGTAGGAACTTATCATAGCACACTATGCTGCCATGCATAGTTAGATTGTGAGGTGGATGCAGCAGTGAGAGGGGTAACGGCCTCTTACTGCACTTCACCTTGGTATTGAAGATCCAGGGCCAAGCTGATCTGATTGCAGTCAGATCTAAGAAAGTGAGCTGATTACTCACCAGGTCAAGAAGAGCTCTTACTTAAAGCGCTGCAAAGCTTGAGTTCCCTCATCAGGAACGTGAGAAAGGTTATGGTCAAATGCGAAAGCTTCCTGCTTAAAGTAGCCATGACAATTGGAGCATTTACAAATGCAGGCTGAAGAGCCGTTGTAAGACAAGACTAACTAATCCTTGTAAGAGCAGACAAGGTAAGCATTAAAGAGACGTGCTGGGGTAGGAGCCAGCTAATATGTCCGTATGAAGGGAAGTGGGGTTTCCTCCCCATAAGGATTGGCTACATGTGGCCAGATACACATGTTGGTAGTAGACCACCGGGTAAAATCGGAATCTACACTTTTGCCGAAAGATACGAGAGTGTGCAGCAATGCACGCTCTCTTTCTATAAGAACCATTGGTTCGCACAGTTTAGAAGCTTATGAAAAGATTTATCATCCTGGTTGTCGCAGTAGCAGCTATTGCCACAACATCGTGCACCTCTAAGACAGAGCTTGCCGCAATTAAAGAGAAATATGAGACTGTCCTTGTACTCAATGACAGTATTGATGCCATCAACTTCAGGACTGTTCCTGGCACCAAGGGCGACGTAACAACAATCACCATGCAGTTCACAATGAATGGAGAAACCAAGACTGCGGTGACTGATTACTATCGTAATGCCTTTGCACCACCAGTGGACAGCCTGGAGCATGATGTGCAAATAGGATATTTCATCCTTAGAAAGAGTATTCAATGAGGCTTGTATTCATATCGTTAGTAATGATCCTGTGTAGTGCAGGATCATTTGCTCAACGAATACTACCCGCAGACTACATTGACAAAGGCTACACTACAGACAGCGAAGCATGGACCAACTGGCTCATCTTTGGTGGACTCATAGCCTTGTACTACATTACAAGGAAGAAGAAAGATTAGGTGGCGACTCCTAAGTACAGCAACCCGAGTGTCCGCTTTAGCCCAGTACCCACATAGTGGAGAAGTGTTGTAGCCGACCAAGTTGGTTCGCTTACTTGCAATCGTTAGACGAACAACTGAGTGAAGACAGAGCCTGTAATAAAACCGACGGCAAGAGATACGTCCGGGTCTCAGTTGTTCGCAAGAAACTAATCGCAGGTCCCAACAGTCGGCAGAAGTGTCGAGGGATATCCAAGCATCACCTATCAGCCTACATCTGCAGGGTTTGACTGATAGGAGCGTTGCACCTGCGTAATCATTACCCATGTCAAGGAAAAAAGGCAAGGTGCTTTCTTCCTGACATGGCATTGTTTAACCAAGGGCAACAGCCCGCAAAGTTTAGAAGCTAATGAGTGATTGGAAAGAAAGATATCACCGGGATTTAGAAGATGAGCGCTGGCATAAGCGCTCGTCTGAAATCCGTGAGCGTGATAAGCACACTTGCCAGGATTGCAGCCAAGAAGGTGGTATACTACAAGTACATCATGAATGTTATGCTAAAGGAAGTTATTGGAGCCCATGGGAATACCCAGATGCTACATTAATCACTTTATGCGTCAGCTGTCACAAGAAGAGGCACAAGTACAACATACCGAGCTTTTACCCTGACAAGATACACGAGTTTCAGCGTAAGCATGAAGAGCGCCTTGAAGAGCGTAAGCGTGAGGCTAAAGAGGCTAAGCTTGAAGCTAAGAAGCAAGAGAATATCAAGTTCTATGAATCTAAGAAGAAGATACATGATGAGTATGTAGTAAACTACCATAAGCGCATGATGGAGAATGTTTTAGCAATGCATGATTGGCAGCGTAAGATTGATAAACTGAATGAAAGTGATTCTGAATCAGTTGATGACTACTTATATAAGATTTCAGAGAATCTCACCGAATCATTCATCTTAGATCCGCGCAATGGGCATCCATCACTAATTGAACTAAGGGATGACCAAAAGTCAAAAGAGCTTGAACAAGAGATGGAAAGGATGTTTAGCAGTAATAGCAACCCTATTCCAAAGTCTCCGCCTTCATCAGAGAAAGATGAAAGTGGTCTTGTTTGGTTCATTGCAGTAATAGCAGCTATAGCACTCCTAATATTAGCAATGTACAAGTTTAATAACAATAGTGTGCCTGTTAAGAAAGATCAGCAACAGCCTGTCAAGGAAAATGTGCAAGTTGTTAAGAAGCATACTAAGCTATACTCTACAGCATCAATTGCTAGAGATGTTGGTAAAGCTGCAGGCAATAGCAAAACGCTGCTTATCATGTATGACAGTAATGTAACTGATGACATTGAAAAGACCTATGCTAGGACATTTCATTGGACAGCAGATACCGGTCCGTTTCCTTATGGAGCAGACTTTAGAGATGTAAAGCTACGCGAATCGGAGAATTACATATGGGTAAATATACTACCTCTACAATATGGTGAAGAGGATTACAATATCGAACTCGATACTGAGGTATATTTGCCAGGAAAATATTAATTATTTCTAACCCTCCAAAATTATGAAGATGAGGAATCTATTATTTGCAGTAGCTGTAATGCTACTCACCCAATCATGTGCAACGATGTTCTCCGGAACACGTTACACAGCACACATCTCAGCCACCAAGCCAGGTTCTGAGATCTATGTTAACGGCAAGCTTGAAGGAACTGATGATGCATCAGTACGCCTTCATCGTAAGATTGAGCCTAAGATCGAGGTCAAGAACAGTGGTACGACCACAGAGTTTGTTCTTTACCGTACCATCAAGTGGGGCTCACAAGTAGCTAACCTGTTGAACTGGATTTACATCATTCCAACAGGTACTATTATTGACGCAGCTACTGGTGCCATCTGGCAGCCAGAGCATAAGAAGATTGAGGAAGTGACCAAGATTGACGAGAAGAACTTTAATGTTCGTATCGACAATGGTCGTGACTAAGAGATGAGAACCTTGGGCAGGCTAAATACCTGTTGGGGCTACTTGGGATGTAATCCCGGAATTGCGCGGAGAGAAGCGAGAACAAGGGCTCCGCAAGCAAGAACGTCTACGTCGGTTCACCGTATGGTGATGAGCAATGGAATAATGGTGGATGGAATCGCCATAAGTGCACGCTCAAAAGGCAGTGCTGCCTGCGCTTGCAGTACCGCGCCCATAGTAGATGCAGGCCATACCAGCCATGTTGATCAGTAACGACTCAGGTCAGATTCAGATTAACGACAACCCGGGTAAATGGATGTGAGAGTCATCTAAGTGCAAGTTTCAACAATTGGTACCTGTAGTGTAGCTTTGCTACCGCTTGCACTTTAAGATATTGCCTAACGAGGCAATAACAGCGTGAGGCTACTACCAAGGCTTCATGGTATTCATGCGAGGGGCAGTTACTGATCAAGGTGACTGCCCTTTCTTATGGGTTAGGCTCACAGCGGTTTGGGAATTGCTCCCAACCCACCAACGCAGTTCAAACCCTCGCTAATCACGGAGAGAATATTTTGTCAGGAGAGAATGACAGAGAAGACGAAGATGAAACTGATACTGGTTATCCTGGGGATGAACGTATTGGTACTGGCTGCAGCCTCTAAGGCTACTGCTCAGGAGCGTATTGACGACTGGTATGGCCAGGAGTTTACAGAGTTACATGCACAGCTCAAATATGCAGAGGTGAAGCATGGAGAGAAGTTCAAGTTTAAGAACTACGGTGACGGTAAGCAGACACTAACAATGACTGATTACCGTGGTGTCAAGTGTGAATATATATCACTTGATTATGGGTACACAGTGAGGTACCGTGTAGATTACTACTCAAGAAAGATGTATGATCAGCGTGTCAAAGACATTCAGGAAACATGGGAGAATCGCAAGGGCTATTACATACTACGTAATACTGTAATTGCGATGTTCGATCATAAGAACCACCGCATAGGATTCGCTCTATTGAGGGATTTGGAAAGGAATGGATACGATCCTTATGATGGCAAGCTGAACTATCATCCGATATTCAGCCTGTAATTTGTATATTGCATTACGAATCACATAACCAGAGAGATATGAGTCTACACAAAGCTTATAAGGTAGTCAGAGCCGAGAACAATGACGTGCTTGAAGAATTTGCCACACTTGAGGCAGCTGAGGAATTTATGATCCTCATGCAAGGCAAGGGCGAGCAAGTAAGAGTTCTCACTGACAAGGAAGATGAAGTCGAAGCTCCACAAACCTGGGATATTGAAGGTCTCGAATTAGAAGAACCATCAGTTGACTTTGGTAGCGAGCTTGACGACGAGTTCACAGATCCAGGGTTCTTCGAAGATGAAGATTCAGGCATTGAATTCGATTAAGACTTCACCCATGGGGATGGGTGATCTATGTTCAATCCTTAAATACTTACACCTATGAGCAACTCTAAAAGAGTGAAGCCGTGGACGTTCGAAACAAGTCCCGGATGGAAAATGAATGACGGAGAAGTTAAAGCGTTTGAGTCAATGACTCCAGCTCAACTTCAGAAGTACTACAAGCTCGCCTGTCACAAGGAATTGGTCTATACTAACAAGTTGGCCGTTTTCGAAGACAAGCGACGTGAGATCGAGCAAGAAGCAAGAAAGAGGGGATTGGAATTAAAGAAGCTCGATACCGAATTCCATCGTAACGAGGAACTACTCGGGCGTAAGTAAGGATTGGTACGTGGTACCTATGAGAGCCGGTCGAACGAGACTGGCTCTCTTTATTTACACATGATGAAGAGATTATTAAGAAAGCTATGGTTCCCAGTCGAGTGGAAGATTGCCACTTGGAAGATGGAACAGATCAACGTTGGATCTATCCACTATGTATTGCTGATAGACTTTACCTTCAGCAAGGATGAGATCAAAAAGCTGTACATTGATGGTATGCCCATGAATGATGCAGTTGTAGAGGTACTCGATAATAAGATGCTCAAGCGACAGACTGATCATCATCGCAGGTCTTATAAGAATGCTCGCAGAGCAGCTATGGAACCTGAAGACCTTACAGCCTTGCTGGAAAGGAAGACCAGGTTTGTTAACAACATCGAGTTTAACAGAATGGTGAGAGCCCAGGAAGCCTATGACAAGGAGAATCCCCGTTAGACGGGGCAAACAGCCGGTCAAGAAGAAGGCTAAGAAGTTTGGGCCCTCTCTCTCTGACCTGACGCAGGTTCAAAAGGGTAAGGAACTAAAGGATCTGGATATGTGCTATCACAATGATCCAAACGGTTATCACCCGAATACTATTTCAGCAATCAGATTAAAGGGAATCAGTAGATCTGGCAAAGTCCAGGTAGTAAAGTGGATTCACCAAGGTAAGATATGGATAGTCAAACAGTAAGAGTGTACGTGTGTGTCACTTGTGCCATAGCCGAAGGCTGGGTCAGTGAAGAGACAGACATAGGGAGAAAGCAGAAGTTCGTGCGATTTCCCAAAGGAACGAAGACATACCAGGGATGGTGTGATGTGTGCTTTGATGAGGGTAAACCCGGAGCAGAGCACAAGACAACGGTATTGCGTATCAGTGAGATACGCAAGGAATTAGGAGATTGTGGGGCGGAGAAGTTAATATTGTAAACTTTAACATTACACACTCCTACGGGGACTTTTAACTAATAGAAGCTCCGCCCCATTTGTACAACGTCGTTAAGATGCGACATTAACATTTTACGGAATGAAGAAAAGTGAAGAATTTAGAGAGAAGGCAGCTCAGGAAGATAATGACCTGAAGGCCATGGGACTATTGAATAAGTCCCTCAGAGAGCACAGAATTGAGAAGTTCATGGAAAGTGTTCTACCTCTGCTTGAGAAAGCAGGATTTGACGTGGTTGAGTCTAACCACAAGTACACCATTGACACTGATACGCAAGAGATCAAGTATGGTGTGATTGATTACTTCCCTAAGGCAAATAAGCTGCTAATCCGCAAGGAGAACAAGTGGATTAAGCCTGGATTGAACTGGATGTTGAAGAACCTATTAAGGCGTCAACCATGACAGTTCAAGAATGGGTAGATCAAGAGTTTGCCAACTCGGACTCCGATAGGACCAGTTGGCAGATTTCTAATATTGTACGTTGGGCTAACCAGAGATATCGTGGCACCTCAGAAGCTGCTACGGGCTCCGGTAAGAGCCGCATAGGCATACATGCTATCAGAATGCTCAGACGCAACGATGATAGCAGACGCGTCATCGTAGTAGTGCCTACGCGCGTTTTAAAGACTCAGTGGGAGAACGAGCTTCGCAAATGGAGGCTTAGTGAGAATACAGAGGTCTGGGTGATCAATTCGATCATCAAAGGGCTACATGCCACAGATCTTCTCATATTAGATGAGATACACAGAATGGCAGCTGACACATTTAGTCAGGTATTTGCCAATGTAACATATAGCTTTGTACTTGGTCTAACAGCTACGCTAAAGCGCTTAGATGGGAAGCATGAGTTATTGCAGACTCATGCACCCATCTTTGCCAAGCTTACCATGGCGCAGGCCAGGGCCAAGGGCTGGGTAGCAAACTACAGAGAGTACTGGCTGGGATTAGAGTTGAATGAAGAAGATCGCAAGTATTATGACGACTTACAAGAGAAACAGCAGAAGTTCTTCCGTGTATTCGGAATGGATTTCGACGCGGTTAAGCGAGGACTTGTCGATGCAGCATACAGAGATAACATCGCTGGACGACTTGATCTGGAACCAGATTACGTTTACCTTGCAGCAGTCAACACAATGCGTTACTTACGACTTACCAGGCGTTGGCTCATTAGTCATGAAAGTAAGACGTGTGCAGCCAAGCAAATCATAGAGGCATTGGATCGGAAAACACTAACGTTTGGCGAGAGTATTGATGTCGCTGAAGAGCTGGCCTCTTCTCTTGACAAGGCTATGCCTTACCATTCACAGATGAAGCCAATGGAGAAGGAGACTTTCAAGGATAAGGAGTTTAAGACCGAGGCCGGTGCCCGCAGGAATGCAGAGCGCACTGGTAACGAGTACAAGTTCAAGCACAACAAGCATGTAGTGCAGCAACGAGTGACTAAGACCTTGTCAGGAAAAAAGCTCAAGGAGTATGTCCTCCACAAGATTGCCAATACCCGTCAGTTGCAGACTGTGACAACGGCCAAGGCATTGAACGAGGGCTTTGATTTCCCGGGCGCAGAGCTTGGTATTACTTTGTCTCGCTCATCTTCACCCACCACTTACACCCAGCAGACCGGTAGGATTGTACGGCTAAGTGAAGGTAAGACGCCTATCATGATCCATATCTATCTGAAGAATACCAAGGATCAACGGTGGCTGCAGAAAGCAGGTTACCAGGCTGTTGGTGTTACCCGGGTAGATACAGTTGAAGAATTGTTGAACCATATAGAAGCCCGAGAGGCAGCAATAGTATGATACCGAAATCTTTAGATGATAAGTTCAATCACGGTGAATTCAAGGGAATGACTGTACGTGAAGTCATGGAGAAGAATCCGCGAATGATCTTGAAAATGTCCAATCGTAACGAAGTCCAGCTCAGTAGAGCTGAGATTGAGGAAGTAAAGAGAAATATCTTATGAGCAAGGCGAGAGAAGAAAGATACGAGAGGTTGTATGCAGCCGTCCAGGCTTTCGATAAAAGGCTTCCTGAGCAATACAGGAACGAATTTCGTGGAGTTATAGAACTCTACAGCGAGTATGTCCAGCAGATCACGCTGGACAATCAGGAGATGTATGACCAGATTA
>JAAUYE010002297.1_pt1 | contig 11266 bp, 14 predicted proteins | sample 7278081 | NCBI WGS metagenome assembly JAAUYE01 (sample SAMN14350131, study PRJNA611818) | marine sediment metagenome | isolation source: surface marine sediment (0.6m) | place: French Polynesia: Moorea | collected 2018-08
AGATCAGCAGCAGGTCCGAGTGACCAGAGTTTCTCCAGGTTATAGAACTCACGCACTTTCGGCAGCATGACGTGTACCAGCGCATCCTGCAGATCGAGCAGTACCCATTCGCCGCCTTCTTCACCCTCGACCCCGATCGGCTTGTGACCGGCTTTGGAGGCTTTCTCGGCGACATTATCAACGAGTGCCTGGACGTGGCGGTTCGAGGTCCCGCTGGCGACGATCATGTAGTCCGTAACCGTCGTCATGTCGCGGACATCGAGCGTCTTGACGTCCCTGGCCTTGATGTCGTCGAGCGCATCGACGACCAGCGTGCACAGTTGCTCGCTATTCATGCGTCGTTCTCTCTGATTACCAAAATACACATCTCCTCAGTTGGTGTAACAACCACTTGCAACAATGATATCCCTGACGCCGTCCGGCATCAGGAATCTCGGATCCTTCCCGGCCGCGACCAGTTCGCGGATTTCCGTCGATGCGATCTCGAGCTGCGTTACCGCATGATGATAAATACGGCCGCAGGTCTCCTGGTGCAGATCGTCGATGGCCTCGGTGCCGTGCCTTCTCAGCAATTCGCCCAGGTCCCCGGTTTCGGGCAACTGCCAGCCGGGGCGATGCGCGACGATGAGATGGGCGAGATCCAGGATTTCATCCCACCGGTGCCAGCTCGTCAGGCCAAGATAAGCGTCCATACCGACTATGAGACAGACCGAAGCATCATTACGTTCCTCGCGAATCGCCGTGAGCGTGTCCACCGTGTAGGACGGACCGTCGCGCCGGAACTCACAATCGTCGATCGCAAAACCGGCCTGGTCGGCAATCGCCACCTCGACCATCTGGTAGCGCAGCTCGGCCGCCGCGAAAGTACCGCCGCGGTGCGGCGGCGCCGCGCTCGGAATGAAGCGCACTTCCGACAGCCGCAAGTCCTGCAGCAACTCGTAGGCTGATCGCAGGTGTCCATAGTGAATCGGGTCGAAGGTGCCGCCGAACACGCCGATCGGACTCATGAACGCGACAGCCCCATCACGATATCGGTCGAGATCTGCCAGGGGTCGCCGGTACTCTGCCCCTTGGCGGCCTGGTCGGCTGCGCTGGCAGTCTGGAGCAGGCGGTGGAAGTCGCCATGCTTGTGGCGCCCGACACAACCACGCACCAGCCCCTGGCGATTCGTCCAGACCCGGTGCTGCTTCATGCCGCTCGCCAGGTTGCCGCCGCGCGCCACGGTCTCCGTCAGCGCGGCCAGCGTGCGCAGCTCGCGCGCCAGTGCCCAGACCACGATCACGGGTTCGACGCCTTCGGCGCGCAGGCCGGACAGGATTCGGAGGGCGCGTTTCGCGTCGCCGCCGAGGGCGGCGTCGACCAGCTTGAACACGTCGAATCGCGAACTGTTGGCAACGGCGTCTCCAACGTCGTCCGCGGTGACCTTGCCTTCGCCGAGGATAAGCCGCAGCTTTTCCACTTCCTGGTCCGCCGCGAGCAGGTTGCCCTCGACCCGGTCGGCGATCAGCGTGACGGCTTCGCTATCCGGCTGCAGGCCGGCAGCGCGCATCCGGCCCGCGATCCAGCGCGGCAACTCGCGTCGGTCGATCGGCCAGACCGTCACCATGACGCCGGCCGCGTTGAGCGCCTTCACCCACCTGGCGGACTGGTTGTTTCGCTCCAGCTTCGGCGCGACGACAATGAACAGCAGGTCATCGTCGCAGTTGTCGATGAAGTCGGCGATCGCCTGGCTGCCGGCACGGCCCGGTTTCCCGGTCGGCACGCGAAGTTCGACGATACGTTTCTCGGCGAACAGCGACAGATTGGCGCCGGAGTCGCGCAGCGAGGACCAGTCGAATCCTGTCGTCGCCACGTGCAGGTCGCGAGATGTAAATCCGCGGTCACGCGCGACCGCCCGAATCGAGTCGAGCGCCTCGTCCACGAGCAGATGCTCGTCGCCGGTCACGAAGTAACAGGGCGCGAGTTTGTTCTGCAGGTGGGAAGTCAGCTGGTCCAGGTTGATCTTCAACCAAGCTGCTCCATGTTGACGGCTTCGCTCTCGAGCAGCACCGGGATTCCCCCGGCAACCGGGTACAGCACCTTGCCGTCGTCGGTGACGAGCGCCTCGTCGAGGGACTCATCGAGCACCCGGCCGTCGCGATTACTCAACTTACCGGCACCGATGGCGGCGTTGACTTCCTTGAGGGTTGGCCCGCTGGCGAGCGAAAGCTCCTTGTGGGTCACAGGGCAGCGCAGAATGGCCAGAAGTCGCTTATCCATATTCCTCCCGTTCCCTGATAGGATAACGGCATCTCCCCATGGATCATAGTATGTCGAAGTCGACCAAATGGCTCGACGGCGCCGCGGTCGGCCTGTCCGCGCTGTGTCTCATCCACTGCCTGGCCCTGCCGCTGGTCGTGGCCGGACTGCCGTTCATGGCGCAATTCGCCGAAGGGCATCTGCACGCGCAGATGCTCGTCGTCGTGCTGCCCCTGAGCATCGTCGCCCTCGGACTCGGCTTTCGGCACCATCGCAACGGCAGGATTGTCGCGGCGGGCGCGGTCGGCATGCTGTTGCTAGCCGTCGGCGCGACTGTGGCGCATGAGAACTGGGGGCTCGCTGCGGATCGCGCGTTTACGATTGTCGGCGCGCTGGTCCTTGCGGCCGCGCACTTCTACAACAGCGTTCAGACGCGCGACCGCAAGAAGTCGGCGAGCTGCTGATTCCCGGCCCGTTCGGCCGCCTGCAAGGCCGCCGGCAGGTCGTCCGCCAGCGGCGCGAATGCCTCGTTGTGCAGTCGGCAGCGCATCATGACCTTGACGGCCTGCGTTTCCTCGCCGTTTGTCAGTAGCTGGCTGACGTAGGACTGGCCGAACAGCAGGGCCGGATACTTGTCATCCCAGCGCAACATCTGGTCGAAAAACCACGGCCAGGCCGACTCCGGGTCGGGATCCTCGCGCAGCCAGCTCTCGATATGGGCAAAACCGCCCTTGCGATTGTCGCGGCTGATAAAACCGTAGGCATGGCTGAGCACGTTGCTGCGCTCATTGAGCAAACGCTCCTCGACGACCTCGACATCCGGCTCGACCGGCTCGTGAATGTCGACCTCCTCGTGCAGGTTGTACGGTTGCACGACGGCGCCGGTCAGCGAGAAGAACACGAGCACCAGGTAGTAGCCGAAGAGGTCCAGGAAGAATCCGGACAGGCCCTCGGCACTTAGCCAGCGGAGCAGCAATCCGGCCGACAACAGGTAGGTGGGCAATAGCCAGTAGGTGGCGCCAGTGCGGCCGATCAGGTTGCCGATGGCTCTCGGGTTCAGCGACTGCAGCGGCGATCGCGTGATCGCCAGCACGGCCAGCGACGCGGGCAATACGGCGGCGATCAGCGTTCCTGTCACGAGCAGGCCCGGCAGCCTGTGAAGACTGCTGAAGGTCCAGAGCGCGTACCCGACGATCACGAGCTGCACGATCATGAACAGGCGCCAGGGCGCGTGATACCACATCAGGTCTTCGGCATCGAGCGGCCCGGGCTCTTCGCCGCGCGATCGCGCATCGAGCAGGCGCATCAGGTAATGAAACAGCGACGGCAGGACCAGGAACATCAGGAACAGCCCCATGAGCCCGCCGAAAACCGCGAACTTGAGCATCAGGAAGATGAACAGCGCCGACAGCATGACCGTGATGCTGCGCGCGGGAAAGGCGAACTCGCGCAGGATTTCAGTCACGTTCACGGTCGTCTCCGTCTTTGCCCGGGACCGGATCGTAGCCATGACCGCCCCAGGGATGGCAGCGGCCGATGCGCTTCGCGGCCAGCCAGGTGCCGCGGAACGCCCCGTACTCGCGCAATGCCTGCATCGCGTACTCGGAGCAGGTCGGGTCATAGCGGCAGTTCGCGCCGAGCCATGGCGAGATTGCAATACGGTATAGCCAGACCAGGGCAAGCAGCGGCCAGGCCAGCAGCTTGCCGAGCGCCTTCAGCACTACGCGGCCTCCAGCGCCTCTGCGGCGAAGTTGCGGATGGCCTGCAGCATGGACGACAGCCCGTTGCTGCGCGTCGGGCTCAGGTGCTGTTCGAGGTCGAGCGCCGCCACGAAATCGGGCGGCGTATCGAGGATGTCCTGTGGCTTGCGCCCGCTGTAGATGCGCAACAACAGCGCGATCAGGCCGGACACGATGGCTGCATCGGATATCGCCCGAAAGTTGAGCCGGCCGTCTTCCTGTTCGGCCACGAACCAGACCTGCGACTGGCAGCCGCGGATCTTGTTGGCGTCGATGCGATCGTCCTCCGGAAACTCGGGCAGCTTGCGGCCCATGTCGATGAGGTACTGGTAACGGTCCATCCAGTCGTCGAAGAACGCAAATTCCTCGACGACCTCGTCCTGTGCCTGGCGTACTTCATTCATTGCGCTATCCGTCGTCACGTCGCCAGGTGGTGCCTCCAGCCCCGTCCTCGATCTTGATGCCGGCAGCCGCGAGCTGGTCGCGCACCGCATCGGCCGTCGCGAAATCCTTCTCCTTGCGAGCAGCATTGCGCTTCTCGATCAGCGCCTCGATATCGTCCGCGGACAGCTCACCGTCCACGTCGCCGGCAAACCATTCTTCCGGGTCCGACTGCAACAGGCCCATGAGATCACCGGCCGCATACATGGCCGCGGCAAGTTGCTCTTTTCCTGCGGCGTCCGACGCTTTGTTGAGTTCCTTGGCCAGCGCGAAGAACTCCGCCATCGCCTTGGGCGTGTTGATGTCGTCTTCGAGGGCCGCGACCAGCGCTGCCGGCGGCTCCGCCGCAGCGCGCGCTGCGTCCGACACCTCGATGCCGCGTACCGCGCCGTAGAGCCGATCCAGCATGCGCCTGGAGGACCGGATCGTCTCCTCCGACCAGTCCAGTGGCTGGCGGTAATGCGCGCTCAGGAGCGCCATGCGCACGACCTCTCCGGGCACGGACTTGACGAGGTCATGCACGAGAACGACATTGCCCAGCGACTTGGACATCTTCTCCTGGTCCATCGACAGGAAGCCGTTGTGCACCCAGTAGCGCGCAAAATCGGCGCCGCCGTGCGCGCAGCGGCTTTGCGCCAGTTCGTTCTCGTGGTGCGGAAAGATCAAGTCCTGGCCGCCGGCGTGAATGTCGATCGTGTCGCCGAGATGCCTTGCCGCCATCGCCGAGCACTCGATGTGCCAGCCCGGCCGGCCGACACCCCAGGGAGACTCCCAGCCCGGCAGTTCGGGGGTCGAAGGTTTCCACAATACGAAGTCGTGCGCGGCCTTCTTGTAGGGCGCGACTTCGACGCGGGCGCCGGCGATCATCTCGCGCAGATCGCGTTTCGACAGCGCACCGTACTCCGGGTACGAGTCAACATCGAAGAGCACGTGTCCCTCGGCCTCGTAAGCATGACCGGCGTCAACGAGCGACCGGATCATCGCGATCATGTCGTCGATGTGCTGCGTCGCTCGCGGCTCGACGTCCGGCGGCAGCACGCCGAGAGCGCCCATGTCCTCGTTGTAGGCAGTCATGTACCTCGCCGTGATCTCGTCGATCGGCTTGCCGGTCTCGATGGAAGCCGCATTGATCTTGTCGTCGACGTCGGTGAAGTTGCGGGCGAAGGTCAGGTCGTAGCGGCGCCGCAGCACGCGGGCCAGCAGGTCGAAGACGACGGCGGGACGCGCATTGCCGATATGGGCGTAGTTGTAGACCGTCGGGCCACACAGGTACATCGTCACCTTGCCTTCCTGCATCGGTTCGAAGGGGACTTTCTTGCCCTGTCGGGTGTCGTGTAGCTGGATTGTCATGGGTTTCCCGGTCTGGCCCGCTGAAAAGCGTGTAATGATAGCAATATTGCCGCGAGCCGCTACGCCTTGTATTCTCCCGCCCCCCGAGTATGAAACACCGAGGACGCTCAATGTCTGCTGCGCCGGTCAAATTTCAAGCCCGCAAGACCGTGGGCCAGGTCGAGGAAGGCAATGACCTGGCGCCCAAGTTCGACGACCGTGGACTGATCACGGTGGTCACGACCGACTACACGTCGGGCGAACTGCTGATGCAGGGCTTCATGAATGCCGAGGCTCTGGGCCTGACGATCAAAACCGGCGAGGCCCACTACTGGAGCCGCAGCCGCGAGGTGCTCTGGCACAAAGGCGCCACGAGCGGCTTTGTGCAGAAGGTGCGCGAACTGCTCGTCGACGACGACCAGGACTGCATCTGGCTGCGTGTCGACGTGGCGGGCGGCGCCAGCTGCCACGTGGGCTACCGGTCCTGCTTCTACCGCAAGGTGCCCGTGGGCGCGGATTTTGACTCGCTGCAGGACGACGGCCACATCGGTCTCGAGTGGACCGACCGCGACAAGGTGTTCGACCCGGTCGAGGTCTACGGCGACGCGCCGAATCCGACCAAGCTCTAGGACGGCCCGGCCAACGGCTAGCCGCCGCGGATCCCGATGTGCCGGGGTCCGATGTCGGGTATGGATCGGGCGCCCATCTGTCCCATCACCATGCTGAGTTCGGCCCGCAGCATTTCCAGGACCTTCTCCACTCCCGCCTGGCCGAACGCGGCCAGTGCCCAGATATAGGCGCGGCCGATGCAGACGGCGTCGGCGCCCAGCGCCAGCGCCTTGAAGATGTCGGTACCGCGGCGAAAACCACTGTCGATCATGACCGGTATGCGGCCGTCGACCGCCGCCACCACTTCGGGCAGGCTTTCGAGCGCGCCCCAGCCGCTTGCCTCGGCACGACCGCCATGATTGGAAACGTAGACGGCGTCTGCCCCGTGCTTCACGCAGGCCGCCGCGTCCTCGGCCGTCACGATGCCTTTTACGACGATCTTCATGGACGATGCGTCGCGCATGCGGCCGAGATAGTCCCAGGTCATGGCCGACATGTCCCAGTCGGCCGTCACCGAACCCGTGCCGTCGTACATCGGCTTGGTCTTCAGCCAGTCGTTCGGTCCCGGACCATGGCAGGCCGAGCAGTCACGCTCGTCGGCGCGGGCGAACTGCCCCAGCAAGACGCGATTGCTGTTGGAGTTCAGGTCCACGGTCAACACGACCACGCGGGCGCCGGCTGCTTCGGCGCGCTCGAGCATCATCTTCGCCGTCGACCATTTGTTCGTCGGATACAGCTGGAACCAGACCGGCTCGCCGCGCGCTTCGATGACGTCTTCGATGGCATGCGTCGTGACATTCGACAGAATCTGCAGGTGGCCCTGCGCGCGGGCTGCGCGCGCCGTGGCCAGCTCGCCCTCCGCGTGGAAGGCCTTCTGGCTGCTGACCGGCGCCAGTACGATCGGTGAATTGAGGGACTCGCCCAGCAGCTCGGTTTGCAACGAGACGTTCGACGTGTCGACCATGCGCATCGAGCGCAGGTAGATGCGCCGGAAAGCTTCCCGATTGGCCCGCAGCGTTTCGTTGCCATCGGTGCCGGTTGCGACATAGCCGTAGTGGGATGTCGGCAGGACCTTGCGCGCGACGCTGTGAAAATCGAAAACGTCCAGCGCTTCGTCGGGCGAACCGATCAGGTGTTCGGCGAGGCCCGTGTCGTCGAGCGTCTCGTCCGCGAGCAGCCGGCCGGCCTTGGTGAGTCCCAGCAGCGGGCTCGCGGCCAGAAACTGCAGGAAGCGCCTGCGGGAATCCATTACATGGCCCTGCCGAGCGCGCGGTTGAAGTCGTCGACGCTGAGCTGCCGGAAGGCGTAGCGATAGCCGAAGTAGATGGCCAGGCCGTAGAAGAGCAGGTCCATGACCTGGAACGTAGCCGACATCAGCTCGATGGCCGTTTCCAGGTCGAGACCGGACAATACCTCGCCGACCGGGACCCCGAATTCCTGCGACACGAACCACGCGACCGTGAACAGGTTGCCGAGCGCACAGCCGACCAGCGACAGCACGGCGCCGACCACGCCGAACGCCTGGTCGATACCCTTGCCGCCCGCGCGCACCGCGATGCCGACCAGGAAGCCGATACCGACGGCCATCCAGCCAATCTGGTATTCGGTGGCAATCGTGACGCCGGCCCAGACGGCCGCGCCCACCACGGCAGCAACCAGGCCGTATATCGTGCCCATCACCAGGTTTTGTTCCTGGCGAAAAAATTCCATCGCGCGCTGCGCCTCGTCTTCGGTCAGCGCGAATTCCGCCGCCTGCTCCTCCTCGCGCACCTCGTCCTGCATCTGCTGTTGCGGCGTGTCCTGCTTCGGCAGTTTGTCAGGTGTCAGGTCATTACCCATCCCAACTCTCCTTTGTTGTCCTCAATCGCCCGTTAGGTCTTGCCCTTACGGCTCGGTTTGCCCGGTTGCAGCCGGCGGCGCTGTTCGCGCAGCCGTTGTGCCAGTGGCTGCGGTTTCTTGTAAGCGATGGCGCGCGCCTCGTAGGTGTATTCGATCGTACCGATCAGCCACAGGAAGTAGCCGATCAGTTCAATAAACTCTTCGGCCGCGAGCTTGGCGACTCGCTGGTAGTTCTCGCCGAGCAGGGAGATCCACAACGGCTCATGCCCGACGAACTGCACGAAGGCGAACAGGATCGCAGCACCGGCAAACAGCAAGGCCATTCCAGGCGACGGCCATATCCGAGCCCAGGCGATCTTCAACCGCTTGCGCACCCGATAGACATACACGATGACGAACGCGGCCGGAAACCCGACCAGCACCTGCCAGAGATTGTCGGCCAGGTAGCGATCGAGAAAGTAATCGAGTTCGCGGATCATGAATGCCAGTGCGAGCGCGCCGAAAGGAATGGCGATCGGCCGCTGTGACGGGCAGTAGTTGGCGACCCACAGCATCAACGCGCCGCACACGGCGATGATGATCGGCTGGATGATCTCGACCGGCGAGAATTCACTGGTGCCGAACTGGTCGGACGGGTTGACCAGCACGTGCAGTCTCAGGCTGCCCGGAAATGCGACCTCGAGCTGCGTCAACAGCCAGGTGATCAGGATGATGCCGACGAAATACGCAATGTAGCGGGGCCAGACCATACCCGACTATACATCCGTCAGGCGCGTAGCCTGTAGCTCGGCATGTGATCACCGGTGATCAGTTTATTCTGAATCAACCACTTACGTGCGTCCTCGGCGTCGTTTTCGAACCAGGAACGCGTATCGCCAAGGCGAAAACTGTAGCCCCACTCATCCATGTCCGCCATCAGCCGGTCCCGGCCGCAGGACTCGATATCGTCCGCAAGCAGGACCTGCAGGTAACAGACGGCCGCCTCTTCGAGATCGTCACCGCCAGCATCGGTATCGAGGTCGGCGCGGCGATCAGCCGGCATGCAAACGATGTGACAGGTCTCGTGCAACAGGGAATGAATCGGGGTGTCGCTGCGTGCGAAGACGTTCATGCCGACGACGCCAGCCTCGCTGTCACCCCAGAAACTGCCGGTGATAACCTCGCCGTCCTCTTGCAGGTGCAGTGCAAGACCGAACCGGCCGAGCAACGCCTCGATCGATGCGTGCGGGACGTCGGCAAGAGTGAGGACCATCTACAGGCTGGATATCTGCTTCAGAATGGTGCGCACGAGATCGCCGACGATGGCGTCACGCAGCAGGTTCTCTTCGCGCACCTTGCCGAGTACGAGCGTCTCATCCCAGGTGTAATCCTGCGTGAACGTCACGTCCTGTGGCGCCAGCAGCGTCTGTCCGCCGCTGACCAGCGAATATTCAACGGTGTAGAACACTTCGTACTCGGTGGGCACGTTGCGCGCGGATACCGACAATACGCGCTGCCCGGTGCTGTCGGCCGTGATCGCGAAAATGGCGGTCGCCTCATCGGGCGTATCCACAAGTTCGACACCGGCGGCGAGCAGCTGGCGCCGGAATTCGCGGTGAAATTCGCTGTTGCGCTCAACCGTATCGATGTAGGTTCGCTCCATGCCGGGTGGCCTATCGAGCGCCCCCTGCATCTGGAAGCCGCAGCCGGCGAGCAGCGCGGCGACAAGCAGGGTCAACACCCTAGACAACGATATTCACCAATCTGCCGGGAACGACGATCGTCTTGCGCACTTCCTTGCCCTCGACAAAGCGCTGCACGTTCGAATCCTCGAGCGCCTGAGCCGCTATCGCGTCGTTATCGGCATCGGCCGCTACCGATACGCGCCCCCTCAGCTTGCCGTTGACCTGCACGACAATTTCGACGAGGTCTGCTTCGAGCGCTGACTCGTCAACGTCGGGCCAGCGCTCGTCGATGAGCGCCGTGTCGTGGCCGAGTTGCGCCCAGATCGCGTGGCAGATGTGCGGCACGATCGGTGACAGCATGAGCGTCACTGCCTCCAGCGCCTCCTGGACAACGGCGCGGCCGGCTTCGGAACTGTCATCGGAGCGCGTGACGGCGTTGATCAGCTCCATCGACGCGGCCACGGCCGTATTGAACGTATAGCGGCGGCCGATGTCGTCACCGATCTTGGCGATGCTCTGGTGCGTCTTTCTGCGCAGGTCCTTCTGGCCGGCATCGAGAGCACTGACGTCGAGTTCAGGCGCCGGTCCACTCTGCGTGTGGTCCTGCACGGCATTCCAGTAGCGCTTGAGGAAGCGGAAGCTGCCCTGCACACCGTCGTCCGACCACTCCAGCGCCTGTTCGGGCGGTGCCGCGAACATCATGAACAGGCGTACCGTGTCGGCGCCGTACTTCGCGATGAGCTCCTGCGGATCGACGACGTTGCCCTTGTTCTTGGACATCTTGGCGCCGTCTTTCAGCACCATGCCCTGGGTCAGCAGGTTGGTGAAAGGCTCCGAGACGTCGCTCAAACCCTGATCGCGCATCACACGCTGGAAGAACCGCGAATACAACAAGTGCAGAATCGCGTGCTCGATACCGCCGATGTACTGGTCGACGGGCATCCAGTACGCGGCGCGCTCATCGAGCATCGTGGCCTCGCTGTCGGGGCAGGCATAGCGCGCGAAATACCAGGACGACTCGACGAACGTGTCGAAAGTGTCGGTTTCGCGGCGTGCATCCTTGCCACAGCTCGGGCACTTGACGTTGACGAACTCCGGCATGTCGTGCAGCGGCGAGCCATGGCCCGTGAAGTCGACGTCTTCAGGCAAGACGACGGGCAGATCACTCTCGGGGACGGGAACCGCGTCGCAGTCGTCGCAGTAGATGATGGGAATCGGCGCGCCCCAGTAGCGCTGTCGGGACACACCCCAGTCGCGCAGCCGGTAATTGATGGTGCGCCGCCCACGATCGTTTTCTTCGAACCAGTCGGCGATCGCGTCGAACGCCGACTGGTAGTCGAGGCCATCGTAGTCGCCCGAGTTAACCGTGACGCCCTTGTCGATGTACACGGCCTCGTCGATGTCGAT
>JAAUYE010006491.1_pt1 | contig 11266 bp, 12 predicted proteins | sample 7278081 | NCBI WGS metagenome assembly JAAUYE01 (sample SAMN14350131, study PRJNA611818) | marine sediment metagenome | isolation source: surface marine sediment (0.6m) | place: French Polynesia: Moorea | collected 2018-08
AATACGACCGTGATCAAGACGCAACTCCCCGGCGAACCGGAAATCACGGGGGCTGAACGCCCTGAACCTCCGAAGATTGTGGGAGCAGAAGAGCCCAAGGAGCCCGAAGTCAGTAGTGCCACAAGGGTGAGACCTACCATCGTGAGCACGGGGACGGGAGGAAAGTAATGAGAATATTGATCGATGTGAATAACATCTCCCATGTGTTGGACTACTACGATGTGATCAAGGTCTACCGGGCCGATGACGAGGCTGGTCCCTATTCGGAGATCACCAACGTTTCCACCCGTATACCTCTGGTCCCTGAGAGAACCAAATACTACTACGACGATGTGTCCGGGGATAACACCAACTGGTACAAGACATCGTACTTCTTGGAAGCGGCTGGGCCAGAGAGTGAACTGTCACTTCCCCTGCAGGGAGATTCCGAGGCCCAGAAGATCGGCTATTCCTTTGGGAACTACAAGCCGCCTCCTGGGGAATGGGGAAAGATCCTGACCGCGGACGATATGCGGTACACGTACATGTGGGGTGTGGACGCCACAGCCAGCGATGTGGCCGAGACCGACTTTGAGGATGAGCAGTTCGACTTCTTCATCGATGAGGCGCTGGCTGACTTTGAGAAGGAGCTGACCATCGATATCCGGAAGCGGGTATACAAGACCAATCCCGCCGACACGCTGACCCGCTCTCCGTACTGGCGCGAGGGTGTGGACTATACCGACTACGACGACGCCTATTCTTTCGATCCTATCCAATGGCAGAACTTCGGATTTCTCCAGCTCAGGCATATGCCTCTGATCAGTGTCGAACGGGCCGTGCTTCTGAGCGTGGTGAACCAAACCGTGGTGGATCTGAAGGAAAACAAATGGCTTCGGTTCTCCAGAGCGACCGGCCAGCTCCGATTCTATCCCACAGAAGGTGTCGCTTATGGACCGTTTGCGGTGGGTGTTCTCCCACTTCGGGTCTTCGGTGGACGATATCCGCAGGGATATGAGATCGATTACACCACTGGGTATGAGACTTCTGACTTCGTTCCGCGTGATTTACGGTCCATCATCGGGAAGTGGGCCTGTATTAAGTGCCTTGCATCGATAGGTGACGGCATACTTGCAGGGTTTTCCAGTCAAAGTGTCAGTTTAGATGGTTTATCTGAGAGCTTTTCATCGACTCAAAGCGCGACGAGCGCGTATTTCGGGGCGAGAATCAAGCAGTACCAAGAGGAAATCAAGGAATGGCTCAAGAGAAACCGTCACAAATACGGGTTGATACCTATGTCATTCGTCGGATACTAAGAAAAGTTGGTTAGCTATGGAGACAATAGACAATTCAATCAAGAATGAGTATTACACTCAGACCAACAACAGATACATCCCTCTGTCGGCCTGTACACCGACCAGCATGACCATGGCGCTGATCTACGAGGGGGTTCCGGTGATTGAGGCCGGGACCAAGCTGGCGTGGCCCGCCCTGATCCATCCCAAGGGTATGGCCGCGGACGACTACCTGACTGTCATGGCCACCTCCAAGTGGGGCTACGACCTGCGGGATACCATGACGCCCTGGTTCACCGAGGACAACATTTCACCCCAGACCATCCATGTGGTAATGAGTGAGATCGTCAATCGGCTGGTCGGGAGCGTGGTCACGAAGTTCATTGAAAAAGCTGATCTCTCTGATCTGGAGAACGAGGTTCGCGCTGGTCACCCGTGTGTGGTGTCTGGTGGCTTCACCGACTCCGGACATACCATCGTGGTCGCTGGGATGCTCTGGGATGACTCTGGAGACCTGCGAAAGATCATCGTGGACGACCCATACGGCAACTACTACACCAACTATCAGGACAGGAACGGGAACAACGTGATGTTCGATGTTCCCACTTTTTCTAGATTATGGTCTGGGTGGTTCCACCGATTCCATAAGGACGGAGATGTGTAATGGGTACAGAAACTCAGTTCCGAACATTCCAGACGGTCAAAGCATACGAGGACGCCCTTGCTCGCCACGGGCAGTGGTGCCGCTGGGTGAAGGTTCTGACGTGCCCGTGTATCACTCCTGAGACCGGCCAGCCCAGTATCAGTTGCCCATTGTGTAAAGGCCGCGGCAGGATCTACAAGAATCCTGGCCCCTTCACCATTGAGCAGGAGATCACCCCGCATGACGGGAACGGGCGGGTCTATCCGAAGTTCACACCGGTCGTTGCCGGGTCCGCCTCTGTCTGGCGACAGGGTGTGTCACTCCCGCTGGGCTCTCAGCCCGCTGACGGGTCATATATCCAGTTGGCGGCGCCCTATCCGCGGAACTATCAGAGGGTGAGGGCCAACTACACCTTCGATCCTACCGTGTCGGTCACCTCCGAAGACTCAGAGGTCTACGACTCCACAAATGCGGTGCTTCGCGTAACCGCGGCAAGATTCCAAGACCGCGGTAAAAGCTACGAGGGCTCCATCGATGCCGTAACAAGGGTTCGCAATACAACACGTTCAGAGGATTTGGTGGTCTCGGAGTACCGCAAGGAGTTCATTTATCTAGAAAGTCTGCAGAGCTGGCAGAGTGGAGATGTACTGGAAGTTGACTACACGTATGTACAGCCGTTTGACTTCATGCTTCATTCTATCAGTGCCCGACGAAGGTACGATTCAGCCTATGTTATCGACCAAGCGGACGCAACTTTAGTTACGCCCTACTGGGCTCAGGTGTCGCCGAAGGATCTCATCACTTCGCTGTCTGCAGTCATTCCAGCTTTTGCTGTCATTGATCCGACGAACACTGCGGGTAATGACGAGGTGGGTGACTACTACGATCTGTCGTCGCTGACCAACCTGATTGGCCAGGATGGGACCGAGTATGTGATAGGAACCAACGTGGTGCTCCATGGACGGAACGAGTTGAGGTGGCTGACAGCCAAGCCCACCCAGAAGTACACCGTTCACTTCCTGTACCACCCGACCTTCACGGCGCTGACGACCTACGATACGGCGAGGAGTAGCGAGAACAAGAGCTTCGTGAACCGGACCAACGTCATGATGTTCGACAAGATCAGCAGGGAGATCCAATACTGATGGCTGACCTGAACGTAACGGTAACCGATTTCTCTCCCCAGTTCGCCAAAGTGATTGGTGCTGTTGGTGGGGAAAACTTCGGTATCATGTTCCCGAACACCAAAGCCGCTCTGAACATCATCGCCCACAATCACCTCCGACAGTGGAGGAAGGCAACCATGGGCGAGCAGTTGCCGGGAATGCCGTTTGCTGTCTGGTCACGCGGGGGCGACCCCTCCTACACAACCAGTTTGAATGTGGACATATCGGACGACCACATCAAGTTCGTTCAGTCCAAGGGTCCGTGGACGGATTGGATCGAGAAAGGCCATGGTGAGATCGACCTGAAGCCGGGGCTCCTGTCCGGTCCCAAGGCACGCATGGGTTCCAAGGGTCCGTACAACATCGTCCACTTCCGACAGGGGGTTCCGGGTACGCTCCCGTCGAACAACCCGATGCCGATCAACGTCCACAACCTGATCAAGCGGGAGACCGACAAAGCGGACAAGGCGTACAATGCTGGGAAGGCAACCAAGCCCGGTACTTCTAGAGTTACGGGTGAGGGACCGGGAACCGTCCAGCGTGTGAGTGGTAAGGTGGACATGGCCCGCAACTATCAGTGGGGATATCGCATCCCTGAGAGTGCTGGCGGGCCGAAAAAGACCAAACAGACAACCCGTGGTGACTATACATGGAAGTCAGGAAAGTCCGCTGGGATGGTCAGAATGGCCGCTGACACGGCAACGGCGAAGTCATCCAAGTACATGACGTTTCGGGTGGTGTCCATCAACTCGGACCCGGCGTCGTGGATCGTCCCACCCAGGGAGCCGAACCCGATCAGAGAAGCCGTCATCAACGCTCTGAAGGCAGAAACAGACGAGATCCTGAAGAATGCCATGAACGAAGACTTGGCGGCGGGGAGTAAGTAATGCCTACACTTGGAAAGAGCAGTGGAGCCACAATCCTCAGACCCCCCGGTACAGAGCTGATCCGCATTGTTGAATACACCAACCCGGAGATCGTCATTCCGCGGATGCTCCAGAAATACCTGCAGGAGATCGGTTTTTCTAGCATTTATCCGAACTTCAAGAACGTCCGGATCAGTGCCGTTCACCCGTTCGCCCTCCTTCTGTTCCAGTCGTGGCACGGTACCAAGCTGGACCTGAGTGTGTTCCCGTCCATCACGATCACGGATTCTTCCGATTCAGAGACGGCGCCTGAGCTGACCATGAGGAAAACGGACTACGTGCTGACCGATGATATGGTCTACTCGATCCTGTCTCAAGTCGATGCCGGTCGGCTCATCATTTCCGATGAAAACAGGACGCGGCTGGAAGCGGCTGTCGCTGACGGTACAACCAAGATCACCGCGGTGAAGTACAGCAATCGTTACCAGCACAGCGTAGACATGAACATCTGGAGTGACAACAAGGATCTCACGTCGCTCATCTACGACTTCTGCAAGAAGTTCATTGAAGGAAACGTCGTAGCCCTTCACAACGAGGGGCTGGATGTAATAAATCCCATTGCTGGCCGTCGGTCAGGGGACATCAACGTTGAGTTTGGGCACCTCCTTTACGGAGCGAATCTGACCGTCGCGTTGACCATTGAGACCGGATCGATGATCATCGATCTGGCCCAGGGTACCATCGAGACGATCAACCTTGATCCGAACTACAGCGTCGAAGAAGGGGTACGATGATGGATGAAGAAACCATCCCCGAGGCGCCCAAGGCAGACCCCAAGCCGAAGGCCAAGAAGAGGTCTGTGGCCAAAGAGCCCCAGATATCGTTCGATCAGTTCATAGACGGATACCACCCGGAGGTGAGTATTTATACCCGTGCTTACGTTGGAGCAAAGTATCACGGTATAATGAAAACCAGAACAGAGTGGGAATCCGATCTGGATTTCTCGTAGGAGGTAACGCATGGCTATTGGAAGGCGAACCTTTCAGAGTGCTGGCAAGATAAGCACTCACTTGGCTCCGGGTGCGTACTCCAGATTTGACAGTGTGAAGGGGATTGGAAGCCTCGTCACGGCCAACAACGTCGTGATCATGGGCCAGTCTACGGGTGGGAAGCCGAACACCCTCCTTCAGTTCAACTCCATCGCTGACGCGGTGAATGGCCTGAAGAGTGGGCCGCTGATGGAGGCTGTCAGGCTGGCATTCAATCCTGGAAATGATCTCAACCCGCAGAGGCTCTACGCAGTACGAGTCAATGCGGCAACCCAGTCCACTTACACCATGGACAACGGTGCCAACGACATGGTGAAGGTGGATTCGCTGGATTACGGGCTTGATCAGAACCAGATCACTCTCGCTCTGGCGGCTGGCACCACCTCTGGTAAGAAGGTGACCATCGGGTTCAAGACCGATACGGAAGTGATCGATGACATCATTCAGAACTCCATCACGATCACTCACGCGACCGCAACAGTCACCATTGCGAACAATGCTACCACTCAGCAGATGACGCTCAGTGTCGGGCCGATCACCATCGACTTTGACACCTATGAGACCATCGGTGATCTGGCGGCGTACATCAACCAACAGGCCGGTTATACGGCGTCGGTGACTCCGGGGCAGGAAAATGCCAGCACCAAGGAACTGGACGGCGTGACTGCCCAGTCCCTCACGGGCGGGTACACCTGTCAGAGTACCATGTACGCCATCATCAACCGGATCAACCGAGACTCCAACTATGTCTCGGCAAGTGCGGTCAATGCGGCCAACGACATCGCCATTCCCGACAACTTCACCACGATCTACATGACCGGGGGAACGGCTGGTTCCTACACTGCTACGGAATGGACCAATGCCCTGACCATGCTGGAGGCTGAGGAAGTCCAGTTCATTTCCACTCCGGACAGCGACTCTTCGGTCCATGCGTCGATCAAGACGCACTGTGAGACCATGAGTTCCGTTACCGGAAAGAAGGAACGGCAGTTCCTTGTCGGTGGTGCATGGGGTGATACGGTTGCTACGGCTACTGCGGCGGCTGGTGTGCTCAACTCCCAGTGGGGTCTGTATGCCTTCAATGGCTTCACCCAGCGGGATGTGAACGGAGACATTCAGAACTACCCCGCGGCCTACACTGCCTGTCTTCTGGCCGGTATGTGTGGTGCTCAGGCGATCAACGCGCCGCTGACCTTCAAGACGCTCAACGTCATCGCTCTTGAAGACAAGCTGACGCTCTCTGAAGTGGAACAGCTCATCGAGAAGGGAACCGCTCCTGCCAACTACAATGCCGCCGAAGTGCCGCATCTGGTACGGCAGGTGAACTCCTATCAGGCTGACGACCTGATCCTCAATGAGTTCTCCATGATGAAGGAAGTTGGGTTCGTGAGTCGTGACCTGCGGGCCTATCTGGAAGAGAGGTTCATCGGGAAACCGGGGAATAGCCTCTATGGTGGCGTACTGCGTGGTGCGGTGGAAGCCAAACTGGAACAGTACGTGGACCTTGGAGTCTTCACCCGAGACGCCGATGGACGGGCATGGTGGAATGTGCAGATAAGCATCGCGGGAGATACGGTGACCGTCGATTATGACGCCTACCTGACAGCTCCGGTCAACTTCATCTTCATCACCAACCATTTCCATACTGTGGTCACCACGGCATAAGGGGGGAATGAACCATGGCTGAGAAACTGATTGCAGGAGGAGCCTGGATACAAGTCCTCATCGACGGTGACCCCGTTGGGCTTGCGACACAGGCATCCTATGACGAGGACTGGGGAGTAAATCCTGCCAACGTATTGAATTACCACGGCCCGGTGGACTATGATTCGCAGGGGTATTCGTGTACGATTACCCTTGGAACCTTCGTCCCTGAGAGGCCGGGTTTCGGTCCATGGCCGGATGGCGGTGTGGTGGCACTGAATGATTTGCTTGTCACCAGATCCGACGTTCAGTCCAATGACGGGAAACCGGGAGAGTTTGATCTGTTGCAGTTCGTCAACACGGCAACCGGAGATATTGTGAACCAATTCAGGAAAGTCATGCTGGCGTCTAACGGCACCCAGATCAGCCCCAACAGCTACGTGACGGCTAACCTGAGATTCATGTCCATCGAACGAACGATCTGAAAAGTCTGGGGGGCGGGTAAAACCTCCCCTCAGTTTTTCTAGAATTACCCAAGGAGAGAAGAGATGGCCCAGGAGAACAAGACCTATCAGATTGGAAAACAGATCCTCACCGAAGATGATCTGATGATTCCCGTCGAGTACAAAGGTGAGGTTTTCACCCTTCGATACCCCACGCCCTCACAGAGAGCCGCCATTGAGTTGGAAGTTGCTCGCCGTCTGGGAGGTATGGATCGAGGGGCTTATTCTGTAGAACAGATCACTCTGGTCACAGTTTGTACCTATGTTGACAACTTGATTGTTTCAGACAAGAGCCCTGCGTGGTTTGTCTCCGCGTGGACTTGCATGGATGAAGAGCTGACCGCCACCCTTTACGCAGGGTACTTATCCTTTCGCGACGGAATACAACAGAAGTTGCGCGAAGACGGATATGCGCGAGGTGGTAAGGGAGGCGGCACTTGATCTGTGGATTTGTGAGCACTACCGAGTGTTACCCACGGAGGAACGGTACAAGCGACTGAGTGACCGACAGAAATACTTGCTGTTCCTGGGCTTTGTGGAGCAACCGAAACATGACGATATGCATAAGGCTTACCGGAACAGTAACACACACTCTTTCTCCGACAATGAGAAGAGGAACCTCCGGAACATTGGTTACACTCCTGAACAGCTCAAACGAATCCAAGACCAACTTGGAAAGGCGGGTCTAAATGGCTGATCTGATGAGTAGGATTGTCTTCCAAGCTCAGGGTGGTGACCAAGTAGCCCGAGAAGTAGGGAAGATCAAGAGAGCCTACAAAGAGGCTGGGGACGAATCCGAGCGGATCAGCGGCGGCACTGGAGGCCGCGGCCCGTCCTTTGACGCATTCCAGAAAGCAACTCAGACATCCGCCGGTACCGATATGGGTAGTCGGCGGGTGGCGAATGAAGAATACCGGAACCGGCTGAATGATCGGCTGTCTCGCCATGGCCAAGTTGGTGGACAGGTGGGACCGTGGGGAGGCGGGGCTCCCAGCGTAGGTGCGGCCTACGGAATCCAGCAGTTCGGCGGTGCGGCGACCCAGATGATGGCTGGTGATCCCATGGGTGGCGCCATGCGTGGCGTCGGGATGTTAGGCAAGGCCGGTCCTGCAGGGATCGTGGCGGCTGTTGCACTGGCTCTTGGAGCCGGTACCCAAGCTCTGGCGAAGAAGGAAGAAGACCGGATGGTGCAGATCGGCCACGGTCTGATGCAATCCCTTGGCCAGACCCAGTGGGGTGATATGCGAAACTTCCTCAATGAGATGAGGAACAACGCCGTCCCTGAAGAGTTCATCCTTCCTTATCTGCAGAGCATGAGATCCGCGGGTGCCATGGCTCCGAGCAACTTCCTTGAAGTGGGGCTTATGGCCGGTAACGAGATGCTGGCCCGTGGTATCGATCCGACCACTCTTGGCACCTTCCAAGCCGCCAGACAGAAGGCTGGTCTGGGGACGCTGAACGCTGACCAGCTCGCACTGGACCTGTACCGTGGCGAGGCAGGGTTCGGTACGGCTGGACTCAACAAGTTCTTGGGTGCTATCTCCACTGCTATCGAAGGCGCCATGAGTCGCGGTATGCGTCGAGGCGCCATTGGTAGGGACGTTGAGTATGATTCCTTCACCAGACTCCTATCCGGGCTTGGCGTTGTTGGTGGGATGTCGATTGAGGGAGCTGTTCAGACCTTCAATCAGGTTCAACAGTCCATAGCGGCCAGTCAGAATATGGCACGGCCCCAGGATGCTTTCCAGTTCATGATGTTCCGACAGGCTGGAGACACCTATGGACAGACAATACGGAGAATGAGCAAACCGGGCGCTGACACCCAGAGATACAGGAACCTGAAAGAGATGTCTGGCGGCAACAGAGAATTACTAGAAATACTCATCCAGCAGGAGTACGGTCTGGACTGGCAAGCTATTGATCCATTCATCCAGACCATGGAAAACCAGATCGCTCCGACCCGCACCGGGTTTGAAGGCGGTGCCGGTGCTGTAGATAGTGAGATCGTTGAAACCATGCAACGGACCCAGCGGCAGTGGGGCGAGCGAATCCAGCGTGGAGCGAATAAGGTACTCAACAACCTCTTCGGATTCATGACCGGAGAGGGGGGCTTGGCCCCTTTAGACCTGAGAGAACGAGCTAGTTTGGCTGGGATCTACGGCGGGATGACAGGCCGAGAAAGGCGTGGTGGCGCCTATGCAGACCTGTTGGGTCTGTCTGGTGATGCAGAGCTGATATCGGCTTTACCCCCTGAGCTTCAGGTGTTCGGGGCCATGGTGCAAGGCGTAGAGCACACCACAGGCCCCACAGCGGTCGGTAGAGACCTCTTGGCGAACTTGGCCCTATACCAGCGTTACCAGACTGGTGGCCCGATGAGTGACCGAGAGCGGGCAATGATGGAAGAATACGCGCCCGCGTTCGGTCTCCTGATGGAACAGCTTGCCGATCCCAACATCCAAGAGGCGCTCCTGAGAGGGGACAACATCACCAGATTTGGAGATGTGCTCACCGAGGTGGATGCGGAGAACAGGGACAACCTGCAGAACCTTGTGACCATAGTGGACATTCTCATTGCCATGGAGCGGTTCATTGAAGGTGGTTCATACACTGATGAGGGGGCTACGGAGTAATGGCTGAGAAAATCGGCTTCGGCGAAGATCGCAACAAAACCATTATCCGCACACCCCGCCTAGAAGTCCGAGTTCTCCGGTGGGACTGGACAGCCGCCAAAGAGCGGGACCGGCTGGACATCTCCAAGTACATTCTCAACATGCAGTGGCAGAAGACCATCAAGACAGCCAACGCCGGGGCGATGATTGTGTGTATCCCGCAGGTGGGGCGCACGCATCTTCTAGATTATCTCTCCCCGATGGATGTGGTTCAGATATTTGAGTTTGGTTCTCTGAAGTTCCAAGGCTTCATCCGGAGCATCCAGTCTACGGGCTCTATTGAAGAGAGCGCCGGTAAACCGGACAGGACGGTACGGATCAATTCACTGTCGTTTGGGAACCTGTTCATCGATGGTCAGATCGGGCTCAACCTGTTCATCCGACTCCAGCGAGGGGACATCGGTGCCAAGATGGTGGCCTTTGCTGGAACAATCGCTGATGTGGTGAAAGACAGCTCCAAGACCTTTGCTGATTTGGTGAAAACTGTGGTGACGGAATGGTTCTCCTACCTGGAGGCTCTGGGAGCCTCTGAATATGCTCAGTACGTCAACCGTTTCGTGGATTATGAGACTGGTGTAGTCGGGAAGCGTATCCCTGGGTTCCCGCGGGAGTTGAGGCTCTTCCAGATCGAACAACAGCAGATGTCCCTGTGGTCGGTCATGCAGAAGGTTGTCGAGCCGCCTTTCAATGAAATCTGGTTCGACAACGGCCCCAGAAGTGTTTTCATTGAAAACTCAAATGGACTCTCCGGTCGTCCTACAGAGGTGGATCTCCCCACCTCAGAATCCAATGAAAAGACGTATCTCGTCGTTCGGTCTACGCCGTTCAATGGGACAGTCGTAGACGGAACTGAGAAGGAGCAGTGGGACGAATTACCGGCCCGCACCATCCCTCTGGGGTACCTCCGCAAGTTCACCCTGAACAAATCCATGGATGAGGCGTACAGTTTCTACATGGTTCAGCCGGGAGGACTCAATTTCTCCGAGTTACAGCTCATCGCTGTCGGAGCTGAGTCTCTGGATGAAGACGCATTTGACAAGTACCTCTACCGGCCCATGGTCAAAACGCAGTTTTTTTCTAGATTTTCTGCCGAGGATGATACCAAGGCTGACGACGAATCGAACAGTATCGTGGACGTAGCTCAGGATGCCTCCAAGACTCTGAAGAACTGGAACCAGTTGAACGATGTGTACCTCTCTGGAACCTTCGACATCCACGTTCCAAGCAATGCTGACTTCGACCCCAGGATAGGGGACAAGATACAGTTTGAGGGGCTGGAGGGCGCCTACTTCTATGTGGAGGGGGTGGCCCACCAGTGGACCTACGGCGGCCCTCTCTATGCCACCCTGACCGTCACCCGCGGGTACGGGGACGCGAAGCCGATTGAGCTGAAGGACAAGATATTCAGACGCGGCCTCTTTGCGATGAATGAGCAGTACAATGAACCGTAAG
>JAAUYE010034312.1_pt1 | contig 11251 bp, 12 predicted proteins | sample 7278081 | NCBI WGS metagenome assembly JAAUYE01 (sample SAMN14350131, study PRJNA611818) | marine sediment metagenome | isolation source: surface marine sediment (0.6m) | place: French Polynesia: Moorea | collected 2018-08
ATATGCACCTGCCGATTCAGAGCGGGTGCATATGCGGCATCAGGCGCGAATCCTGGAACAGATCGAAGAAATGCCGCGGCAGGTCCCAGGGTTCGACCGACGCGAGCCGAATACGCGGTATTTCACTGTGTTCGAGAATCTCGTTGAGCAGGCGATACAGGCTCGAATCGATATCGCTGCCGTAACCGCCGACATGTACTCCGGTCAGCGCTACCTCTTTTACTCCCTGCCGGTGCAGGCGGCTGATTTCGGCCAGAATCTCGGCCTCACTGCGGCTGCGCTCGTCGCCCCTGGCCAGCGTCACGATGCAATAGGTACAGCGATAGCGGCAACCATCCTGTATTTTTATGAATCCCCGGTGACGCCCGCGCAACAGCAAGGCGTTTTCAGCTTCGCCCAACACCGGATCGACGCCTGGCTGATGTTCGAACCCGTGGTCAAACAGCCCGAGGGCCTGGTCCACCAGGCCTTCCTTATGCTGGTTGTCCACCACCAGGTCGACACCGAGGTAGTTCTTTACCGCCTCCGGATTCAGGCTGGCATGACAGCCGGTGACGATCAGCCTGGCCTCGGGATTACTGCGCTGCAGCCGCCCGATTTGCTGGCGTGACTTGCGGTCTGCCTGGGCGGTGACCGCGCAGGAGTTGAACACCACCACATCGGCCTCCGCGGCATCGGTCGTCACCTGGTGCCCGCGCTGCATGAACTGGCTGGCCCAGGTCTCGAGCTCGGCTTCGTTGAGCCGGCACCCCAGCGCCTGGAAATTAACAAACACGTCTCGATCACTCACAAAAAAAGTCCGCGGATTCTACCAAGAAAACCCCTCCCATAGCGGATTTTTTCAACCTGCCGTAAGTCGGCTCTGATCCCCTCGAAGCGATCCTGGCGGCCAGCTAGTTGATAAAGAGGCAACCGATACATTCCCTCGCGACCTAAAGACAGGGTGCCGACTGGGAAGATTTAGCGGACTTTGGCGGTGGCGGAATCGGAGTTGCCGCGATTGTCGAGCCAGGAGATGGTTACCAGGTCGCCCTTGCGGCCCGGGATCTCGAACGCGAGATATGGGTTTCTCGAAATCGATTTTCCCCAGTAGGCTTCCATGACGATGCGCCGGTTGCGGCTGACGATGACTTCGCGGATATAGTGTGGTGGCACCTTTTTACCGGTTTTCTTGATTTTTCGGTTACCGGTTTCCATCGGATGGTTGATGACAGATTTGACCGACACCTGGCCGTCGACCTCGTGGGCGCGAATTTGTATTGTGTTTGACATCTTCAGGCCCTGCAGCTATTGCGACCCACGCGAATCGGTCGCTGGTTGGCATACAGGACGCCGTCGGCCTTGACCACCACCAGCAGGTCGCTGGTGTCGGCCATGCGGATGCGCGTCGATACGAAATTCTGGGATTCGTAGAGCCTGAAATGCGCCGTGAACGGGGATTCGTTGCCCGCCACCACCAGCGAAATCGATTCGGTGTTGGCGAAGCCCGACCTTACCCTGACGGGCACCATGTTGGCGTCGCTGGCAATATGCGGGGCTTCGATCTCGATCTTGTCGGATTCGCCGATGTCGGCGCTACCGAGAATCTCACGCAGGGCTTCCGGCGTTTCCTTGGCCAGAAAGGCGTTGGTGGGGTACCCGGCGAGCGCTGTGCCCGGTAAAATTATGCCGGCAAGGGTCGCCTGCACTCCCGCTTTCAGTAATGTTCTACGTTTCATAGTCGGCTGCCCGCTAGACCGGGCTCAATCTGTCTACCCGGTTTATATCGGCAGCCGGCTGGAAAGCTTGAAACTAGAGCCTGGGTTTCCGCCGGTTCATCAGGATCAATTGCTTTTCGCGCGCCTTCGACTGGGTAGCGAGATCGGTGTCGGACAGGTTTAGCACCTGGTCGTAGAGCTTGATTGCCTGATCAGGGTTACCGGCTATCCGGTGGAACTCGGCCTCGGCCATCAGGCGCAGGGCCGGACGTTTCAGCGCCCGATATATTTCCGACAATTCGAAATAAACCTGCTTGTCGTTCGGGTACTGGTTTTCCAGCGTTCTTGCAATCTCCAGCGCAGACTGGTTTTGGCCGCCGAGTTTAAGCACGTTCACCAGGCGCATCGACAACACGTAATCCCCGGGAAAGATGTCGAGCAAACGGCGATAAACGAGTTCCGCCTCGGACTCGCGGCCCAGGTGCTCCAGGTTTTCGGCAAACGCGATGCTGTACCAGATATTCTCGTTGTCACCCTGGTAAAGCGCGGCCAGTTTCTCGTCAGCGGCGCGGTAATCCGCGGCCAGCGTCAATCTCAGGGCTCGCAGGAATTCGCTGCCCTGGTCGGGTAGATAGTCGCTGCTGTTGCTTAGCAGGTAATCCTTGAACAGCAGGAAATCGTCAAACTGATTGCGGCCATGGCCCAGCCTGCTGGCGCGATCGGCGGCTTCGGCGACTCGATTGTTGCTCAACGGGTGCGTGCGCAGGTACTCGATATTCCCGATTTCGGATGAGCCTGACAGCTTCGACATGATGCCGAAAAACTCGACCATGCCATTGGGATCGAATTGCGCGCGTTGCAGCAGATCCATGCCGACGCGATCGGCCTCGTACTCGTTTTCGCGAGTGAAATTCACCATCGCCTGCTGCGTCCCCGCGATGCCGCCGTACAGCACGGCGGCCCCGACCTCGGAGTTTGCGCCCCCCAGTAACAGTCCCGCCAGCAGGCTCAACAGCGCCGCGCTGTTAAGCTCGCTGCCCTTTTCCATCATATCCATACCGTGCGTCAGGCGAACGTGCGCGATTTCGTGCGCCATCACCGACGCCAGTTGGTGCTGGGTCCGCGCCTGCATGATCAACCCCCGGTTAACGCCGATAAAGCCACCGGGCAGCGCAAACGCGTTGACCGAATCGTCGCGCACGATAAAAAATCGATAATCCCGTACCCGGTTATCGATCCCCGCCAACAGGCGGAACCCGACATCGTTGATGTAGCGGTCCAGCAGCGGATTAGTCTCGACCAGCCCACTGGCAAGAATCCGCTCATAAACCGAACGGCCCAGCCGCGTTTCACGCGCGATATTCAATAGCGAGTTCTGCCCCAGCGACGGCAGCTCCGAGCTTGCGCTCGCGGCAAAGCCTGCAGGCAATAACATAATGCTCAGGATTACAGCGAGAACTGAACGGCAGAAGCTCGACGAGTTACAGGGGTACTGCGGCATGTAAGGTTGCGAGAACAGGTGAAATTGTGCGATTGGAAATCGGGCTATACTAGAATAATATCGACATGATATTACAGTAATCGTTCCAGAATCGAAATTTAATGCCACGAATCAAGGAAATCAGCGTATCGGACCTGCACCGGATGTTGCGCAAGCAGGATCGCTTCGAGCTGCTCGATATTCGCACACCAGCGGAAATCGCGCGCGGAGTACTGCCAAATGCCGTAACCCTGCCGATGCACCTGGTTCCGCTAAAGCTTAACTTTTTTACCGAATCGCCGCGGCAAATCGTAATCTATTGCCGCACCGGCAGTCGTTCGGCCCAGGTTTGCCGATTCCTGAACCAGCAGGGCATCAACAACGTCATCAGCCTGCGCGGCGGCGTGGTCAAATGGGCCTCCGGCGGGCATGCGCTGGATCCTGAACCGCGCGGCGCGGTCGGCTAGCTTGCCTTTTCGGAAACGCTGGCATATAACAGCAAGCCTGTCGGCGACTGCGCCGTAATCCATAAGGGAGATATATCTGATGGCCGAATTCGATCGCGAACTTGACGCCTCGGGGCTCAACTGCCCGTTGCCGATTCTGCGAGCCAGGAAAGCACTTAGCGACATGGAGCGGGGCCAGACATTGCGCGTCATCTCGACCGACCAGGGCTCGGTCAAGGATTTCGAAGCCTTCTCGAAGCAAACCAATAATCCGCTGCTTTCTTCCGGCGAAGAAGGCGGAAAGTTCGTCTTTTTATTGAAGAAAAGCTGAACCCTGAACCGCTTGCACAGCCTGCCCTTCCTGCCATATCGGTCGCCTGACGCCGATGTTTTGCTGAAATAAGCACTGAAGCGTGACCAAATCGCTACTTTTTTACCGATTTCCTCAATAAATCCAAGCTGTTATTAGTGCAATTGTAAATTAACCATAATAGAATTTTGGGTTTGGCATTGGCAAATCACTTTTAGACGTGGGAATAGAGGTTAGCGTGGAATTATCGGGTTCTGAAATCATAATCCAGTTTTTGAAGGACGAAGGCGTCAAACATATCTTCGGCTATCCGGGCGGTGCAGTGCTGCACATTTACGACGCGTTGCAGAAACAGACCGACGTGGAACATATCCTGGTGCGCCATGAACAGGGCGCCTCGCACGCGGCGGACGGCTATGCGCGCGCCACCGGCAAGCCCGGCGTTTGCCTGGTGACATCCGGCCCGGGTGCGACCAACGCGATTACCGGTATCGCCACCGCTTACATGGATTCGATTCCGCTGGTCGTCCTGACCGGCCAGGTGCCGAGCCACGTGATTGGCCAGGATGCGTTCCAGGAAGTCGACGCGGTCGGCGTTTCGCGTCCCTGCGTCAAGCATAATTTCCTGGTCAAGGACCTGAGCAAGCTGGCCGAGACGCTGAAGAAGGCGTTCTACGTCGCTACCACAGGCCGCCCCGGACCCGTGGTCGTCGATATCCCGAAGGATATTACCGCGCCGCATATCAAGATTCCCTACGAGTACCCGGCCAGGGTCGACATGCGCTCCTACAACCCTAACTTCAAGGGGCATCCGCGCCAGATCAAGCGCGCGGTCGAATTGCTGCTCGGCGCCAAGCGGCCAATGGTTTACACCGGTGGCGGCATCATCATGGACGACGCCTCGCAGGAACTGCGGGAATTCGTACGCAAGCTCGGATTTCCGATCACGCAGACGCTGATGGGACTTGGCGCCTTTCCCGGCACCGATCCGCAGTTTATCGGCATGCTCGGTATGCACGGCACCTACGAGGCCAATATGGCGATGCACGAATGCGACGTGCTGATTTGCATCGGCGCCCGCTTCGATGACCGTATCACCGGGGTCACCAGCAAGTTTTGCCCCTATGCGCAAATCATTCATGTCGATATCGATCCGGCCTCGATCTCGAAAACGATCAACGCCGACATCCCGATCGTTGGCGGCGCGAAGCAGGTTTTGACTGAAATGATCAAGCAGATCGATAAAACCGACACCACCGTCGACCAGTCGGCGCTGGACAACTGGTGGAAAACCATCAAGGCCTGGCAGAAACAGGACAGCTTTGCCTACGAAAAGAAAGACGGCCTGATCCAGCCGCAGGAAGCGGTCGAAGAGCTTTACAAGGTGACCGGGGGCGACGCTTATATTACGTCCGACGTCGGCCAGCACCAGATGTATGCCGCGCAGTTTTATCATTTCGACGAACCCCGCCGCTGGATCAATTCCGGGGGCCTCGGCACCATGGGCTTCGGCCTGCCCGCGGCCATGGGCGTCAAGCTGGCCTTTCCCGATAAGGACGTCGCCTGCGTCACCGGCGAAGGCAGCATCCAGATGTGTCTGCAGGAGCTTTCGACCTGCCTGCAATACGACCTGCACGTCAAGATCATCAACCTGAACAATCGCTATCTCGGCATGGTGCGCCAGTGGCAGGAGTTCTTCTACGAAAAACGCTATTCGCACGTTTACATGGACTCGCTGCCTGATTTCGTCAAGCTGGTAGAAGCCTACGGGCATGTCGGCATCCGCGTCGACGACCCGAAGGATTTACACGACGCGATGGCCGAGGCATTCAAGCTCAAGGACCGAACCGTCTTTCTCGACATAATCACCGACCAGGAAGCCAACGTGTACCCGATGATTTCAGCCGGTAAAGCCCATAACGAAATGGATATTTCCCCCTTGCAGCAGGCCAGGCAGGCCGCGCTCAGGGAAAAAGGGGAGCTGGTTTAATGCGGCACATCATTTCCCTGCTGGTCGAAAACGAGGCCGGCGCGCTGTCACGGATTTCGGGCCTGTTTTCGGCGCGTGGATATAATATCGAGTCGTTGACCGTGGCCACCACGGAAGACCAGACCTTATCGCGCATGACCATCATTACCACCGGCTCCGATCGCATCATCGAGCAGATCACCAAGCAGCTCAACAAGCTGATCGACGTGGTCAAGCTGCAGGACTTTACCGAGGGCAATTTCATCGAACGCGAAATGATGTTCGTCAAGGTCAAGGCCGAGGGCGACAGCCAGCGTGGTGAAGTCAAGCGTTTGTCCGATATCTTTCGGGCTCGCATCATCGATGTCACCGACACCACCTTCTGTATCGAGCTTACCGGTTCGGGCGACAAGCTCGACGCTTATATCCGGGCGATGCACGAAAACAATATCATCGAAGTTGTGCGCTCAGGCTCGATGGGCATATTGCGAGGCGAGAAAGCGCTTACCGTATAACGACGCACCGCCAGTACATTTTTTATAACGACACACAAACCAGTTGCGACACGAGGCAGTTATGAACATTTATTACGATAAGGATTGCGATTTATCCATCATCCAGGGGAAAAAGGTTACCGTTGTGGGCTATGGCTCGCAGGGGCACGCGCACGCCAACAATCTGAAAGATTCGGGCGTGGACGTGACGGTAGCTCTGCGCGAGGGTTCCGCCTCGGCCGCCAAGGCGGAAGCCGCGGGCCTCAAGGTCATGAACACGGCGGACGCAATCCGCGACGCGGACCTGGTGATGGTTCTGACCCCGGATGAATTCCAGCGCGATCTTTACCAGAACGAGATCGAACCGAACATCAAGCAGGGCGCGGCCATGGCCTTTGCTCACGGCTTCGCGATCCACTATAACCAGGTGGTGCCGCGCGCCGACCTCGACGTCATCATGATTGCCCCCAAGGCCCCCGGGCACACCGTACGCTCCGAGTTCGTCAAGGGCGGCGGCATTCCAGATCTGATTGCGATCCAGCAGGACGCTTCCGGCATGGCGCGGGAACTGGCGCTGTCCTACGCCGCGGGTATCGGCGGCGGGCGCACGGCGATCATCGAAACCACCTTCAAGGATGAAACCGAAACCGACCTGTTCGGCGAACAAACCGTGCTCTGCGGCGGCACCATCGAACTGGTCAAGGCGGGATTCGAGACCCTGGTGGAAGCCGGCTACGCGCCGGAGCTGGCCTACTTCGAGTGCCTGCACGAGCTCAAGCTGATCGTCGACCTGATCCACGAGGGCGGCATCGCCAACATGAATTACTCGATTTCCAACAATGCCGAGTTCGGCGAATACCATACCGGCAAGAAAATCATCAACGAGGAAAGCCGCTGGGCGATGAAGGAGTGCCTGGAAAATATCCAGAACGGCAGTTACGCCAAGCAGTTCATTTCCGAAGGGCAATCCAATTATCCCAGCATGACCGCGGAACGACGTAACAATGCGGCGCACGAGATCGAGCAGGTGGGCGCCAGGCTGCGCTCGATGATGCCCTGGCTCAGCGCCAACGCGCTGGTCGACAAGTCCAAGAACTAGTGCTTCCGGCGGGCGCCCGGCGCCCGCATTTCCACAGTGGACGACGCCAACCCGAAAGAGATTCGCAAGAACATGCGTAAGGGCATCTTCCTGTTGCCCAACCTGTTTACCACGGGCGCGCTGTTTTGCGGCTTTTACGCGATCATCGCGGCGATGGCAGGACGTTTCGAAGTTGCCGCCATCGCAATTTTCCTGGCAGGCCTGCTGGATGGGCTGGACGGGCGCGTTGCGCGCCTGACCAATACCCAGTCCGCCTTCGGCGCCGAGTACGATAGTCTTTCCGACATGGTTTCCTTCGGCGTAGCGCCGGCCCTGGTGGTTTACCTGTGGTCGCTGGTCCACCTGCGCGAAGTGTCTGCTCTCATGGGTAAGCTCGGCTGGCTCGCGGCTTTTATCTACGCCACCGCGACCGCCTTGCGACTGGCCCGCTTCAATACCCAGATCGGCGTGGCGGACAAACGTTACTTCCAGGGGCTCGCCAGCCCCGCCGCGGCAGGTATCGTGATGGGGATGGTCTGGGTGTGCGAGTCCTACCATATACTCGGAGAGGACGTCACCTACGCGGCGCTGGTTTTGACCACTGCCGCCGGGATGCTGATGGTTTCGCGTTTCTCCTACTATAGTTTCAAGGACCTCGATCTGCGCGAGCGCGTGCCCTTCGTAACCCTGCTGGGCGCGGTACTGGTGTTCGTATTTCTGTCGATAGAGACGGCTACCGTACTGTTTTCATTCTTCTTCGCGTACATGCTGTCGGGTCCGATCGTGTCGCTGTTTCGCTGGAATCGCAAGCGGACGCGAAAGTCGGAAGCAGTCAGCGACGATACTTCCGAATCCTAGGCCCGATTTTTTTGCTTGGCAAGCCGACTATAGTTGGCTATATTTCCCGTCATGCAAACGCAGCACGCCAGTTTTCAACTCAAGTCTCCAGCCAGCCTGGAGCTCCTGCCTGCGTACCTGCTGCTATCTCTGCTGCTCGTTCTCCTTCTGCCGTAAGGCAGACTAGAGACTCCTGACGAGGGCAAACGTAAGCAACAATCCATCATTTTAAAACGCTTAGACATACGAGATAGCAATGAGCAAAGACAAATTAATCATTTTTGACACCACGCTGCGCGACGGCGAGCAAAGCCCGGGCGCATCCATGACGCGCGACGAAAAAATCCGTATTGCGCGCGCGCTGGAACTGATGAAAGTCGACATTATCGAAGCCGGATTTCCGATCGCCAGCGACGGCGATTTCGAATCGGTCAGGTCGGTTGCCAAAATCATCAAGGACAGCACGGTCTGTGGACTGGCGCGCGCCAAGCCGGTCGACATCGACCGCGCCGGCGAAGCCATTAAACCCGCCAATTCGGGCCGTATCCATACCTTCCTGGCGACGTCGCCTATCCACATGGAGCATAAACTGCGAATGACGCCTGATCAGGTGGTCGAGGCCGCGGTCGCGGCGGTGCAACAGGCGCGCCAGTATACCGACAATATCGAGTTCTCGCCCGAGGACGCGGGACGCTCCGAACCCGATTTCCTGTGCCGGGTCATCGAGGCGGTCATCGACGCCGGCGCCAACACTATCAATATACCGGACACAGTCGGCTACAACGTGCCGCACCAGTTCGGCGAATTGATCCGGGAGCTGATCGAGCGGATTCCGAACTCCGACAAGGCGGTATTCTCGGTGCACTGCCACAACGATCTCGGGCTCGCGGTCGGCAACTCGCTGTCAGCGGTATTAAATGGCGCACGCCAGGTCGAGTGCACGATTAACGGGCTCGGAGAGCGCGCCGGCAACGCATCGCTGGAAGAAATCGTTATGGCCGTCAGAACCCGACAGGATATTTTCCCCTGCGACACCGACCTCGACACCACGCAGATCATGAATTGCTCGAGGATGGTGTCTGGCATCACCGGCTTCAGCGTGCAACCCAACAAGGCCATCGTCGGCGCCAATGCCTTCGCGCATGAATCCGGGATCCACCAGGACGGCGTGCTCAAGTCGCGCGAGACCTACGAGATCATGCGCGCCCAGGACGTCGGCTGGAGCACCAACAAGCTGGTGCTGGGCAAGCATTCCGGACGCAACGCGTTCAAGACGCGCATGTCCGAGCTGAATATCCAGTTCGATTCGGAGGAAGAGCTCAACCAGGTATTCGCCCGTTTCAAAACCCTGGCAGACAAGAAGCACGATATTTTCGACGAAGACCTGTTGGCGCTGGTGAACGAGGCCACCTTCGAAACCGAGAACGAGACCATCAAACTGGTCAGCCTGAAGGTTTGCTGCGAAACCGGTGAAGTTCCGAACGCTACCATGACGCTGAGTATCGACGGCGAGGAACAGCAGGCGGTTGCCAGCGGAGACGGCCCTGTCGACGCCTGCTTCAAGGCGATCGAGAAGTTGACCGAAACCGGGGTCGAACTGCAGCTGTACTCGGTGAACGCGATCACCGGGGGCACCGATTCCCAGGGAGAGGTAACCGTCAGGGTCGAAAAAGACGGCCAGGTCGTCAACGGCCAGGGGGCCGATACCGATATCGTCATCGCCTCGGCCAAGTCGTATATCAACGCCCTGAACAAGGTGATCAACAGCTCAGGCCGCACCCACCCCCAGCTGGGAGACGTGTAGGTCTCGATGTTAACGGCACGGCAACAGCACTGCCTCAGGGGGATAGGCATTCAGCAATGGAGCAAACGCGAAACCAGGCACGGGGACGGATCGACGACAGGGTCCGTTCCCGTGGTGCTTGCGGATGACGAAATCGAGGCGCTGAACCAGTTCATCGAAACCGCGCGCCCACCCGCCGCCGCGGCAACCGGCGGCAACCCGGATTTATCCGAAAACGAAAAAATCACGGTCGATGCCGCAGCGGCGCGAGGTGACCAGATTTCTGTTTCAGAGCCGGAAGAAGTCGCTGCGCCTCCGCTTACTCTCGATTCATGGGACTCGGTCATCGCCGCCATTGAAGCCTGTAAGGCCTGCGAACTTGCGCAAAACTGCACCCAGAAAGTTCCCGGGGTCGGCGACCGCCACGCGGACTTGATGATCGTCGGCGAGGGCCCCGGTCATGACGAGGATATCCAGGGTGAACCGTTTGTCGGGCGCTCGGGTCAACTGCTCGACCGCATGCTGGCGGCGATCGGTATCGCCCGCGAGCAGGTTTACATCACCAATATCGTCAAGTGCCGCCCGCCCAACAATCGCGATCCGAAACAGGAAGAAGCGTCTCGATGCCGGGCCTACCTCGAGGCGCAGATAAAGCAGATTTCACCCAGGGTCATCCTCTCGGTGGGACGCGTCTCGGCGCACAACCTGCTCGGCAGTAACCAGCCGGTGGGCAAGCTGATTCAACAGATGCATACCCTGCCGGGCACCGATATACCGGTCAAGGTCACCTATCATCCCGCCTACCTGTTACGCAACCCGCCGGCCAAGGCGATCGCCTGGCAGGATTTAAAACTGCTGCACCAGATGCTGCAATGAGCGAGGATAGCCTATCATTTCGGCGCATGACCCTGGCCGATGTCAAGCAGGTAATGACGATCGAACGCGAGGTTTACGAGTTTCCCTGGACCGAAAGAATATTCAGCGACTGTATTCGCGTCGGCTACCAGTGCTGGATGGCGTCGGTTAAGCAGCGCATCGTCGGACACGCGGTTATCAGCGTGACCGCGGGCGAGAGCCACATCCTGAACCTGTCCATCGGCCGCGAGTACCAACGCCAGGGCTTCGGCCGGCAATTCATCGAGTTCCTGGTGGACCAG
>JAAUYE010169469.1_pt1 | contig 11251 bp, 7 predicted proteins | sample 7278081 | NCBI WGS metagenome assembly JAAUYE01 (sample SAMN14350131, study PRJNA611818) | marine sediment metagenome | isolation source: surface marine sediment (0.6m) | place: French Polynesia: Moorea | collected 2018-08
AGATCGGCGGCTAGCCGATCGGCCACCGCCGGTCACGCCTCGGCGATCCGTCTAGTTCTTGAGTCCGTGCCTCTTGCAGAACTCCCTGAACGCCTCGTCCTCGATCTCGGAGACGTCCCATCGGCCGTCGAGGATGAACTTCGATTCCTGCGGCGGGAACTTCTTGTCGGGAAGCGGTGGCGGAGTTGGTCCGGCAACGTCCCAGGCGTCATCGGCGCTCACCGCCATGCGTTCGCGGATGCCGTCGCGGGTGATGTTCCAGACCATCATGTCGTCGGCCATGGACAAGGGCCCGTCATAGGTCATGCGGATGGCGTCGTAGATCGCGTAGCGCGTCTTCTCCTCGTTGAAGAAGTGATACGCCACCGCGTGGCGCGGCTTCAGCGTGCTCATGATCTTTCCAAAAGCCTGAGCCGAGGTGTGGATGTCGGTCTGCATCATCATGGCGCGCTGGGCGGGCTGCCCGTAGAACTCCATGAGCTGTTCGGGGGTGAGCATGCACTCGTAGATGATGAGGTCGGCGTCTTTGGCGTGCTCCATGAACCACCTGTTCGGAGCCGTGTCGCCGGCGTAGACGACCTTGTAGCCGTTCCACTCCAGGATGAAGCTGACGGGTCCGTCGCCCGCATGGATCGCCGGGATCGAGCGGATGATGGCTCCGTTCTCGGAGTAGATGATCTCGTTGATGCCCTTGTAGTCGAACTCGTGGACCTTGATCTCGCCGGGAACCGAGTTGACCTTCACGGCGCGCGTTACGTAGTCCCAGTTGTATGCGGCCATGAAGCCCTTGATCGCGTGGGCCGTGCCCATGTCCTCGCGCGCGCCGCTCGGACCCCAGACTTCAAGCGGTCCGGTGCGCCCCCCCGTCCATCCACCCGCCCACATGCCGTCCAGATCTCCCCAGTGGTCCGTGTGCAGGTGGCTCAGGAAGATCTTGTCGAGGAAATCGGCCGGGATGTTCAAGGCCATGATGTTGCGCATCGAGCCAGAGCCGATGTCGAACACGAACTTGTCGCCGTTGCCGAGCTCGACGACGAAGCACGCTGCCGCCTGCCCCCGCCGGGCGGCTGGCATACCGGTGCCGCAGGAGATGACGCGAATCTCGGCCTCGGCGAGCGGCTCGCTGCCCGGATGGTAGACGTACGGGTCCGAGACGGTTCCCCTCGGATCAGTCATGCGGGCACGGCGCGACTTCGCCTGCTGTGCCCAGGCGGGTGCCACGCCGACGACCGACCTGGCGGCGTCTGCGAATGCTTCGCCCACCGTGGCGGGGGCGCGCACGAGCATCAGGAGGCCCACCAGGGCAAGGCATGCGGTCAGCACGGTGATCGCGGCGCGCGCGCGAAAGCGATTCATGCTCTCCCTCCACGTCGTCTAAACCGAAACAAATGTTATGGTGCCGAAGGCACGAGGAATCTGTCAACGGCGAGCGCATGAGCGGGAGACGACTCAGCCGAGAGCTATGGCTCTCTACCGCCCTCGAAGTGCTTGCGCAGGAGGGTGGGGCGAAGCTCCGTGTTCGTGGTCTCGTCAAGCGTCTCGGAGTGTCGACGGGGAGCTTCTACTGGCACTTCCGCGACCGCGACGACTTCGTGACGAGCCTCGTGGACTACTGGGGTCGGGAGTTCACTTCCCGGGTAGCCGAGCGTGTTGCGACGGTCGGGGGAGATGCCCGCGATCGCCTGCTGGCGCTGATGAAGTTCCTGCTGGAGCACGACCTCGCCCGCTACGACGTGGCGGTCCGGGCCTGGGCGGCGCAGGAGCCAGCGGTCGCGCGACGTGTCCGCCGCGTCGATCAGCGCCGTTCGCGAGTCGTCCGCTCCCTCTTCGAGGAGATGGGCTTTTCGGGAACGGAGCTGGAGATGCGGACCTCGACCTTTGCGGTCTTCCACAGCATGGAGTTGGGCTTCCTGGCGCGAGCCAGCAAGAAGGAGAGGCGTCGGCAGCTTCTCGCAAGGCATGCCTTCTTCACGAAGCCATGACCCGCGGGGTGGCGAAGCCGTCGACCGCCGCGCCGAATGGAGTTTCTGCCGGCTGCCCGGTGAGGAGGAGGCCGGGTCAGGGCGCGGGGCGGGGGATGCTGAGCGTGATACGGGTCCCAGCGCCCGGTTCAGAGGCGATCCACATCCTCCCTCCGAACTGCCGCGTCACCAGGTACGCCTTGGTGAGACCAAAGCCCCCGCCCATCGTCGCCTTGTCCTGGACGTTGCTGCCCCGCTTGCCGAACGCCACCACCCGCTGGACCTCGTCCGGGGGGATCCCGCGCCCGGTATCCTCCACGACGAATCGTAGCTCCTTCCCGTCGTCGACGAGCCCGGCCGAGATCTCGCCACCGGGCTCCGTGTACTTGCGGGCATTGGCGATCAGATCGCGCATCACGTCCTGCAGTACTGGGGGCATGTTGATGATGTCGCCATCGACGCTCTCGATGGCGAAGTTGACCATGTAGTCACGCCGTTCCTGCTGGGCGATGTTGTGGACGATGCGATAGCGACCCTTGCTGTTCTTCTCGATCGCCGCCAGCACCTCGGTGAAGTTGGTCGTCAACTGCCCTATGTCGTGGTCCGTCCAGCTCCCCGGGGCTCGAGCACGGTCCAGCAGTTCCCGGGCCCTCGTGTCGAGGACAGCGAAGACCGACTGCAGGTTTCGCACGGAGTCCCTCACGTCGGGATCGTCGGCCGCTTCCGGGTGGCCATCGGTCGCCGCTTGCACCGCCTTCATCACGCGGTCTTCGCACTCGAGCAGGCTGCCGAGATGGGCGCCGGGGTCGTCGGAGGCGTGCAGGCCGCGGTGAATCTGCCGGACCGCGTCCACGGCGGGCCGTAGCCGCTGCTCGTCCCGAAGAGCCTCCTGGAGATAATCCAGCTCGTTCAGGAGCACGTTCATGATGTTGACCACGCTGTGCACGTCGATCAGAGCGGCCTGCTGTCGGCTCAGCCCGGGTACGTCGGTGATTTCCTCTTCCATGTCCGCCCCGTTTCCTCTCATGACTTCGGCCACGGTCGCATACGAGACGGGAGGTACGCAAGACGCCACCATTCGCCACCAGAATCCGTAACATGCTGAATCGAAGAGAGGATTGGCGTGTTCGTTCGGATGTGCATCGGCTTCGCCGTCAGCGGCTATGGTCTGACGCGCCCTTGGATCGAGCTGCGCGGGGCTGCCGTCGCAGCGCGCGGAGGAATCCCGTGACCCGAAGAGCGTTCTTCCTGGCCTGCGTGGCACTCCTCGGTGTGATCGCCGTTCCGATGCCCGTCGTCGCCCAGAAGGCCGTCGAGAAGTACGGCCAGGAGTTCGAAGGCAAGATCGCGACGCGCTACGAGGACTCCGAGGAGTGGTGGCCCTCGACGCCGAAGCCGCCCCCGGGCACTCCCAACGTCATCATCTTCCTCCTCGACGACACCGGCTTCGCACACATCGGGAGCTTCGGAGGCCTGGCGGAGACCCCCAACATCGACCGGCTGGCCGAGAACGGCCTTCGCTACAACAACTTCCACACCACCGCGCTGTGCTCCCCTTCCCGTGCGGCCATCATGGCGGGGCGAAACCACCACCGGATCGGCCTCGGCTCCCACTCGCTCACCGCCATGGGCTTCCCGGGCTACAACGCCTTCCCGCCCGAGAGTGGGAAGAGCGTCGCCAAGCACCTGCAGAAGGCCGGCTTCGTCAACTACGCCATCGGCAAGTGGGACCACACCCCGCTCTACGAGGTCTCGGAGAGCGGCCCCTTCGACCGCTGGCCGTCGGGCGAGGGCTTCGACCACTACTACGGCTTCATGGCCGCCGACGCGGACAACTATCGCTCACTGGTCTGGCGCGACCACCACCCGGTCGAGGACTGGGAAGGCAAGCCGGGCTACCACTACAGCCAGGCGATGGCCGACGAGGCCATCCGCAACATCACGGCCCACCGCTCCGTCTCGCCGGATCGTCCCTTCATGATGTTCTGGGCGCCGGTGGCGATGCACGCGCCTCACCAGGCGCCGCCCGAGTACATCGCCCGCTACGAGGGCCGCTTCGACATGGGCTGGGACGAGGTCCGCAAGAAGATCCACCAGCGCCAGCTCGACATGGGCATCATTCCCGCCGGTACGAAGCTGACCCGGCGTACCGAGGAGATCCCGGCCTGGGACACGCTCTCGCCCGAGGAGCAGAAGCTCTACGCGCGGCAGATGGAGGTCTTCGCCGCGATGCTCACGCACGTGGACGAGCAGATCGGGCGGATCCTGCAGGTGCTCGAACGGACGGGTCAGCTCGACGACACCCTCGTCTTCGTCACCGCCGACAACGGCTCCTCTGGAGAGGGGGGCCTCAGCGGCAGCTTCAACGAGACCTACGTCCTGAACGGCCTCCAGACGCCCTTCGAGGCCAACATGGAGCACTACGAAGGCTGGGGCGGCCCCGACACCTACCCGCACTTCCACGCGGGGTGGGCGCTGGCCGGCAACACGCCCTTCCAGTACTTCAAGCAGATCGTCCACCGGGGCGGCATCCAGGATGCGCTGGTCGTGCACTGGCCCAAGGGGATCGAGGCGAAGGGCGAGATCCGCGATCAGTACCACCACATCATCGACATCGCCCCCACCATCCTCGACGTGACCGGGACGAGATTCGCGGAGGAGCTCGAGGGCGTGGAGCAGATGGCGCTCGACGGCGTGAGCATGCGCTACTCGTTCGACGACGGCGAGGCCCCAACGCGGCACCCGGAACAGTACTACGAGCTCTTCGGCAACCGCGCCATCTACCAGGACGGCTGGAAGGCGGTGACGATCCATGCCGGTCGGATGCCCTGGAACCTGAACCGGGTGGCCCCCTTCGAGAACGACGAGTGGGAGCTCTATCACCTCGACGAAGACTTCTCGGAGGCGGTGAACGTGGCCGCTCAGCACCCGGAGAAGCTGGCGGCTCTGAAGAAGCGGTGGGAGGAGCTCGCCTGGGAGAACAACGTGTTCCCGCTCTACGACGACATGGTGCAGCGCATCGCCAAGCAGCAGAGCCGCCTCTTCGGTGATCGCACCGAGTTCGTCTACTACGCCCCTGGCGCCCGCCGCATCGCGGAGAAGGCCTCGGCGCCGGTCAAGGGACGCTCGCACACGATCGAGACCACGCTCGCGCTCACGGGCAGGGAAGAGGGCGTGATCGTCGCCTGCGGCGGCTTCACCGGCGGCTACACGCTCTTCGTCAAGGACAACAAGGCCTGGTACGACTACAACTACTACAACGGCCTGTACTACACGCTCGAATCCCCGCCGCTGCCCGAAGGGGAGGTGACGATCAAGTTCAACTTCATCGAGGACGGCGGTACCCAGGAGGGAATCCCGGGTGGCAAGGGCGAGCTCTACGTGAACGGCAAGAAGGTCGACGAGGTGGAGATGCCGGAGATGCACATCTCGACCTTCTCGCTCTCCGAGACCTTCGACGTGGGCATCGACGCCGGGACGCCCGTCAGCGACAAGTACCGCGTGAAGAACCACTTCCCCTTCACGGGGGAGCTCGACAAGGTGATCGTGCGGCTCACGGGAGAGGACGAGTTCGAGCATGTCCGCGAGGCCGAGGTGACGAGCGGCTTTTGAGGCCGCCACCTGCGGAAACGACGGACCAGAGTGAGAATGCGTCATCTCGCGGCACTCCTGATCGCGATCCCGGTGGCTCTCGGCGTCGCCCCCCAGCCCATCTGGGCGACAGAGCGGGCGGCAGAGAGGAGGCCCAACTTCCTCCTGGTCGTCGCCGACGACCTGGGCTGGACCGACCTGGGCGCATTCGGCAGCGAGATCGAGACTCCGAACCTCGACGCACTCGCGGCGCGTGGGATCCAGTTCACCGGCTTCACCGTCTCCGTCAGCTGCTCCCCGACCCGGTCGATGCTCATGTCCGGCAACGACAACCACATCGCGGGGCTCGGCAACATGAGCGAGCTGCTGACGGAGAACCAGGTCGGGAAGCCGGGCTACGAAGGGCACTTGAACGAGCGGGTGGTCTCCCTTGCAGAGGTCCTTCGCCACGGCGGCTACCACACCTACATGGCCGGGAAATGGCATCTGGGTCACGAGCCGGGCACCGTGCCCTTCGACCGTGGCTTCGAGCGCAGCTTCTCCATGCTGAACGGAGGGTCCAGTCATTGGGCCGACATGAGAGGCATCCTGCCGAGAGACGATCCGGCCAAGTACACACGGAACGGGAAGTTCCTCGACAGCCTCCCTGCCGACTTCTATTCGAGCCGGAGCTACGCGGACTCCTTGATGGAGTCCATCCGCGAGAATCGCGGCGACGGGAAGCCGTTTCTCGCCTACCTGGCCTTCACGGCGGTCCACGACCCCGTGCAGGTCCCGGAGCCGTGGCTGTCGAAGTATCGGGGGAGATACGACGCCGGGTACGAGGCCCTCAAGAACAGTCGGTGGAAGGCTGCCAAGAAGATCGGCCTCGTGCCGCAGGGCGCGAACCTGGCTGCCCGGCACCCGATGATCGAGCCCTGGGAAGACCTCGGCAGCGAGGAGCGGGCCGTCGAAGCTCGGGGCATGGAGGTCTATGCCGGGATGCTCGACGCCATGGACTACCACTTCGGGCGCGTCGTGGACTTCCTCAGGGACATCGGTGAATACGACGACACGGTCATCATCTTCCTCTCCGACAACGGAGCGAACCCGTGGTACTCGGACGACTATCCGGAAGCTCGTGAGACGGGATTCGTGGAGCAGTTCGACAACGGCCTCGACAACATCGGGAAGCCCGGATCGAACTACGCCTACGGGATGGGCTTCGCGAGCGGCTCCGGCGGCCCGCTCGACAAGTTCAAGATGACGGTGGGAGAGGGGGGGATCCGTTCCCCTCTCCTGATCGCCGGTCCCGGCGTCGAGGGCGGCCGCCGGGTGGAAGCCTTCGCCTACGCAACGGACGTCATGCCGACCATCCTCGAGCTGGCCGGGGTGGCTCATCCTGCCGAGTTCCGAGGTCGCAAGATCGAGCCGATGAGAGGGCGCTCGATGCGTGGCCTGCTGGATGGCACCAGGGAGTCCATCTACGGCTCGAAGGAATTCGTCGGGGGCGAGATGGGGGGCGGCAAGTGGATGAGACAGGGCGACTACAAGGCCGTGATGGCCCCGGCGCCGTACGGGACGGGCGTGTGGCAGCTCTTCGATGTGGTCGAGGACCCGGGTGAGGCAAGGGACCTGTCGCAGCTGATGCCGGAGAAACTGGAGATCCTCAAGGCCGCCTGGGATCGATACGCGGCGGATGTGGGTGTCGTCCTGCCGGAATGACGGCCGATCTCGGGGTGATGGGGCTGGGAGGACGGCCCGATTGGACCGAGGCGCGGCTGACTGCGAACGGCTCCGAGGCCGCCGCCTACGCGTCCCGCTTCTTGCCCAGGAGCCTGGACCAGGACGAGCGGGCTCCGCCCACCTGCTGCGGCGCGGACTTTGCCTTCGGCGAATCGGCGCGCGGCCGGTGGTCGGGAGAGCCCTCGGGCGGGTAGTCGAGGACGTCCGTGAGCTGCCTGCGCTCCTCTTCGGCGAACTCCGGGAACGGGAGCCTCTCCTCACTCCGCCACTGCCCGACGTGGGCTTCCGCCTCGCCCGCGCGCTCGGCGTCCAGGGCCGGTGCCTGGGCGAGGTAGGACGTCTGGGCCGGGATCGCGAAGGCGGTGCCCGCCTCGCTCACGATGTCCTCGATACGCAGCAGCAGGTCCTCCTGGATCGCGAGGAAGGTGTTCTGATCCTGGCAGCGCAGATAGGCGAAGATCCCCAGCTTCTTGGAGCCGGGCCCGTAGCCCTCGAAGCGGACGCGGGCCGGGGCGGGGGTGACCTTCGGATGGCCCAGGAGCAGCCCGCGGGTGTTCGCCAGGACGTAGCGGAGCTGCTCCGGCGTGGTCTCGTAGCGGAGGTGCAGCGTGGTGCGGAAGAGCCGCTGGTCGCGCGCGGAGAAGTTGTCGAGCTGAATCTGCGAGAACTCGGCGTTGGGCACCGTGACGACGGTGCGTTCGAGGGAGCGGATCCGGGTCGAATGCAGCCCGATGTGCTCCACGGTGCCGATCTGGTCGCCGTAGCGGCAGAAGTCACCGATCCGCACCGGCTTGACGGTGAGGAGGATCAGGCTGCCGATGAAGTTCGCGATGCTGGTCTGTGCCGCCAGGGCCACGGCGAGGCCGCCGACGCCGAGACCGGCCAGCAGCGGGACCGCGTCCACGCCCAGGCTCCGGATCCCCGCGACGACGATCCAGGCGCCCGCCAGGAAGGCGACCACGCGCGCCGTGATCCGGACGACGCTGGAGTTCGGGCTCTGGTCCGTGACTCCGGCGATCCTCTCGGAGCTGACGATCGTCTCCGCGACGGCCTTGCACAGCGTGAAGACCGCCCACACCGCCATCGCGAGGACGGTCAATCGCGCTCCGGTCCTCACGATGGACAGCACCTGACCCGACAGGTTGACGTGCGCGTCGAGGAAGCCCACGAGGCGGAGGACGATGAACGCGATGATCAGGGGAGTGACGATCTTCAGCCAATCGTCCCAGGGCGAGCGCGCCGAGCCCCCCGCCCGGGTGACGATTCGGGAGACGATGGTCACCGCTAGAGGGAGGATCAGCACGCACAGGAGGAGGGCGAGCCACTGCCACAGCGTCTGTCCCGCGTACTGGGTCTTGAGCGAGTCCGGCAGGCCGTCGATCAGTCTGCCCAGGCGACTGGCGCGCGGAAGGAGATAGCCGGGGCTCGAGATGTAGAAGTCGTAGAAGCCCGGGGAGGTGCCGGGTGAGACGTAGTCGCGGAACAGCCCCGAGAACTCCGCCGATCGATACGGGAGATCCCGCAGCCCGTCGTAGAGCTCGGCGATACGCTCGACCGTCGCCGCGCTGAACAGGAACTCGTCCTCCCGATCGCCCTCGGTGATCTCGAGGATCTCGAGCTTCGTGGCGGGGATCCTCCAGCGGAGGGCCCCGCCTTCGCCACTCTGCCTGTGGGCCGCGACCCTCCGGGCACCGGGAACCGACTCGAGGGGCGGAAGGGCGATCCGGTCGAGGATCTCCTTGAGCTGAAGGGTCGCTTCGAAGCGCAGGTCCTGGCGAAGCGCCTCGGGCACCTGGCTCAGGTCGAGCGCACCGCCGGCACGTTCCAGCAGAAGGTGGGCCCGCTGCTCCCTCTCGAGGGCCCGCTCTCGCGTGATCGCCGGCGGGTCCGCTCTCAGGGCAGCGTCGGCGTCCATCACGATGGTGTGCGCCCGGTTGACGGCGTCGAGAAAGCCCTCCAACGTGGACCGCGGGGTCGAGGTGTCGATCGGCTTCAGCCGAGCGCGTACCTGGCGGGTGAGCGCCCGTATGGTGCGGTCGGAGCGGACGTACTTCTCGTAGGCGCCGACCGTGGCTCCGCGCTTGTACGGCAGGTGCTTCACGCGGTCGTAGAACTGGTTGAGCCGATCCACGCTGCCCGCCGAGAACAGGAACTCCCCGGCTCGCGGACCGGACGGGACCCGCTCGATCGTGATGCGGGTGTGGGGAATCGTCCAGCTCGTGATGGAGCCGTCGGCCACCTCGGCGTCGCCCGGAATCTGGTCGTAGGGCGGCAGCTCGATGCGATCGAGGATCTCCTTGAGGAGCAGCGCGCGTTCGTCCTGAACGCCGATGAACGAGCCGTCGGGGGTCGCGCTCAGGTCCAGTGTCGCCGCGGCGCGCTCGCGGGCCAGGTTGGTCGTTTCGTTCGTCCTCCCCCTCCCCCTCAACAAGAACTCCTCGGCGACCGTGGCCGAGTCGCTGAGGAAGGTGCGCAGCGTATCCCGCGGGCTCGAGGTGTCGGCTGGCCGCAGCGGATGGGGGTCGGAGGGCCGCTGCTGGCCGAACGCCTCCCAGTGGGGGACCACGGCGAGGGCCAGCGCGAGGACCACGGCGCCGCGAGGCCATCGGAGGATGCTTCCGATCATCGGACCCACTCCGCCTACTGGCCGGGCTTCTCGTTCGCGCCGTACCGCTCGTTGGTGCGCTCGTAGATCCCCTGCACGATCTCCCGCACGTCGAGGTTCTTCTCGGTGATCCACTTCGACACGTACTTCGTGATCGAGCGGTCCACCGGCGGCGGCGGCCTGGCGCCCGGCGGCGGCCAGGCGTCCTCGTTGTAGACGATCATCCGTGTGCGGATCTCGTCCTTGCTGATGTTCCACACCATGTAGTCCTCGGCGAGCGTGAGCGGGCCATCGTAGGTGGAGCGGATGCCCTCTAGGACCCCTGGGGCGGTGTCGGGATCGTTGAAGAAGTGGTAGGCCACGGCCATGCGGGGCTTCACCAGGCTCATCACCTTGCCGAAGGCCTCCGGCGCCGTGTGGATCTGGGTGCCCACCTCGAGCGCCGTCGAGACCGAGAAGCCGAACTTCGAGATCAGCTCGGGGACGGTGATGAAGCACTCGTGGATGGCGAGGTCGGCGCCCTTCGCGTACTTCACGAACCACTGGTTCGGGTAGGTGTCGCCGCCGAAGACGAACTTGAGGCCGTTCCACTCCAGGCTGTAGCTCACCGGTCCGTCGATGACGTGGTTGGCCGGCCAGGAGCGCACCGTCACGCCGTTCTCCTGGTAGACCACCTGGTTCTCGCCCTGGAAGTCGAACTCGTGGGCGACGACATTCCCGCCCGAGGCGGGCAGGCGTCCGGCCCGTCCCTCGACGTCCCAGGTGAGCGCCTTCTCCCAGTGCTCGATGGCGTACTTCGTGCCCGTCTCGGGTCGATCTCCGCTGGGTCCGTACACGTGGAGCGGGCCCTGGCGGCCCGCCAGCCAGCCGCCCACGAAGTAGGCCGAGAAGTCGCCGAAGTGGTCGGTGTGCAGGTGACTGATGAAGATCTTGTCGAGGTATTCGTAGGGGATGTGGAGGCTCGCGATGCGAGCCGCCGAGCCCGTGCCGCCGTCGAAGATGAACTTCTCGCCGTTGCCCAGCTCGAGGAGCCAGCAGGACGCCGCCTGCGACTCGCGGGCCGTGGGCATGCCCGTGCCGCAGGCGATGAGGCGCATCTCGTCGGGATCCAGCGGCTCGCTCCCGGGGAAGTAGACGTTCGGATCGGGCAGCCGCTGGTTGGGACCGATCGTCCTGCCTTCGGCCGCCAGCGCCGCGGCGACGAGCCCGGGCACCCGGCCCCGGTCGCGGTCGAAGGGAGGACGATCGGTCCCAACCAGCGGCTACCCGATCCGAACGTCTACTTCCCGGGGAGCGAGCCGCTGGATCCCGACGAGATGCGCCTCATCGCCTGCGGCACGGGCATGCCCACGGCCCGCGAGTCGCAGGC
>JAAUYE010173950.1_pt1 | contig 11246 bp, 8 predicted proteins | sample 7278081 | NCBI WGS metagenome assembly JAAUYE01 (sample SAMN14350131, study PRJNA611818) | marine sediment metagenome | isolation source: surface marine sediment (0.6m) | place: French Polynesia: Moorea | collected 2018-08
CCGGCGCTTCGCGCCGGATTGGGTTGTCGGCGAGATGGGGATAAGCGACATGACCCTGGACGCCGCGGACTGTGAGCATGCCGCTCAGCGAACCGCGGCGGCCGATGCGGACGATGTCGCCCAGCGAATGCTGGCTCGACGGTTCGCCGAGGACGCACCAGTCGATATGCTCGTCGCGCTCGCCGAGGGCCTCCATGACCTTGAGCGTGCCGTCCCTCGCGCGGCCTTCCTCGTCACTCGTAATCAGCAGCGCAATGCTGCCGGCATGATCAGGATGTGTGCCGAGGAAATCTTCGATGGCGACGATCATGGCGGCAAGGCCGCTTTTCATGTCGGCGGAACCGCGCGCGTAGAGCATCCCGTCCCTGAATATCGGCTCGAACGGATCGGTGCTCCACTCCGACTCGTCTCCCGGGGGAACCACGTCGGTATGCCCGGCAAAACACAGTACCGGCGAGGCGTCGCCGCGCCGCGCCCAGAGATTCGTCACGTCGTTGAATTGCAGCGTTTCGCAATGGAAGCCGAGGGGCTCGAGCCGCGCACGCATCATGTCCTGGCAGCCGGCATCCTCGGGCGTGACGGAGCGCCGCCTCACAAGCTCGCACAGGAGGTCGATGACCGGTTCATTCAAATCGTTATTCATCGCCTTAATGATGTTCTATAACTATATGAAAAGCAATGAAAAAGGGGCTACATCGTTGCACTGCGATGACAATGTCGCCGGTGCATGATTGCAACATTCCGGTAACAATTCTCGCCTATCCTTTGCGCATGTTTCACGGACACCCCCGGAGATTCCTAAGTGAATATTCATCGTAAAGTGTGTGCCTTCGCAACGATTGCGCTTCTCGGCCTGACGACGTCAGCCACCGCCCTTGCCCAGGCAGGGCGCGACTACGTCTACATCGTTGGTTCGTCGACAGTCTATCCGTTTGCCACAGTCGTTGCCGAGCGATTCGGACGCGGCAGCGAGTTCAAGACGCCCAAGGTCGAGTCGACAGGCTCCGGCGGCGGCCTCAAGCTGTTCTGTGACGGCGTTGGCGTCGACTACCCCGATATCGCCAACTCGTCGCGCGCTATCAAGTTGTCGGAAGTCGAGACCTGTGCGGGCAACGGCGTAACCGAGATCGTGGAAGTCAAGATCGGCTATGACGGCATCGTCTTCGCCAACGCGATCGGCGCCCCGGCCGCTGAGCTGACGCGTACGGACATCTTCCTGGCGCTGGCCAAGGAAGTACCCGGCGACAAGGAAGGCGAACTGATCGAGAATCCGTACGAGACCTGGGCGGACGTCAACCCGGCACTGCCGGCGACGAAGATCGAGGTTCTCGGTCCGCCGCCGACATCGGGTACGCGCGATGCCTTCGTCGAACTGGCCATGGAGGGTGGTTGCAAGGCTACGCCCTGGATCGCGGAGCTGAAAAAGACGGACTCGAACCGCTACAAGGCCATCTGCCACACCATCCGCGAAGACGGCGCATTCGTCGAGGCGGGTGAAAACGACAACCTGATCGTGCAGAAGCTGCAGGCGAACCCGGACGCATTCGGCATCTTCGGCTTCAGCTTCCTCGACCAGAACATGGAGAAGGTCAAGGGTTCGAAGGTCGACGGAGTAGCACCGACTTTCGACGCCATCGCCGACGGTGATTACCCTGTGTCACGCCCGCTGTACTTCTACGCCAAGAAGGCGCACGTAGACGTCATCCCGGGCCTGCGCGGCTATCTGCGCGAGTTCACGAGTGAGCGCGCCTGGGGCGAAGAAGGCTATCTGTCCGATCGCGGCCTGATTCCGATGCCGGACGAGGAGCGCAGCGAGATTGCTACCGCAGTGCGGGACCTCACGCCGCTGTCGATGGCGGCGGAATAAGCCGCTAGAATAGCGACCCCGGCGGCGGTCCCGGCGCGGATCGCCGCCTTCTGTTGCGACTATCATGCAAAGCACGACGCTCATACTCCTGCTCGGATTCATGGCGATCGCCGCGTTCTATTTCGGGCGCGGGCGGTCGCTTGCCCTTGTCGGCGGGCCCGGACACGGGCTGGCGCTGCATTCGCTTCCCGGGTACTACGGTTACTACGTCGCGATCTGGGTTGCGCTGCCGGCGCTGGCGCTGCTGCTCGCCTGGGTGTTCATGGAGCCCCGGCTGATCGTCGCGCTGGTCGTCAATGCACTCCCTGATTCCTACCGTGACCTGCCAGCCGGCGAACTCAATCTTCTTATCAACAATATCCGCAATCTCGCGGCTGGTGACGTCGTGAGCGGCGACATCGATGCGGTCTTGCAGGATGCCGCGACGATGTTCACGTCACACCAGGAGAAGAGCCGGCAGATTCTGGCCGTCCTGGCGCTCGGTCTGTCTGGCCTCGGTGGCGCGTATGCGTGGCGCCGGATTCACCCGGATCTCAGGGCGCGCAATCGCGTCGAGCGCGTGGTGCGCTGGTTCCTGGTCGCGGCATCGAGTATTGCGATTCTCACGACCATCGGCATCGTGCTCTCGGTACTGTTCGAGGCGATTCGCTTCTTCCAGAAGGTGCCCGTCACCGAATTCCTGTTCGGGCTTACCTGGAGCCCGCAGACGGCGATCCGCGCGGACCAGGTAGGGTCTTCCGGCAGTTTCGGTGCCGTGCCGCTGTTCACGGGCACGCTGCTGATCACCGGCATTGCCATGGTTGTTGCCGTACCGGTCGGGTTAATGACAGCTGTCTACCTCGCCGAGTATTCGAGCATCCGCGTACGCGACACGGCCAAGCCCCTGCTTGAGGTGCTGGCCGGCATTCCGACCGTCGTCTACGGTTTCTTTGCGGCGCTGACGGTCGCGCCCTGGGTGCGGCAGGCGGGCGAAGCCGTGGGCCTCGAAGTGGCTTCCGAAAGCGCGCTGGCTGCCGGCATCGTCATGGGCATCATGATCATTCCACTCGTGTCGTCGTTATCCGACGACGCCATCAACGCAGTTCCGACGGCGATGCGCGACGGTGCGCTGGCCCTCGGGTCGACCCGGTCCGAGACAATGACCAAGGTGATTCTGCCGGCGGCATTGCCCGGCATCGTCGGCGGCATCCTGCTGGCGATCTCCCGCGCAATCGGCGAGACGATGATCGTGGTGATGGCCGCGGGTCTCGCTGCCAACCTGACGGCGAATCCCTTCGAGGCCGTGACCACGGTCACCGTCCAGATCGTGACCCTGCTGGTTGGCGACCAGGAATTCGACAGTGCCAAGACGCTGGCGGCGTTTGCCCTGGGCCTGATGCTGTTTGTCGTGACGCTGTTCCTCAACGTCATCGGCCTGAGCGTCGTGCGCAAGTATCGCGAGCAGTATGACTAGGTGGGTGCCATGAGCAAAGGCGATACGACGAGAAAACGGGTCGAGGCCGGACTGGCGCGCCGCCGGCGCAAGGAACTGCTGTTCAAGTTCACCGGCATGCTCGCGACAACGGTCGGCGTCGTCTTCCTCGGTGTGTTCTTCTGGACGCTGATCGCCGAGGGCTCGTCTGCGTTCAAGCAGACGTTCCTGAAGCTCGATATCGAGTTCTCCGAGGACGTTCTGGCGCCCGGGGGCGAGCTGGATCTCGCGTACGCAGACTTCGACGGCATCGTTCGCGCGGCACTGCGTGCCGAGTTCCCAGAAGTCTCGGGCCGGCGCGACCGGCGCGAGCTGTATCGCGTCGTCAGCATCGGTGCCGGCTACCAGATCCGGGACATGATCGCCGCAGATGCCGAATTGCTGGGCACGACACGGTCTGTCTGGGTGCCCGCATCGTCGAATGTCGACATGCTGATCAAGGGCAACATTGATGCCGATCTGGACGAATCGTTGCGGCCCATCTCGGACAAACAGGTTGCGTGGGTCACGGCCTTGCAGGACGAAGGCCGTCTGGAGACGCGATTCAACAGGGCCCTGTTCACGAACGGCGACTCACGCGAGCCCGAGCTGGCCGGTATCAAGGGCGCCGTAATGGGATCGGTCTACATGCTGATCGTGACGATCATCCTGTCCTTCCCAATCGGCGTGGCTGCCGCGATCTACATGGAGGAATTCGCGCCGCGCAATCGCTGGTCGGACCTGATCGAAGTCAATATCAACAACCTCGCAGCGGTCCCGTCGATCGTGTTCGGCCTGCTGGGCCTCGCCGTGTTTATCAACTGGGCCGGATTGCCGCGCTCCGCACCGCTGGTCGGCGGACTGGTTCTGACGCTGCTGACGCTGCCCGTGATCATCATCGCGTCGCGCGCGGCGATCAAGGCGGTTCCGCCGTCGATCCGCGAGGCGGCGCTCGGCCTCGGCGCATCGCAGACCCAGGTCGTGTTCCACCACGTCCTGCCGCTGGCGCTGCCCGGCATGCTGACGGGCACGATCATCGGCATGAGCCGTGCACTGGGCGAATCGGCGCCGCTGCTCATGATCGGCATGGTGGCCTTCATCGTGGATGTGCCGGCCAGTTTCTCGGATCCGGCCACGGCATTGCCGGTCCAGATCTACCTGTGGGCCGACAGCCCGGAGAGGGCGTTTGCCGAGCGAACGTCCGCGGCGATCATCGTCCTGCTCGGATTCCTCCTGGTAATGAACCTGACGGCCGTCATCATGCGGAAGCGAATGGAGCGTAAATGGTAAGGGTAGCGATTGAGCTATCGGGGAACCTGTATGAGAATGACTGCAATGACTGAAGCCACGACCGACAATCAAGCACCGCCGACCGCGCCGATTGCCGATGCGCCCGCCGGCGATGTTGCCGGCGAGGCTGGCGTTCTGCCGGATGTCCCCGGGCGCGCGACCGAACTCGACGGCCAGACGGTGGGCAACATTCGTTGCGACAACCCGTTCATGGTCGCGGAAGACGTCAACGTCTGGTACGGCGATAATCACGCCATCCAGAATGTCTCGCTCGAGATTGGCAAGAAGGAAGTCATCGCCCTGATCGGTCCGTCGGGTTGCGGCAAATCGACGTTCCTGCGCTGCTTGAATCGCATGAACGATACGATCGAGACGGCGCGCGTCACTGGTCTGATCACGCTCGACGGCAAGGACATTCACCGCAAGGAACAGGATCCGGTAGCGCTGCGCGCGCGCGTCGGGATGGTGTTCCAGAAACCGAACCCGTTCCCCAAGAGCATTTACGACAACATCGCATACGGGCCACGCATTCACGGGCTCGCCGCTGACCGGGCGGAGCTCGACGAGATCGTCCATACGAGTCTCGAACGGGCCGGCCTGCTCAACGAGGTCAAGGATCGCCTCGATGAGCCGGGCACAAGCCTATCGGGCGGCCAGCAGCAGCGACTGTGTATCGCCCGCACGATCGCCGTGAACCCCGAAGTGATCCTCATGGACGAGCCCTGTTCCGCGCTGGACCCGATTGCGACGGCCAAGATCGAAGATCTCATGGACGAGCTTTGCGAGGACTACGCTATCGTCATCGTGACGCACTCGATGCAGCAGGCCGCACGCGTTTCAAGGCGTGTCGCATACTTCCATCTCGGCTTGCTGGTCGAGGTCGACGAGACCGACCGGATCTTCACGAATCCGCAACACAAGCTCACGGAAGATTACATCACCGGCAGGATCGGGTAGGAGGGCCTTCAGGCCCGATCGCGGCTGAAGCCGCTCCTACGACGCGTTCGCTTTTTCCCAGAACTCCCCGAAGCGTTTCTCGGAGAAACCGACGGCCATGAACTGCGGTGACTCAAGTACGGGCCGCTTCAACAGCGTCGGCTGGTCGAGCATCAGCGCAAACGCGCGGTCGCGCGTCATGCCATTGCGGTCGACCTCCGGAATCTTGCGCCAGGTCAGGCTCTTGCGGTTGAGGAGCTTCTGCCAGTCGATGCGCCCGGACCAGCGCTCGAGCATCTGGATGTCGAGGCCGTCGTCGCGCACGTCGTGGAAGCGAAACTCGATATCGTGCTCGGCGAGGTATTTCCGCGCCCGGCGGCAGGTATCGCAGCTCTTGATGCCGAAAACAGTCAGCATGGCCTCAGTCCAGGTTTCGCAGCAGGTCGTTGAGGCCCGTCTTCGCACGGGTCTTTGCGTCAACCTGCTTCACAATGACCGCGCAATACAATGAGTATTTGCCGTCGGCCGACGGCAGGTTGCCGGACACCACGACGGAGCCCGCGGGGATTCGCCCGTAGGTGATCTCGCCGGTCTCGCGATTGTATATGCGCGTGCTCTGGCCGAGGTACACGCCCATCGAGATCACCGATCCCTTCTCGACGATGACGCCTTCGACGACTTCGGAGCGCGCACCGATGAAACAGTCGTCCTCGATGATGGTCGGGCCGGCCTGGATCGGCTCCAGCACGCCGCCGATGCCCACGCCACCGGACAGGTGCACGTTCTTGCCGATCTGCGCGCAGCTGCCGACCGTGGCCCAGGTATCGACCATCGTGCCGGTGTCGACGAACGCGCCGATGTTGACGTAGCTGGGCATCAGTACGACGTCGGGTGCAACGAACGCGCCTTTTCGCACGATGGCGTCGGGCACGACCCGAACGCCATCAGCGCGAAACTGCTCCTCCGAGTAGTCCGCGTACTTCATCGGCACCTTGTCATAGAAACGACTGTGACCGCTTTCGATGACCTGGTTGTCGCGCAGCCCGAAGCTCAGCAGGACCGCCTTCTTGAGCCACTGGTTGACCTGCCACTCGCCATCCTTTTTTTCGGCAACGCGTGCCTTGCCGGTGTCGAGCAGGGCTATCGCCTCCTGCACCGCGTTCTCCACGGTGTCCCGGTCTTCGAATCCCTGCGCGCGATTGTCGAAGGCCTGTTCAATGATCGATTCAATTGCCGACATGTTCTCGCTCTTTTGCACCGGCGCCACTGCCCAGTCGCTCGAGCAGCGCCTTCCCCAGTTCTTCCTGTCGCGTCTCGTCCAGCGAGCCGCCGCCGCTTTCGCGACAGACATAGAATACGTCTTCCGCCTTCTCGCCAATAGTCACGATTTTTGCGGCCTCTATGTCGATACCCTGTTCGATGAACACCTGGCCGATCGTGCTCAGCAGGCCGGGGCGGTCGGCGGCGCGCAATTCGAGAACGGTCTGGTCGCTCGATGCGCTCTGGCTGAAGTCCACGGTCGTCTTGGTCGTGAACATGCGCGCCTGCCGGGGCAGGGTACGTGTGACCGAGAGGACCTGGTCGCTCGGCGCGGTCAGGATACGGGTCAGCCCGCGCCGCACCTTGTTAATGCGCGCCTCGTCGCTCTCGACACGGCTGTCCTGCTCCGCGAATACCAGCGTGACGATACTGCGATTGTTGTCGAGCGGCACGATGCGGGCGTCCATGATCGTCATCCCCAGCTCATCCAGCACGGCGGTCGCGTGCGCAAACGTGCGATTCTCGCGCGGCGTGTACAGCACGGCTTCGATGCCGTCGCCGGTCTTGCGGCGCCGGACGTCAATGAGACCGATTTCGGAAGCCGGGTCGGAATCGGTCAGCCACTCGGTATGCCAGGTGATTTCCTTGACGCGGTGTTTGAGGAAGTAGTTCTCGTTGAACAGTTTCCACACCGCGTCGATGCGTTCGTCCGGGATACCGCGGCGCGCCAGTATCTCGCGGGCCTTTTCCTGCTTCTCATTGAGCAACAGGTCGCGATCGATCGGGTTCTCCAGCCCGCGCCGCAGCGCGCGCTTCGTCAGGAAATAAAGATCCTGGAACAGCTGCGCTTTCCAGGAATTCCAGAGCTCGGGATCGGTGCCGCGGACATCGGCGACCGAGAGCATATAAAGGTAGTCGAGGTGCAGCGGGTCGCCGACCAGCGTCGCGAACTCGTTGATGACGTCCGGGTCGTGGATGTCCTTCTTCTGGGCGGTCATCGAGAGCGCGAGGTGGTGGCGCACGAGCCATGCGACAAGCCCGGCTTCGTACTTGCTGAGTCCATGCTCGAGGCAGAATGCCTCGGCGTCGACGGCGCCAAGTTCCGAATGGTCCCCGCCGCGGCCTTTGGCGATGTCGTGAAAGAGCCCGCTCAGGTAAGCCAGCTCCGGCCGCTCGATACCCTGCATGATCTCGCTGCAGAGCGGGAATTCGTGGTCGAAGCGCGTGAGCGCAAAGCGCCGCAGGTTGCTGACGACGAAGAGTGTGTGTTCGTCGACCGTGTACGCATGGAACAGGTCGTACTGCATGCGGCCGACGATGCGACCGAATGCCGGAACGTAGAGGCCGAGTACGCCATACAGGTTCATGCGCCTCAGTTCATGCGTGACGCCCTCAGGCGCGCGCAGGATGGCGAGGAACAGGCGATGGTTGCGCGGGTTCAGGCGGAATTCGTCATCGATCAGGTGCAGGTTGCGCCTGATCAGCCCGACCGTGAATGCGCTGACGCCGCGAATCTCCTGGTTCTGTTGCAGCAGCAGGAACAGTTCGAGCAGGGCAGACGGGTCGCGCCGAAAGACGTCGTCGTCGACGGTTTGCAGGAAGCCGTTCTTGACCTCGAAATGCTGGTTCAGCGGTTCGGCCGGGGCGTCCGGATCCATCAGGATCGCCTCTTCGAAGAGCTGCAGCAGCATTTCGTTGAGGCGGCTCACGTCCATGACCGTGCGGTAGTAGCGCTGCATCATCTGTTCGACTGCGAGCGTGTAGACCGCGTCCTCGTAACCGAGCATCTCGGCGAGTTTCTTCTGGTGGTCGAACAGCAGGCGATCCTCGCGCCGCCCGGTCAGCACGTGGAGCGCAAAACGGATACGCCACAGGAACGCCTGGCCGTCTTCGAGGCGCTGCAACTGTCCCGGGCTGAGAAAATTGTGATCGACGAGTTCGGCCAGCGTGGAGGCGCCGAAGTGGCGCTTGGCCACCCAGCCGACGATCTGGATGTCGCGCAGTCCACCCGGGCTGCCCTTGACGTTGGGCTCGAGGTTGTAGGCCGTGTCGTGGTAGCGATGGTGCCGCTCGATCTGTGCTGCGCGCTTCTCTTTGAAGTAGCGATCGGACGGCCACATGTTCTCGGGCGCGATGACGGCCTGCATGGCACTGAACAGCTCGGCGGGTCCAGCCAGCAGCCGCGCCTCCATGAGGGACGTGGCGACGGTCAGGTCGGCCGACGCTTCCTCGCCGCACTGCGCCACCGTGCGCACGCTGTGGCCGATCTCAAGGCCAATGTCCCAGAGGCTCGTCACGAAGGCGGACAGGGCGTCTTCGGCGCCCTTCGGCAGGTCGCCGGGCAGCAACAACAGGACGTCGACGTCGGAGCAGGGGTGGAGTTCGCCTCGGCCGTAACCGCCGACCGCGACAAGGGCGGTCCCGGTGGCCTCGAGATGATCGCGCCAGAGGCCGAGCAGCACGTCGTCGATTACAGCGGCGCGGGCGTGCACGAGATCCACGACCGACTCGCCCGCGAGGAATTTCGCGCGCAGGTCGTCGCCGGCGCGCGCCAGCGATTCGCGGATCTTATCGTAAGTCATTGATTCAAAAGCTCTTCGCGATCTTCAGCACCCAGCGTCAATACCTCGAAACCGTCGGCTGTCACGAGGCAGGTGTGTTCCCACTGGGCCGACAGGCTGCGGTCCCGGGTGACGACGGTCCAGCCGTCCGGCAACAGCCGCACCGCGGCCTTGCCGGCGTTCACCATGGGCTCGACGGTGAGCGTCATGCCTTCCTTGAGCTCCATGCCCGTGCCGGGCTTGCCGTAGTGCAGCACCTGCGGGTCCTCGTGGAACTGCAGCCCGATGCCGTGGCCGCAGTACTCCCTCACGATCGAGTAGCGGTGCGCCTCGACGTGCTTCTGGATCGCGGCGCCCACATCGCCGAGGCGCTTGCCGGGCGCCAGTTCGTTGATGCCCAGCCACATGGCTTCGCGAGCCACCGTCGACAACCGCTTGGCGAGAATATTTTCCTTTCCAACCAAGAACATACGGCTGGTGTCGCCGTGAAAGCCGTCCTTGATCACGGTAATGTCGATATTGACCGCATCGCCCGATTTCAACGTCTTGTCGCCCGGAATGCCGTGGCACACGACGTTGTTGACCGAGGTGCAGATCGATTTCGGGAAGCCGCGGTAGTTGAGCGGGGCGGGGGTCGCGTCCTGTTCCCCGGTGATGTACTCGTGGCAAATGCGGTCCAGCTCACCGGTCGTGACCCCCGGTTTTACATAATCCCCTATCATGTCCAGGACATCGGCTGCGAGCCGCCCTGCGACACGCATCTTCTCCTGCTGTTCGGCTGTTTTGATCGTAACGGTCATAAAGGGGTTACCGTGAAGGGCGCGCTATGGTATAAAGCGCGCGCGCCGGGGGCAACCAATGTTCCCGGTGACACTAAATCACACGCACATCGACACATGCCGCTGGGTGCCCCGCCGGAAAAAGGGGTTGCGGGATGGGATGCGCGGAGGCCTAACCCGGAGATATTCGCATGGCAGACGTAACGATGCGCCAGATGCTTGAGGCTGGCGTGCACTTTGGTCATCAGACCCGTTACTGGAACCCGAAGATGGCACCCTTCATCTTTGGTGAACGTAACAAAATCCACATCATCAACCTCGAAAAGAGCCTTCCGATGGCGCGGGAAGCCAGCGCGTTCGTGAAGGCGACCATCGCCGATGGCGGCACGGTCCTGTTCGTCGGAACGAAGCGCGCCGCGCGCGAGGCTGTTCGCACACACGCGACGCGTTGCGAAATGCCCTTCGTGAGCCAGCGCTGGCTCGGCGGCATGCTGACCAACTACAAGACGATTCGCCAGTCGGTGAAACGCCTCATGAACCTCGAGCAGATGGCCGAGGAAGGCGGATTCGAAGGACTGACCAAGAAGGAAGTCCTTGGACTCCGACGCGAGCAGGACAAGCTCGAGCGCAGCCTGGGCGGCATCAAGAAGATGCGCTCGCTGCCGGACGTCATGTTCGTCGTCGACGTTGATCACGAGGACATCGCGATTCGCGAGGCCCGCAAGCTCGGCATCCCGGTCGTTGCGATCGTCGATACGAACTGCTCACCGGACGGCGTCGACTACGTCGTTCCGGGTAATGACGACGCCATGCGCGCTATCGAACTCTATACGTCGCTGATCGCCGATGCGGTTCTCGACGGCAAGGCGTCGCTGCCCGAGGTCGCCCTTGGCGAGGACGAGTTCGTCGAGCTCGACGAGGAAGGCAACGTCAAGAAGAAGACGAAGAAGAAGGCAGCGAAGAAGCCTGCGGCCAGGAAGAAGGCTGCGAAGAAGACCGCTGCCAGGAAAGCGCCGGCAAAGAAAGCCGCTGACGATGACAAGAAAGCGGACGACAAGGTAGAGGCCGCGGCCGACGACAAGGCCGAAGCCAAGGCTGACGAG
>JAAUYE010023032.1_pt1 | contig 11241 bp, 12 predicted proteins | sample 7278081 | NCBI WGS metagenome assembly JAAUYE01 (sample SAMN14350131, study PRJNA611818) | marine sediment metagenome | isolation source: surface marine sediment (0.6m) | place: French Polynesia: Moorea | collected 2018-08
ATCGGGGCCGCGCGGCGCGGGCGCGACGGGGCCGAGCTCGCGGTGCGGGCCTTCTACCGCCTCCTGCCGACCACCTGCGACGGCGCGCTCTCGCACCTGGGCTTCCACGCCCGGGAGCGCGAGCGCCTGCGCGCGGGCGAGGTGGTCGGCAGGTGGCGGTAGAAGGCCCGAACCGCGAGCTCGGCGCCATCGCGCTCGCGCAGCGCGGCCCCGATCTCCTCGGCGCGTGCCTTCACCTCCGGGCGCATGCAGGCGCGAAAGGCCTCGGCCAGACGCTCGGCGGTGACCTCGCGGGCGGGAACGGGCGCCGGCCCGGCGCCCGCCTCGGCCACCCGGTGGCCCCAGAAGGGCTGGTCGCCGAAAAAGGGCACCACCGCCGTCGGACGGCCGAAGCGCAGGCCCGTGGCCGTGGTTCCGGCTCCTCCGTGGTGACACACGGCCGCACAGCGCGGGAACAGCCAGTCGTGCGGGCAGTCGCCGATCAGGTGCACGTGGGGCGGCGTCTCGCCGCCGCCCAGCCCGCCCCAGCCGGCCGAGACGATGCCCCGCACGCCGGCCTGCTCGAGGCCGGCGAAGATCGCGCGCGTCAGCGCCTCGGGATCCTCGACGACGCAGGAGCCGAAGCCCACGTAGACGGGCGGATCTCCGGCCTCCAGGAACTCCACCAGCTCGCGCGGCGGGTCGAAGCGGCTCTCCTGCTCGAAGAAGACGAAGTCCGCGACGTCGACGTGGTCCGGCCAGTCGGCGGGTGTCGGCACGAGGCTGGGCGACCAGAGGTAGCAGAAGGGCACGGCGCGGTCGTTGATGACGCTCGCCCCGCGCGCCGCGACGTGGAGCGCGGGGATGCCGAGCGTGTCGCGACGGAAGTCGTTGATCAGGTCTCCGACGCCGGCCCAGGTGAGCAGGTCGATGACGCCGTAGGAGAGCCAGTTCTCGCGCGGGCTGTTCCGGCCGTGGGAAATGCTCGCCAGGGCCTGTGGGAAGGCCGTGGTGGGCGTCCACGGCATGGTGAAGACCATCTGCAGCGGGACGCGGAGGGCCTCGGCCACGTGGGCGTGCCCGTAGCAGGGCGGGTTGGCGATGATCGCATCGGCCCGGAAGGGGCTGGCGTTCTCGCGGACCGGGTCGGGCTCGGTGCACGCAAGCCAGGTCGACTCGATGATCTCGCGCAGCATGCGGCGCTTCTTCGGCACGTCCTCGACGATCTGGTCGAGCCTGGTGGGCAGCAGCTTGCCGCCCGTCTTCACCATGTAGGCGATGAGCTCCTTCGGGTCGCCGGCCAGGGGATAGAACTCGAGGCCGTTCGACTCCACGAAGTCGCGGAAGTCGACGTGGGTGGCGAGGCGCACGCGGTGGCCGTCGCGCGCGAGTCGCTGGCCGATGGGGAGGAAGGGCTGCACGTCGCCCCGCGTCCCCGTGACGAGGATCGCGATGCGGAGGGGCGGGGGACTCGCGCCCTGGACGATCGGCGCCATGGGTCGGGTGAGGTCGAGCTCCTGGGCCTCGCGGAGCCAGTCGTCCTCCGGGTCGGCTTCGAGGCTCTCGGGGGCGTAGTCGATCTCGATGCCGCCTGCCGAGAGCGTGACGTTTCGCACCGCCGCCTGCGCGGCCTCTCGCGCCCGGATCTGGAGGATGCGGTGTCGGTGGAAGGCCTGGAGGGTGGCTTCCGAGCGGGGGCTCAACGGACACCTCGGCGTGTGAGCTCGACGAAGCCAGGCTAGCGCGGCCACACTGCGCCCGCTGTGTTACCCGTTGGGCGCCGCGCCAGGACCGGCGTGAGCGGGTGGAGAATCGGAGGCGTTGGAGGGAAGGGTCGTGCGAGCCGTGCTGCGCGTTGGTCTGCTGGGTGCGCTGCTGGCCCTCGTGTGGGGCGCGGCGCCGGCGGGAGCGATCGGGCCTCTCGAGGAGGTGTTCCGCGGCGTCGGCTTCACCGAGGCGGACGTCGAGAAGGTCCGACGCGGGGAGCTCGTGAAGGGGGTGATGACGGGCACCTCCGAGCGGGAGCTCTCGATCAAGCTCGCCTTCCTCGTGAAGGCGCCCGTGAGCCAGCTCCGGGAGCTCTTCGCCGCGTCGCGGGACTACCACTACGACCCCTCGGTCACGGCCTTCGCGCCGATCCGGGGCGAGGGATCGCTGGACGACTTCCGCCGTCTGCACCTCGACCCGAACCCCGACTCCATGGCGAAGACCTTCGTGAACGCGAAGCCGCGCTCCGGGCTGAACCTCTCGCGGGAGGAGATCGCGGCCTTCAACGCGCTGAAGGAGGGCGAGGGGAGCCTGGCCGAGCGGGTCGAGGCGCAGGGGCGCCAGGTGCTGCTGGAGCGCTACCGGGCCTACCGCCAGAAGGGGCTCGCCGGCATCGCCCCCTACGCCCGCGGCGGCGGCAGGGACTACCGGCCCGGCGAGGCGCTGCGAAGCAGGACCGAGCAGTCGATCGGGATGAGGAGGGAGGTGCCCGCCTTCCACCGCGCGCTGCTCGACTACCCCGAGTCGCTGCCCGCCGGCTTCAACGACTACTTCTTCTGGGTGAACTACCGCGTCGACGACACGCCCACCATCGCCCTGGTGCACCGCATGGAGCTCCAGGACGGCGAGGACTTCGCCTTCGCGGAGCGCCACTTCTACGTGAGCCGGAGCCACAACAGCGTGCAGGCCCTCGGCGGCATGTTTCCCGTGGAAGAGGGCACGGTGGTGCTCTACGTGAACCGCACCTCGACCGATCAGGTGGGGGGCTTCGGCAGCTCGACCAAGCGCGCGCTCGGGAATCGCGTGATGGCGGGTCAGCTCGCGAAGACCTTCGATCGCATCCGCGCGGCCGAGGCGAAGAAGAACTAGCGTGCTGCCCCCGAGGCACCGGCTGCGGTCGGTCGATGGGAAGAAGGGGCTCCCGGGGCACCGGGTGCGAGCGGCCGAGGCGGCGGCGTAGCCCGGTGGTCGAGGCGCTCGACGGCTTCCTCCGCGCGAACCCGGTCGCCCTGCTCTTCGTGATCCTGGGCGTCGGCTACCTGATCGGGAAGACGAGCATCCGCGGCTTCGAGCTCGGCGCGGTGACGGGCGTCCTGTTCGCGGGCCTGCTCTTCGGACACCACGCCCACCCTCGCGGCGGCCCAGGACGCGCTCCAGTCGGGTGCCGTCGCCCTGCCGCCGGGTACGAGCGTCGACGACGCGGTGCGCAACCTCACCACGTCCTACGCCATAACCTATCTCTTCGGGCTCGTCGGCCTGATCCTCATCATCCGCACGGCGCCGCGCCTGCTCGGCCTCGACCTGCCGGCCGAGGCCGAGAAGCTCGGCGGAGGTCCCATTCGCGTCGAGCCGGCCGAGCGGGTCTCGGTGCGCGCCTACCGCGTGGAGGTCGAGGAGCTGGTCGGCATTCCCCTCCGCGAGCTGCGGCAGCAGCTGCCCCCGGGAGCGGGCCTGGTGCGGCTGCGCCGGCGAGGCGAGTACGTCGGGATCACCGAGGACACGGCGCTCGCGCTCGGCGACGAGATCGCGATCGCGGGCAAGCTCCACCGCTTCGTGGATGCCGCGAGTCGGCTCGGGCCGGAGCTCACGGACGCGGAGCTGCTGGACACCGAAACCGAGTCCGTCCGGCTCGTCGTGACCCGCGCGAGGCCGTCGGGCTCACGCTCGAGCAGCTCGACGTCCCCGAAACCTACGGCTGCTTCCTCACCGAGGTGCGGCGCCTCGGCGAGGCGCTGCCGATCGAGCCCTCGCTCGCGCTCCAGCGCGGCGACGTGCTCTCGGTCACCGGCCCGAGCAGCGCTCTCGACCGCCTGGGGGAGCAGCTGGGCCACGTCGAGCGGTCTCTGGTCGAGACGGACCTGCTGACCCTCGCCTTCGGCGTCGTCGCGGGGCTCTTGATCGGAACGCTCTCGGTCACCGTCGGCGACGTCCCGGTGGGGCTGGGCGCGGCTGGCGGACTGCTGACCACGGGTCTGCTGGTGGGCTACCTGCGCTCGATCCATCCGACCTTCGGGCGGCTCCCGGAGGCCGTGCGCTGGGCCTTCATGGAGCTCGGGCTCCAGATCTTCATGGCCGGGGTGGGCGTGTCGGCCGGGGCCGGCGTCCTGGAGACCCTCACCGCGGTCGGACCGAGCCTCGTACTGTGCGGGATCTGCGTCACGGTGGCGCCGGTGCTGGTGGGCTGGCTCGTGGGCCGCCGTCTGCTGCGACTCAATCCGGCGCTGCTGCTCGGGGCGATCACCGGCTCGATGACGAGCGGCGCGGCCCTCTCCGTGGTGAACGCAGCCGCCCGGAGCTCCGCCCCAGCCCTGGGCTACACGGGGGCCTACGCCTTCGCGAACGTGATCCTGACCTTCGCCGGCACGTTCATCGTACGCTTTTCGGGAGCAGGCGGCGGCGGGTGAGGGGCCGAGGCACCGGAGCTTCAGCCCTTCGCCTTGCCCGGGTCGCCGTAGAGCCGCTCCACTTCGTCGAGCCAGGGAGCCTGGGCGGGGTTGAGCTTGCGTCGCGCCTCGTCGAGGCGGAAGAACCCGGCGCGGTCGATCTCGGGGAACTCGCGGCGCTGTCCCGAGCGCGGAGGCCACTCGATCGTGAAGGTGTTGCTGCGGATCGCGTCGGGGTCGAGGTCGCCCTCGCAGGCCCAGGCGTACACGAGCTTGCCGCCCTTCTGGCGGGCGGGCGGGAGCCGGGCGAAGGGTCCCTCCGGACGGGTGCCGGTCTCCTCCTCGAACTCGCGCCGCGCGGCCGCGAGCGCGTCCTCGCCCGGCTCGAGCTCGCCCTTGGGGATCGTCCAGGCGCCCTCGTCCTTCTTCGCCCAGAAGGGCCCGCCCGGATGGGCCAGCAGCACCTCCAGCCGCCCCCCGCGCACGCGCACCACCAGCAGCCCCGCACTCTCCCGCACCCCCCGATCCTACCCGCCAGCCCCGCGCGCCGCGCCGCGGCCGTCGGGGAAGAGGGCGCGGGGGGCGTGGGTTGGGGCGTCTTGCAGTTCGCCGAGAGCGTCCCCCAGGTTGCGGCGGGCCGGGCGTTCGTACTGCGCATGGAACCAGGGCGTGGAGAAGAGGGGGGAGCGGGCCAGGAAGGCCCTCAGGACGCGGGCACGGGCCTCGCGGTAGGCGAGCTCGGGCACGAACGCGTACTCCCGTCGGATCCCCTGCTCGTACTGCGCGAAGCTGGCGGGGTCGCGGCCCAGGATCGACAGGTCCACGTCGACCACGAGCCGCTCGTCCGGCGTCCGCCCGGGCGCGCCGTGGCGCGTGGCCAGCACCAGGGCCTCGATGCGCCTCATCGCCTCGGCGGCGACGCCCTGCGCCTCGAGCACCTCGCGCGCCCACGCGGCGCTACGCACTTCGTTGTCGTCCCGGCGCGGATCGTACACCACGTCGTGAAACCACAGGGCGGCCTCGACCTCCGGCAACCGCTCCGCGGACGCCGCTGCAGGTTCGAGCTCGCGCAGGCAGTCGAGCACGTGGCCGAGATCGTGGTAGGAACGATGGCTCTCGCCGTAGGCCGCGACGATGCGCGCGAAGTCCTGCTCCGGGACCGAGCGCACCCCGAGACGAAGCCAGAGCCGCTCCCACCGGGAACGCGCCTCGTCGAGCCCGCCTGCCGTCGGCATCGCTCAGCGCCCCTGCACCCGGCCACGCAGCGAGCGCAGCGGGCGAAGCACGTGCTTGAGCGAGAAGAGCAGGAAGGCCAGCCGCTTCGCAGCCGGGCTCGCGCTGGGCAGGATGTGGACGTGCGGCCATGGCCTTCGCCGGGTTCGCCCGCCGTTGTAGACGAGGCTGAAGCACTCCTCGTCGGCGAAGTACAGGCGCCCCAGGGTCCGCGCCTTCTGGTTCGCGATCACCAGCATCTCTTCCAGCTCGGCCGCGCTGGGCTCCCCCTGCTCGTGAGCGAACGCGAGGATGTGGTAGTGGGCCAGGAAGGGCAGGGACGGCTGGGCGAGCAGACACGTCCTGCCCGTCGAGAGGCGGATCCTCTCGCGCATCACGACCCCTCCGGCGGACGCAGCAGAGCCCGGGCGATCGCCCGAACGCTCGTGGCGGCCGAGCCCGGTGGCACGCAGCCCGGCGCAGCGGCAGCGAGGCGGAAGAAGCCCTCGACCGCCGCGACCACGGCCACCGCCGCCGTCCGCGCTCCCGTCTCGGGCCGGCCTGCTCCGCGCAGCGCGTCCCGGAGGATGGCCTCGAAACCGTCGATGGCCTCCCGCACGAGGCTCCCGTACAGCGCACGCACCTCGGGCTGGCGCACCGCCTCGGCCCCGATCACCACCCAGCAGGCCACGGCCTCGGCCTCGATGCCCTGGCCCGTGCCGAGCAGGGCTTCGATGGCTGCATCGAGACGCTGCTCGGGCGTCCGAGCACCGACGGCGATGCGCGTGCGCACCACCTCGGCCAGACTCGCGACGAGGGCCAGCAGGATCTCCTGCTTGTTGGAGAAGTGATAGTGGACGAGGCCCGGCGCGAGCCCGGCGGCCTCGGCGATGGCCTGGATGGTGGCCTTCGCGTAGCCGCGCTCCGCCATGACCCGGGCGAGCCCGCGGACGATCTCGTGGCGGCGCTGCTCGGTGTTGCGGGGTCGCGGCATGACCAGAATATCGGTTGGTTGCCCAACAAACTTTACCCCAGGGTGGCGTCGCGGCAAGCCCGGGAAATGGGACGGACGTACTATGCTGGCCCCCGTGATGTCGATGCCCACCGGGAGCACCGGGGCGGCGAAGACCCGCGGCGAGCGCACGCGGGAGCGGATCCTCGACGCCGTGCTCGAGATCGTGGCGCTCGAGGGCCCGGGTGCGGTCACCTACCGCGCGGTGGCCGCGCGCGCCGGGGTCGCCCTCGGCGTGATGACCTATCACTTCGCTTCGCGCAGCGAGCTGCTCTCGGGCGCCTTCCGTCTGTACCTGGAGCGGCTGCGCTCCTCGGCGCGCGCCCTGCCGCTCGAACGCGTGCGCGACCTCTCGCGCCGGCAGCAGGGCCGTCTCGTCGTCGACTTCGTGCGCGAGCTCGTCACCAGCGAGCGCGTCAGCTCCCTCGCCAACTACGACCTCATGCTCGAGCTGGCCCGCGACCCCGAGCTGCGCGCGAGCGTCGACGCCGACACCGCCACCACCGAGAGCATGGCGAGCGAGCTGGTGCGAGCGAGCGGATCGAAGCGTCCGCGGGAGGACGCGCTGCTGATCAGCGCGGCCATCGAGGGGCTCGTGCTCTACTGGCTCACGCGTCCCGACGATGCGGCCTACGCCCGTCGCATCGAGTCGGCCCTGCGCCGGCTGGTCGACGTGTTCTTCCCCGAGGCCGAAGGCTGACCGGGACACCACGCCTGCCCCCGCCTCCTCCCTTCCCGCGCGGCTCCGGTGCGTCCCACCCGGGGCCGATCAGAGCTCGACGAGGGCACGTCCCGTGAAGAAGTACCAGCCCGCGTCCGCGACGAAGAGCGCCCCGAGCAGCAGCAGCAGCACCGGGACGAGCACCGCGCTCAAGCGTTCCATGCCCTCGTTGAGCCGGCGCAGGGGGGCGTCGGCCTGCTCCCGGAACACCACGCGTGCGAGGATCACGAGCGCGAAGGGCACGGCGTAGAGCGTGTTGTAGACCAGCAGCACGGCGACGGTCGCGTTCCAGCTCAGGTCGGCCCTCAAGATCTGCGTCACGGCTCCGAAGTAGGGAACCGCGAAGGGGATGCCGATCACGTTGATGAGCGCCCCGAGCGCGAACGACGACACGGGGCCGTGTCCATCGTCCTCTTCGAACTCCTGCTCCGCCTTCTTGCCGCGTGCCATCGCCACGCCGACGACCAGGAGGGCCACTCCCGCGACCGCCTCGATCCCGAAGTCGATCGGCTCGGGATTCACGAGTCGCTCCGCGACGGCGTCGATGCCGAGGACGAGCGCGATGCCGGCCGCGGTGTAGGCGACGGTGTGTCCGAGCAGGAGCGCGGTGGAGTTCGTGACCGGCCGCGACGATCCCAGCTCGTAGATCAGGGCCGCCAGCAGCACGGGGTTGACCACGTCTGCGACGAGGATCGGAACGAGGACCGGCCAGAGCTCCACCGCTCCGTTGGATAGCGCTTCCCGTGCGCGCCCGCGTCGTGCGTCCCCGTCCGCGACCCCGGGGCCTACCTGCCGAATAGGTGGGCGTGGAGGGCGACGTAGGCGTAGAAGATCTCGCGGCCGCCGCTGCCGCGGGCGGCGACGGCGACGAGGGCGCCGAGCAGCAGGATCGCACCTACCACGGCGGCAGGGCCCCGCCGCGGGGCGCCGCTGCGGGAGCGGATCCAGAGCTCCGCCACCGCGATCTGGAAGGTCGAGGCCAGCAGCAGGCCGAGCGGAACCGGGTTCAAGGCGAAGAACAGCGTCTCGGCGATCGGGTACACGGCCGAGACCGCCCAGAGCTCCTTGGCCAGCCAGCCCACCGCGAGCGAGAGCGAGGCCGCCGCGGCCGGCGCGACCGCGACACCGTGGCTGCGCAGCCACGGGTGCACCAGCGCGGGGGCGAGCAGCAGCAGGGCGGCGTAGGGCAGGAAGGCGGCGTTCGCGACGGCCGGGGGGCCCGCCTCGTAGAGCGAGCAGGAGCCGACGGCCACCGCGGGCACCAGCGCGGCGACGGCCCACGTGCGCGCGGCCTCAGCCATCGAAGCGCCCGTCGCGTGCGGCCTCAGCCATCGAAGCGCTCGCCGCGGCGCAGCCCCGCGAGCAGCTCCCGAAGCTCCGGCAGCACCTCCTCGGCGCGGGGGCTTCCGTACAGGTCCCGGCTCTGCCCGGGGTCTCGCGCGATCTCGTGCACGGTGGGCGCGAAGCGGCCCTCGTACTCGAGGTAGAGCCAGCGCGGCGTGCGCACTCCCTGATAGGAGGGCGTGCGGTACGGGAACTCCTTCGTGTGCTCCACCAGCCAGGCGCGACGTCCCGGGGCTGCGGGATCGCGCAGCACGGGGACGAGGCTCGCACCCTGCATCGGGGCGCGCGCAGCCACGCCGGCCAGGTCGAGGAGCGTGGGCCCGAGGTCGATGTTGAGGGCCATCTGCCCGGCGCGGCGCCCCGGGTCGCGCACGCCGCGCGGGTAGCGCAGCAGCAGCGGGATGCGCATCACCTCCTCGTAGGGCCAGCGCAGCTCGGTCCTGCCGTGCTCCCCGAAGAGGAAGCCGTTGTCGCTGGCGTACACCACGATGGTGTCGTCGGCGATCCCGAGCCCGTCGAGCTGGTCGAGCAGGCGGCCGATGGCGCGGTCCATGCCCGTCACGGTCGCCAGGTAGGCCCGGATCGCGCCCTCCAGCGGTCGCGTCACGCCGCCGTAGAGGTTCCCGTCCACGAAGCCCGTCCAGCGGTTCGCGCCCTCCGGCAGCTCGACGGGCTCGCCGGCGTACGCGCCCTCCAGGTCGGGCGGCGGCCTCCAGGGTTGGTGCACCGCCTTGTGCGACAGGTACACGCAGAAGGGACCGCTGCGGTGGGCGTCGACGAAGGCCAGGGCGCGGTCGGTGAGCTCGTCGGTGAGGTAGGGCGTGCGTGAGCGCTCCTCGCGCCCGTCCACCACCAGCGGGCAGTCGAAGTAGCGCCCCTGGCCGTCCTGCACGGTGAAGGTCACGAAGTGGTCCACCCCGCGCAGCCGGGGCAGACCCGACCCCGGCATGTGCCACTTCCCGAGGAAGGCCGTGGCGTAGCCGTGGGCGGCGAGCGCCTCGAGGAAGGTCACGTTCTCGTCGTCCCAGCGCGAGCGGCCGGCGTTGTTGCGCACGCCGTGCTGCCAGGCGTAGCGGCCCGTCAGGAAGCTCGCGCGCGCGGGGCTGCAGAGGGGCGTGGTGCAGAAGGCGTTCTCGAACATCACGCCCTCGCGGGCGATGCGGTCGAGGGCGGGCGTCTTCACGAAGGGGTGTCCGGCGGCGGCGAAGCAGTCGAAGCGGTGGTTGTCGGAGAGGACGACCAGGATGTTCGGCGGTCGCTGGCCGGCGCGCGCGCGGCGGCCCGCGCCGGTGGCGAGCGCCGCGCCGGCGAGCGAGCGGAGGAGCTGGCGGCGCGTCAGGCGAGGCGCGGCCGCTCCCGTCACTCCGAGACTTCGGCGTAGCCGAGCGTGCGAAGCGCGGCCCGGATCTTCTCGGCGGCCTCGTCGAGCGCCTTCGGGTCGGGGCTCGGGTCGGCCTTCGAGAAGTCGAGGTCGGCAATGGCGTCGATGGGAATCAGGTGCACGTGAACGTGCGGCACCTCGATGCCCACGATCGCGGAGCCCACCCGCGCCGGACGGAAGGCGGCCTGGATCGCGCGCCCCACCGCGTGGCACACCCCCATCACGTGGCGGGCGAGGTCGACGTCCATGTCGATCCAGTGGTCCACCTCTTCGCGCGGCACCACGAGGGCGTGGCCGGGCTTCACCGGATTGATGGTGAGGAAGGCGACGGCCCTCTCGTCCTTCCAGACGAAGCGGCCCGGAAGCTCCCCCGCGATGATCTTCGTGAAGACGGACGCCATGACACCTCCCGCGCTGGACGGGCGGAGCGTACCACCGTGATCAGGAGCTGCGCGCGGTCTGGAAGCCGGCCACGAAGAGCGGCTGCATGGCCAGCGAGCCGGCCGCCTGCTCCATGTGCGCCTCGTCGGGAGGCCCGGCGTCCGCCGCGGCCCAGCGCGCGGCGGCCCGCAGCGTGCGCTCGAGCAGGTCGACGTCGCTCGCGGTGTTCACGAAGATGCCCGGCCGACCCAGCGCCCAGGCCACCGCGCGGTCGATGTCGGCCTGGTCCTCGAGCGGCTCGTACCAGGTGGTCGTGCGCGGCTCCGTGCCGTCGGGCCAGCGCCGGCGCGCGATTGCCTTGATGGTCTGCACCGCCACGCCGCGCTCGCGGCACAGGTCGAGCAGGGCGTCGAAGGCGTCGGCCTGTCCCGGCTCCTGCATCTGGAGGAAGTTGTAGGGCAGCAGCACCGAGTCGAAGGGGAAGCGCTCGAGGCTGCGGCGGTGCATCGAGGCCACGCGGGTGCCGTGTCCGGTGACGCCGATGAAGCGCACCAGCCCCTCGTCGCGCGCCTCGACGCAGGCGCGCAGCGCGCCCGCCTCGGAGAAGGCCTCCTGCCACTCCTCCTCCTTCACCAGGTTGTGGAGCTGGATCAGGTCGACCCGGTCGGTCCGGAGACGCTCGAGCGAGCGGCGGATCTGCGTTCGGGCTCCCTCGTAGGAGCGCTCGCCGGTCTTGGTGGCCAGGAAGAAGCGCTCGCGGTGCTCCGCCATCCAGCGTCCCACGTGGAGCTCGGCTTCGCCGTAGGACGCGGCGGCGTCGATGTGGTTCACGCCGTGCTCG
>JAAUYE010163508.1_pt1 | contig 11235 bp, 8 predicted proteins | sample 7278081 | NCBI WGS metagenome assembly JAAUYE01 (sample SAMN14350131, study PRJNA611818) | marine sediment metagenome | isolation source: surface marine sediment (0.6m) | place: French Polynesia: Moorea | collected 2018-08
ATCGCCGCGGCGCGGCAGCTGTGCCGTAACATCGAGCTCGGTCACGGTCGCGAGCGGCATCTCGGAGGTGTTGTCCTCTTCTGCGTCTGCGGTGGCCTCGAGCTCGGCGGCCGCGCGTGCGATTTCCTGGTTCAGTGCCTGCGTAGCCGTCAGCTCATCCTCGTAGTCCTGCTGGAGAATATTGAAGTCCGCCTCGCGGTTGATCGTGTAGCTATCGGTAGTCGCTTCGTCGTCTGCGGCCTCTACTTCTATCGCCTGCAGGTCGCGTTCCGTCACATCCTCGGGCTGCGGCATCTTGGTCGCGTCGACGATGACCGACATGTCATAGTCGTCATCATCTGGGAGAATTTCACTCTCGAGGATGGAATGTTCGTCTGTCTTCACGGGCGGAATGATGTCCGTTTCCATGGTTTCGGCAGGAGCTTCCGGCTCGAACGGCAACTCGATGTCGACCTCGGTCGGGCCCTGGATGTCAAAGATCTCCGAGACCTCCATTTCCGTTCCTTCCTCGAGGCCCGTGCCGACAAACAGGTCCGCATCCAGCGCGAGGTTCTCGGCAGTCGGTGAGTCGTCGTCGATGTCGTACTCGTCGTCGGTGAACGCTTCGATGCTCTCGGTCTCATCAGCGAGCGCCTCAACGGGCAAGCTCGCGGCGCCGACTGGCGTCGGGCGTCTCCGCATCCGGTTGGCAAACAGCAGCAAGGCGGCGATGACGGCCGCGCCGCCGCCCGCTAACCACAGCAGCCACGGAGACCGCGGCTGCTCGGCGGCGCTGGTCGTACTGATGACAGCCGTCGGCACGTTCGGCGAGGACGATGCCGTCTCAGGGGCATCGAGGTCCACATCGGGAATGACGACGCTCTCGCCAGCGCTTACCGTCCTGTCGTCGAGGATGATGTCGCCAGGGCGCAAATCACTGGTCGTGTCGACGCTTTCTTCGACGGCTTCGACCGTGCTGGCAGCCTGGGCCACAGGCTCGATGGCGGGCGCGCTGCTATCGACTGCCTCGGGCTCGTTCGCGGCGGGCTCGACGGTCGGCTCCTCGATGCCGGCGTAGGCCGAAGCCTGCGGAGCGGCTTGTGCGGGTGACGTGGACGGCGCGGAGGCTGCGATGACGGGTTCACTGCCATCGAAACTCGGGATCTCGAGCCAGCTGCCCGCTTTGAGCTTGTTCGGGTCATTGTCCATGAACGCATCGGGGTTGGCCTCGAAAATGGCGTTAACGGCCGGCCACAGGCCCACCGGGCGGTTCTCTATTCGCTGGGCAATTACCGAGAGGGAATCGCCGCGCTGCACCTGGTAGCGCGTCGATTTGCCGATCGGCTCACGGTTGGCGACCGGCGTGACGCGGGCGACAGGTGCGACGGGCGTCGGCGCTGCTTCGGCTGGCGCCTCGGGCGCAGCCGCCGCTTCGTACGCCGGACCGGCCGGGTCAATAAACATCATGTAGTCACGGCTCAGGTTCGCCGTGTACGGGCAATCGACGACAACGCGCGTCGCAACCATGGGTTCGCGCAGGGGCGTCTCGCCGCTCAGCAGAATCCTGCCGTCGCTGACGCTGAGCGTCGCGCGCCCGATTCCCGGCAGGCCACTCGCCGAGCGGCCCAGGAATACGCAGCTACCCGAAATCTGCTCGTTGGGCGCCAGCGCATACGCAATACTTGCGCTCAAGGGCTGTCCGAGCCGCGATTGCACCATAACGTCACCCAGTTCAATGGCGTTGGCGGGTGCCGCGGCGAGCCCGCCACCAGCGGCAACGAGCGGCAACAGGTGTTTGCGGTTCGCGATACGGAAGAGTTGGTTTTGCTTGGTCGGCGCTTTTTTCACAGTCAGATACCCCATTGGCGCGGCGATGGTCTGCGCGTCATCAGCATGCGTTCGTCGATTCATGCTTATTCTATGTTTTGCTGCCTGCCGGTCGTTAATGCTTGGTTCCGCATACAAAGTGTGACGCAGTTCACACTTTTGCCGTGGTCAGTCTGCGGGTTTGCCGGCGCTAGCTGGAGCTGGCCGCCGCGAGTCCCGCGAGTGTGTTCGACTTGACTTCGGGCTCCTGCAGGACCACCTCGGGTTCGTGGACATAATGTCCCTGCATGTAGTCGAGGCCGAGCTGGAACAGGACGGCCATGGCGTTGGCGTTCTCGACGCGTTCGGCAACGGTCTTGATATTGCGCTTCCTGGCAGCCGCCACGATCTTGCCCACCGCGTCCTGCATGGCCTTGTCAGTCATCAGCGTGTGCATCAGCTCGCCATCGACTTTGACATAGTCCGGTTTCAACAGGTCGAGTATTTGGAAGCGCTCCTGGTCGATGCCGTAGTGCTGTATCGCGAAGCCGATGCCCAGCTTGCGGGCCTGCCTGACGAGTTCGCGCGTCTGCTTGATGTGCCGCGCAGCCTCGGCCTCCGGCAACTGGATGACGAGCCGCGAACAGTCGAAGCCGTCCTCGTCGAGCTTCTGCTGCATCCAGGGCGCCGTCGATGCGTCGGTGATGGACTGTTTCGAAAGCCGCACGAACACACGATCCGCGTCGCTCTCGCTGCAGAATTGCACGGCGGCCTGCAGCATCCAGCGGTCGATATTCTTCATCAGGTTGTTGCGTTCGGCGGCGGGCAGAAACTCCGACGGCAGCACCGAGTTGCCCTGCTCGTCAATCATGCGCACTAGCAGGTCATACATCTGCACCGAGTCGCTGCGCAGACCCGCTATCGGTAGCTGCGCCAGCCGGAAACGGTCGTCCATCAACGCGGACTTGAGGTGCTTGACCCAGATCGCGTCGAATTCCCGTTGCTTGGTATCTTCGTCCGCGCTTTCGTTCAGTGCCGACGCATTGCCGCCTGCTTCCTTGCCGAGCTTGTAGGCATCCACGGTCGCCGCGATGAACTCCTCGAGGCTACTGAACACTTCGCTCGCCGCACAGGCGCCGACTGTGCACGTCAGGTGCGTGGACTTGTCGTCTATCTCAAACGTTGTCTTGTTAATGTGATCGACGAGTTGCTTGCCCCATACCTGCGCGTCTCGTGCACTGCCGCGTTCGAGCAGCGCCATGATGGCCGTGCCTTCGAACCGTCCGGCAACATCGCGCGGGTGCAGGCGCTTGCGGACCTCTTCCGCGAACTGCGAAAGGACCTCTTCCGACTGGACGATGCCGACTTTCTTGCAAAGTTCGCCGAACTTGTCGGGCCTGATATACACGAGGCAGTGCGTTCCCGAGGCCGGCTTGCGCTTGAGCCGCTTCGTAATGCGCTCGAGGAATTGTGCCCGGTGGAAAAAGAGCGTCGTCGGGTCACGTTGCAGGGCGTCGTGGACCAGCTTGGTCGGCTCCTCGGCCACCTTGAGCTGCGGCGCAATACGGATCTGCACGGCCGGCCCTTCGTCGGTCTCGACCCGGTTGAATTCGAGGTGGAGTTCCTCGGCATCGCCAGAGTCGATATGCGCCTTGACGATGAGTTTTTCGCCGCGCTGCCACTTGCCGGCCATCGTCGCGACCAGCGCGCCCTTGACGGCCGCCTGGCTCTCCGACTCGAAATTGTCCATGACGGGCATGCCGATCAGCTCGTCCCTGTCCTTGACCTTGAATTTCGACAGCCAGGAATCGTTGACGTCCATGAAGATGCCTTCCTGGACGAGCGCGATCGAGCTGCTCGATGACTCCATGTGGTACTTGAGCTGGCGCTTGTACTCGGTGGCCGACTGCAGCGTCGAATTCAGCGCGCGTTCGACGCGCAGCGCGCGCAACTCGCGCGTGACCACGGACTGCAGGCGCGTCTTGAGACCCATCGAAACGAGATCGCAGGCGCCCGCGCGCATGGCCGACTCGATATCCGATTCCTCGGCCTTTTGCTGCATCGCGATAACCGGGACTTCGGGGTTGTAGCGTTCTTTGTGCTTGACGACCTGCCGAATCGAGTCGGCGTAGGAATCGCAATTGAGGATAAGCAGTTCGACGCTCTCTGCCGACAGGGTCTCTTCCAGCTTGTTCGGGCTGGGAATCCAGTGGCAGTGCGCCGCGTGACCCGCATCGCGCAGCGTGCTGTTGATCAATGCGACATCGTCCTGATTTTTCGTCAGGACGGCGATAGAGATGCTGTGGCGCCCGTTCAAATCCAGATCCTTGGCAAAGTAAGGAATTCCCTTAACTTCGGTATTCTGTAAAGGCAGTCTAGTCGCAACGCCGGCGGTTATCGTGACCCGGGTCTCAAAACCGCGACTTCAGTCGGCATTCTTCAGGAATTGCCCCGAATCCCCTTCGAAATTGGCGCTGGCACGGGGCTGCGAGTCCGGTATCATGTGCGCCTCGCCGCCGACCGGCAGACCGCGCACAAGGCAAGCAGAATGGCCAATTACAGCACCAACGAGTTCAAGTCAGGATTGCGAATCATTATCGATGGCGATCCCTGCATCATCGTCGAAAACGAGTTCGTCAAGCCGGGCAAGGGACAGGCGTTCAATCGCGTGCGTATTCGCAATCTCAAGACCGGCAAGACCGTCGACAAGACCTTCAAATCGGGCGAATCGGTCGAGGCCGCGGATGTCATGGACACCGAGATGCAGTACCTGTACAGCGACGGCGAATTCTGGCATTTCATGGTGCCGGATACCTTCGAACAGTACGCGGCCGACGCGAAAGCCGTGGGCGATGCGGGCGACTGGATCAGTGACGGCGATATTTGTGGCATAACACTGTGGAACAATGCGCCGCTGATCGTGACGCCGCCCAACTTCGTCGAACTCGAGATCACCGAAACCGACCCGGGCGTCAAGGGCGACACGGCGAGCGGCGGCGTGAAGCCCGCGACACTCTCGACGGGCGCCGTCGTACGTGTGCCGCTGTTCGTGGATCAGGGCGAAGTCATCAAGGTCGACACGCGCTCCAAGGAGTATGTCTCGCGCGTCAAATAAAATGCTCGCGCGTCCGCTGTAGCTCGCAAAACGTTCGACAAACGGTCTCGATCCCCGCCTGGTCCGCTTCGCTGAAGCGAGCGAGGGACGGGCTGTCGATATCGAGTACGCCGATGAGTTTACCGCCTGCGATCAACGGCACGACGAGCTCCGAGCGCGAGTCGGCATCACACACGATGTGTCCAGGGAAGGCATGCACGTCTTCGACGCGCTGGGTCTCGAGCGAGTTCGCGGCCGTGCCGCAGACGCCGTCTCCGAGCGCAATGTGTACGCAAGCCGGTTTGCCCTGGAACGGGCCGAGCACGAGTTCGTCGCCGCGCAACACGTAAATGCCGAGCCAGTTGACGTCGTCGAGCGCGTCGTAGAGCAGGGCGACGAAGTTGCTCGCCGCCGCGAGCGCATCGCTTTCTCCTTCGAGCAGCGCGACGAGTTGCGAGTTGAGCAGGTCGTAGTCGGTCATGCATCTACCTCGAAAGCGAAAGTCAGGACATCGCAAATATCGTCGGTCTTGTCGTGCAGCATGTGCAAGCGCTCGAATCCGAGGGCGACGCCCGCGCAGTCCGGCAGGCCGGCCTCGAGCGCCGCGAGCAGGTCTTCGTCCACGGGGCGCACGGGACGCTTACGCCGTGTGCGATTCTGGATATCGCGTTCGAAACGCTCGGCTTGTTCGCGTGCGTCGGTCAGTTCGACATAGCCGTTGGCCAGTTCAACCGAACCGGCAAAGACCTCGAAGCGATCGGCAACGTCGGCGTCTTCGGGGCAGAGTCGCGCGAGCGCGGCCTGGCTGGCCGGGTAGTGGCGCAGCACCGTCAACCGGTCCTTGGCAAACCCGGGCACGAGGCGGGTCGACAGCAGCAGGTCGAGCCAGTCGTCGCGTTCATCGCCGACAGAACGGCGAAGATCATCGTCGGCGTCGCACGCCCGCGCCAGTGCCTCGATATCTGCTGTCAACGGGTCGAGGTCCAGGGACTCGCGGAACAGGTTGAGATAGTCGTATTGCACCGCGTTCTTCGACAGCGATGGCTCGTCGAGCGCCGCGGCAATCAGTCGCAGCGAGTCCGCGACAATCTGTTCGAGCCCGAAGCCGAGCCGATACCATTCCACCATCGTGAACTCGGGCTGGTGGCGGCGGCCCGACTCGCCGTCGCGGAACACGCGACAAATCGAGTAGATGTCGGGGTAGCCGTCCGCGAGCAGACGCTTCATATAGAACTCCGGCGACGTCGCGAGGTAGAGCGGGCGCCGGCACACGAGGCTGTCCGCCACTTCGAGGCTTTCTACCTGCGTGTCGCTGACTGCGGCAAGGCTCAGCGCCGGCGTGTCGACCTCGAGTACGTCGCAAGTTTTGAAGTAGTCGCGGACGCGCTCGAGCATGCTTGCGCGCGTGTGCGCAACCTCGGGACCGGCGCTGGGTTGCCAGCGACTCATCGCCGCGCCAGCGTGCCGATTGCCTCGCCCATGCGCAGCGTGTTGCCGGGACTGAGATTGTTGTGCCATTCGGCCATGCCGTCGGGCAGAACTAGAATGACCGTCGAGCCCATGTTGAACCAGCCGAGCAGGTCGCCCTTGGCAACCTGCGTGTCCTGCGACGACAGGTCCAGCACGTCGACGACGCCGGCTCTGCGCGGACGAAGCTCGCCCGTCCATGGCGTCGAGATGCTGCCGACGTTGAGCGCCCCGACGAACACGAGGATCGCGGGCCCGCGCGAAGTCGTGAAGTGCATGACGAGTCTCTCGTTGCGGCGAAACAGGCCGGCGACCTTTGACACCGTGGCTTCGTTCACGCTGAACAGGTCGCCCGGCACATAACGCGCGGCAACGAGCGTTGCGTCGAACGGTGCATGCACGCGGTGATAGTTGTAAGGCGCGAGGTAAATCGTCGCGAACTGCCCTTTGCCGTAGGCTCGGGCTTCATCGAGATCGGTCGCAAGCAGGTCTTCGAGCGTGTAATCGAGTCCTTTCGCCTGCAGCAGAACGTTGTCGCGCAGCTTGCCGGCGGCGCTCACCGTGCCGTCGACCGGGGACACGACCGCCGCCGCATCGTCGTCGATGGGCCGTGCGCCATCCTTCAGCGCGCGCACGAAGAACGCGTTGAAGGTTTCGAAACCGCCCGGCAGCTCGTCCCTGATCTCGTCCGTGTTCACTTTGTAGAGCTTTACGAACTGCCGGATCAGGAAGTCCTTGATGCGCGGGTTCCTGATTCGCGCAAGCCTGAACGTGACCGAGGTCAGCCAGTGCTTGGGCAGGATGTACTGCAGGGCGACGAAGGCGTAAGCGAGCATGATCAGTTCGCCTCGTAGCTGGAGGCGATGCTCAGGAGCAACTGCTCGCCGTCGTAGAAGTTGAGCGATACATCATCAGAGTCGCCGCCCGGCCGCATCAGCATCAGGTGCTTGCCGCCGCGTTCGAGCGTTGCGGAGCCATGCGGCGGAACGACGAGCTCGGGGATCTCGCGCATGCGTGCGACGCCGTCTTCGATCGTCGACTCGTGCAGCTCGACCAAACCGAATTGCGGGCTGGTCACGCGCGTGATGCGAATCGGGGCACCAGTGTTGTTGGTCAGCGAAAGGTAGCCCGCGCTCATTTTCATACCGGGCATTGGGCGCGTCACGACGACGTTGGTCGCGACGAGCGGAGCCAGGGGTTCGGCCACGAAAGATTCCGTGATAATGGGCAGGTCGTGCACGTAGTTTTCGACGACGTGCGGACCGCTGAACAGCGCATGGAAGGCGCCGTCGGGATTGACGAGGAGCACGGCCGCTGAATGATCGACGGCGTAGTTCTCGTCGTCGCCGGGCTGTTTCTCGAAATAGATACCGAGCGCGGACGTCAGCTTGAGGAGTTCGTCGAGGTCGCCCGTAATGCCGAGGTTGCCGCTGCCGAAGTAATCGACGTAGCGGCCCATGAGCTCGGGCGTATCGCGCTCCGGGTCGACGCTGACCAGCACGATTCTCGGCAGCGGTTCGTGGCCCGCGTCGGCCAGGACCTGCGTCGCCGTCGCGAGGATCTGCAGCGTCGCAGGACAAATATCGGGGCAATGCGTGAAGCCAAAGAACACGAGGTTCCAGTGGCCCCTGAACGAGTCCGCCGTCACGGGGGCGCCGGACTGGTCGAGCAGTGAGAAGTCAGGCAGCGGGGTCGGCGCGGGCAGTACGAACGCCGTCGCGGGCTCGGCGGGCGGGTTCATGCGGATGGCAAAGAAGACGCCGGTCGCCAAGGCAATCGCCAGGATGATGGCGACGATAATGTTTTTGGGTCCCATGACTCGTAGGAGGTTTGTTGGTGAAAATAGTTCGGAGGCCGCAATTCTACAGGCAGTTGGGTGTCGAGCGTGATAGATTCGCCGACGCTTATCGCAAATACGCCTGCCACACGCATGACAGAGTCTGCAGCAACGACCGTCGAGGAACTTATCCGCGAGCTCGCGACCCGTTTTGACGCGGCCGGGCTGAGTTACGGCCACGGCACCGACAATGCGCTCGATGAGGCTGCATGGCTCGTCTTTGCGAAGCTGGGCCTGTCGCATGGCGATGCGCCGGGCGTTTACGCGCGGCGCATCGACGAGAAAGAACGGGCAGAAGTGCTCGAGCTCGCCGAGCGGCGCATCCGCGAGCGGGTGCCCGTGGCCTACCTGGTCAGGCAGGCCTGGTTCGCCGGGCACGAGTTTTACGTCGATGAGCGCGTGCTCGTGCCGCGGTCGCCCTTTGCCGAACTCATACACAATCGCTTCTCGCCGTGGATCGAAGCGTCGGCCGTGCGCAGTGCGGTCGATCTCGGCACGGGCAGCGGCTGTATCGCGATAGCGCTGGCGCACGCGTTCCCGGACGCAACCGTCGACGCCGTGGATATCTCCGATGACGCGCTGGCCGTTACGGCCATTAACATCGAGCGGCACGGGCTTGGCGATCGCGTGCATGCCGTCAAGTCCGACTTTTTCGAATCACTTGACGGCAAACGCTACGACCTGATCGTCAGCAATCCGCCTTACGTCGATCGGCGAGACATGGACGCGATGCCGGACGAGTGCCGGCACGAGCCCGAGCTCGGGCTTGCGGCCGGCGAGGACGGACTTGACGCAGTTCGCAAGATTCTCAAAGATGCCTCGCGATTTCTGGCAGACAATGGAATACTCGTCTGTGAAGTGGGCAACAGTCAGGCGGCGCTCGAAGCAGCGTTCCCGGACCTTGCCTTTGTGTGGCTCGAATTCGAGCATGGTGGCAGCGGAGTATTCCTGCTGACGAAGACGGACCTCGACGCGATCGGGGCTAACGGGTAAATGTCCGGCAACAGCTTTGGCAAATTGTTCGTAGTGACGACCTTCGGCGAAAGCCACGGTCCCGCGATCGGCTGCATCGTCGATGGCTGCCCGCCGGGCATGGAGATCAGCGAGGCGGACATCCAGGTCGATCTCGACCGGCGCCGGCCCGGCCGGAGCCGGCACACGACGCAGCGCAACGAACCCGACCAGGTGAAAATCCTGTCGGGCGTTTTCGAAGGCAAGACGACGGGGACGCCGATCGGCCTGCTCGTGGAAAACAAGGACCAGCGCTCGAAAGATTATGGCGACATCAAGGACAAGTTTCGCCCGGGCCACGCCGACTACACCTACCACCAGAAGTACGGCATACGCGACTATCGCGGTGGCGGTCGCTCGTCGGCGCGCGAGACGACCATGCGGGTGGCGGCCGGCGCCATTGCGCGCAAGTACCTGCGCGAGCGGCTCGGTGTCGAAATCAACGGTTACGTGGCGCAGCTTGGCCCGCTGGAACTGGCGGCCAGGGACCTGTCGATCGTCAATGACAATCCGTTCTTCTGCGCTGATCCCGATCGACTCGAGGAGCTCGAGCGTTACATGGACGACCTCAGGGAGCAGGGCGACTCGATCGGCGCCAAGATCAGCGTGCTTGCGAGCAACGTGCCGCCCGGCCTGGGAGAGCCCGTTTTCGACAAGCTCGAGGCCGACCTCGCGCACGGGCTCATGAGCATTAACGCCGTCAAGGGCGTCGAGCTGGGCGCAGGATTCGCGGCCGTCACACAGCACGGCAGCGAGCACCGCGACGAAATGTCGTCGGGGGGGTTCAGCAAGAACGATGCAGGCGGCACGCTCGGCGGCATCTCGTCAGGGCAGGACATTCTCGCGAGCATTGCGTTGAAACCGACATCGAGCATCTCTGTGCCCGGCAAGACCATCGACAAGTCCGGCAAAGAGACCGAGATCGTCACCAGGGGGCGTCACGACCCCTGCGTCGGCCTGCGCGCCACGCCCATTGCCGAAGCGATGGTCGCGCTCGTGCTCATCGACCATTACCTGCGCCACCGCGCGCAGAACGCCGATGTTCTCTCGGAGACCCCCATTTTGTAGCAGCGCAATGCGCGCGGCAGTCACCAGGTAGATGACCCCATGGCAAATAAATTTGACGTAGCAGTCGTCGGCGCGACCGGTGTGGTCGGCGAGTCGATGCTGGAGATCCTGGCCGAACGCAAGTTCCCGGTCGGGAAGGTCTATGCACTTGCGAGCGAGCGTTCGGTCGGCAAGTCCGTTGATTTCGGCAACCGCGAGCTCAAGGTCGAAGACCTCGCCGAGTTCGATTTTTCGAAAGTGCAGATCGGCCTGTTCTCGGCCGGTGGCTCGATATCGGCCGAGTATGCGCCCATGGCCGCCGACGCGAGCTGCGTCGTGATCGACAATACCTCGCACTTTCGTTACGACGACGATATTCCGCTCGTCGTGCCAGAAGTGAACGCCGATGCCATAGGCGACTACCGCGCACGCGGCATCATCGCGAACCCGAACTGCTCGACGATCCAGATGGTTGTGGCGCTGAAACCCATTTACGACGCGGTGGGCATCGAACGAATCAACGTTTGCACCTACCAGGCCGTGTCGGGCGCCGGGCGCAGCGCGGTCGAGGAACTCGTGCGACAGGCGACGACCTTGCTGAACGGCCGGCCGCTCGAAATCGAGGGCCCCGCGAAGCAAATCGCGTTCAACGCAATACCGCATATCGATGTGTTCCTCGACAACCGCTACACGAAGGAAGAGATGAAGATGGTCTGGGAGACGCGCAAGATCCTCGGCGACGATGACATTCTCGTCAATCCCACGGCCGTGCGTATCCCGGCGTTCTTCGGGCACTCCGAGGCCGTGCATATCGAGACGCGAGAGAAGATTTCGGCCGCTGCGGTTGCCGAATTACTGGCCGAATCGCCCGGAATCGAAGTTCTCGACGGCACCGAAACAGGGCAATATCCGACGGCAGTCACCGAGAGTTCGGGAGCCGACCCGGTTTTTGTCGGCCGCATCCGCGAGGACATCTCTCATCCGAGGGGTATAG
>JAAUYE010020201.1_pt1 | contig 11234 bp, 10 predicted proteins | sample 7278081 | NCBI WGS metagenome assembly JAAUYE01 (sample SAMN14350131, study PRJNA611818) | marine sediment metagenome | isolation source: surface marine sediment (0.6m) | place: French Polynesia: Moorea | collected 2018-08
GCGAGCTTCAGCACCTTGCGGCTGGCTGGCGCCGGGCCGAAACCCATGATGCGGGGTTCGACACCGGCGGTCGCCATCGCCACGACCCGCGCCAGCGGCCGCAGGGCGTAGCGCTCGGCCAGCGACTCGGTTGCGACCAGCATCGCACAGGCGCCATCGTTGACCCCCGACGCATTGCCCGCGGTCACGCTGCCGCCGGCGCGAAACGGCGCCGGCAGCCTGGCCAGGCTCTCCAGCGTAACCCCCGCGCGCGGGTGCTCATCGACGTCGAAGACGACTGCTTCGCCCTTGCGCTGCGGGATGCTAACCGGCACGATTTCCTCGCCGAAGACACCATCGCGTTGCGCGCGTTCGGCGCGCTGCTGCGAGCGCAGCGCATAGGCGTCCTGGTCCTCGCGTTCGATTCCGAACTGCTCGGCGACGTTTTCCGCGGTTTCCGGCATCGAGTCCGTACCGTAGGTTTCCTGCATCAGCCGGTTGACGAAACGCCAGCCGATGGTCGTGTCGTAAATCTCGGCGTTGCGGCTGAACGCGGTCTCGGCTTTCGGCATGACCAGCGGCGCACGCGACATGGATTCGACCCCGCCGGCGATAACCAGGCCGGCCTCACCGCTCCTGATTGCGCGTGCGGCCTGGCCCACCGCCTCCATGCCCGACCCGCAAAGACGATTCAGCGTCACGCCGGGCACGCCGAACGGCAATCCCGCCAGCAGCGACGCCATCCGCGCGACATTGCGGTTGTCTTCTCCGGCCTGGTTGGCGTTACCGTAAAAAACGTCATCGACCCGTTCCCAGTCGACCTTCGGGTTGCGTTCGACCAGCGCCGCCAGCGGCACCGCGCCGAGGTCGTCTGTGCGCACCGAGGACAAACCGCCGGCATAGCGGCCGATCGCGGTGCGAACCGGATCGCAGATCAAAGCCTGATTCATACCCACACTCCCGCGGGCCGCAATTGCCCGCCAATCGGCTCCGAATAATCGGGGGTAAGTGTCAGGCTCTCGTTATCGGTCATGAAAATTCCTCCCGGCGGAAACGCAGCGCAGCAGCAGCGGCGATGCCCGGTACCGGTCTTCGCCGTAATTGCTTGCCAGATTGTCGAGCACCGCGAGCACGCGCTCGGGTCCAACCGCGTCGGCCCAGGCCAGCGGGCCGCATGGATAGTTCAGCCCGCCAAGCATCGCGGTATCGACCGCGGCCGCGCTGCAAACCTGCTGATTGACCGCGTCGGCGGCTTCGTTGGCGAGCATGCAAACGCTGCGCATCAGGCAAAGCCCGGCGACGTCGTCGAGCAGGCTGACCTGCTTGCCGAGCCGTTGCCAGAAACCGATGGCGTCATCGAGCGCGCTGGCGGCGGCGCCATCGGCCGCGGCCAGCGCAATCCGCGGCGTGGCCGCATAATCGAGCGCCAGATCGAACAGCACGAGATTATCGATATCGTCCTGCACCGCGCGCACCGTGGCCATGCGGCCGTCGGTCTGGCACAGGCTGGCGCCGCCGCAGATAATCAGAAACTCGTCGCCGTCCTGCTGCTCGACATCGAGGCCCGCGTCGGCGCAAAGCTGCAGCAGCGCCGCTTTGAACGGCGCTTCACCCTGCATGACTATGCGTTCGGGCGCGCTTTGGCTAGCGCAAATCGACGCCACGGGTTTTTCCGCGCCGTCGGCATAGTCGTAGAACCCGCGCCCCGATTTACGCCCGAGAAAACCGCCATCGACCAGTTCCTTTTGCAGCAGCGACGGGGTAAAACGCTGGTCGCCGTAGTAAGCCTCGTGCACCGACGCGGTGACCGCGTAGTTGACGTCATGGCCGATCAGGTCCATCAATTCGAACGGCCCCATGCGAAAACCGCCGCAGTCGCGCATGATCGCATCCAGCGTAGCGATGTCGGCCGCCCCCTCCTGCAGCAAACGTAAAGCCTCGGCGTAAAACGGCCGCGCCACCCGATTGACGATGAATCCCGGTGTGCTCTTCGCGTGCACCGCCAGCTTGCCCCAGGTCTCGGCGGTGGCGTAAACCGTCGCCGCAACGTCCGCATCGGTCGCAAGCCCGCTGACGATTTCGACCAGCTTCATGACCGGCGCCGGATTAAAGAAGTGCATACCCAGCATTCGCTCGGGCCGCTCGAGCGCGGCGCCGATCGCGGTGATCGACAGCGACGACGTGTTGCTGGCGAGTATGACATCAGCGCCGCAAATCGATTCGAGCTCGGCCAGCAGCGCTTTTTTGACGTCGAGATCCTCGACCACGGCTTCGACCACGAGCGCGGCCGGCGCCAGTTCCTTCAGCTCGTCGACGATCGATATTCGCGCCAGCAGGCGGTCGCATTCGTCGGCCTGCATGCGCCCGCGCTCGACCTGGCCGGCAAGACCCGCCGTGATGCGATCGATACCGCGCTCGGCGGCACCGCTTACCGCGTCGTAAAGCAGGACCGGATGTCCGGCCGCGGCGGCCACCTGGGCGATACCCGCCCCCATCGCGCCCGCGCCGACGACGCCGATGGTTTGACCAGGGTCCAGCGCCGGCATGTTCAGCGGCCCTTGAATTCGGGATCGCGTTTTTGCAAAAACGCGCTGACCCCTTCGCGGTAATCCGCGCTGCGCCCGGCAAGCCGCTGCAGGTCGCGCTCGAGGTCGAGCTGCGCATCGAGCGAATTGGTGCTCGACGCCAGCAGCGCGGTTTTGATCAATCCGAGACCGCGCGTGGGTCGGGTCGCAAGATGCGACGCCAGCGCCAGCGCTTCGTCCTGCAGCTCGTCGTCGCCGAGACATTTCCAGATCAATCCCCAGTCCTCGGCCTGGCGCGCACTGATCTTGTCCCCGAGCAGCGCCAGACCCATTGCACGCGCTCGGCCGACGAGCCGCGGCAGGGTCCAGGTGCCGCCCGAGTCGGGCAGCAGCCCGATCTTGCAAAACGACTGGATAAAACTGGCCGATTCGGCGGCGAGCACGATGTCACAGGCAAGCGCGATGTTGGCGCCGGCGCCGGCGGCGACGCCGTTGACCGCACACACCACCGGCTTTTCCAGCCCGGTGAGGCGCCGGATCAGCGGGTTGTAATTTTGTTCCAGCGATTCACCGAGATCGGGGGGTTCGGCATCGGGCGCGGCCGCTCGATCCGATAAATCCTGCCCGGCGCAGAATCCGCGGCCGTTGCCGGTAATCAGCAAACAGCGGATGTCATCTTCGCTTTCGACGGTTTCGAGCGCGGCACGCACCTCTTCGTGCATCCGCGTGTTGAAGCTGTTGAGTTTTTCGGGCCGGTTCAACGTCAGGCGGGCCAGTCCGCCGTCGACGTCGAATTCGATGGTTTCAAATCCTGTATCGTTCATACGCTTGTGCAAAACCCGTTTCCACTTTCCAGGCGCGTTGTTTTCGCCGGCATTTCAGACGCAATATACACCATAAAAAAAACGCAGCCGAGCGCGGGATAAACCGGCGCATGGCTGCAGACAGGCCCGCAAAGATATCAGGATTAAGCGTTAGTTCGGAATCGAATGCGGAATTCGGCTCCCGGCTCGGCATTGACGACGTCGACCTCGGCCTGCATCGCGCCGGCGAGCTGATGCACCAGCGCCAGGCCGATGCCGGTGCCGACGGTTTCGCGGGTCAGCTCGTTTTCGCTGCGGTAAAACAGCTGGAATATCTTTTTCATCTGGTCGGCCTTGATGCCGGGCCCGTAATCGCGGACCGAAAACTGCAGCCGCCCGTCGCGCAGCCGGCGGCAGGTTAATTCGATCTTGCGAATCTCGGCGTCGGCGGCGAACTTGACCGCATTGTCGACCAGGTTGATGAAAATCTGGATAAACCAGTCGATGTCGATATCGAACGCCACCGTATCGATACCGTCTTCGTTGCTGATGACGAGCCGGAAGCCCGAAGGTTCGAGCTGCGACTCGAGCCGCGGGCGCAGTTCGTCGAGGGCCTGGCTGACGGTTGTTGCATGCAGGCTCGCCTGCTGCTCGTTGCGCGACATACGCGCGAGCTGCAGCACGTTATTGATCAAACGTGTCAGCCGCTCTGCCTCGTGGAATATAAAATCATAGTAGGATTTGCGCTTCTCTTCATTAGCCCAGCCTTCGCGCAGCATTTCACCGTACATGCGAATCGACGTCAGCGGCGTTTTCAGCTCGTGACTGACCGCGGAAACGAAATCCTGCTGCTGGCGTGCCAGCGCGAGCTGGCGCTGTCCCAGACGCAACAGCATCAAACAGCCGCCAACGAGCACGATGGCTAGCACCAGCGCCGACCAGATGATGACCTGGCCGCCGGCGCCGATCGGCAGGCGCGACAGGGTAAAAATCAGTTCGAGATTGGCGAACGGTGCGATCAGGCGGCCCTGGTACAGCAGCTCGTCAGTCTGCGCACGTGCGGACGGCTGGTAAAGGCGGCTGTAGTCGGCGTCGAAACGGCGCAGGATTTCTCCCTGGTAGGCGACAATCAGCCGGCTCATCGACGCCAGCGCGGATTCGCGGAACGCGGGCTCGATCAGCCGTTCGACGAATGCCGCCTGCTCGATCAGGATGCCCTGCACGTAACGCTCGTCGTTGTGCCAGACGCGCCGGAACAGCACGAAATGCCCGCTGTCGAGCAGCGCGAACTCCATCGGATCGACCTCGCTTTCAAAGGTTTCGATGCGGATCGCGCGCTGCCGGGCTTCCGACATCTGCATGGCGAACGCGGCATCGTCGGTTTCGTCTGAACCGCTGCGCAGGCTCGAAATACCTTCGGCCGCGGTTTGCGGCAGGTTGACCTTTTCCTTGCGCGAGCGTTTAAGCTCGCTTTGTTTTTCTAATCTCGGCGCCGCCTCTTCGGCTTCGACGCTGCGCGCAACGCTGAAACTGTCCTCGAGCCCGAGATCTTCGAGGCTTGCCGCAGGCGCGCGGTCTTTCGAAGCCCCCTCGACTTTGCGCGAGGTCAATTCATCGAACGCGGCCTGGCCGAGACTGTCGCGGTCGGCGCGCTCGGCCCCGGCAGCCGGCTGCTCCTCGACCGGTTCCGCGTAAACCGTGTACTCCTGCAACGGCTCTATCCGAGGCATGGCCTCGGTCAGCGCGTCTTCGGCGGGCGCCGTCCACGTTGCTGCCGGCGCCGGCGTGTCGCTTTTGCCGATCAGCCGGTTGCGGTCGAGGATCCCGAGAATGCGTTCCTCCTGGCGCTGGCGCTCGGCGAGTTCGACCGCACCGATGCCGTAAGCCCCGGCATCGGCGTCGGGCACGAGCGGCGTACGCAACTGTCCCGACGCATCGACCTGGAAGTAACCGAGCAGCCCCGGCAGCTCGGCCGGGACCGGGAATTCCGACAGCGGCGAGCGCTGCAAAAAACCGGTTTCACCGGAGCCGGTGACGTTGAGAAATTCGTAATCGCTGATCGGACGCTTTTCCTCGCGCTCGATCAGGTCGCGGAAACCGCTATCGATGCGCAAGGTTAATTCGCGCGCGAGGCGCTGGTGCTGGTAAAAGGCTTCCCATTTGAGCTGCGCGTAAGCCTGGTAAACCAGGATCGAGCTCGGTATCGCCAGCGCCAGGAAAAACAGCACCAGCCAGGAAACGAGGCGCCGCTGCGTCATTTCGCGGCCAGCATCAGGCGGTAACCGGCGCCGCGCACGGTGACGACGACCTCGGGGCTGGACGGGTCGGCCTCGATCTTGCGCCGCAGCTTGGCGATGTGAATATCGACCGTGCGGGTTTCGATCTCCATGTGGTTGGCATAACCCCACACGCGCGCGAGCAACTCCTCGCGCGGCACCGGCCGGTCGGCCTGCTGCGCCAGGTACTGCAGCAAATCCATTTCGCGGCGGGTAAACGCGGTATCCCCGGCGCACAGGTTCAGCGTATCGATAACGAGACCGTTACCGAGACTGATTTCGCGCTCGTCATCCTGGTCGATACCCGCGCGGCGCAGCACCGCCTGCACCCGCAGCACCAGCTGGGTTACCGAAAAAGGCTTGGCGACGTAATCGTCGGCGCCGAGGGTCAATCCCTGCACGATATCTTCGTCGCTGGATTTCGCGGTCAGCATGATGATCGGCTGCTGCCGGTCCTGCCGGCGAATCCGGTTGCAGATTTCGAAACCGTCGACTCCCGGCAGCATGACGTCGAGCAGGATAAGATCGTATTTGCCGCTTTGACCGAGGCGCAGGCCGTCGTCGCCGTTATCGGCGATATCAACGTCGTAGCCGTGATACACGAATACGTCGACCAGCCCGCTGCGAATCGCGGCTTCGTCTTCGACGATGAGCAAGCGCGGCTTTGGCGCCATAAGCTTTCTACCTCACTCGCCCGTGGCAGGGCATTCGTTGCAAGTCGCTGCGTCATTGCGCGCGGAGCGAACGCTTTGGCTGAAGCGAAGCAATCTTTCGAAGTTCAGGGAGATTGCTTCGGCGTTTCACGCCTCGCAATGACCCAGGTCCTGATGACGGCGGAATCCCGCTCGCATCGCGATGACTACTTTTCGAATCCTAGCACCTGTGTCCGCGGGCTTTGTAAATTTTTTGTAAAGCGCGGGCGCGAGCTTTTACCAAAACCTGCCTGTTTGGCGACCGGGCCGTGGCCCAGAATAGTTGCCATCCCAAGCAACGAAGGAGCAATCGACATGGCATTGATTACCCGACTGTCCCGGCTGTTCGAAGCCGATTTCCACGCGGTGCTGGACCGCATCGAGGAACCCGACCTGCAGCTCAGGCAGGCGGTCCGCGAAATGCAGTTTGCGCTCGACCAGGACCGGCAAAGCCTCAAACTCCTGCAGCACGAAATCCGGCAGATCGACAAGGCCATGGCTGAAACCGAGACCGCGGTCGCCGGATTCGACGAGGAACTCGATATTTGTCTCGCGGCCGGCAAGGAAGACCTGGCACGCGACCTCGTGCGTCGCAAGCTGGCCGCCGAAAAGCGGCGGCAGGCCCTGTCGCAGCGAGGTGAAAACCTCGAAGTTCAGCGACAGGGGCTGGCCAGGGAAGTCGACGAAAACGAACAGCAGCTGATCGCGATGAAACAGAAGCTGGCGCTGCTGGTCAGCGACGAAAACAGCTTCGAAACCGGCGCCGCCGGGCAGGCCGACAGCATCCGTGACGAGGAAATCGAGATCGCGCTGCTGCGCGAAAAACAGCGGAGGGCGAAATCATGAAAAAAAACGGTCTCATCGACGGTCTCGTTCTCGCCGCCGTTATCGCGATCGCCGCCGGCGCCGCCAACCTGCTGTTCGGCGGAATTTTCGGTTACGGCTTTTTGTTCAACCTGATCCTGCTCGCGGCGACGCTCACTTACCTGCTGTTCCTGCTGAAGCGCAGCGGCACTCGCGTCGGCCGCGTCGTTTTGCTATCGACCTGGATCCTGGCCAGCCTCGCCGGCTGGTTTTTCGGACTGGCCCTGTTCGAGCAGGTCCTGATTCAGGCCGGATTCATCTGGCTCACGCGCTCGCTGTACTACCACAATTCGCTATTTTCCGCGGCGCTCGACTTCGGGCTGGTGTCGGCAGGCCTTGCCGCCGGCGCCTGGGCCATGATCAACACCGGCAGCATCGCCGCCGCGCTGTGGAGCTTCTTCCTGGTCCAGGCGCTGTTTTGCTGGATTCCCGAACTCGCGCGCAAGCAGGCCGGCGAAGAGCTGCCGTCCGCGCGCGCATCCTTTCAAAACGCGCAGCGCGTCGCCGCCGATGCCGTGCGAAAACTGTCCCAAAACTGATTCGAGGAGAGTCGACATGAACAAAAACACGTTTAACCCGAAAATTCTGGCATTCTTCTTAATCGTCGCCACCGCCGCCGGCATCGCGCTGTTCCCGGCGATGAAACAGGCGCAGGCGATTCAAACAACCGGCGCCGCAATACCGACGCAAAGCCACCGCATCGAGGTCGTGTTCGCGCTCGACACGACCAGCAGCATGAGCGGGCTGATCCAGGCGGCCAAGGACAAGATCTGGTCGATCGCGTCAACGATGGCTTCGGCGAAGCAAAATCCCGACATCAAAGTGGGGCTGGTCGCGTTTCGTGACCGCGGCGATGCCTATATCACCCGCGTTTACGACCTGTCGGAAGACCTCGATTCGATCTACGCCAGCCTGATGGATTTTCGCGCCCAGGGGGGCGGCGACGCGCCCGAAAGCGTCAACCAGGCGCTGTACGACGCGGTCCACAAGATGTCGTGGAGCCAGGACAAAAACGTTTACAAGGTCGTTTTCCTGGTCGGCGACGCGCCCCCGCACATGGATTATTCGAACGACGTCAAGTACCCGGTAACGCTGGCCGAGGCCAAACGCCGCGGCATCATCGTCAACACGATTCAAAGCGGACGCCACGAGTACACCAGTCCCGCGTGGCGTGAAATCGCGTCGCTGGGCAATGGCGAGTATTTTCAGGTCGAGGACAGCGGTAACGCGGTCGCGGTGGCGACGCCGTTCGACGACAGGTTGTCGCAGCTGGCGCGCGAGCTCGAGGAAACACGAATGTACTACGGCGATGACAGCTTTCGCGCCCGGGAAAAAGAAAAAATTGTCAGGGAGCGGGCCTTTTTCGACTTCATGCCGGCCGAGGTGCAGGCGCGGCGTTCCGAGTTTCTCGCCACCGAGAGCGGGAAAAAGAACCTGCTCGGCGAAAGCGAGCTGGTCGACGGCGTGGCCAGCGGCCGGATCAGGCTCGAGGATATCCCGCGCGAGGAGCTGCCGGCGTCGATCAGCGCGATGGCGCCGGCGGAGCAAAAGGAGTTGATTACGCGCAAGGCGAAACGACGCGACCAGCTCAAACAGGAAATCAGGAAACTGTCGGAATCACGCAACAGCTTCATCCGCGAAAAAATCGAGGACGAGGGCGGCGCCGACGACTCGCTCGACGAAAAGATTTACCGCGCGGTCAGGGAGCAGGCGGCCGGGGCCGGCCTGCACTACGACGGCGACAGCGCGCGGTATTGAGCCTGACACAGGAATCGACGGAATTACCAGAAAACCGCGTCATTGCGAGCCGCACAGCGGCGAAGCAATCTTTAGGAGATTGCGAAGTGTTTAAAGATTGCTTCGTTCCGCCGCGGCCTGCGGCCGCGCGGTCCTCGCAATGACGAGTAAAGGCGTTGCTCCGTTAAAGGCGCAGGGAAGCGCCGCTTCAGACCCTGGCCGGCGCCGCGCGCTGGCCTTTTTTGATTCCGGCTTCGCGCAACAGCAGGTACAGCTCATGCACCAGGCGCTCGTTGGTCTGAATCTCAAGCCACTTGTCCTTGGGGACCCGGCGCTTGACCAGCTCGCGCACGACCTTGAGGGTAAACGAATCGCTCTCAAGGTTGGGATCGGGGTGCCCGGCGCTGATGTTCTGGATCGTGCGGCTCAGGATGAGGGTGGTCGATTCGTCCGCGTCCTGGTACAGGCGCGTGCGAATGCGGTTATCCACGAGTAATTCCTCGGTGGCCATGCGCTGCTGCCGCATTTGCAGGATCAGCACCGCGAGCAGGCCCAGGGTAAATAGCGAAAGCAAGGTTGCGACTAAATTCATGATCGTATCGGTTTCATCTTTAAAAAAGCAGGTGATCTCGAGTTTAGCAGCAAAAATATCGGCACTGAGACGATTGTGAATTGTGTCGCATTTTTGACCAGAGCATGATCGGCAGCAGGGCAGTTTGCGTCACCGCAGCCTTGGTTTATAGTAGCTGCCGGAATTCACCAACGGGAGCCTTCTAACATGATCGACCGGAACTTACTGCAGCCACCGATTACCCTGGTAATCCTGCTTCTGTTCGTTTTCAACGCTGCCGCAAGCGAAGCCCAGCCGCGCGGACGCATTACCGGCGGCGTCGCTCACCAGGCACCGGGATGGTTCAAGGAGAGTTTTCTCGAAATCGCCGACGATGTCGACGAAGCCACCGAGGAAGGCAAGCATGTCCTGCTGTTCTTCCAGCTCAACGGTTGCCCCTATTGCGATCGCATGCTCGAGGAGTCTTTCGAGGCCGAACCTCTGACCGCTTACATACAGGAGCATTTCGATACTATCGCGATCAACGTGCGCGGCGACCGCGATATCGCCTTCAACGACGAAATTTCGGTCACCGAGAAAGAACTTTCCGAAATCCTCAAGGTCCGGGCGACGCCCGCGATCCTGTTTCTCGACGAAGACAATAAAACCATCGTGCGCGTCAACGGATACCGGGCGCCCGAGCGTTTCCGCCAGGTGCTCGAGTATGTCGCGACGAAGTCTTACCGCAGTGTCGAACTCGCCGACTACCTTGCGGCGAAACTCGACAAAAACGTTTACCAGCTGCGCTCCAATCCACTGTTTACCGAAACCCGCGACCTGTCGGGTATCGACGGACCGCTGATGCTTATTTTCGAAGACGGCAGCTGCTACGATTGCGACGAATTTCACGACGGCATTCTCGCGCACGAGCTGGTGCGCAAGGAAATCGCGCCGTTTACGATCGTGCGCCTCGACGCCGATTCGAACGAAACCATCGTCGATGTCGCGGGCAACGAAACCACGCCGGCGAAACTGGCGCGGCAATACGAGATGATTTACCGGCCCGGCGTGCTCGCCTTCGACGACGGCGAGCTGGTGCGCAGGCACGACAGCCTGACCTTTCCGCATCACTTCAAGGAAAGCATGCGTTTCGTCGCCGGCGGTCATCATAAAAGTACCGATTACCGCAGCTATTCGGAAAAGCGTACCGAAGAATTGCTCGCCGCCGGCGTGGTCATCGACCTCGGCCGCCCGAAACTCAAAAAGTGACCGCCAGGTCATCCCCGCCGGATGCGGATCACCTGGCGGGGATGACGGTTTTTGAAGTCGTTGCGAAACCGGGCTTTTTCAACGCGGCAAAGGCTATGCCGGGCTAACTTGACCCAGGACAAAAACGTTTACCGCTTCGGATATAAGCTTGGGGCTATTCGAAATCCGGGGACATCATCATGATGCCGATCACTATCGAATTCACGGTCAAGGGCGAAAGCGGATCGATCAAGGAAGACAGTATTTCGCTGGCCTCGGCGGAGGATTTGTTCGACTTTATCGCGCCGGGCGGAGATTGCGAAAAATTGCCGTCCGATCTCGACGAAATCCAGATGGTATTTCTGCCGCCGCAGCATCCCAACGTCGACAATCCGCTGGCCGACAAGCGCGTCACGCTGCAGCTCGGGCTGGTCATGATTACCGGGCCGCTGGCGACGATGGTCCAGGTAGCGCAGGAAATGATCGACAAAATGGGGCGCGGCGAACTGTCCGAAGCCTTTCTCGCGGCGGCCGGCGTCCGCTACTGAATCCCGCATCGA
>JAAUYE010051404.1_pt1 | contig 11231 bp, 10 predicted proteins | sample 7278081 | NCBI WGS metagenome assembly JAAUYE01 (sample SAMN14350131, study PRJNA611818) | marine sediment metagenome | isolation source: surface marine sediment (0.6m) | place: French Polynesia: Moorea | collected 2018-08
CCTTTCAGTATCTGAGACCGGGCAAGACCGTTCACCTCGGTGAGTCCGGGGTCCTGATCCTCGGCTATCTGACCTCATGCTTGCGAGAAACGATCTCCGGCGGCCAAGTGGTGGTCGGCGAGACCGAAAGCGAGATCCAGGAAGGCTCGGTCGAGCGCGAGAGGGTCGAATGCGATGGCGGCCAGAGCAACCTTTCGGCTGCGGAAGCGGGCAAGAGCGGGGTCGTCGTTTTCCGTGGATTGGAGAAGCCAGAGGAGCCGTCGCAGGTTCGACCGATCCGCATCTACTCCGCCAGCCCCGTTTTCACCTTCACCGGCACAGTGAATGAGGTGGTCATCAAGCGCCTCGACCTATCCGGGGACACTGAGGTCCTGCCCGTGACTGGCAAGACCCTCGACCTCGCCAAGTTGGGGAGGCGTCTGGTGCCGGGCGCTCGCTACGAAGCCAATGCCGGGGGCAAGGCCCAGGTGTTTCAAATCGATCGCAGGGCTTCTCCGAGGAACGAAGCCGTGATCGGCCGCCTGATCCGGTTCTAAAGCGTGCGTTGGCGCGATGCGATAGTCGCCGGGCTGATCCCGATCATCGTCTCTGCGCTGACCGCGCTGCCGGCCTTCGACCGGCTGGAAGGCCTGTCGATCGATGTCCTCTTCTGGCTTCGTCACCAGGTCTACGGTCCGCTGTACGATCCGCAGAGCTCGCCGACCGTCATCGTGGCGATCGACGAAGAGACCTATAGACGTCCACCCTTCAAGGGTCTGCCGAAGGCCCTTTGGACCCCCCAGCTCTCGAGCGTGATCGAGGCAGCACTCGATGGCGGAGCGCGCGTGATCGGGCACGACATCATCCTTTCGACCTCGGTCGAGAGTCACTTGCCGGGCTACGATCGGCCCTATCTCATCGCTCTTCGAGAGGGCGCCCGACAAGGCCGTATCGTCCTCGGCAAGGTCCAGCATCTCAACAAGCCGATCAGTCCCTTCCCCGGATACAGCTTCGCCGTCGATCACGAGCGCAACATTCGTTTGGTCAACTTGTTCCGCGACCAGGACGGCACGATCCGACGGATCCCGCTGTTCTTCGAGAACCTCGAGCCGGACGGCACCACACGGGTCGAGCCCTCGATGGCGCTCGAGCTCGCGGCCCGGACCCTCGGCACCCGTCCGGAGAACGCGGTCGATGGTGGCGCGAAGCTCGGGGACTTCGAGATTCCGACCTCGACCGAAAACACCTTGCTGCTGAACTTCGACACCGGCGGCCGGGCGATACCCGTCTACTCCCTGGCGGACCTCTACGCCTGCCTGCAAGACGGTCGAACCGATTTCTTCCGGGCTCAGTTCGACGGCAAAGTCGTCCTCGTCGGCAGCGTCCTGGACGTCGAGGACAGGAAGATCACCTCGCAGCGCTTCGCCACCGGACCGGACGGCGCCTGGTTCGCGCAGCGCTGCACCTTGCCGGTACTCACAGGGCTCTATGAAGAGAGCATCGTCAGGGATTCGATCCCGGGTAGCTTCGTTCACGCCACGGCCGTGAACAACCTGCTGCGCGAAAACCCCTTGCGGACGCTGCCACGACCCCTGGAGGTCATGATCGTGATCGTCCTCGCGGTCTCGGCATCGGCCGCGACCATGACCCTGCGACCGTCCTTCGCCGTTCTCGCCGTGATCGGGGTGGCCTTGGCCTGGTTCGCCGTCGCGACGGTGGCATTCCGCCATGCGCTCGCGCTGCCGTTGCTCTATCCGCCTCTGGCCAGCGCGGTGACCTTTGCCGCGGTTCTGGCCTATCGATTCGGCGTGGTCGATCGGGACAAGCGCAAGGTCCGCCAGGCCTTCTCCTACTACCTGCCGCAGGGCGTCATCGATCGGATGCTGGACTCCGACCGGGCGCCGACGCTCGGCGGCGAAACCAAGGAGCTGACGGTCCTGTTCTCGGACCTGGCCGGCTTCACGTCGCTCTCGGAGAAGATGGCGCCCGAGGAGGTCGTCAGCCTGCTGAACCAGTACCTGAACGAGATGACCGATATCATCGAGGCCCAGGGAGGCTTCGTCGAGAAGTTCATCGGCGACGCCATCGTCGCCGTCTTCGGCGCCCCGCTCCCCGCGCCCGACCACGCCCTGAGGGCGGTGCGGGCGGCGCTGGCCTGTCAGTGGCGTTTGCGGGAGCTCGAGCCGGAACTACGCCTGCCGGAAGGATTCGGCCTCGAGGCCCGGATCGGCATCAACTCGGGCGAGATGCTGATCGGCAACATAGGGTCGCGCCGGCAGTTCAACTACACGGTGATGGGCGATGCCGTGAACCTGGCGTCGCGACTGGAAGGGGTCAACAAGGCCTACGGCACGGGCATCCTGGCGAGCGAGGAAACGGTCAGACGCTGCCCTGCGGAGATTGCCTTTCGCGAGGTCGACCTGGTCCGGGTCCTGGGCCGGCAGCAGCCGCTCAGGATTTTCGAGCCGCTCGGCGGCAACGGAGAGATTGCGGAAGCGCAGCTGTCGCGCCTGCAGAGCTTCGACAACGCCCTCTCCGATTTCCGCGCCACTCGCTTCGTCAGGGCGGCCGAGGCCTTCGAGCGGCTCGCCGGGGAAGATCCGGTTGCGCAGGCCTTCGCCGAAAGAGCCCGGGACTATGCGGCATCGCCTCCGCCGCACGACTGGGACGGCGTGCACAACCTGGACCAGAAGTGATCCGGCCATCGAATACGAGGACCGGCACTCGATCGGGGCTCCTGCCGATCCTGCCCTAACCTCTCAATGTCTTGGAAAGAATGGTGACCCCGGCAGGATTCGAACCTGCGACCTACGGATTAGGAATTAGTTCCTGGATGCCCCGGCCAGCCCCGGCCACGCCTTAATAGATTGTCTGGCTTCGCATATTCAGCAGATCATGTTTCGACCACCCCCGGTTGTACCTGGGCCGCCACGGTCCGAGGACGGTCCGCGAGCGAAAGGAGCACGGTCCGCGATGGCAGTAGTGAACCTGAACAAGAGAAGGGTGGAGGCGGCCGAGCGGGAGACCTCGCCCCGCCACATCCATGACGCGAGGACGCCCGGCCTCATCCTGGCAGTGAACAAGGGCCGCAACTCGTGGCGGGTGAAGGCCGACCTCTGGCGGGGCCGGAGGAAGGTGAAGACCGTCCGCCACACCCTGGGCACCACCGAGGACTTGGACCTCGACCAGGCCCGCGAGCGCGCCCAGCAGGTGCTGCGGGAGATCCGGCATGGCGTCGACCCCAACGGGGAGAGCGCCCCGGCACGCGGCGTCGCCGAGATGACTGTCGGCGAGCTATGGGATCAATACGAGGCTTGGCTGCAAGACCAGGGCCGAGCGGAGCGGACGATCACGGGCTTCCGCCGACACCTCGAGAAGTTCCTCAGCGATTGGCGCGGCCTTCCCCTGGGCGAGCTGCGCAAGTCGACCTGCCGCGAGAGGCACGAGCGGATCACCAAGAGGCACGGTCCCTACCCCGCGAACCACACCATGAGGTCGCTGCGGGCGGCCTACAACTTCGCGCTCAAGCTGGACGACGACGACGAGCTCCGGGCCAACCCAGTCGGCGGCGTGCACTTCCATCCGGAGCGGCGCCGCGAGGCGGTGATCCTGCCCGAGGACCTGCCGGACTGGTGGCGGCGGACAGGCGAGCTGCCGAGCCCACTGCGGCGCTGCATGCATCGCCTAGGACTCCTGTCCGGGCTCAGGCCGGGCAACCTGGTCTCGATCGAGCGGGCCTGGATCGACCTGCCGGGGCGGGCGATCACCCTCCCTCGCATGAAGTCGGGCCGGCAGTTCCGTCTGCCGCTGTCGGAGCCCATGGTCGCCCTGGTCGAGGAGGCCCAGGTCGCCGCCGACGTCCTCTATCCCGGGGCGCCGTGGCTGTTTCCGACCCGCGCCAACGACGGGCGGCGGGTGGTCGCCACCAGGGTCTGGCGGGAGCGGTCCATGCCCAGCGAGACCGGCCACATCCTACGGCACACCTACCGCACGATGGCCGAGCGCCTGGGCATCCCGCAGAGCCGGGCGAGGGCGCTGCTCGACCACAAGCAGCCGGGGATCGAGGCCCACTACCTGCACTCCAGCGCTCTGCGCGACGAGCTGCTGGCTGACCAGGAGCGGCTGTCCGCCCATCTTCTTGAGACGGCGGGCGCGGCTTGAAGTTGCCCGAACAGACCCCATCGGGTATGTTCGGTGTTGGGCCCCCTCGGGGCACCAGGGGTGGCAACCGCGACGGAGGACCCTGGAGCCCTGCCCCGGAACACGGGCTCTTGGCCAATCGTCTACTGACATAGGACCGCCGGGTCCGTCTCCAGTCCCGCCCTTGACAAGGCACTGAACCGAGCCAGCCGTGGCTCCGGAGCAGGAGCTCTTGTCATGCTCGACCAACAGATAGAGGACCTAGCCGACATCGTCGCGGCCCGCGTCCAGTCGGCGCTGCGCAAGCCCGCCGTCGTCCCCGAGTACCTGACGCCCGCCGAGGTGTCGATCTTCCTCAACATGCCCGCCAAGACCCTGGAGCACTGGCGCGCCAAGGGCGAGGGGCCGCGCTTCAGCCACGTTGGCCGTCACGTCCGCTACCACGTCGACGACCTGCGCGCCTGGATGCGCGAGCGGCGCGTCGAGACAGGAGGTGAACAATGAACCGCCCCGGAGTCGGAGACGGGGCGGCTCAGGAGTGCAACAAGACATCGAGAGGTAAACTCGGTGGCAATCGTGCCTCCGGTCGCGCGCCCGCGCCAATCAAGAAGAGCTTCAGAGACTATGTCCACAGCGCTGAGTTCGGTCGGCGATGGTGCTGGCCCGGCAATGCGAGCGACGCCTTCCGGGCGCGCCTGGCTCGGGAGGAGATAGGGAGCCTTCGGGCGCTCCAGAACTGGTTCCGCCAGCGCTACCCCAAGCAGTACTACGGAAGGTCGCTCCTCTCCTTCGGCAAGACCGGCAAGGAGATCGTGCGCGAGCTCTGGGCCGCCTACCTGGAGTGGGCGGGGCTATGAGCGCCGCGCTGGACTTCCTGGGCCGCCTCCACCCGGACGCGCCCAGCACTCTCGTTGTCTTCAAGCCCAGGACGGAGGGAGCGACGCTGGACAAGGGCGACGCGGCGGAGTGGATAGCCGCGCGCGACGGCGTCTCTGACATATATGTGCTCGTCGGCCTCCCCGAGGGCTCGCCGACCACCACGCCGACGAAGGAGAGGATGCGCGGCAGCGCGTGGCTTTGGTGCGACCTCGACCCGCGCCCGCGCGATGACCTGGGCCAAGAGCGGGAGCGCGTCCGCCGGCTGCTCACCGAGCGGCTGCCCGACGGCGTGCCACCGCCGACGATCGTCGTGGACAGCGGTCGTGGCATGTGGGCGCTCTGGCAGCTGGACGAGCCCTGCCTCGACCCCACGCGCGTCGAGGAGTGCAACCTCTGGCTCGCGAACCAGCTAGGCGCGGACAAGTGTCATAACATCAACCGGGTCACGCGGTTGGCGGGGACGGTCAACCTCAAGACCGGGCAGCGGTCGGCCATCGTCTTAGACGAGCCGGGGCGCGTCTACTCAATCGACCAGTTCCCACGGGCGGGGCTTACTGAACCTCCTCGGCTGCCGCCTGTCGGAGGCGACGCCGGCGGTGGGGAGGTCGTCGGCCCCGCCGTCCGTGTCACCGACCTCGCCGAGCTGGACGAATGGGGTGTTGGAGACCGGACCAAGGTCATCATCGCCCAAGGGAGGCACCCGGACGGGCCGCCCAAGGAGGGGGACGACTCCCGCTCGGCGTGGTTGTTCGACGCGTGCTGCAACATGGTCCGCGCGGGCGTCCCCGACGAGGTCGTCCTGGGCGTCATAACCGACCCCGACTGGGGCATCTCGGCCAGCGTCCTCGACAAGGGGCGCGGGGCCGAGCGCTACGCTCGGAAGCAGGTCGTGGACGCCCGCGCGATGGTCGCCAAGGACGAGGCCGAGTTCCAGACCGACGAGAAGGGCGTGCCCTACAAGAGCCAGCACAACATCCGCGTGGCGCTGCACAAGCTGGGCGCGCGGCTGGCCTACGACGAGTTCGCCGATCGGCTCGTGGTGAACGGCGAGGTGCTCCAAGACGAGGATGTGGCCGCCCTCTATCTTGAGACCGATGCCCGGTTCGGCTTCCGCCCGGCCAAGGACTTCTTCTGGATGGTTGTGGAGGACGAGGCCCGGCGGCACGCCTATCACCCGGTCCGCGACTACCTCGACGGGCTGGCCTGGGACGGGGAGCCGCGCATCGACACCTGGCTAATCGACCACGGCGGGGCCGAGGATACGGAGTACGTCCGCGCGGTTGGCTCGCTGGTGCTCAAGGCCGCCGTCCGGCGGGCGAGAAAGCCGGGCTGCAAGTTCGACGAGATGCTGGTACTGCACTCCGCGCAGGGCGCGTTCAAGTCGACCGCGCTCCAGGCGCTCTGTCCCAACCCCGACTGGTTCTCCGACGACCTGCCTTTGGGCACCGACACCAAGGTCGCGATGGAGCGGCTGGCAGGCCGGTGGATCGTCGAGGCTGCCGAGCTGAAGGGCATGCGGCGCGGCGAGGTAGAGCACATCAAGTCGTTCCTCTCCCGGCAGGTCGACCGGGCGCGGCTGGCCTATGGACGGATCGCTAGCGAGGCGCCGCGCCAGTGCATCATCGTCGGGACAACCAACAGCGAGAGGTTCCTGAAGGATACGACCGGCAACCGCCGGTTCTGGCCCGTGAAGGTGGGGTGGTTCGACGTCCCCTCGCTCCGTCGAGAGCGCGACCAGCTCTGGGCGGAGGCAGATCACCGCGAGGCGGCGGGAGAGTCCATCCGGCTAGACCCGTCCCTCTACGAGGCCGCTAGGGACGCGCAGGAGGAGCACCGAGTCGAGGACCCGTTCGTGGTCGAGCTGCAGCGCGTGCTGGGAAACCTCGAGGGCAAGCTGCTCGCGGCCGACGCCTGGGAGATCATCGGGGTGCCACCCGGGCAGCGGACGCAAGACCACAACCAGCGGCTGGGCGAAGCACTGCGGGAGCTGGGCTGGGAGCGGACCAAGCGCCGGTTTGGCGGTGTCCAGCCGACCTGGTGCTACGTCCGAGGCGACGGGCGCAACCCGCTGGTCGTCCGGCGGGACGCCGAGGGTCGGGTCACCGTAGAGCCCGAGCCACCGTTCTAGGACGTTCGCCGCCTGGGCGACGGGCGGAACGGCGTGGGAGGAACGGCTAGGTTCTTGTGCCCAGAAGGGAAACGGGCTGCCGTTCCCCCGTTCCTGGCCGATCCTGGGTTACCTCTATAGGTGCAGAGAGCCCAGGGAGTAGAGGGGTCGCCGTCCCCGTTTCTTAGTCTTTTGTCCTTTAGGGGGAACGGGAGGAACTAGAAGCAGGACCCGCGCTATACTTCAGCTTGGGCGTTCCCCCCGGGGGAACCGCCAGCGGGAACGCGGGGGGACCGGCGCTTGTGCGCTGCCATAGCTTGGGCTTCTTACCGCGCGTCCCCTGCCCTTCCGTCTCATGAAAATAGATCCTTGAGACGCGCCCTGCGGCAACAATCGAGCTGTGATCCGTCTGCCTTGGCTCGGAGGGCCGTGCTTCGTGGTCCAGTGGGCGCGGCCCTCCAGACCAAGGTCGTTCGATCTCCAGTCCAAGTACCAGAATCGAGCAAGCAGTCCCTAGGGCACCGAACTTGCCCGACTTGCCGCAAGCGCGGACCGTGACCCGGCCCGGGAATGTATGGCATAGCTGATTCCCGCACTCCGCCTTATGTAACATATTTGGCACCCCTACTCGCGCGCGCGAGGGATTGCCCTTAAGGTCCCTGATAAGAACATGACCGGTGCTAGTGGATGGCCGAGAACCAGGCCATAAGTAAAGCCAGTCGCAGTCCGCATAGCAGTCCGCGGTGACCTGCGCCGACAATTCTCTTTCTGTATTCCTTAGGATTAGTCCATCAAGGCACAAGGACTGCCAATCCAAGGGTCGGGGCTCGAGGTGCCGTCCACTGGCCTAGCTGGTGCACCCGCCAGGCGGGCACGAGTGCTTGTGCATCGCCGCGAAAGTGTCCCTGGAGGCACCGATCCTGGACGGTAACTCCGCCGGATCCGACGCTCCGCGGCCAGCTACTGCCCCGAGCGGCAGGCCGACCTGGACGAGGCGCAAGGCCCTCGGCAAGGTGCAGGCCGCCGCCGAGCGGGTGAGCGGGACCCTCGCGCCCAAGATTAACCTCTGGGCCAACCCCGAGCCGACGGCGCTCCGGCAGCTCCGTGCGATCGCAGGAGGCAAGACCGATGGCTGAGGAGCTTCAGCACAAGATCATGCGGGCCCAGCAGCGGCTGGCCGAGGCGGAGGCGGGGGTGGCCCGAGTCGTCGGCCGGATCGAGGGCGCGTACGACCTCCTCCAAGAGGACCCCGTCAACCGCGAGCTACCGCGCGCCAAGGCGTGGTTGCAGCACGACCCCGGCCTGCTCGTCACTTACGACGGCTCCGCTGTGAAGGGGCTGCCCGGCGGCTGGCCGGAGAGCGTGCCGAACCCGGACGAGCACGTCGCCGCCGACGTCGCCACCCGCCGAGACGCCCACGTCGAGCGCCTGACCGGCAGCGGGCCCGGAGGGCCACCGGAGCCAGTGGTCACGCCCAGCGTCGCCCGATTTCGCGCGATGACCGGCGGAGACGGGCCATAAGCTTCCTTGGGCACCGCTACGAGCGCCACAACGCGCACATGGCCGCCGTCCGCGCGATCCAGCGACGCAATAGGATCGAGCGCGTCCTGGCGCAGCATGAGGCTCGGCATCGCGCGGGCACCGTCTTGGACGGCGACCTCGAAACCATCGCTGCGCTCCGAGAGATGCGCGAGGAGCTCGCCGCCGAGATGCGGGCGGAGGGCCAGCGACCGTGAGACGGCCTCGCAGTCGGTGCTGCATGGGACGGGTTGCCTTTTTGTTCACATGCTGGCACAGGTATGAGCCTAGATGGTTTTGCCAATAGCCAGGATATCAGGTGACCATGACCCTTGCTGCCACTTCGAGCGAATTCGACGAATTCGAAGATCTTGTGTCAAAGATCGGCAAACCGACTCACAGAGGTGACCATTGGGCGATTTTCCATGGGGATTGCTTGGAATTAATAACCGCATTGAGTGCCGAATCGGTCGACCTTACAGTAACTTCCCCTCCATATAATATCGGAAAATCATACGAAACTGTCCTCGAGACCGAGGAGTATTTGGCGTGGTGTGAGCGCTGGATTTCTGAGATTCATCGAGTTACCACTTGGAACGGCGCGTTCTGGCTCAACCTCGGATACATATCATTACCAGACCGTGCCAAAGCTATCCCGATACCTTACCTTCTTTGGGATCGCGTGAAATTCTTCTTGATGCAAGAGGTCGTGTGGAACTATGGGGCAGGCGTTGCGGCCCGAAAGTCCTTCTCGCCTCGAAACGAGAAGTTTCTTTGGTATGTGAAGGACCCCGACTATTATACTTTCAATCTTGATGCTGTCCGTGATCCCAATGTCAAGTATCCGAACCAAAAGAAGAACGGAAAAATCAAAGTCAATCCTCTGGGGAAAAACCCGTCAGATGTTTGGCAATTTCCAAAGGTGACGTCTGGAAAAAACCGTTCATCCAAAGAGCGCACCAGCCATCCTGCTCAGTTTCCTCTGGCAGTCGTGGATCGAATCGTGAAGGCTTGCAGCAACAGGGACGATATTTTGCTCGATCCATTCGTTGGCTCCGGTTCACTGATTGAAGCGGCCACGCGAGAGGGCAGGGCCGCAATTGGATTTGAGATTAATCGCGAGTACGTCGACCTCGCCGCAAAGCGACTGTCGCAAGGTGCTTTATTCTGAGGCGTACAGTCTTTGCAGCTTTCCGCGATCACTTTCTGGTTGGAGTCGAGCTTGTTGGCCGGTAGCTGCTCGTTGTCCAATCCAATCTGTGTGATCAAGCCAGCCGAACCGTTTTAATGTTATGTGTGGCTGCTTGGGCGGACTGAACTTCTGGAAATTGACTGCAAGATAGTAGCCGCTCTTGCTCTTGCCAGTGCCACTTGGCTCTTGCGCATAGCTTCGGTTGCCGAAAATTTGTGATGGGTGGGAAGAGGTCTTTAGCTCCACCGAAAGATTGGCGTCAGGAATGCATACGATGTCTTTGTCGTCCTTCTCTTTTTCTGGGCGCCAAAGGTCCGGATAGCGAGACGCTAGCTCAAGTGGGATGAGCTCATGCAAGAGAAATCCCATTATCTGGGGCTTAGGGTAGATCTCATGCCCGATTCGGAATTTGCCGCCGAGACGCGATTCGAATATGGCGCTCCATGCGCCTAAAACCACTTCGACAATTTCGTTAGCATCTAGAGGATGGTTGGCGATCAGTTCGGCAGTCCTCGCCTGCCACTCACTGGCCTGAATTCCGTTGTAGGGGCTATCCATCCGCCAACACTAAGCACCTGACAGGGCTTTGTGAAGTGGACAGCGCGCCCGGTGGGCATCGAACCCGCGGTTCGCCGTACTGGGCTCAGGGTGCTAGTACATTCGCTCACCCGTGATCGGCTGTGCCGTGTCCACCCCCGCGTCTGCCAAGAAATTCTTTAGCGACTGATACTTATCTCGAAAGGACGGCACTTCGATGACCTTTGGGCTGAATTGAAAACTCAACTCCGAGATTGGGGCTCCATCCGGCTCGCGGAAGAACAGCGGCGCGAGAATTCCAAGCAGTCGCCGGGCAGTGTCCAAGTGCTGATCTTGCTCTCTTGTGTGGGCATTTATCGCGAAGCGAAGCGAGCCAAGCGCGATATCAACCAGACTTGGAAAATGCGACTGCCCAACGACGGAGTAGTGGAAGCCGACAATATTCGCTAGACGCATCTCAGGTGTGTACGGCAGGCCACGAATGCCGATGGCGAACTTTTCCGCGAGATGCGCCCGGATCTGGTTGCCCTGGTCATTGAACTGGTCGATCAGGACCAGCCCAGGCCCGCCAATGCGGTTCAGCAGGCAATCGAAGTGAAAGCAGACGGTGTTGATGCCATTCCGCCGAGCCTCGTCCGGATTGCGCGCAATGTTGTGGAGGATGACGTATGTGACAAGCTTGGCGCCATGCCGGACAGCGGCCTCCATCACAGCCTGCTTGAGCGACAGGAATTCGTTGTGGGATAGGTTCGGCGGGCCAGGGTTGAACTTTAGCTTGAATGTGGGGTCGACACCGGCTCTGGCACGGATGTCGTCGACCTCGTGCGAGAGCTCGAGCGACCGAGCGCCGTCGACTACGAGCCCTCCATAGATCAGGAA
>JAAUYE010223204.1_pt1 | contig 11215 bp, 14 predicted proteins | sample 7278081 | NCBI WGS metagenome assembly JAAUYE01 (sample SAMN14350131, study PRJNA611818) | marine sediment metagenome | isolation source: surface marine sediment (0.6m) | place: French Polynesia: Moorea | collected 2018-08
ATGATGAAAGCGAAGATGAAATCGAAAGGCGTCGCCAGCGTCGCCGAGCTGCGCGAAATGTGCCAGGAGGCCGAGGTCAAGCTGGTCGCCTGTCAAATGACGGTCGATTTGTTCGACATGCAGCCCAGCGAATTTATCGACGGCATCGACTATGCCGGCGCCACGACGTTTTTCGAATTTGCCGGGGAGTCCGACGTCAACCTGTTCGTTTAGACGTCAACCGGTTCGTTTAGACGTTATGCAGTTCCCTGAGGAGTCAGGTTCCGGGGATTAGCGGTTATTCCGCCCCTAAAACATCCAGGCATATAAAAATCAGGCCTTAAAGTAAAACCCACCTCGAGAGGAGGCGGAGGAGAAATGATGAATAAAAGACAATCGCAGTTTTTACCTGTATTACTAATTGCAGCCCTGGTGCCAACGACCAGCTGGGCCACCAACGGTTATTTCACCCACGGCGTCAGTATCGCTGAAAAGGGTCTCGCCGGTGCCGGCGTCGCCTATTCGCAGGATACGCTGGCCGCGGCCAACAATCCTGCCGGGATGGTCTGGCAGGGCGCGCGTTACGATGTCGGCGCGACGCTGTTCTCGCCGCGGCGCGAGTATACGGCCACGGGTGGCCCGAGCAACCAGTGCGCCGGCCCGATGGGACCCTGCAGCTTCAGCATCGGCGACGGCGATCAAAGTATCGAGAGTAAAAACGAGGAATTCCTGATTCCGAGTTTCGGCTACAACTGGCTGCTCGATAGCGGCAACACCGTCGGCCTTTCCGTCTACGGCAACGGTGGCATGAATACCGAGTACAAGGGCGGTGTCGCAACGCTATTCAACCCTCCGCCGCCCAACGGTTCGGGCCCCTTACCGGCCGGTGCCTTCCAGGAGTTTCCCGGCACCTACGGCGCCGGCAGCGCCGGCGTCAACCTGGAGCAGTTGTTCATCTCCACGACCTATTCGGCCAAAATCAACGAAACCTCTTCCTGGGGCGTCAGCGGCATCGTCGCCTACCAGCGCTTCAGGGCCAGGGGCCTCGCTAACTTTGCCGCATTTTCGACCGATCCCGACAACCTGACCAACAAGGGACACGACACTTCGGCCGGTATCGGCGTGCGTCTCGGCTACCAGGCCGAGATCAGTCCGGGCATTCGCTTCGGCGCGGCCTACCAGCCCGAGATCGACATGGATGAATTCGACGACTACTCCGGCCTGTTCGCCGAAGACGGCGACTTCGATATCCCGTCGAACTTCACCATCGGCATGGCCTTCGATGTCGGCCCCAACAACGGCGTGTTCGTGGTCGACATACAGCAGATCAATTACGAGGACGTCGAGGCGGTCTCCAATCCGATCGACACGCTGGTAGATGGCAGCTGCATGCCTGGCTCGGGAGCGGATGGCTGTCTCGGCGGCGACGACGGTGCCGGCTTCGGCTGGGAAGACATCACCATCTACAAGATTGGCTACCAGTGGCAGACGAACGACTGGACCTGGCGCGTCGGCTACAGCGACAGCGACCAGCCGATCCCGAGCAGCGAGGTTACCTTTAATATCCTCGCGCCCGGCGTCATGACCCAGCACGTGACCTTCGGTTTCACCAAGCAGGTCGACGCCAACAGCTCGTTCGACTTCGCCTTCATGTACGCGCCGACCGAAGATGTCACAGGCACTAATTCCTTCGACCAGGCGCAGGAAATCGAGCTCGAAATGGACCAGTACGAACTGGCGTTCAGTTACAACCGTCGCTTCGAGTAAAACCTTACGCAAATACTTACTGTCACCACGGGCGGCCGCCACACGCGGCCGCCCGGACAGAACGCAGTACCCGTCACCATGAAAATGATTACCGCGTCCTCACCTGTCAAACTGGCGCTCGTCTTTACTCTGCTGGTTTCCGCTTGTCCTGGCCTGGCGAGGGCGCAGGAAACGCTCAAACCGTTCGTACTCGCATCGACCGTCGATAGCGCGCAACTGGCCGAGGTCGGCGCGAAAGTAAAATCCAGCCTGGTCGACGCCGGTTTCGACGTAATCGGCGAATATGCCCCCTACGACGCTGCAATGGTGATGATCGTCACCAGTAACGCCCTGCGCGAGCTCGCAACCCGCAGCGAGCGCGGCGGCTACGGCGCGGCGTTGAGAGTCGCCGTTACGCGCCTCGACGACAGGGTCGAGGTTACCTATACCAATCCCCACTACTGGGCCAATGTCTATCGCATGCAGGCCGATGTCGGAGCCATCGCCGCTCAATTGCAGGCGGCACTCGGTAATACGGGCCAGTTCGGCAGTGGCGAACTCTCGCTGAACGCCGAAGACCTGCGCGAATACCACTACACTTTCATGATGGAATATTTCGACGACCCGAGCATACTCAATTACTTCGACAGTCATGACGAGGCCGTCGCCACCGTGCGCAACAACCTGGCCGAGGGAGTCGGCGCCACCCGGAAGATCTACGAACTCCAACTCGGCGCCGATAGCAAAGGTAAAGCCATGACCCTGTTCGGTGTTGCGCTCGACGGAGTCGACGACGACGACTGCAGCAGCGACTCCTACATCATGGGCCGCATCGACAAGGATACGCCGCGGCACACGGCGCACCTGCCCTACGAAATCCTGGTCTACGGCGATCACGCCGAAGCGCTTTACGCGCGCTTCCGCATCGCGGTCAGCTGGCCGCATCTGCCGATGATGGCGAGCGATACGGGCGCGACTTTTTTCAGTATCATGTGCGCGCCGGGGGCGATCGAGTCCACCCTGACCAACGTGGCGGGCGGCGCCCGTGAATCGGCACAGGATCGCAAGTAAAACCCGTGATTTAAAACGAGTATCGCTATCGATGGAACTGGATTTATACACGCAGTCTCTTGTCTGGGCCTTCGGCCTGTCGGTCATTTTCGGCGCGGTGGCCAACAAGGCCAATTTCTGCACCATGGGCGCGGTGTCCGACTGGATCAACATGGGCGACCTCAGTCGCATGCGCTCGTGGATGCTGGCGGTCACCGTCGCCATCCTCGGCGTCGGCCTGCTCGAATACACCGGCAGCATCGATTTGTCGCCGACCACGAGTAACGAAACCTCGAACCCGCCCTACCGCAGCGCCAATTTCATCTGGCTCAGGCATTTGCTCGGCGGCCTGATGTTCGGCGTCGGCATGACCCTGGCCAGCGGCTGCGGCAACAAAACCCTGGTGCGTCTCGGCGAAGGCAACATGAAATCCCTCGTTGTACTGGTCATCATGGGTTTCGTCGCCTGGTGGATGCTGTTCACCAATCTGAGCTACAACGGTTTTCTGCAGTGGATGCTGCCGCTGTCGATCGACTTTTCGCTGCGCGACATCGCCAGCCAGGATATCGCCGCGGTCGTATTCGGGCTCGCCGGGGTCGACTGGGGCGCGACTCACGGCTTCGTCATCGCGCTGCTGGCGGGACTGCCCCTGCTCTACTGGATCCTGCGCGAACGCGATTTCAGGCAGAATCTCGAGCTGCTTGGCGCCGGTATCGTTATCGGCGGGCTGATCATCGTCGCCTGGTACGTCACCACGGGTCCCAGCGCCGAGACCATGATGGAAGAGCTGGATTTCATGGACGAAAAACCGTTTTTTACCGGCGCCCAGTCGCTGACCTTCATCGGCCCCACCGGGCACATAGCGCAATACCTGAAGGAAGGTTTCGCCGCGGTGTTCTTGACCTTCGGCGTCGCTACGGTGCTCGGCGTGGTCGTGGGATCGTTTTTGTATACGGTTATTTTCCGCAAACTGCGCCTGGAGTGGTTCGTGTCTTGGAACGACTTTTTCATGCACGCCATCGGCGCCGTCCTGATGGGCCTGGGCGGCGTGCTCGCAATGGGCTGCACCATCGGCCAGGGCATCTCGGGTGTATCCACGCTGGCGCTGGGATCGATCCTGACGATCGTCTCGATTATTGCCGGCAGCGCGGCCACGATGAAATACCAGTATTACCTGATGATGCGTGAAGATGACTAGATGGGATATACCCGTTGGTATCTGTTTTTGTTAAATTGACCCGATTGTAAAGAGTTACACCCAGGAGATTATCGATGAACCAGGCATACCGTGACGCCGTTAGCAAAATGGAAGAAATGAATGTACAGGACGAATACATTCTCGGCTGGCAGGGCGGTTTTCTCGGCCACCCGATGCGCGAGGAGCAGCGCCTGACCGAAGCCTATGAAGCCGGCTACGAAGACGGCAGCGAGAAATCGACGGAAAACTTCGGCAACTGGACCAAGTCCTGATCCACCTTTTAATTTCGGGTGAGAGTAAAAATTCTGCGAATTTTTACTCTGACCCAGAATTATCTTTTGACAGATTCTCCAACGCCACCAGCCCCGAGAGCGAGCGCTTGAGCGCGCTTTCTATCTCGGGCGCCTCGCGGCCGACGATATAGTCCGGAATCCAGCGCTGGTCGCGCTCCCCCATACCCGCCTGCACGCGGTCACCGAGTTTACAGCGCATGGCAAAGCTGGCGCCTTCGTCGTCGAACGTATACCTGGCGTATTCGCCCGAGCGCTGATTGATCTTGTCGATAAAAGCCGACCGGTATTCCCCCTCGCCCTGAACGTCGACCCGGCTGTCCTCGAGCAGGCGCGCGAGATCTCCGACCAGCGCGGATACGAATTCGGTGCGAGCGCTTTCGTCGGCGCGGGTATAAATCCAGCGATCGCAAACGTGCACGAGGTAACAGACGATCTCTTCCATGACGTCGATCCGCTGCGCCTGGGTTTGCGTCTCGAAGTTTTCGTTTTCGAGGTTCAGCACGACGTTGGCGGCGAGTTTCCACACGGTGGACGCGACCGCGTTGGCCATCTGCGCGGGCGAGCGCGGCGCCTGCTCGCGGTTCCAGCGTTTCTTGACTCGTACCATGCCCCTGCTGCCCGCCCCGGTTCCTAGCGGGACTGCAGCCAGTCGATGACGACGCGTTTGAGCTCGTCTTCGTGCCCCTGGAAGAAATGATTGGCCTCATCCACGCGGATTTGCCGATAGGTTCCGGATTTGCTCTTTTTCCCCGAATTCGCGCGCTCCTGCACCGTGTTCAGCACCGTGTCGAGGTCCTTGCTGCCGTACAGGTCCAGTACCGGCACGCGCAGGCGCGCGAGCGCATCGACGCTTTCCGGCCACGAGCCGGTCTCGCTGTTGCCCAGGCCGATGAGCACGGCCGAGTTCACCCCTTCGGTACTCTCCTGAACGAGGTAGTAAACCGTCATCCTCGCGCCCATGCTGTGGGCGACTATGTCTATCCTGGCGTATCCGGCCTCTTTCAGGGAATCGACCGCGGCCTGCAGGCGTCCGGGCACTTCCGGGTAAAGCTCCCGGTATTCAGCGTCCTCGGCCTCGTTGGGCAGGATCGGCATCTGGATCGACAGCGAGGTAATCTCGTTTTCGAGCAGCGCCTCGCGCAGCGGGTAAATCACGTCGGGCCAGTTCGGGTGCACGCCGATGCCGTGCACGAGGATGACCGCGTGTCCCGATTCGGTATCGCCCTCGGTCAGAATGCCCAGGAACTCATGCCCCCCGGGATCGCTGAGCCACAGTTCGTCGCCGTCGAGCAGGCCGTCGACAACCTGGTCGGCCCAGCGCTTTTCCTTGGCGACATCCGACTTCGTCGCTGCCGCCGGCAAGCTGAAAATCAACGCGAAGCAAAGCAGGGTCAACTGTAACGGGCGCAACATTTTCATTGTTTCCTCCAGCTAAAACGTTTGACTTGTTTTATTATCGAGCGCCGCATGATAACTGCTTTCGCGCCACTAAACTCTATCCAACATGGGTATGTGCGCGGCCTTTTAAAGTGGTTAAATTGTCCGCTCTCAGCAACCGGACAGCGCCATGCAAAGAACGATCTTCGAAGTCAAGCCCGGCAGTTTCGTGTTCGAGCAGCGCAACGCGCTCGCGCTCGATATTTGCGCCGAAATGATCGACCGCTTCGAACACTATCCGGACGAGCAGTATCCCGGCCGTATCGGCCAGACCATGCAGCTCGACGACTCGATCAAACGCTCCACCGACCTCGTCATCAGCGGCAGGCAGCACTGGAAGGATCTCGACCAGGAATTGTTTCGCTCGCTGAACCGCGCCCTGTCCGAATTCAAGCAGTACTACCCGTTTTTTGCCGGTCCCTTCAAGGATAACGGTTACGCGATTCAGCGCACCAACCCGGGCGAGTTTTACCACTGGCACATCGACGGCGGCAGTCACGAGTTCGCCATGCGCCAGCTGGTCGCGATCTGGTATCTCAATACGGTCGATAGCGAAGGCGGCCAGACCGAATTCAAATACCAGGATATTCAAATTCAGCCCGAGGCGGGCAAGCTGGCGCTGTTTCCGCCGTTCTGGACGCATTTGCACCGCGGCAAACGGCTCGAAAACGGGCAAAAGTATATCGCCACGACCTGGGTCGTATTCGCCTGAGCCATTTCCTGACCTGAGACATCATCGAACCGGATTTACCGGCGTAAGCTAATGACCGGATGCCGAATTCCATCGGCAATTGACTGGTTTACCCGCGGAGTAATATCGATGAACGAGCTCGCCATCATTCTTGCCGTGAACGGCGCCATGGTTTTATTCATCGCCATGGTCGCCGGATTGTTTCTGTACCTGGCGATACTGCACGGGCGGGAGCAGGCCGCCTGGCATCTGCTGCACGCCGGCGGCAGCGGCCGCGGCGTCATGCTGCTGGCGCTCGCGGCGCTGGTCGATTACCCGGCGCTGCCGCCGTGGCTGATGTCGGCAACCGCCTGGCTTATTATATTTTTCGTCTGGAGCTCGATGCTGGCGATGGCAATACGAGCGGTGCTGGGCGATCGCGGCCTGCGTTTCGAGGGAGGGTTCGCCAATCGCCTGGTATGGATATCCTACGGCCTCGGCACGATCGCGATTTTCCCGGCGTTCGCGGTGCTGATCTACGGGCTGGCCGCCGCGCTCTGGCCTGGCCCGGCCCCGGCCTAGTCCGGATGAAACTCGTTGCCCTGAATTTCGCCACCGGTGTTGATGCTGATGCGGCGCGTGTCGGGCTTGGTTTTGAGGATGTAGGCACACATCAGCAGCGCCGCCTCGGTATTGTTTTTCTGGATCGCGGTGAGCAGCTTGTCGGCAGCGATCTGGCAGCGCTGGTTGGCATCCGGGTCGGGCACCCACCAGCGGCTCATCTGCCATCCGTTATCCATGTCCCGATCCATCCTGGCGAAAAAATCGCCGGCCTCGCTGGTCAGCCCCTCTGGCACATCCAGCACATAACTCTTATCATCAAACTCGATCGTAATATTCATTCAGCTACCCGGATAATATGCTCGTAACCATTCCTGATCTGCTCGACGCCACGCAACTCGAAGCGGTGGTCTCGGTGCTGCGGCAAAGCCGCTTCGTCGACGGCAAACTCAGCGCCGGCAAATACGCCAGCGCCGGCAAAAACAACGCGGAGCTCGAAGCTTCCCGCGATACCGTAGACGCGCTCAACAACGTCGTCATGACGCAGCTGGTGCAGCACCCGCTGTACCTGCAGGCGGCGATGCCGGCAAAAGTCTGCGCGCCGATTTACGCGCGCTATACCGCCGGCATGGCCTACGGAGGGCATATCGACGATCCGATCATGGGTCCGCCGAACGCGCGCTACCGTTCCGACATTTCGATCACCGTATTCCTGAATGCACCCGACGAATACGACGGCGGCGAATTACGCATCGAGTCGTCGCAGGGCGATACCCGCATCAAGCTGCCCGCCGGCCACGCGGTGCTGTATCCGTCGACCAGCTTTCACGCGGTGGAAGAAGTCACCGCGGGCGAACGGCTGGTAGCCGTAACCTGGGTGCAAAGTCACATACGGCGTGCGGACCAGCGCGAAATACTGGTACAGCTGGACCGCGCCCGGCAGGCGCTGGCGCAGTCCGAAAACGAATCGGCGTTTCACCAGGTCGACCTGAGTTACGCCAACCTGTTCCGCATGTGGGCGGAATTCTGACCCTCGATCGGCCGCCGACGCGCGGCCGCTTTAGCGGTGTGAACCTTTCTCCTCGTGCGCCATGTCGACCAGCTTGATCGCCAGTTCGTCGTAGCTGCGCTTGAACTTGGCCAGCTCGGAATCGCCGTCGGTATCGTAATACTCCTCGGCGGAAAACTTGCCCTCGTGCTCGAGGTCGATGAACCTGCGCTGTAATTCCATCATCTGCTTGATGATTTCCTGTTTTTCACTCATAACTGCTTTTCCTCGTTATCTTCGTGATTCGTTGGTGGTAACTTAACTTAGTAGCCACCCTTGCGACGGCTTTCCGGCAATCCCGCGATGCGCCCGCCCTGCTTGCTCGGGTCGCCCGGAAACAGGTCGTAAAGGGTTTTGGCATTGACCGATTTATCGTCCCAGGTCCTGGCCATGGCCTTGACCAGGGTGCGGGTATTGGGCTGGTTACCGCCATTGTTGATGAATTCGTCGCGTAAAAAGTTGATCAAATCCCAGTGGCGATCGCTGAGTTCCAGCTTTTCCTGCTCGGCTATCGCGAGCGCGACCGCTTCCGACCAGTCCTCGATGTTTTCGAGAAAACCCGTAGCGGTGGTTGCTATTTCTTTGCCATCAACGTTCATACTCATTTTTCAAACCTCGATCATCAATGATAGTCAGCGAATCTCGATTCGTCGGAGATTTCGCTCGATTACTCCTGCGCCGCGTGCACGGCATCGATGCCCTTGTGCGGCACGAACAGGCCGCAGCCGAGCAAGGCCTTGTCGCCGAGTCCCTGCCGCTGCAGCAGCACGGATTCCTCCGGCTTCAAATCGGCAATCATCAGCGCCCGGGTAAAAATACTATTATCGCCCGTGCGAATTTCACCGGCCTTGCCGCAAATCATTTTGCCGACGTCGATACCCATGGCGTTCAGGACAGCGGCGATTTCATGCAGAAACTCCTGTTCGCTTTGCTCTCGATCGCAGCTGATCGCGCGCGCATGCAGCGTTCCGAGCTGCGAAAGCTTGCGAATCGAGCAGTCGCCGATTTCGATTTCGTTGTTGCCGAGCCGCAGGCGGCGCTGACTGATCGCCTGCACCGTATCGCTGTCGTCGCGGTGCACGCGGATGATCAGACGCGACCGGCGCGACAGCGGGATTTCGGCATCGAGCTCCTCGGGCCGAGTCCAGCCGTTTCCGGAGCCCGCGAGGCGTACCCCGTGCACACCGATCCTGGCGCAGGTATCGGCCGGCAAAATCTGTTCCAGCGCCTGCGCCAGCGGATAGGCATGATCGATATCGAGCTTGCTGCCGCGCAACCTGAAAACGAGATCGAAAACGTCCTCGGGTACCCGGAACTCCGCTTCGCTGTTGTCTTCTTCGCGCCAGAACATTCCAGAAAATCCGATCAGCCGCGGGACTCGAGATCCTGGCCGCGCTCGAGGTCGATCGACTCGTAGTAGCGCGCCCGGTAAATCAGCCGCGACGGTTGTTGCGCGAGATCGTGAAACGCTTCGCGGCCATGGAGAATATTGTTGCATATCAATCCCTGGCGGTCCTGCAGCTTGATCTCGATCATCGCGCTGCCTTCGACCAGGATTTCACGTACCAGGTTCAGTGCACGCTCGCTGCGCTTGTCAGACTTCCACACGATATTACGCGGACGCGAGGTATAGCGCATGTGCAACCCGCAATCATCCGCATGCACCGAGAACACCGGCCCGGACTCTTCGGCGCGAATGATTCGATTGCCCTGTATATTGGGCGGCACGCGCATCATGTCAGGCGCCATCAACGCCGCCAGCAGGTCCGGCGCACGGTCGCGGATCTGCAGATACATCAATTCGTGATCGAACAGAAAATTGCCGCCGCCGCGCCCCGCCTGGTTGACGCAATACAGTGAAAACGCGCTGATACGGCGCTCCTGCGGATTGTAATAGCCGTCGGTGTGCCAGTTGAGCGCGCGGTTGGTATAGGGGATGTAAGAAGCGCGTTCGTCGCTGCTGGCGACCACCCGCAGCGAGGTTACGCGATCGGCGTCGGCGCCCGGATTACGGTCGAGACGCGCCAGGCCGAACTGCCGGTTGAGCGCGAGAAATTCGTCCTTGCCCATGTTCGCGTCAGCCTCGACGATGACGAAATTAAAAGCGTCGACCTGCCTGCGCACGGCCTCGCGATCGGCCTGGCGGAGGCGGAAACCCGCATCGAGCCGGAATACCCGGGTCGGGTCGAGCTTCGCCCTGAGCTCGAGCTTGCGCTTTCGCCACGCCTGGTACTCACCCTCGTTTTTCAGCAGAAACGGCGATTTTTCGCTACATTCCGCCTGGATGGGCGTAGTCTGTTGTACAGTCGCATTCAATATACAGTCCGTTTGGCAGCAGTTTGTTCAGAAAACACCCGGAATTTTATTACACGCCCCGCCCGATTGGAGCATCCCATCGGTAGGAGTCGAAACATATACCGATGGCTCGTCATAAGGATTTGATTCTTAAGGAATAAAAAGCACAGGACAGACGCTGGACAAGGCGTCCAAATAGGTGCATAAATGCAGCCTATCTCGATGGGGATAAGTTTCGAAATAACGACACCCCAACCGGGGGATGGCTGAACGCGCTGGATTCTACCAAACTAAGCGCCATCGCTAGCTAGCTGCCGGATCCATGAGAGGATGGATTACGGCGTTATCCGATTTGCAGGTCACGAACACCGCCGGATCGGGCAATCAAGACAGACGGGAACGTATCAAATGGCTAAAAAAGACGTACATGTAACCCCCATGCTCGACGAACTGGAAAACGGCCCCTGGCCGAGTTTCATTTCCGGGATCAAACGTTTACGCGACGAACACGAGGACGATCGCATCAACGGCATGGCCAATTCACTGCTCGGCCAGCTCGAACATTCCTATGAAACCCGCAAGGGCTACTGGAAAGGCGGTACCGTCAGCGTCTACGGTTACGGCAGCGGTATCATCCCGCGCTTTTCCGAAGTCGCGCACGCCTTCGATGAATCCAAGGAATTCCACACCCTGCGGGTACAGCCGCCGGCAGGTAACTACTACACCACCGACATGCTGCGCCAGCTCGGCGACAGCTGGGAAAAGTTCGGCTCGGGCCTGGTCACTTTCCATGGCCAGACCGGCAACATCATGTTCATCGGCACCACCACCGAGAATACGCAGCATTTCTTTAATGAAATCAACGACTACGGCTGGGACCTCGGCGGCGCCGGGCCCTGCGTGCGCACCGGCATGTCCTGCGTCGGCGCGGCCCGCTG
>JAAUYE010030787.1_pt1 | contig 11210 bp, 17 predicted proteins | sample 7278081 | NCBI WGS metagenome assembly JAAUYE01 (sample SAMN14350131, study PRJNA611818) | marine sediment metagenome | isolation source: surface marine sediment (0.6m) | place: French Polynesia: Moorea | collected 2018-08
CATCGACACTGCTATCGAGATCATGAACCAGCCGATATTCGTATTAACCGGCAAGAACCTGATCCTGTCGCCGATCGGCGACGGGATCTGGTTCTTGCCGGTTAATACGAATAGCGGCTGGTTCATGATCTCGATAGCAGTGTCGATGTCCTTACCGAGATGATCAGCTAAGCTGATTGCGACGTCGCGTGGATCGCGTACAATCTGAATGACCCGCTTAATCGTGCCTTCAGGAAACATCGGCATCCCGGCCATAGCGCAGTGCATGCAGTGCGTCTTCAATGCAAACGGTGTGCGGTTCATCATTGAAATGTTGAACAGACCAGCAGGCCGTAGCAGCAGTCGATGTTCTTCCTGCATCATATGCAGCGGCACAGGTGTCAGATTCTGAAACCACTTAGGATTCACATCGGAATCGGTGCCGTGCATGTTATTGATATCGACCGGTTGATCGCGCAGGTAAGCATCGATTAAAGCACGGACCCAGGTGTTGCCCGATTTTGGGTAGCTAGCCAGCCAAGTGATCATCGTCGAAAGATTCTCCTGAATAGGTCACCCCATGTTGGCACAGAGTCTCGGCGCATAAAATACTTACCCTCTGGGCCGCAGTAACTGTGTTCGGATCGGGTAAATCCACATGATTGTGTGTGTGTGGGTCTGCGGTTCACCGGTCACCGGGTTGATACCATCAGCCTTCTTGGTCAATTGGCAATAGCAGCCACGGGGTAGCCCGTAGACTATGGCATTCTTGCAATCCTTGCAGAGTTTCGTAGTATCTAATTCAGGCATTTACCTCTCCAGAGGACGCACGGATGGCCAAGTTGACAGCAAAGAAGCGCAAAGGGTTGAAACGATCACAGTTCGCATTGCCTGGTTCACGGAAATATCCGGTTCATGATTGTTCTCATGCCAGGAATGCCAAGGCCCGAGCATCGCAGCAACACAATGCAGGGCGGATCTCGTCATCGACCAAAGCCAAAATCAACGCCAAGGCAAATGCTAAGCTAAAAAGCTGCTAAACAGCTCCCAACTCAACGGCTGGAATTTCGTATTCGTCAATGAAGTGACGCACTGCGGCGTCCCAAGATTCAAACCCCCGAGTGACGATACCTTCATCGTCTTCAGTGGCCCACCATACGTTCTGGTCTTCGCTCATCCGGCCATAGCAACGGATTGAATGTCCTTTGTAGTTCACCACGAGCTTGCCGTGCCATTCTTGCAGCTGTTGCACTGCATAATCGGCATCGTCGCTGGTTAGCTTAAACGTGAACGTAGTCAGTTCACCATCCACGTTAGGTTCGAACTCGAACGCTTTGCTGCTGAGCATCAAACGTTCACATAGGTACTTGGCAGTACCGATCGACGTTACAGACACAACACGGTTACGTTCAGGCGGTGAATCGTAACTCATTTCGGACATTACTCACGCCCCATCAAGTGATGTTCATCAGTCAAGTTAGCTAAGTCGGGATACACCCAATGTAACAGCCTCTGTGCAACTTTATGGCCGCCCTTAGCTTGTTCGCGATTCGTATAAGTGATGTTGATGTCAAGCACATCGTAGTGAGTGATCATCGTTTCGAACGTATCAGGGCTGATCTGTACCGTCGAAATCCTCCTTACTTCTTTCTTCGTTTTCTTGTCGGTTAAGAGGGTGATCTGTACTAAGGCTTCCGGCATCGTCATAGGGATTACGTCTCCAGGCATGTTCGTCCCAGAAATACAAAGCGAAGGGGTTAATGACAGGTTTGGGAGGTTCAGGCTGCGGTGTTGTACAGCCGATTAACACCATTGAAGAGAGCACTGGAGCCAGCCATTTGCATCGCATTAGACCCACTGGGTGTGGCCCGGGCTGCAATCCCTGATCCCACATCCGAGCTTGGTGTTCCGCTTGACTGGTGCGCATTCCAGTGCCCTCATTGATGGTGGCATCGACCGGGAGCTACCCCAGGAAGCAAAAAGACCGTAACCAAACCCCGGTTCTTCGGCAGGAGATCAGCCCTGCGTAGTTTGGTCTTCTTCCGTCGCCTCTAACGACCTTCTGTCTCAGTGCAGCGTACCAGCTAGCACTCGATGCCATGAAATTGAGCCTCCCCTGTGCCATGGCACAGGGTCGGCGAGCCGGGTACGCGTTCCGACGACCTGTTTTCCACCCCGAGGCCCTTGCTGTCCTCACCGGTCGGCCCGTTAAGTCCCGGTTTCTGTGGCTGATTAGCGTTCTAATTTCCGGGTCACCCTGTGCTGCATCCACTGATTAGCCACCCGCAGCACTTTGTTCGTTACTTCATCGAGGGGCCTCTGCATTGAATCGATCAGCCTGAGACTACAGCATCACCAGTCCCCCTTTTGACGGATTATCCAGCAGGGCACTACCCCTGAAGGTTCCCGCGTATCCACGCCGCCCAAGATGCGACGACGTAAGAGACCATGGCTGCCTTTGATAAGGGAGAGGCGGTACTCCCGTGCTAGATGACTACTCAACTATCTGCCTACCGCCTGGGCTGTACATTCCCAGAACGTGCGGCTTCCAACCAAGCCCTTCAACCTTGTGGGGCGTTCAGGCTCCACCTTCCCGCAAAGGGGTGGAATTAAGCCACTTTCGTCACCTACCGACAGGCCACTTTCACTTTTTTCAGTCTACGACAGGATTCGCACCTGCGACTTCATGCTTCAAATGCATGCGCTCTATCTACTGAGCTACATAGTAACCAACCATGACGTGGGCCTGCCGGTGGTTCCGAGCCCTTTTGGGGTCCAGAATGCCACACGCCACATGACGTTCTCCCGCCGGATACTTGTCGGTCTCTCTGGGCACGCGATCTCGCGACCGCCGCCCATTGGACTTACCGCCCGCCCTTGGGTGCCCCCTCGGACTCAGCTGTCTACCCTTTGGCTCTCCCCGTTTGTCGTCTGGCTGTGACGCCTCTCGACGTCGGGGCATGGTTATCCCCCGGCCCGTTGGGCCGACTTCCTAAAAACTCACGGCTAGGTCCGGTCAAGAACCGAACCGGGGCTGTCCCCTGCCTCAGCTTGCTTGGATTGGATGGCGAACCACCCCGGGTTACGTTGGCTTCCCCCGTTTCGACCGGTTACCCGGCCATATACCCCCAAGCGGGGTGTCTGCATTCTAGCCAAAGATCGTGCTTTGTCCAGAAATCAGATCCAATTCCCATTTTGTATCGCATTTCCGATGCCAGAGCTTGGTCTTATGGACGCTGTTGCCAAGCCGTACGTATTCGATCTGGTGGCATCGCGAATAGAGCGTTACTGTTTCCAGCGTGTCTGCTTTCCACGCCGCAGGGCCATTGATCGTTAATCTTTCAGCGGCTTTTCTTCATATGTAGCGCAATGAGTGTGACCATAATGCGGAATAAAGCTTCCGCCTGCTGCGCCTTGCTTGATCCACTCAGGGACCGGGAACACGCACCGCCCCCCCGCCATCATGTCGTTGCCTTCTGGCGGCTCGTAGTATTTGCATACTTTGCAGATGTTACTCATCAACCCTCCTAGCCGCTTTGCGCAGCGCCTCGGCCTCGGCCGCTGCCTCCAGTTCCAGCTTTTCCTTGGTGCGGATTGCCTCGCGCAGACGGTCGTTTTCTTGAATCAATTCGTCTCGCTGTTGGTGCAAGATTATTCGCGCATCGGCAAGGGCTGAAACCTCTTTGCGCAGGCGGTCGATCTCCTGCCTCAGTTCCGCCTCGCCGCGCTCGTCAAACCGCTTTTCCTGAGCGCGGACGCGGCGCTTTGATGGCTTGCGGTTCTGTTTCTTGGTCATTCAAAAATCCTATCGATAATCTCAGCAATATAGGTAGAGTCAACCTTGTTCAGGTCAACTTCTTTCAGTGCTTCGGTCAGTTGCCACATGTATGCCATGTCGACGCCGATCAGCTGTTCACGCAGCACCTGGAAGTTGTTCAGGTCCAATTCGTTGATTTGGAGCATGATTTTCAGCTGCTGACCGGCTGTGATCCGCCAGCCACGCTCGATGAACTTCTTCATGCGGAAGATACTGGCGATCGGATACAGGCTGCCACGGTAGATCAGCGTACGGCTGAGCAAGCATTCCAGCGCTTCGAGCTTCAACTCCAGGTGGTTGCCATCGTACCTATACCAGTTCATCGCATGCGCGTAGTCATAGTTTGCATGGATCTCGTCAGGCGGCCCGTAGAAGCGTATGACGATCTGTAGGTCGTTGCTGAGACTGATAGCGTTGTCGGACATGAACACTGGCCGATACCGGGGCTTGTCGGCGTTATTCCCGGCCTCTTCAGTAATCAGGCTCTCAGCGAAATCGGCTGTCTCCTCTTCGGATCGGCTCTCGAAATACTCGTAGTAGTTCTGGTCTTCAGCGGCCACACCCGCACTTTGCAGCCAGATTTTGACGCGGTCGTCCTCGACTCGGACTTCAGGAACGTAGTCGTTCACTGAATCGCCAGGTGGATTCAGCTCGACAAACTTTTTGACGTAATATCGCGCGACAGCAATGGTAGTGTCTTTGGTAGCGAAATACACGTCATAATCGTTGACGCGTTCGCCCAGCAGCATGGAAGCGATGCTACCCCCAGTGATGATGACATCACGCTTGATCAATTCGGTCAGCGCCTCGTCATCGATGGTGGTCAGCCAGTCATCAATCTTCCCATGGAGGGCCTTCTGGATCCCTCGTTTCTTGCGGCCGTAGCGGATCTCCATTGTGGATATTCTCCTGTTTGTAGCAACCCCAGTCCTGGGCCTGCTGTGTAAGGGCGCTGACGGCCTCTCGCTGGCGACGTCGGTCACGTACCCAGCGGCAGGCCATATGGTAGGCCACCCCATGCGTTGTGTAGTGCTCACGGGCCTCCAGGCGGTCGTAGACCAGCAGCGGACCTACTGAGTCTGGGTGTCGCATGCGTAGCACCTCCCATTCGCCCTTGCATGACACCTGGTACCACCCTCGATCCTCCAGCCATGCCCTGAAGTCATCGAGCTTGGTTTTGTGTAGCAGGTCACGCGCTCTCATTGGGCTTCGCCTTTGGGAACGCCAGCTGGTGAGCTTCCGGCCAATCGCAGCGCAGATACCGGCCTTTGCTTATCAGTGAATCGTAAACTACTAATACCGGTCCAGGGACCGTGATCATCAAGACCTGGCTGGTTTCGTCTTTGGCGTCCAGCAGGAACTGCGTGAATTCCAGGTTGCCACGTCTGATGTTCGACGTAGCTGCGGCAAGCAGTGTGTAGGGGGTTATGATCGTGAAGCGGCCTGCTTCATCCTCCACCAGAAACAGGTTTGTACTCATCGTCAGTCTCCACTGTGAATGCGTCGATGCATGAATCAGCCAGCTCCAAACGCTTCAATAAACTTTCGTCTTTGACTGGTTCTTGGAATTTTCGCTCGATCTTCTGTTTGCCGCGCCGATCTTGGCGCGACATTCGGTACAGACTTGTCATCACATACCGATGTTGTTCTTCTGTCAGCCTGACTATGTAGTCAGTGCCCACTTTCACTGCCGTTTTCGTTGGCATCTACGATTTCCAACCCCGCTCTTGCACGTTGCCACATCAGTGAAGTGTACTTGGCTTCATGGGCTGCGTCATGCAGTGCGTGGTGTTCAATGCCATCAAAGGGTACTTGATCTCGTATGTCTCGGCCAACAAGGTGAAGCAGTGTGCGGATGTCGCGAATATCCCAAAAACTCCAGGGAATCGGGATCTCAAATTTCAGCAAGAAGTGTTCGACCATACTGACATCGAACGTTGCGCCGTTGCCCCAGACTGTCTGGACATCGCAGAGTTTATACCATTCAGCGAAGGCTTCTATTGCATCGTAGAAGTCTACGCGTGGTTGATCTTTGGCATCCACACCTAATGCCTCAGTGCGAGCTAGATCTGATTGGCCAGCCCACCAGTTCATGGTATCGAAATCCAACAGACCGTGTTTGCATGCACTGTCGATGTCGATACGTTTGTAGAAAATCTGATCAACCACGCTAGTATCAAGATCAACAGTAACTGCGCCTATGGAGAAAATGACTGCGCCGGGTTTGGTACCACCTGTTTCCAGGTCAATAATACAGGCTCGTTCCATTCTTATTGCATCCTCGAAGAAGCGTTATGAAGCCGCAGAGCATCGTCGATGATCAGCATCGAAATCGACGGCGCATCACCTGATGTCCAGAAATTCATCACATCCAGATCTTCGCATTGGAAATGGTCGATCTGTGGGATTCCTGTGCGTTGATCCCAGCTCAATTCAGCTTGGATCCAGACATCGTCTGAAGTACCGTCGCCATTATGAACTGGGACCGTAGTATGAAATTCATACGGCATCAAACCACCGATTCAGTCCAGTAATCCATGCTGCTGTTGACCATGTCCATCGGCAACTCCTCGATGACCTCGTATTTGCAACAGCGCCCTTTGGTATTATCGTAGTCAACCGGGATAGACACAACGTCTGCAGGGTCGATCTTCAGCGCTACCAGCCGTTCACCGTGAAAGTGTTGCAGATAGTTCAGACTGCAAAAATGCAGCCCATATGAGCACGTACGCTCCTGATCATCGTCGACGGCATTGCGTTCCATCTCGACGACCTGACCGACTGAATTGTTGTTTACTCCCGAATGACAGTCCGTCCAGTTCTTACGGATCCGCTTGTATGCCATGAAACAGCCATCGTCGGTGATTGGCAGATCATTGACATCCAAGAATCCATACAACTCTTCGATAGCACGGTTGGATGGATTCTGATACAGCCGTTGTGCGAATCGCACCATTGGCATGATGTTAAAACCCTGCTCACGCATCTTCAGAATGCGACGTGCTAACCCGCCAGGCAGCAGACGATCTTTGTAATACACGTCGTAACCGCTGATGTGGATGTCGGTACCTTCGACAAAATCGCGGATGACTGCAGGTTTATCCAGCAGCTCCATGGCCCGATCGTAATCATCATGCTTGAGTGCTTCGATGACTTCGTCCCACTGGGGGTCTGAAGCGTGTGCTGTTACGACTGAACCATCGTGGTAAACGGTGACAGTGTCGTCACCTATAATCTTAGCGCTCATCGCAATCTAGTCCTTCTTTGCAGTTGATGTAGTAACCAGCGACCGCGTCGATGCGATTCCATCTGGACTTCAACATGGTCTCTGTGAGTTCTGGGTAACAGAAACGCAACCACTCTTCGGCACCAGCCATCTTGTGGCGTACTTGTGCTTCTATCTCATCCATTTCAGTTTTGAAAACGGATTTGCCTTGGTAGCGCTCAACCCAGGTAAACCGTTCACGTGTCCATCGGCCTACGTCGGTGCCGATATGTTTGAATTCTTCAGCTATTACGTGAGCGATGCTGTCTGGTGCATGCTTAGCCCATTGAGCGTGATGATTGACGTAACGTTCAAGCAGCGGAAATTCTTTAGCCAGCTGCTCATGGCGCATCGCAAACACGTAATCGACGACGTTATGCTGCTTGATCCAAGTCTTCAACTTCATGTCGATCCAGTCATTCAGCGTCAAGAAGCCCTGTTTCTTAGCTGTCTTCCATGCCATACGCGGGACACCGAGAAATACCTCATCGCCTTCACGCAGGAAATTCGCGACCTCTATCGCAGCTTGACCGTAACTTTCCTGGTCTTTGTCATGGTTCGCAACGTGGTTGGCATGGTAACCAACCAGGATGTGATTTTTGAGATCCAAACTGTCAAGCGCAGCTTCGGTTTCGTTCCAGTTATGCTTGCTGCTGTAGTTACGCAGGTGCTTTGTGGTATACACCTTACGCTTACGTGTAGCGGGCTTGACGTATGTGCCAGCTTGCTTTGTTGGCCGTTGGCGTTCCATCTTGTACGCTGACGACCAAAAAACGTATTCGGATTCAAAGTTCTTCATGAACTCTATGAAATCCGTTTGCTCAGTTGTAGAAGCCTTGTCATCCGGTTTCCAGATGATGAACACGTCGCGGCTGGCGCTGTAGCTGCTATAGCGATACACCGACTTATTTCTCGGATGCATCGCTTGTTCTTTCTCAATGATCTTCTTGAACGCAGCTGTCTTGTTTTCCAATACCAGGATCGCTGGGTGTTCGCTGCCTTCCAGCGTAATCTGATGACATACTGTCGTCTTGATACCAGTTTCATGTCGCCACGTGTGACGTTGTACCATGCGGCACTGCAATTGCTGCGGTACATCGATCTTGGTATCGACAGTGATCATGTCACGTACTTCTTCAGGCAGCTTAGCTCGCCAGTAAAATTTGCCTGAGATCGTCTTTTCGTTGTCAATACCTTGAGCGATGTGTGCTACCAGATCTTTGTTGGCAGCATTCAGCATGTCGTACAGACGCTTTGTCGTCTTATCTGTGTAGTTCAACTCTTCGCGGCTGGCAGCAATGGCCAGTTCACCAATCTCAGCAAACAGCACGAATCGAGATCCACGCGCCATCGCTGATACCGCGCGGCTGAGATCGTGCGATTTGGAGATGGTGTTGAGATCCAATTTGTAAGCGACGTTGCCCATCACGACCTGCGCAGAACCGTAGCGTTCGTTGTCCTTCAATACACCACACAGATCGCGCTTAGATTCCCACGTAACCGGCTTCATGACATAACCGAACGTATTCGGCTGTGTCGGGAACCACTGCAGTGCACGTTGTGCTACGTCAAGGAACTTACGTGCGTCGCCCTGCTTGACTGGTACCGCGATTTCCAAACCGTTCTCTTCTGTAGTCTCTGAAGTGTTGACCAGGCTGATCGTCGGAATGCCGTCTTCGTTCTTGTAAGCAGCGTATTCACGCAGTTCACCATCGAGGAACGACCGTACTGAGAACGCGTTCGTATACGCATATGGGGTCTTGGATCCAAGGCCTAGCCCGCCGATCATGCTGTTGCTGTCACGTTTGTTGGAGCCGAAGTATGTGGTGTACAGCACCATTACGTCGTCGTGGCTCAGACCAATGCCGAAATCACGGATCTTGAATTCGGATTTCAGTTCATTAGGAAAATAGACATTGAACGGCTGATCTGTTTTGCCAGCGGCAACATGTGCGTCCCAGGCATTACATGCCAGTTCGCGGACGATAGCTAACGTTGGGTTGGAATAGATCTTCCTTGACAGAATGTCGATGGAAGCAGCGTTCATCTCAATGTTGAACTGACCGGTCTCTTGCAGACCAGAGGTTTCGACGTTGCGTCGTTCAGTATCGAGTCTCATTGTGTCCTCAGTGGATTAGTGTTGCTTGTAAACTACAATCGGTGTTTCTTTGTCCCAACAGGCGCGACAGTCGCCGCATTTGTTGCCCTGCAGTGGTGCTGGGCAGTGCCATAAATACCCAGATCCGTTGTTCTTCACATGATTTCGCCACTCACTCAGCGTTGCTTTTTTAGCATAGCTGATAGGCATCGCAGATGTCGGACGTGGCTTACCTATCTTGGGTGACGATACGCGTACCGTCAAGTTAGACGGTATGACCTTCCGTCGCACCCAGCGGAACTCCATCGTTGGCATCCAAAACTGCACATCAGGCATGTCAACTGCTATTTGGCGAATCTTGTCGAAATGATCAGGTGACTGAAGATCACCTGAATCAAACCATCTGAAGTACTTAGTTTTGGTTGCTCCGATCAAGGTCTCCATGGCCAGCACCCAGCGGATATCTCGAAGACCCTCTAGTCTGCGTTGATGTGCGTATTCAACATTCTTGTACAAGTACTGGCCTTTGCAGGCATAGCATTTGGAACAGATAGTGCCCTCAATCGCTCGGAGCACACTTCCCGTCTGGCACCACTTCGGTGATATGCCCCAGCTGGGGCAAGGCATCTTGCGGGGATGACCCAGGCTTCCGACGATCTCTCTCGCTTCTTTTATAAGCATCCTGTGTAACCTGACGTTCGATCCACATCATGATCGCTTTGCGATCTTTGAGATGCTTCTCGAAATAATCTTTGGTAATCGGCTGCTCCCAGCGCCGATTTGTCAGGATGAGACCACCAGTGCGGGTGCCGACGATGACAGCTACCTGCTGACCGTTGCTATACGCACGGTTCAGCCAGCGCTGTTGGAGAGGGCTTAGTGCAGGCTTCGTGGTCTTAGAGATCAAGTTCAGCTCTTTCGGGATGCGTGCGGTGTACTTGTACTCCACGCGCAAGACACCCGGACGTCCATTGCCTTCGTAGTAGTCATCAGGGATGCCACCACGAAACGCATTGTTCGTCTTCTCCTGGTACACGCGTTTCGGTTTGTACCGATGCACGCTTGCTCGGAAGGTGTCTTCTGGTTTCTGTGCCATGGAAAAGGCCCGGGGTCACCCCCGGGCAAGGCGCTACAAGCGCTCAGTGAATTCCGATTCGTTGATGTCGGTACCTTCGAAATCTTCGAGTTCCTGTTGCTCCAGGACTACGTCCTGTTCAATTTCGTAGTCGATTTCTTTAGGTTCGACGGTCTCGACATCGATATCCATGACTTGCGATGGTCGCCTAGGCATTGGCAGCTACCTCTTCAGTCGCTTCAGGTGCCTTGTACGTCAGCAGCTTCTTGGCGTCGACTACCCGCTTGTGGAACGCCGCCAGCTGCTCATCAAGCAGCTGCTTTGCGCTCTCAGACTCAGTCTTGACAGTCCACTGTGCACCAGCTTCGGCGACCTTCAGCGTGGTGCGTACCGCCCACCAGACAGTACCCAGCGTGGCGATGTCCTTCAGGTAGTCGTTGAAGTACTTCATACCCGACGCTGATACGCGTACCTTGTGGATCGTACCCGTGGGGTCATCAGCAGGCAGCACAGCCAGCGTGTATGACTGCTTGCAAGCTTTGCCTTTGCCGTTGGCTCCGGAACCGAATATGTTCAACGGGCAATCACCACAGGTCTCAGCCTGGGCAGGCGTTTCTTCGTCTTTGCCGCGTGGAGTCAGGTCAGTAAAAGCACCGACATACGGTGGTGATGCCGTGTCAGCATATTTAGTATCCACATCACCAGTGACCGAACAGTCAGGCAGCTCGGTCTGCCCAGGTTGCCACGTCTTCGGCCAGAATGCGCCGTTGAAGACGAAGGCCAGGATGACCACGTCAACAGAATCACCACCTTCCTTCGAACCGATACGAAACTTACCAGTCTTGGAGATGGCGATCGTCTTGTCACCCATGGATTCCTGGACCTGCGCAACCTGCGCTTTGATCTGGGATCGGATATCCATGATTTCTTTTTTGCTCATGCTTCGTGTTTCCTCGTGCTAGCTAAGGATTTTGAG
>JAAUYE010005743.1_pt1 | contig 11208 bp, 8 predicted proteins | sample 7278081 | NCBI WGS metagenome assembly JAAUYE01 (sample SAMN14350131, study PRJNA611818) | marine sediment metagenome | isolation source: surface marine sediment (0.6m) | place: French Polynesia: Moorea | collected 2018-08
GGTTGTTCTCGCCGGGAAGGGAATCACGTTCGATACGGGCGGCGTGTCTCTCAAGGGCAACGAGAATATGTGGCGCATGAAGGGTGACCTGGGTGGCGCCGCGGCCGTATCCGCCACGGTACTCGCAGCCGCCCGTCGCGGCGCGCAAGTCAATGTCGTAGCGCTGGCAGCACTTGCCGAGAACATGCCGTCGGGAACCGCTATTCGCCCCGGGGACGTGCTGACTTCGATGTCGGGCAAGACGATCGAGATCAGCTCCACTGACGCCGAAGGCCGCCTCGTGCTGTCGGATGCCGTCTATTACGGGCAGGCCGAGTACTCGCCCTCTGTGCTTATCGATGTAGCCACCCTGACGGGTACGGTATCGCGCGCGCTGGGCCCCGATTACGCGGGACTGTTCAGTCGCCACGATGATCTGGCCATGAAGCTGGTGGAGGCCGGCCAGGTGGCCGGCGAATCGATGTGGCGGCTACCGCTCGACCGCGCGCACTTCGAGCGGATCGAGTCCAAGGTGGCGGACGTGATCAATGGTGGCGTACGTGAAGCAGGCGCCAGTATCGGCGCAGCATTCATCGGTACGTTCGTCGACGAACAGCAGGTCTGGGCGCACCTCGATATCGCCAGCGTCGATTATCTCGAGGAACCGCGCCCCACAGTGCCGGCGGGCTTCTCGGGCTTTAGCGTGCGGGCACTGGACGAATACCTGCGCCGCAATCACGAGGATTCAGGCCGGGCGCGGTAGCCCGACCTGTATCTGCTCATTGTACGGGGGATTACAGGTATGGAGCCTCGCGAAGTAGTCGAAAAATGGGTCTCGTGCTTCAACCGTGCGGATGCGGACGCCCTGTCGGGTTTCTATGCCGAAGACGCAACGAACCACCAGGTTGTGCGTGATCCTGTCGTTGGCCGGGATGCAATAAGAGAAATGTTCGCCAGGGAATTTGCGCAGGCGACGATGGTTTGCCAGATCGAGAATATCTTCCAGGATGGCAGCTGGGCGATTCTTGAATGGACGGACCCGAACGGGCTGCGCGGTTGCGGTTTCTTCAACGTAGAAAATGACAAGATCGTCTTTCAGCGTGGTTACTTCAACGAACTGTCGTTCCTGCGGCTTCAGGGCTTGCCGTTACCCACTGAATGACTACGCCTTCAAGCCATGCTTTTTCAACGGTGATGTCGGTTCCTAGCCTCTCAATCCCTGGCGAATTTCATCAAGCGCATCTGCGTGCTGGTCCAGCGTAACCGAGCTTTCGCCATGGTCGGCGACGCCGAGCCGCTGCAGTAGCGGGTATTCGCTGGCGTCCAGTGGCTCGCCCGACTCGCTGTGATCATGGATCAGCTTCGCGGCCGATAACACTTCGGCCAGCGTTGCTGTTTCCTGCAGCGGTGGATTCGTCTCCATCTGCGTCTCGAGCGCATCCGTGATTTCTGCGGGCATCCCCCAGCTCTCGGCGATCGCCTTGCAGATAGCCGGATGCCAGTCGGCAAGAATGGGATCCAGCTCCGCGTAGGCGATCGTCCCGGCTTCCTGCGATTTCAGGAGGATGTAGAGCCGGCCGACGACGCTGATCAGACCCGTCAGAAGCGCCTCGTCGGCGTTGATCTTCGTGTACTTCCTGGCAATCACGTAGCTGTGCGCGGCAAGTTCCACGCTTTCTTCCCAGATCGCTTTGAGCGCAGTTCGTGCTTCTTCGGAGAGGCCCTCATTCTTTTGGACCTGGCGCAACGCGAAAGCTACGACAGAGCTCTGGACGAGCTTGTTACCCAAGCGGATCACGGCCTGGCGAACTTCGACGATTTCTACGGATCCGCGTACGGCTGCGGAGTTCGCGAGCTGCAGAACGCGCGCCGCTATCGCAGGGTCGGAGCTGATGATACGAATAATTTCGTCGATATCGACTTCTTCGACTCCAAACGCCTTCTGGATTCTCACAGCCGAGTCCGGGAACATCGGCAGCTCGAGATCGCCGCGGTTGAGGTCTCCCGCAAGTTGCTGCACGAAACCGGCAGCGGCTTGCATCGCTTCTGCAGACATAAGGCCTTCCCAACATTCTTCTGGATCTGGTCGCCTTGTTATCGGCGGCTCGGCGAAGAAATTTAGGGCCAGGCCGGAAGTAATCTCGACAACTGTGCCGGGCCTCCGGTTTGCTGGTAGCCTTGTTTGCAGCGACGATTTCGGGGACCAGCATGAAGCGAACCATCCGTATTTTTTCATTAATTTTTTCAATGCTTTGCGTGCCTCTGAGCGCCAATGCCCAGGGCATGCCGAAGCTGACGAGCGAGCAGGCGGCAGAGGCGGCGAAAAACTACCAGCAATATTGTGCGCTTTGCCACGGTGAGGACAGGCAAGGCCATGTCAATGATCACGCGCCGTCCCTGAAATCGAGGTCGCTCCTCGAATCAGGCATCGAAGAGCGATTCATGGCCGTTGCTTATGGTCGGCCCGGTACGCCGATGGCGGGCTTCTACGACGATATTGGCGGACCACTGAACCGAGGCCAGTTGATCGGCATCACGATATGGCTCAATGAGCAGGCGGGCATTCCACTGTCGCAAGCGAAGCCGGAGACCGTTGCTGGCGACGTGCAGCTCGGCCAGGAAATCTACAGTCGAGAGTGCAGCGAGTGTCACGGCGCGAAGGGTGAGGGTGGCACGGGCACGGCCCTTGGCAACCCGGCGATGTTGTCGATGACGACGGATACGTTCCTGCGTCACGCCATCGTAAACGGCCGCCAAGGCACGGAAATGCCGGCTTTCGCAGATAAGCTCACTGCTGCAGAAATCGATGGTGTTACGGCGTTCCTTCGCAGCAGGGCGACAGGTTGGGACGTCAGGAAGCCGGCGCTGCGGAAGCCACCCGCCGTCGAGGACTACGTCATCAATCCCGAAGGAGACCCGCCAGAGTTCGAGCTCAAGGACGGGCTTTATGTGATGTCGGCGGACCTGCACGAAGCCATGCAGGAGAAGCGCCGCATGGTGATTCTCGATACGCGCGTCATGAGCCTGTGGCAGCTATCGCACATCGAGGGGGCCGTGCCACTGCCGTACTACTATGATTACGGGAACGTTGGCGCCCTGGCGGACGATCTGCCGAAAGACGGCACCTGGATCGTGACCTACTGCGAGTGCCCGCGAGCCGCCGCCGAATCGGTAAACAAGCGGCTCGTCGCCCTCGGCTTCGAGAATACCGCGGTCTTATGGGAGGGCGCGTTCGGCTGGGTCGGCCTCGGCTACCCGGTATCGCATGGCGACACGACGGTGGCAGAGAGACACTCGATCGAAATGAACTAGGTCGATGTCCCAGGGTCGCAGCGCGGTGATTGGAGGCTGGCTAGCGCGGCGAAGCGTCGGGAAAACCAATTCGGTTTAGCAGGTCGCGAAACGCAGGACTCGCGCGCATTTCATCGAATGCGGGATCCGCGTTTATGTGCAGGATTTGAGGCTGGCGGTTCTTGTAGGCTTTCTCCAGAAATTCCATTGCTTTCGCTGAGTTGCCTGCGAGGGCATAGAGGTGAGAACGCATTACGTGATCATTGAACCCAGGAACTCTCTCGCCTAACGCGTCGGCCAGCGCACGAATTGCGCCCGTGTATCCGGATTCGAGATAGCCCTGGTCCATTGCCCGCAGAAGCTCTTTATCCTTGCCCCACGTCTGCTTGTAGACCTCGAAAGCCTCTTCGTACAGGCCCTTGTGCCACAGGGCCTCTCGATAGAATGCAAGGCGCACGTCCGCATCCGGGTTCTCGGCTATGGCTTTTCTTACCCCCTCGATGATCTCATCATATTTCCGCATCATAAGCGTGTGCGCCTCGAGGACGAGGCCTGCCATCGGGGAAAATGGATCGTACAAGTGACCGATCTCGACCTGCTTCAGGCTTCCTTCCAGATCGCCCATGACCATAAGGTAGTCCGCGTATGCGTGTCGCGTGCGAGCGTCATTGGGAGCCAGCTCCAGCGCCCGTAGCAGGTTTGCCCCGGCAAGGTCCCAGTCCCAGTCGTAGTAAAGCTGGATAACACCGAGCGTCCCGTATCCTCCGGCGGAGTTTTCATCCAGGCTTATGGCTTTCAAGGCCGCCTCTCGGGCTTTCGGGATGGCCTCGGAGTTGGGCATGTGACCAAGAAACCCTTTGAGCAGGTACGACCCGCCTACGCCTGCATGAGCGTGGGCGAAATCCGGATCCATATCGATAGCCTTCCAATAGCGCTGCAGACTCTTGTCGAATAGGAACCGGTTGAAGTAGTGATCGCCCTGGAGAACGAGCTCATGAACTTCGAAATCCACAGGCTCCGCTTGCACCGTCCCTCCTCTCTCCTGCTGCCGGACCGTAACCTGGATCTCGTCCGCGATGGCCAGGGAAATCTCGCTGATCAGTGCGAGCACCTGGTTCAGATCGCGGTCATAGCTGTTCGCCCAAACGTGCTCGTCCCGGACACCGCGAACCAGTTTTGCCGTGATACGAACTCGGTCCTCACCTCGCAGAACGGAGCCCTCTACCAGGGCGTCAACATTGAGTTCCCGGGCGATTTCCGGAATCGACATGTCGGTGGCTTCATAACGCAGCGTTGACGTTCTTGATATGACGCGTAGGTCGGTCATCCTGGAAAGGCGAGTAATCAGCGCATCCTGCATGCCTTCGACGAAGTACTGCTGAGCCGGATCGTCAGACAGGTTCCGCAAGGGCAGCACGGCGACAGACTCGATGACATCACCGTAGGCGACGGACTTGTCCGGTTGCGAAGGCCACCACCAGGTATGCCAGGCGAAGATGATGATCGCGGCCGACAATAGCGATATGACGATGAAGTCTATGCGCCGTCCCGTGACGTGCGTGATTGATTCGCCCCGCTGGACGTCTCTCTCGAGGCTGATGCCCTCCGGTGTCAGCTCATAGAACCAGGAGAAAACGAGGGCGATCGGAAAACCGATGGCGAGAAGCGCCAGGACGAACCGCCCGGACCAGTCCGGGAGAGCGGCCAGTGTCACGACTACCTCGGCCACCTGCATGATCAGCCAGGCGGCTACGATATAGAGCGTGGCCATCCGGAGCACATTGCGACGCCTGAGTTCCGATATTAGACCCACGCCGAGATGCTCGCGCCCCGGGGCTATCGTATCAATTCGTATCGACCGCAGTCAGTGCTACCCGGCCGTCGCAGACCGCCGCTCTACCCCGATTCGCCGGGCGCCCTGAAAAGACTTGAAAATCTGTGGCACCACCACAATCTCTGGCTGTCATAGGTACTTTCAGTCGGAGCTATTGAAGATGTTCAAACGTATCGCGCTGTTCATTGCGACTAACCTGGCCGTAATACTAGTGCTCAGCGTCGTGCTGCGCCTTTTGGGCGTGGACCGCGTCCTCGATGAGTCCGGGACGGGCATCAATTACGAGGCCCTGCTCATACTATCCCTGGTCATCGGGTTCGGCGGCTCGTTCATTTCGCTCGCCATGTCGAAGTTCATGGCCAAGCATTCGACGGGCGCCAAGGTCATAACGCAAGCCCAGAACCCGGCCGAATCCTGGCTACTGTCGACCGTGGAACGCCAGGCGCGGCAGGCCGGCATCGATACTCCGGAAGTCGCCATCTACGACTCGCCCGACATGAACGCTTTCGCCACGGGCATGCGCCGTAACTCGGCGCTGGTCGCGGTGAGCACCGGGCTGCTCAGGAGCATGCCCAAAGAGGAGGTCGAGGCCGTGCTCGCCCACGAAGTGTCACACGTGGCCAACGGCGACATGGTAACGCTCGCCCTCGTGCAAGGCGTTGTTAACACATTCGTCATCTTCCTGTCCCGCATTGTCGGGCACATCATCGATCGCGTCGTGCTTCGCAATGAACAGGGTTACGGCATCGGCTATTTCGTCTCGGTGCTCGTGGCGCAGATTGTTCTCGGCATCCTCGCGAGCACGATCGTCATGTGGGTTTCACGCCAGCGAGAGTTCCGCGCCGACGCGGGCTCGGCGGCCCTGAATGGCAGGGAGCCCATGATCAACGCGCTGGCGAGGCTCGAGCGCGGGATGCCTGCGGCCCTCCCCGAGTCGCTCGAGGCATTCGGCATCTCGAGCGGCGAACGCCAGGGAATCCGGCGCCTCTTTATGAGTCACCCACCGATTCCGGAACGCATCGAAGCGCTGCGGAAGATGCAGTAAAGACAAAGCCCCTCAATGAGGGGCTTTTTTTTGCCATCCGGGGACTCGTGTCTGGACCCGGTTTACCTGCCGGTCCAGCCTGGCCCGCGCACGAATCGACCCGGCGTGGCGCCAGTGTGCTCGCCGTCTTTCAGTACCTGCTCGCCGTTGACGAATACGTGCAGCATCCCGGTTGAGTACTGGTGCGGGTCGACGAAGGTGGCGTGATCCTGAACTTCCTCCGGATCGAATACCACGACGTCTGCGTAGAACCCTACCTTCAGTTGCCCGCGACGGTCGATCCTGAGATTCAGACTCGGCAGCGCCGCCAGCTTGCGGATCGCTTCTTCCATGGGTATGAGCTGCTCGTCGCGCACGTACTTGCCGAGCACCCGGGTGAAACTGCCGTAGGCACGCGGGTGCGGGTGCCTCTTGAGAAACACGCCTTCCGGTGCAACCGACGCGGCGTCGGTGTTGAAGCTTACCCATGGCAGAGCAACCGCCCTGCGAACGACGTCCTCGGACTGGGTGAAGTAGACCGCGCCCACTCGGCTTTCGTCTTCGATGATCAGGTCCATTGCCGTAAAACGGGGGTCCGTGCCACGCATCTCGGCGACTTCGGCAAGCGTTTTGCCGGTCAGCGGCTTGAGCTTGTCTGACTTGAATCCGACCAGGAGGATATTGTCCGGCGAGCCGGCGCCTATGTACATGTTCTCCCAGTCGGCTGACTGTTCGAGCATTTCACGCGCGATTCTTTCGCGCAGAGCGCTGTCTTTCATGCGCCCCAGCGAAGCGTCAAAGCCACCTTCCTGGACCCACGGCGGAATGGCCGCGTTGAGCCCGGTGCTGCCAGCCGGGTACGTGTAGACATCCGCCGTGATTTGCAGGCCATCGGCCCTCGCCCGCTCGACCATGGCTACCGCTTCGTCAAACAATGGCCAGTTGGATTGGCCAGACGATTTGAAATGATAGATTTCAGCCCTGATATTGGCCTCATGAGCGACCGTGAGGAGTTCTTCGACTGCTTCCAGCATATTGGCACCCTCATCGCGCATATGGGATATGTACATGCCGTCGTACTCTGCAGCCACCTCGGACAGGGCTACCAGTTCGTCGGTCGTGGCGAAGCTCCCGGGTGGGTAGATCAGAGACGATGCAACACCCAGCGCACCTTCCAGCATCGCCTGTCGAACCAGGTCGCGCATCTGCTCGAGTTCCTCGCCCGTCGGTTCGCGGTCCTCGTGCCCGATCACGTACCGACGCGGCGTGGCAGCACCGATAAACGATGCCACATTCGGCGTGATACCACGTTGCTCGAGATACTCTAGATATTCCGCAAGCGTCGTCCACTCGACGTCGTAGCGAATGTCGGATTGCCGCTGAACCAGCTCCGTCTTCATCGAATCGCTAAGCGGGCCCATGGAGTTTCCTTCGCCCATAATTTCAAGCGTCACGCCCTGGCGGATATCGCTTTGCGATCGACCATCTTCAATCAATGATTCGTTGGCCCAGGACATCATATTGACAAAACCGGGCGCCACTGCGAGGCCCTCGGCGTCGATCTCAATCGGTGCCGTTGCCTTACCGATGTCGCCGATCGCGGCGATCGTGTCATCGCTGAAAGCCACATCACCGACATAGGGGCGCTCACCGCTGCCGTCGTAGATCGTGCCGTTGCGGAGGATTACGTCATACGACTCCGGCGACGTGCACGCCGCCAACACGCAGCAGACAAGAAGGGCATAGCTCAAAGGGACGATGCGTTTGATCGGATTCATGGTATCTCCACTGAAGAAGCGGGCGGCCGCACTTGGAACGCCCGCCGGGGCGCTCCGAACGAGTTTAATGTAAATTGATAATGACCGCCGGCGCACCGGGAATGCAGGACCTTCAACCCTATTGCCTCCTGCTGCATCCAAATAACGTTGACACGCATCTGACAAGTAACAGATGGGCAAACCTGCTCGCTTTTGTCGTGGAGAAGAAAATGAGTTCAACACTATCTTCCAGGAGCATCCTGTGGTGCACGGGCCTGTTGCTCGCTCTCTGGTCTGCCGACGTGCAGGCCGCCAAGGGCTCTTTCGAGGAGACGTATCCCGTCTCCGGACCGTTCCTGCTCGACGTGAAAACGGGCAGCGGCAAGATCGAGATTCGGGCCGGGACCGACGGAGAAATCCGCGTCAAAGGGAAGATCAGCGTCGGTTCGGGCTGGTTTGGCGGAAGCCGGGAAAACGCCAGGGAGATTGTCGAGGAACTGCAGGCGTCTCCGCCCGTCGAGATCGAAGACGGACGGGTCCGTATCGGTTACATCAAGGAACGACGCCTGAGTCGCAAAGTCTCGATCAGCTATGACATTGTCGTACCTGCCAACACTCAGGTGAAGTCTCACACAGGGTCTGGCTCACAGTCGATATCCGGCGTTGCCGGTCCCGTCGAGGTGGGATCAGGATCCGGCCGGTTGACCCTTAGCGACATCGGCGGCTCCGTCAACGCAAGTGCGGGCAGCGGTTCAATCAGTGCAGAAGGCGTCGCGGGCGCCTTCGACGCACATACGGGCAGCGGCGCGATTCGCCTGATACAGGTAGCCCCGGGCGATGTCGAGGCGACCGCGGGATCGGGCAGTATCGATTTGAAAGGTGTTGTCGGTGCGCTTCGCGCCCGCTCTGGCAGCGGCAGCATCAACGTGGACGGCCAGATGGCCGGCCCGTGGGACCTGGATACGGGATCAGGATCGGTTCACGTTACTCTGCCGACGGATGCGGCCTTTACGCTCGACGCCGAGTCGAACTCCAGCAGCATCACGGTCGATCATCCGGTCACGATCCAGGGCAAGATGTCCAAGAAGCGCGTGAAGGGTGACGTACGCGGCGGCGGCGAGATGCTCAGGATCGAAACCGGATCCGGCCGGATCCGGGTCGAGTGAACGCGGGCGGGGTCACACCCGCTGCAAGAGCCCGCGATAGCTAGTCAGTCCTTGATGGCTTTCCAGAGGCGCTCATAGCCTTTCTTGATCTCGCCGCCGAGTTGTCCGAGTGCGTCACCGACGCCCTCTCCCGTTTCCTTGATCCGGGCGTCTTCCGCGAAGTCCTTGGCCTTGGCGGTGAACTCCTCCATCTTGACCTCGAGTTCTTCCCACTCGTCCTTGGCCTCTCTCGTCGCGAGGTTCATCTGCACGCGCAGCTCGTCGCGTTTCTGCTTCAATTCCTCGATCAGGTCGTCAAAATCGTTCATGTTTGTCTCCCGGGCCACCTATACTCGAGGTTACGCTGCTAGCTAAGCAAATCAATCCGTAACAAACGAAATCGACGAGCGATAAGAACGATGACGGAAACTCTCGAATGGCACCGGGTCGCCGGCGCTGACGAATTGCCGGAAGGCCGAGTCAAGACCGTGACGGCCGGCACGCAGTCGATGGCCTTGGTCCATGTCGACGGCGCTTACTACGCCATGGACAACCGCTGCCCGCACCAGGGCGGGCCACTTGGAGAAGGCTCAATCGAGGGCGGTGCCGATGGCCAATGCTGGTTACGCTGCCCGTGGCACGGCTGGGACTTCGATCCGAAGACCGGCCTGCCGCCGGGCGGCCACGAGGACACTGGACAGGAGACGTTTCCTGTCGAGCTCCGGGACGACGGCGTTTACGTCGGCATCGCCGCCGAACCTAAGCGCGAGCGCACGGTCACGGACGTCATGGCTGAAACGATGATCAACTGGGGCGTGACCAGCGTTTTCGGCATGGTCGGCCACTCCAATCTCGGACTTGCCGATTCGCTGCGGCTCCAGGCTGAGGACGGCCGACTCAACTACTACGGCATACGCCACGAAGGCGCGGCCTCGTTCGCCTGTTCAGGCTACGCGAAGCTGACCGGCAAGCCTGCTGCCTGCCTGACAATCGCGGGTCCTGGTGCCACCAATCTCATGACCGGCCTTTGGGATGCGAAAGTGGATCGTGCGCCGGTTGTCGCTCTCACAGGGCAGGTAGACGTCCAGGTGCTCGGTCCCGGTGCATTCCAGGAGATTGATCTCGCCTCGGCCTTCGAGCCCGTCGCACGTTACAGCCAGACCGTGTTGCATACCTCCAGGCATGCCGAGCTCATGTCATTGGCCTGCAAGAATGCGATCGTCGAACGCGACGTCGCCCACCTGATTTTTCCCGACGATGTACAGACACTTCCGGCTGACGACGGTACAACGGCGGGGAGCCCGGCCGGTCGCGTAGCTGCTCAAGCGATTGCACCCGACCCGTCTGCACTCTCCGAGGCGATGACCCTGCTCGGGGAGGCACGGCGCCCGATCATCATCGTCGGCTACGGCGCGCGTGATGCGATGCAGGACGTGGTCGCGCTGGCCGAGCGCCTCGGCGCACCCGTACTGACCACGTTCAAGGCCAAGGGGCAGATCCCGGACAGGCACCCGCTGGCCGCGGGCGTGCTCGGGCGCTCTGGCACGCCGGTCGCGAGCTGGTTCATGAACGAGTGCGACCTGATCCTGGCATTCGGCGCATCGTTCTCCAATCACACGGGCATCACCCCGAAACGGCCGATCATCCAGGTCGATTTCGAGCGCATGGCGCTCGGCAAATTTCACCCGGTGGCAGCGCCTGTCTGGGGCGAAATCGGGGTAACGGCCGTACAGATGCTCAATGCACTCCCGGAGCAACCCGCTACCATCGACCAGCGAGACGAACTGGCCGAGCGCTGGAAAATCTGGCGTGACGAGAAATGTAGCCGTATCAACGACGATCGCGGTAGTGGGATCAGCTCCGCCGCCGTGTTCGATGCACTGACACACGCAGCGCCGCGCGATGCCATCATCGCTGTTGACGTCGGCAATAACACCTACTCGTTCGGCCGCTACTTCGAGTGCGATGCGCACCGCGTCCTGATGTCCGGCTACCTCGGTTCCATCGGATTCTCATTCCCGGCGGCGATCGGCGCATGGGCGGCAACGCAGGACCAGGAAGAGTACAGGGGCCGCAAGGTCATCTCGGTGAGCGGCGACGGCGGCTTTGGGCAGTATCTTGGCGAGTTCACGACCGCGGTCAAGTACGGTATGAACATTACGCACGTGCTGCTTAACA
>JAAUYE010014193.1_pt1 | contig 11207 bp, 9 predicted proteins | sample 7278081 | NCBI WGS metagenome assembly JAAUYE01 (sample SAMN14350131, study PRJNA611818) | marine sediment metagenome | isolation source: surface marine sediment (0.6m) | place: French Polynesia: Moorea | collected 2018-08
CTCGAGCAGCGTCTCGGCGACACGTATGAGGGTGTCGGTCGTCGAGAAACCGACCACGGCCGAATTCGGATCGGCGGGCCGGTTGACCCAGAATACCTCGGGCTCCCGCGAGACCCAGAAGCCGATAATGAACATGATCAGCAGGAAGACGCCAAGCGCCCACAGCGCAACTTTCGACCACTTACCGGTTTCCAGAATGTTTTTCGCTGACCGTTCCATCGATGACTCCTGCGCGTTCTGTGTCGACTAGACGGCCGATAATTCTACCAGTTCCGGCAGCGCGACTCCGGCTTCGCTGGCGATCACAAAGTCGAAACCGGCGGCCTGCATGGTTGGATTGGGATTGATCTCGGCGGTGACCGCCTGCTGTTCGCGCGCCACGTCCGCGAGGCCCGCCGCAGGATAGACCAGTGACGATGTGCCGATGGACAGGAACACATCGCAGTCCGCGGCCGCTGCAAACGAGGAATCGAGGGCCTGTTCCGGGATCGCTTCGCCAAACCATACAACGCCGGGTCTCAGGCTGGCCCCGCAGTCGGGACACACCGGCACCGTCGCCGTCTGTTCGTGTTCAACGACGCGGCCCTCGGCATGGCAACGGTCCTCGAACAGGTTGCCGTGAAATTCGATAACGTCGACGCTGCCCGCGCGCTGGTGCAGGCCGTCGACATTCTGCGTGATCAGCGTGAAGCGCGGGACGAGCCCTGCGAGACGGGCGAGGGCATAGTGGCCCGGATTCGGCTGTGCCCGGGCGACCAGGTCACGCCGCCACCGGTACCATTCCCAGATCAGCTCCGGGTTCTTCTCAAACGCCTCGGGCGTGGCGAGCTCGTGCGGGTCATACCGGGCCCACAGGCCGTCCTGTGCCTCGCGAAATGTCGGAACGCCGCTCTCGGCCGATATGCCGGCGCCAGTAAGCGCACAGACATGACGCGCATCCCTGAGCGCTGCGACCAGGCTTGCGTCAATTTGCATCGATCAGGACCGGCGCCGGCCGGTTCGATCAGGCCGCGAGCTGCCGCAACACGTAATGAAGAATGCCGCCGTTTTCGTAATAGTCGCGTTCCTTGGGCGTGTCGATCCGCACCTGCGCTTCGAAACGGATGGCGTCGCCGTCATCGGGTGTTGCCGTCACCGTGACCGTTTTGGCATCGGGGTCCGTCTGTCCCGTGATGTCGAAGACCTCCTTGCCGGTCAGGCCCAGGGATTCGGCGTCCTGTCCATCCAGGAACTGCAGCGGAAGCACGCCCATGCCAATCAGGTTCGAGCGGTGAATGCGCTCGAAGCTCTTGGCGATAACGGCTCTGACGCCGAGCAGGACCGTACCTTTCGCAGCCCAGTCGCGCGACGAGCCCGTGCCGTATTCGCTGCCCGCGAGTACGACGAGCGGCGTGCCTTCTTCCTTGTATTTCATCGATGCGTCGTAGATCGACATCTGTTCGCCGCTCGGCTGGTGGCAGGTCCAGCCACCTTCGGTGCCCGGTGCCAGCCTGTTGCGGAGGCGAATATTCGCGAAAGTGCCGCGCATCATGACCTCGTGATTGCCACGCCGCGAACCGTAGGAATTGAAGTCGGCCGGCTTGACGCCGTTGGCTTCGAGGTATTTCGCCGCCGGACTGTCCTTGGCGATGCCGCCGGCCGGTGAGATGTGGTCTGTCGTGACCGAGTCGCCGAGCAGCGCCAGGACTCGGGCGCCCTCGATGTTGGTGACCGGGTCCGCGGTGCTCGTCATTCCCTCGAAGTAGGGCGGGTTGCGCACGTAGGTCGAGTCACCCTCCCACTCGTAGATGCCGCCGGATGGAGAATCGATGTTCTTCCAGTTGGCGTCGCCCTCGAAGACCTTGCCGTAGCTCGACATGAACATCTCGGAGTCGATGTTGGCACCGACGACGTCGTAGATCTCGGCCTGCGACGGCCAGATGTCCTTCATGTAGACGTCGTTACCGTCCTGGTCCTGCCCAAGCGGATCCTTGTACAGGTCCACCTTCATGTTGCCGGCCAGGGCGTAAGCAACGACCAAAGGCGGCGACGCCAGGAAGTTGTGCTGGACGAGCGCGTGGATGCGTCCTTCGAAGTTGCGGTTGCCCGACAGCACGCTCGTGCCGACGACGTTGCCCGACGTGATGGCGTCAGCGATCTCGGGCTTCAGCGGCCCCGAGTTGCCGATGCAGGTCGTGCAGCCGTAGCCGACCGTGTAGAAGCCGACGGCTTCGAGGTCGTCGATGAGTTCGGCCTTTTCGAGGTAGTCCGACACGACGCGCGAGCCGGGCGCCAGGCTGGTCTTGACCCAGGACTTGGCCTTCAGGCCTTTGGCGGCGGCGTTGCGCGCCAACAGGCCCGCCGCAATCATCACGGCCGGGTTCGATGTGTTGGTGCAGCTCGTGATCGCGGCGATCAGGATAGCTCCGTCATCGATCGCAACGTCCTGTCCATCGAGATTGGCGACGCCGCTGCCGCCCGCCTCGCGACCGGCTACCGTGTCCGCGAGGATCTTGTCGTAAGAAGCGGCGGCGGCGCTCAGCGCGATGCGGTCCTGCGGCCGTTTCGGTCCGGCGATGCTCGGCTCTACGTCGCCCAGGTCGAGTTCGAGCGTATCGGTATACAGGGCGTCGGGCTGGCCGTCTTCGCGCCACATTCCCTGTTCGCGCGCATAGGCCTCGATGAGCGCGCACTGCGCGTCGTCGCGACCCGAAAGTTTCAGGTAGCGAATCGTCTCGCCGTCGATCGGGAAGATGCCGCAGGTCGATCCGAACTCGGGCGCCATGTTGCCAAGCGTCGCGCGGTCGGCGAGCGGCATCTGTGACAGGCCGTCGCCGAAGAACTCGACGAACTTGCCGACCACACCCTTCTTGCGCAGCATCTCGGTGACGGTCAGCACGAGATCCGTCGCCGTCGTGCCTTCCCGGAGTTTGCCGCTGAGCTTGAAGCCGATGACGTGCGGGATCAGCATCGTGATTGGCTGGCCGAGCATGGCTGCTTCGGCTTCGATGCCGCCGACGCCCCAGCCCAGGACGCCAAGCCCGTTGATCATCGTCGTGTGGGAATCGGTGCCGACGACCGTGTCGGGATAGGCCCGGCGCACGCCGTCTTTGTCCGCGTCGAATACGACGCGGCTCAGGTACTCGAGGTTGACCTGGTGCACGATGCCCGTGTTCGGCGGCACCACACGGAAATTGTCGAACGCCGACTGGCCCCACTTCAGGAACGAGTAGCGCTCCTTGTTGCGCTGGAACTCGATTTTCGTGTTCAGGTCGAGCGCGTTCGCAGCGCCGTAATGGTCGATCTGCACCGAGTGGTCGATAACGAGTTCCGCGGGTGAGAGCGGGTTGATGTCATCGGCCGAGCCGCCGAGCTTGACCACAGCGTCGCGCATCGCGGCGAGGTCGACGACGGCCGGGACTCCCGTGAAGTCCTGCAGAACGACGCGCGCCGGCGTAAACGAAATCTCGGTGCTCGGGGCAGCTTTCGGGTCCCAGTTGGCGAGCGCGAGAATATCCTCACGCGTGACGTCGCGGCCATCCTCGTGGCGCAGCAGGTTCTCGAGCAGGATCTTGAGCGAGTAGGGCAGTTTCCCTACGTGCCCTTCTTTCACGGCGTCGAGGCGAAAGATCTCGAAGTCATTGCCGTTTACCGCGAGCGTGGAGCGCGCGCCGAAGCTGTCCGTCATCGTTGTTTCTCCGGGGTTCTGTTGTTTAGCTACTTTCCGGGTGCGGCCAGACGGCCACAGGGGGGCGCATTATAGCCGAAGGTCGAGCCGTCTGCTTATCCACTTTGGTCTATGACGGCCCCACCCAGGCACTGCTCGCCGGCGTAGAAAACGACGAATTGTCCGGGCGCAATGGCCTTCTGCTTCCGGTCGAAGGTTACGTCCAGTCTGCCGCCATCCAGGTTAACGACGACGCAGTCCTGGTCGTCCTGGCGGTAACGAATTTTCGCTGCACAACGCAGGCCGTCATCGAGGCCTTCAGGCGGCGCGCCGATCCAGCTTGCATCAGTGGCAGAGAGGTTCTGGCTGAACAGCAGTTCATGCTCGCCCTGCGCCACGATCAGTGCATTCTGTTCGAGATCCTTGGCGACGACGTACCAGGGCTCGTCGCCGCGGTCCTGGCGCCCGCCGATGCCGAGGCCCTGGCGCTGCCCGAGCGTGTAATACATGAGGCCGAGGTGCCGCCCCAGTTCCTCGCCGCCGGGCGTCCTCATCGGGCCCGGGTTGGCGGGCAGGTAGGTGCTCAGGAATTCACGAAACGGCCGTTCGCCGATGAAGCAGATACCCGTGCTGTCCTTCTTGTCATGGATGCCGAGACCCGAGTCCCTGGCGATGCGGCGAACCTCGGCTTTCTGCAGATCGCCCAGCGGAAAGACGGTCTCCGCCAGTGCCTCGGCGCTCACGGCATGCAGGAAGTAACTCTGGTCCTTGTTGCGGTCGGCGGCTTTGAACAGCGCGCCATGACCGTCGACGATGCCCGTGCGCGCGTAGTGGCCCGTCGCCAGGAAGTCGCCGCCCAGGCGTTTCGCGTAGTCGCGAAAAACGCCGAACTTGATCTCGCGATTGCAGAGCACATCGGGATTGGGCGTGCGGCCCTTGCGGTATTCGTTGAGGAAATACTCGAACACCTGGTCGCGGTACTGCCTCGCGAAATTCGCATGGTGCAAGGGAATATCGAGCTGCTCACAGACACTGCGAGCGTCCTGCAAATCCGCGGCGGCCGTGCAGTAGCCGTCGTCGTCCTCCCAGTTCGTCATGTGCAGGGCGTGCACGTCGGCGCCTGCCTGTTTGAGCAGGACGGCCGCCACGGCCGAGTCGACACCGCCGGACAACCCGAGGATGACACGATGGCCGGCAACTTGTTCGAGGGAGGGCGCCATAGGCGGCGGATTCTAGCGCTTTTCCGATGTCGTGTAAGTGTCCCTGTCAACCGTTCATTGGCTTATTCGTTTCTACTGATGAGGCACGTCCCTTAAAGGAGCGAAATCATGAAAACCCAGACAGCAGTCGCAATCCTTACGGCTGCCGCACTGGCGCTGACGTCGATGACGGCCGGCGCGCAAGGCCGTCACGGACAGGGTGCGTCGCAACCTCAGTACCGTGCACAGGTCGAACGTGGCCAGAAAGACTTCGATCGCGACCGCATGCGGGATCGTGACAGGGCGACGAACCCTTCTCGCGACCGTGACCGCGACCAGGACCGCACACACGCGCCTGACAACGCAGCGTTCGGCGAGAACGGCAAAGCCAAATACGGCGAAAACGGTGACGGCATTTACGGCAGTGAACTGATGAGCGCCGAGGAACGCAATCAGTACCGCGAGCAGCTGCGGTTGACCGAGTCCGACCCACAGGCCCAGACCCGATTCAAGGCGCAGCACAAGGAAGAAATGCAGCATCGGGCCAAAGCCCAGGGCGTACATCTCGAAGACCCCGACGATTCGGAATAGTCATGTTTTCGCGCACATTGATCGCGCTGGCACTCGCCCTGGGAAGTGCCGGCGCAGCCGCGCAGAGCGTGGCGTGGTCGACGGGCCTCGAGTATTCGATCGGCGACTACGGTGGCACCGAGGATATCGAGGACTTCTACGTTCCCGTTACGGGTCGCCTGGATCTCGAGCGCGTGTCGCTCGAACTGACGGTGCCGTACCTGAGGGTTAGCGCGCCCGAGGGCACGTTGGTAACGGACCCGGACAGCGAGCCACTACCCGGCACCGGACAGCAGGTGACCGAACGCGGCATTGGTGACGTCATTGCCGGTCTGACTGTCTACGATGTGGTCTACGGCGAAAATTTCGCGCTTGACGTGGCGGCAAGGGTCAAGTTCGGCACGGCCGACGAGGACAAGGGTCTTGGCACGGGCGAAAACGACTACACGCTGCGAACCGATCTCTACAGGTTTGTCGGCCAGTTCACGTGGGCAGGATCACTGGGATACAAGTTTCGCGGCGATCCGGCCGGTGCTGATCTCAATAACGTGTGGCTGGGCTCGATAGGCGGCATCTATGCTCCGCTTGATCATTACCGCTTTGGCATGTTCTACGATTACCGGGAGTCTTCGCTTGCCGACAGCGACGCGTTGTCTGAAGTCTCGGCGTTCGCGACGCGGCGCGTAAACGACAGGTTCACTCTGCACTTCTACGCGTTCACGGGTTTTAGTGACAGCAGCCCCGACCGGGGTGCCGGTGTCCTGCTGCAGATAATCTGAGTCAGACCAGGTCGGCAGTCGCCAGCACGCGATCGACGTTGTGCTGCAGCGGCAGCATGCCGGTCAGGAGAGTGTCGGCCTGGCGCCTGCCGGACACGTAATCGCGAACACAACGCAGCACGGCAGGGGAGCGCAGCATCGGCTGGCGCGTCTCGAGTTCCTCGAGCGTCAGCCAATGCCGTCCCAGTATGCCGTCGTCGAGCTTGCGGCGCTCGTCGCAGTGCAGGAAAGTCGCTGCATACACGATGCGCAGGAATTGCTGCCGCGTCTGGGGGTGGATCCAGAGGTAAACGCCGATAAGTTCTGCGCAGGCGATGTCACAACCCGTTTCTTCGAGCGCTTCGCGAATGACGGCTTCTTCGGGCGATTCACCCGCTTCGATATGGCCGCCGGGCTGGCTCAATACGCGCCGGCCAGACGCGTGTTCTTCAACGAGCAGGAAACGTCCCTCGCGCTCGACAACAGCCGCAACTGTCAGATCGGTTGGATACATCGCAGGTTCTTAAATGCCGAGTTGGCGAAATTCCATTTCTACTTCACTGGCGAGCCAGATTTCGTCGAACATCTTGCCATAGAGCTTGGCGACGGCCGGTTCGTGCGTGTCGGCGATGCCTTCCCAACGGCTTGCCTGCAGGCGATAGACGAGCGCGGTTTCGTCCGCGATACAGAACGCCTCGGCATGCGTTCGCAGGTCCTCGCGCACGTGCCGGAATTCGATGTAGGTATTGAGACGGCGCCCGAGATGCACGAAGTTATTGCCGTTCTTGATCGCGCGCATCGGATCAGCGATCAGCACCCGGATTCTCGCGTAGGTCTGCGAAAGTACGAGGCGCTTGATGATTTCGAGGAACTCGGGATCGTCGTAGATGCCGGGCTCGAGATCGTGGGTGAAGATCGATACCTTGCGGGAGGCTTCGGAAACAACCTCGATCGCGGCCTGCCGCATCTCCTCTTTCGTGGAGATGACCCAGCGCTTGCTCGTCTGTTTTGCCGTTTCCATAGGCGATCCATATTACCGCCGGAGTCGCTCCCGACTTGCCAACTGCGTCACGTTTTGGCGGTTGATTCCCAGTTGAAAATCATTCGCATCCCGCGCCAATAAAGCGTTTCAGCGATGTTGCGAAAATAATCCCGTGCCGTTCTATTTCACATATGGTCAGGCATTCTCAGGTATCTCGAATGCGCCGTTTGAAGCCAGCCAGGACAGCAGTTCAGGGCTCAAAGCCACCAGTGACGCGCTGTTCAGCCGACGCCGGGCACACAGCTCGGCGACGACTCCGCGCTCTTTGCGCGTGATATCGCGATGCCGGCCGTTGAGGTAGACGTGTTCGTCGTCAAAGGCGATGCGCGCCATGCCGTGCAAATCGAGCTGCCGCGAAGGTTTCTCAAGTAACTGTTCGAGGGTGTTTTTGTCGGGTGCTTCGGGCTGCAGCCACTCCTTGAGTTCGGTCACGCTTCGGCCCAGTTCCGTCGACTGCTCGCCGGCGCGGCTGAGCGCGGCCTTCGAGATATAGCCCGGGCTTATTTCCGGCAGTTCCAGGTCCGCGTCGCTGAAGTAGTGGGGCGCACGCATGCCTATCGAGTAGGTCATGCAGGCGCGCTTTGCCGTGCCCCAGTGCGCGACACCGGGCGGCAGGTACAGCACGTCTCCTTCGACACACACTCTTTGCTCCCCCGAGAACTCCTCGACGAGCAGCAGGTCGTGGCTCGCCGCCGCATCCGGCGGGATGAGTGCCGAGGTGTAGGTCCAGTCGCGGATACCGATACCCTGGCAAAGGAATACGTCGTAGTTGTCGCGATGCGGGCCGACGCCACCGCCGGGCGCAGCAAAGCTCACCATCAGGTCGTCGATACGCCAGTCCGGTATGAACGGAACCTGGCTGAACAAATGACGCATCGCGGGCAGGTGTTTTTCGACATCGTGGACGAGCAGTGTCCAGTCCCGAATTGGCAATGCGCCCAGGAAACCGTCGTCAAAGGGCCCGCTTGCGACGGAGTACTTCGTCGTGTCGCCGCTGCGATCCGTGAAAACGATGCGCGACTCGACGTCTTCAAGCGTTGCGAGCCAGGCCAGTTCGTTGCGCGTAATGGCCGGGCGAACTGCGTCCATGGCCCGCGGCATGTACAGCGGTTTCTTCTGCCAGTGGTACGCCAGGAACTTCTCGGCGCTGAGGTTTCCGGGCAGCTTGAGCACTGGCGTCAGACTCAGATGTCTTTCGCCTGTCGTGTGGCCAGGCCGGTGTATGCCGTCGGCGTCAGTGCGAGCAAGCGGGCTTTGTCGTCTTCGGGAATTTCGAGCGTGCTGATGAACTCCAGAAGGACGTCCCGCGTGACGGCGTGGCCGCGCGTCAATGCCTTGAGCTTCTCGTAGGGCTCGGGAATGCCGTAACGGCGCATGACGGTCTGCACGGCCTCTGCGAGTACTTCCCAGGCCTCGTCGACATCGGTACTAATCGCATCCTCATCGACCTGTAATTTGCCGACGCCTTTCTGCAGCGATTGCAGCGCGATCACGAGATAGCCGGTCGCGACGCCGAAATTGCGCTGCACGGTCGAATCGGTGAGGTCACGTTGCCAGCGCGATATCGGCAGCTTCTCCGCGAAGTGGCCCAGCATCGCGTTGGCGACCCCGAGGTTTCCTTCAGCGTTTTCGAAGTCAATAGGATTGACCTTGTGCGGCATCGTCGACGAGCCCACTTCGTCCTTCCGGACCTTTTGCCGGAAATAGCCGAGCGAGATGTAACCCCAGGTATCGCGGGCGAAGTCGATCAGTATCGTGTTGTACCGCAGAAGTGCATGCGCGTATTCCGCCGTCCAGTCATGCGGCTCAATCTGGGTCGTGTAGGGATTCGGCTGTATACCCAGGGACTCGATGAACTTATGGCTTATCGCGGGCCAGTCGGCATCGGGATAGGCGATCGCGTGGGCGTTGTAGTTGCCCACGGCGCCGTTGAACTTGCCGAGGATTTCGACGGCAGCGAACTGTTGTTCGGCGCGTTGCAGGCGGGCGACGACATTGGCCAGTTCCTTGCCCAGTGTCGTCGGGCTGGCTGTCTGTCCATGGGTGCGCGACAGCATCGCCACACCGGCGTAATGATGCGCCATTGTTTTGAGCGTGTTACGGAGTTCCCGCATCTGCGGCAGCAGCACCTCGCTGCGCGCGGCCCTGAGCATCAGGGCATAGGACAGGTTATTGATGTCTTCGGAAGTGCAGCCGAAGTGCAGGAAGTCCTTGAGCACGTCGGTCTCGGGTCCGTCGCCAAGCTTCTCGCGAATAAAGTACTCGACGGCCTTGACGTCGTGATTGGTCGTCGCCTCGATGGCCTTGACGCGCTCCGCGTCGTCAAGCGCGAACTCATCGACGATGTGGTTGAGCACATCCTTCATGACCGACGACAGCGGGCCGATCTCGGCAATATCGGGTTCGTCCGCAAGGCACTGCAGCCAGCGAACCTCCACCAGCACCCTGAATCGAATCAGGCCGTATTCGCTGAAGATATCGCGCAGGCCGGCGACCTTGTCGAAGTAGCGGCCGTCGGCCGGCGAGAGGGCTCTCAGGGTTGAGACTTTCATGTTGGAGAAACCAGAGTAGACAAGCGCTCACAAAGCGCGAATCATACACGTTTTCGCGGCAGCGGCGCGCCTGGCGCCGGCGTTACCTGGAGCGGCTTATGAAGGACAAGGCCTATCGCGTTGAGCATGACAGCATGGGGGAACTCGACGTTCCTGCCGACGCGCTGTGGGGCGCGCAGACGCAACGCGCGGTCAACAACTTCAGGATTTCAGGCCTGCCGATGCCGCGCCGCTTCATCGAGGCGCTGGGACTCATCAAGTGGGCCGCCGCGGGCGCTAACGCCGAGCTCGGGCTCGTCAAGAGCGAGCTCGCGATAGCCATTCAGAAGGCGGCGCTGGCCGTCGCCGAGGGCGAATTCGACGAGCACTTCCCGATCGACGTTTTTCAGACCGGCTCGGGCACCAGTTCGAACATGAACGCCAACGAGGTGATCGCGCGGGTCGCGTCCGAGGAGACGGGCAGCAAGATCCATCCGAACGATCACGTCAACATGAGCCAGAGCAGCAATGACGTGATTCCGACCGGCGTGCATGTCAGCGCCGCGCTTGCCATCCAGCAGCAGCTGCTGCCCGCGCTGCGGCACCTTTCGCAGACGCTCGAGAAAAAGGCGGAAGCGCTTGGCCATGTCGTGAAGACGGGTCGAACCCACCTCATGGACGCGATGCCCGTGACGTTCGGGCAGGAACTCGACGGCTGGCGTTCGCAGATCGATCATTCGCTCGAGCGCCTGGGCGACACGATGCGACGCCTGAGCGAGCTGGCGCAGGGCGGCACGGCTGTGGGTACGGGCATCAATGCGCATCCGCGGTTTGGCAGCAAGGTTGCCGTGTTGCTGAGCGAACAGACCGGCGTGGAATTCAGGGCTGCGGTCAATCCCTTCGAGTCCCTGGGCTCGCAGGATGCGGCCGTGGAGACCTCGGGGCAGCTACGGGTGCTGGCCGTCAGTCTCACCAAGATCGCGAACGACCTGCGCTGGATGAATTCGGGCCCGCTCGCGGGCATCGGCGAGATCGCGTTGCCGGCACTGCAGCCGGGATCGAGCATCATGCCCGGCAAGGTGAATCCCGTCATACCCGAGGCCGTGGCCATGGTCTGTGCGCAGGTCATCGGCAATGACGCGACGATCGCCTTTGCCGGTCAGTCGGGCAATTTCCAGCTCAACGTCATGCTGCCGGTCGTGGCCTACAACCTGCTGCAGAGCATCGATATCCTGGCCGCGGCCACGGAGAGCCTCGCCGACGACGCTATCTCCGGCTTCGTCGTGAATGAGGAGCACGTGCAGGCGGCACTCGAGCGCAACCCGATTCTCGTCACGGCGCTGAACCCGATCATCGGTTACGAACTCGGCGCCGCGATTGCGAAGAAGGCCTACGACGAGGGCCGGGCCGTCAAGGAGGTTGCGCTGGAAATGACCGACATGACACGGGAAGAACTGGACC
>JAAUYE010023722.1_pt1 | contig 11202 bp, 9 predicted proteins | sample 7278081 | NCBI WGS metagenome assembly JAAUYE01 (sample SAMN14350131, study PRJNA611818) | marine sediment metagenome | isolation source: surface marine sediment (0.6m) | place: French Polynesia: Moorea | collected 2018-08
GCAGGAATTCGAGGACCTATTTTCCGCCACCCGTACCGAGGCCGAAGCCCTAGCCATCGAGCTAGAGCGCCTCGACACCCTACAGGCCGAGCTAGCCACCAGCGGCGCCCTAACCGAGCAACAGCTAGCCCAGCTACCCGAGGTCATGGACCGCGCCCGCGAGAGCGCCAAGGAAATGGCCGACGGCGCCGGGCAGGAGTTCGACGCCCTAAAGGAATTCGCCACCCAAGCCGCCCGCGCCATGCAGAGCGCCTTCAGCGACCTATTTTTTAGCCTTATGCAGGGCGAGTTCGACAACCTAGAAGCCAACTTCAAGCGCACCATAGACCGGATGGTCGCGAACTACCTGTCCAGCCAACTTTTGCAAATTTTCGCCGGCCAAGCCGGGACCGGCGGCCTAATAGGCGCCATCGGCAGTGTCGCCGCCGGCCAGCCCCAGCGCCGCTACGGCGGCAGCGCCATGCGCGCCAAGGCGATGCTCGTGGGCGAGGAAGGCCCCGAGATTTTCTACCCCCCGAGCAACGGCGAAATCATACCCGCCCGCACGGTTAACCGCCTTGGCCTCGACCGCACCCGCCGCGACGACATGACCCGCGCCTACTACCCCGCCCGGGCCCAGGGGGGCGCCGCCTACGCCGGCCAGCCCATCAGCGCCGGCGAGCTAGGCCAAGAGCTTTTCGTCGGCAGCGCCGCCACCGGCGCCCGCGGGGGCGCGAGCGTTGTAATGAACATCACCACCCCCGACGTGGACAGCTTCAGAGCCAGCCAGGGCCAGCTACTAGCCGAAGCCGCCCGCCTTATGCAGGGTGCCCGACAGCGGAACGGATAAATGGCATTCCTAGAGACACCCCGCTTCCCCGAGTACCTAAGTTATGGCAGCCAGGGCGGGCCCGAGTACAAGACCGGCATCGCCGAGCTACAGAGCGGCAGCGAGCAACGCCGAGCGGTCTGGGCCGCCCCCCGCCACAGCTACCAAGCCAGCTTCGCCATCCGCACCCGCGACGACCTAGCCACCGTGCGCGAGTATTTCCACGCCATGCGGGGCCGCTACAACGGTTTCCGCTTCAAGGACTGGAACGACTACACCAGCGCCACCGACGGCATCAGCGCCTATACGAAGGACGACCAGCAGATCGGCTTGGGCGACAACGCCGAGACCGCCTTCCAGCTTGTGAAGAACTACGACCAGGGCACCGAGACCCTAGTGCGAAACATAAACAAGCCCATCGCCGGCGGGATTCTGGTGGCCCTAGACGGCGTCCTACAGACCGACCCGACGCACTACAGCTACGACAGCACCACCGGCGTCGTGACCTTTGTGAGCGCCCCCGCCGCCGCCGTAGTAATCACCGCCGGCTACGAGTTCGACGTCCCCGTTCGCTTCGACGTAGACCAGCTAAGCGTCACCGCCGAGACCTACGACATCCGCAGCGCCAACATCCCCATCATAGAGCTACGGATATGAGCAAGACCCTAAGCGGCGCCCTTAGAACGGCCCTACAGAGCGAGACCTTTACCACCGCCCAGCTACTACTACTGGAGCGCACCCGCTTCACCCCGCGCATTACCGCGATCACCCAAGCCAACCCCGGCGTCGTGACCACCGACACCGACCACGGTTTCAGCAACGGCGACGCCGTAATCATCCGCGGGGGCGACATGACCGAGGTGACGGACACCAACCTCACCGTAAGCAACGCCACCGCCACCACCTTCGAGATCGACGACGACACCACCGGCCACACCGCCTACACCAGCGGCGCCACCGCCAACCCGCTGATGGGCTTTACCGACCACGACCAGGACATTACTTACGACAAGGTGACGTTCGAGGGCGCCACCGGCTACACCCCCAGCGCCACCGCCAACTCGGGCGACCTAGCCGTCGACAACCTAGACATCTACGGAATCATCGACAGCGTACGCATTACCGACGCCGACATTTTGACCGGCAAATACGACTATTGCCGACTCTGGCTATTTACCGTCGACTACCTAAACCTAGCCGCCGGCACCGGGACCGTGAAGTATGGCCGCATCGGCGAGGTAAGCACCGCCCGCGACACCTACACCGCCGAGTTCCGCGGCCTCGCCCAGGCCCTAGACCAGGACAGCATCACCCACTACACCCCGAGTTGCTGGGCCACCCTAGGCGACGGCACGTGCGGCGTCAGCCTAACGGGCACCTTCACCACCACCGGCAGCATCACCACCACGGTCAGCCAGCGCAAATTCCGCGACACCACGCTCACCCAGGCCGACGATTGGTGGACCGGCGGCATCCTACGCTGGACGAGCGGCGCCAACGCCGGCCGCGAGATGGAGGTCAAGCGCCACATCCAAAGCGACGCCAGCGAGGGCAACGAGCCGACGATAGAGCTTCTGGAGGCCGAGTTCGGCACCCTAGCCACCAGCGACGCCTACACCCTTACCGCGGGCTGCGACAAGAGCATCACGACGTGCAAGGACCGTTTCAACAACGTTGTGAACTTTAGGGGCTACCCGCACCTGCCCGGCCTAAGCGAGCTACTTAACTACGGCAACCGAGCCAGCGAGGTAAACTAGGTGGTCGACGCCCGCGCCGCCGACCGCTACCCCGCCCTCACCCCGGGGGACATTACCCGCGAGGCCCGCCGCTGGCTAGGCACCCCCTACGCCCACCAGGGCCGCCGCCGCGGCCAAGCCGTCGATTGCGTTGGCCTAGTCTTCGGCACCCTACGCGCCGCCGGCATCGGCAGCGACGCTTTCTGGCGCCGCCAGCACCGCCGCTGGGGCACCTACCGCGAGATCCCCGACGGCGCCACCCTATACCAGGGCTTTAGCCTTTTCGTCCCCGAGTACCCGCCGGCCAAGGCCCGCCCGGGGGATTGCCTTCTGATTACCTTCGCCGGCGCCCCCCGCCACACCGCCATCTACACCGAGCGCGACACCATTATCCACGCCTACAAGGAAGTCGGCCGCTGCGTAGAGCAGACCTGGACCGGCACTTGGCGCCGCGACACCACCAGCGCCTTCCGCCTACCCGAGATCGACCCCCAGACCCTAGAGGACATGGACTTCTGATGGCCACCATAGCCGTTGCCGGATTAGGCGCCGCCGCGGGCTACGCCATAGGAGGCCCCGTCGGGGCCAGCATCGGTTGGGGCCTAGGCAGTTACCTAGGCAGCCAGCTATGGCCTACCCAGCTACCCGACGTCGAGGGCCCCCGCGTCACCGACCTAAGCGCCAGCCAGAGCGCCTACGGCATACCCAGAACGCGCCTGTGGGGCACGGTCGCGTGCGCCGGCAACCTTATCTGGACCACCGACCTTCAAGAGACCCGCGACCGCGACACCACCGGCGGGGGCAAGGGCGGCGCCACCCCCGAGCAGACCATCACCACCTACAGCTACAGCGTTAGCGCGGCATGGGGATTTTGCGAGGGCCCGGTGAGCTTCGTACGGCGGATCTGGTTCGACAGCGAGCTAGTTTATGACCACCGCGACACCAACCGCGGCATCAGCATCAAAGACGGCGTCGGCCTACGAGTTTACCTAGGCAACGACACCCAGATGCCCGACCCCATTATCGAGGCCAACGAGGGCGTCGGCGACACCCCGGCGTACCGGGGGACGTGCTACATCGTCGTCCAGGACCTACCGCTTGCGGAGTACGGCAACCGCCGGCCGAACGTACGCGCCGAGATCGTGCGCGAGGTAACGCCCGCCGGCACCGCCTACCTTTACAGCACCGAGACGATGAACACGATGGGCTTCGACCCCACCACGGGTTGGGTTTACGGCAACGACCAGAGCGCCGAGGAAGTCTACGTAAACGACGCCTACACCGGCACGCTAATCAGCACCTGGACCCCCGGGACCCAGGCCCTAGGCAACGACGAGTATGGCATCGCCAGCGCCCGCAACGGCTACATCTACGGCCAAGGCTGGTATGACGGAAGCAACCAATACCTAGTCGCCAGCGACCTAATCACCGGCGAGACGATCTGGAAAAGCGACACCGGCAACGTCGCCGGCAGCGGCATCACCGACGAGGGCATCCAGGCCCACCAGACATGGCTAGTCAGCATCGGCCTACTCAGCGACGACGTAGCGGCTATCTGGGAATACAACCCCGACGGCAGTCTAGAGTTCGTTTACGAGACCACCACCAACGGCGGCAACGACATTATCCAGCTAAGCGCCGAGGAACCCGACACCGGCTATCTGTGGTTCAGCTACACCCTAGGCAGCGCCTACCCCGCCGGCGGCGTGATGCTCGTAGAGCTAGACCTAAACCCCGATTACCCCTATTACAGCGCGACCAAATGGACGATCACCCAGAGCTACCTAGATTGCACCGACGCCTTCGACGCTAACGGCGACCCGGCCAGCCCCGCCGGCAGCGGCGTCGCCGCCGATAACTTCTACTACATGCGCCACCTTCTCCAATACGACCCCACGACCCAGAGCATTTTGGTGACGCAGTGGGACGACAACGCCGGCGCCCGCCTAGCCGAGGGAATTTATCGCCTGGAGTGCACCACCCGCCACGACCTAACGACGATGCGCATCGCCGGCGTCAAGCTAGCCAGCGACAGCGACCTAACGCTAAACGAAGCCAACAGCCACATGAACATCGGGAACCCCTTGCGGGGCGACGGCCTAGGCTACTACTGGAACGGCGGGGCAACGAATACGCTTTTAGAGTTCGACACCACCACGATGACCACGGTGACGCTCCACACGTGGGGCAACCCCGACCCGCTAGACAACCTTCTCAGCGGCACCAACGGCCCGGTCGCGGATTGGAGCTCAAGCGTTATTTTTGGCTACGTAATAGGAGGCGGGGCCCACTCCATATTCTGGAATCGGGCCCCCGCCCAAGGCGTAGGTCTAGACGCCGTGGTGGAGGAAATTTGCACCCGCCATGGCCTCGACACCCAGGAAGTCGACGTCACCGACCTAGCCACCAAAACGGTCGAGGGCTACGCGATAGGCCGCCCGACCAAGGCCCGCACCCAACTAGAAACCCTCATGGCCGCCTACCACTTCGACGCGGTGGAGTCCGACCGAAAATTGAAGTTTCAGTTTAAGGGCCGAGCGAGTTTAGTAACCGTGCCCGAGGACGACCTCGCCGCCCACGAGCCCGGCACCCAGCTACCCGACGACCTCGTCCTTAAGCGCAAGGAACTATATCAGTTACCCAAAACCGTCCAGGTTACGTGCGTTAGCCGAGAGCTAGAGTATGAGCCAAGCAACCAGTATTCCAGGCAGCCGACCAGCCCGACCGAGGACATCCTAAAACTAGAGTTTCCCTTGGTTTTAAGCGACGACGAGGCCGCCCAGATCGCCGAGGTTTGGATACAGAGCTTGCGCAGCGAGCGACACTCCGGGTCACTACGCCTAGGGCCCTACTACTTCGAATACGACCCCACCGACCCGATCACCGTAAACCGCGGCAGCCTTACCTATACCTTTCGGATCACCAAAACCAGTTGGGGCCCGCTCCCCGGAATAACCCGCTTCGACGTCACCACCTACGACCCGAGCGCGTACACCAGCAACGCCACCGGCGTCGCCCCCATAGGCTTCCAGCCGACAACGCTGAACCGCCCACCCCTTACCGCCTTTTTCATGGTCGACACCCCACCCCTTCGGGACACCGACGACGACGCCGGTTTCTACGCCGCCTTCGCCGCCTACACCGACGCCGGCAACTGGGCGGGCGGCACCCTACAACGCCGCGACGCCGCCAACGACACCGACAGCTTCGTCACCATAAACACCCACATCGCCGACAGCGTTATCGCCAACGAGGCGACCAACACCGCCCTCCCCGCGGGCGCCAACGCGACCACTTGGGATTGGACCAACAGCCTAAACGTCAGGGTATGGAACGGCGAGACCCTAGCCAGCGACAGCGAGCTAGACGTGCTAAACGGCCGCAACCTTCTGGCGTTTCCCCAGACCGGCGAGCTACTACAGTTCCAGACCGCCACCCTAGAGGCCGACGGCACCTACACCCTTACCGGCCTCCTACGAGGGCGCCGCGGCACCGACGTATTCATGGACGACCACATCGGCAACGAGGCCGTGGTCTACGTAGACCCCGCCGCCCTTTACAAGATCGACGACATACTAAGCAACGTCGGCCGCACCTTTACCTACGCCGCCGTCGGCTTCGGCAGCAACATAGACCGCGCCCGCAAGCAGAACTGGACCCAGCAAGGGCGGCTCATCACCCCCCTAAGCCCGGTCGGCCTAACGAGCCAGCGAGAGACCAACGGCGACCTAAGTCTGAGCTGGATACGCCGGGCCCGGCTAAACGCCGAGTGGCTAGACAATATCGACGTCCCGCTAGACGAGCCGGTCGAGGAATACGACGTCGAGCTATACCGCGACACCACCCTATTGCGCACGGTGCGCGTCAGCGGCCTAACCACCTACACCTACACCCTAGCCGACCAGACCACCGACCACGGCGCCCAGGTCCCGCAGTTTAACTATTGCGTCTACCAGATAAGCGACCGAGTAGGCCGCGGCTACGGCGCGTGCTACACGCCGATCCTAGAGGCCATCGCCACCGATTTCGACGAGTACATCACCACAGAACAGCCGAGCGATTGGACCGAGGTCCAGGGCGGCGTCGCGGACTGGACGGTGCAGGACGCCGGCGGGGGCGACCACTACGTCCGCTCCAGCCGCACCAGCGCCAACCACAATTTCCTACGCTGGGACCGAGTAGACGCCGAGCGCGACGTCGAGGTCCTTGTGAAGACCCGCACCACGCTAAACACCACCACGGGCGGCAGCGGCACCACCAGCCTCCACGGCATCATCCTACGCGCCACCGGCGCGCCCGCCGGCATTTTAGTGGGCTTTTGGGGCGACACCGGCACCGCCTCGACCGCCCTATGGGCGGGCGTCACCGACACCTACACCGACACCTACAACCACCCCACCAAGAAAATGCTGACCAATACGTGGTGGTGGATACGAGCCCGGGTCCAGGGCGACGACCTTAGAATCAAATGGTGGGCCGACAGCGGCAGCGAGCCCAGCGCCTGGGATTACGAGACGACGCAGACCACCTACCCGAACGCCGGCGACCACATGTTGATGGGCGCCTACGAGTACTGGGGCGGGCCCGAGGATTTCGACTTTTTCAGCATCGCCTACAACGGGCAGACCGCCCCCTCGACCGCCTAGGAGCAAACTGTGGCCACCACCCCGAACCTTGGCATCACCCACATAGAGAGCAACCAGAGCCAGAAGGAAGTCACGGCCAACGAAGCCTTCGACACCCTAGACGAGGCCCTAGCCGGCGAGCTAACCCACAACATGGCCTCCGACGCCAACTACACCCTAGACGTCACCGAGCCCGCCAAGGAAGACGAGAACCTAGTCATCCACATTACCGACACCGGCGTTGTGCTAACCACCACCCGGGACATTATTTTCCCCGACAAGGCCCAGCTTCACGTCGCCTACAACGACACCGCCCAGAGCCTACGCTTCAAGACCGCCAGCGGGGCCGCCTACACCGTAGCCGCCGGCGGGATACGCCTTTTCTACATCGAGGGCGCGAGCCCCTACGACGCCTTCGCGGTCGCCGACGACGGCGCCGCCAGCAACCCCGACTTCACCGACCTAGGCGACACCCCGGGCACCTACACCGGCGACGGCGGCAAGGTAGTGAAGGTGAAAGGGGCCGAGGACGGCCTCGAGTTCGTAACCGAGAGCGCCGCCACCGGCGTCTACTGGGCGACCCCCCACAAGGGCGCGCTCGTAGACCTAGCGAGCGACATAACCAGCGTCAACGCCACCGCCGGCTACACCGTGGTCTGGGATACCGAGGTGCGCGACACCGACAGCTTCGTCGACCTAGGCACCAACGCCACCCGCATCACCGTACCCGCCGGCTTCAGCCTAGCCCGCCTAAGCGCCGGCCTTTTCATAGACAGCATTACCGCCGACGTCGGCGTGCTACTACGCATCAACAAAAACGGCACCACGGTCCAGGAGCACCGCTCCGACAGCAAGGGCGGCTTCACCAATTTCGGCATTCAGACCAATACGCCCGTGCTAAGCGTAAGCGCCACCGACTACTTCGAGGCCGAGCTATGGGTCCAGACCGACACCAACGTAACGGTTAAAGCCGATAGCTGGTTTCAGCTAGAGGTTATGGAGGCCAGCACCGCCGAGAACCCCCCCTATGACATAGGGCTTTTTTTCAGCGGCAAGCCGACCAACAGCCAAGAGATTTTCCGCATGGAGGCCACCCGCGCCTTCACCATCCCCGACGGCGCCACCGGCAGCAACGCCCTAGCCCGCGTCGCCAGCACCGGCAACGTTAGCTTCAGCTTCCGGCGTAACGGCGTAGAGTTCGCCACCGCCAGCTTCAACGCCAGCACGGCGGGCGCCTGGAGCCAGACCGGCGACGAGGCTTTCAGCGAGGACGACGACTTAACGATTATCGCGCCGGCCACCGCGGACAGCACGCTGGCCGACATTAGTTTCATGCTTAAGGGCACCCGCAGCGGCTAGGGGGACGCGATGACGCTAAGACTTATCGAGGGCTTCGACTATTACAACGACGAGGTCGACCTCGCCGGCAGCAAGGCCGCCGGCTTTAGCCAGACCACCGGCATCAGCTTCCCCACCGGCCGCGACGGTAACGCCCTACGCCTAGGCAACAGCGATTGGGCCTACTACCCGCTAAACCCCGGGGGCGACGTTTGGTATGTAGGCTTCGCCATTAAGATCAACACCTACAACGCCATCCGAATCATAAACTTTTGTGACGACGCCTTAGTCCAGTGCGGCATCTGGCTACAGGCCAACGGCAGCGTTCGCGCCTACCGCGGCGCCACCTTTATTCTCGGCACCAGCGCCGCCAGCGCCCTAAGCGGAACCGATTGGCAGTATTTCGAGGTCTACGCCAAGGTCGCCAACACCGGCGGCGAGATTACCGTACGCGTCGACGGTAGCGCGGTCCTGACCCTTACCAGCCAGGACACCCAGATCACCGGCAACGCCAGCGCCAACGGTTTTGTGATTTACGGCTACAGCGGCAACCGCGACTTCGACGACCTTTACGCCTGTGACGACGCCGGCAGCGTTAACAACGGTTTTCTAGGCGACAGCACCGTCAAGACCGTTGTGCCCACCGGCGCCGGCGACAGTACCCAGTGGACCGCCAGCACCGGAAACAATTGGGAGTGCGTAGACGAGAGCCCCATCACCGGCACCGATTACGTCAGCAGCAGCACCGCCACCCACAAGGACCTATATGACGTCGGCACCCTAGACGACGAGAGCGTTACCATCCACGGCCTAGGCGTGACCGCCCACGGCTACAAGACCGGCACCGGGAACAAGGCGGTGACGCTACGAGTTAAGCAGGACACCACCGACAACGCCGCCGGCGAGGATCGCTTCCTACGCGAGGACACCCAGTATGGAAGCGCCCAATACATCTGGGAGCAAGACCCCGACGCCGCCGCGGCCTGGACCGGCGCCGGCATTAACACCGCCCAGCTAGGGGTCGAGCTAGCGTGACCACCTACACCACCGACTTCACCGACGTAGCCAACCCCTTCGACATCGAGGCCCACAGTTGGACCCGCCGCTGGCACGCCGCCACCGGCAGCACGAGCACCTACTTTTTCGTCCGCACAGAGCAGGACCTAAGCAAACTACTAATCGGCTACCGGACCACGGTAGAACGCTACACCCTAAGCTGGGACGACATCGACAGCGACGCCAACCGCCAGGACAGCGAGGTATTGGCGAAATGGCGCGTCACCACCACGGGCGGCTTCCAGGCGTGGAGCATGATCCGCGGCAGCGGCACCACCACCACCGAGACCGCCTACATCGCCAGCATAGATTCGAGCGGGGGCAATATAGACGTCCGCAAGTACGATGCCGGCACCGCCAGCAGTGTGAGTTCGACCACCAAGACCATAAGCACCGACACTTGGTATTGGAGTCGCTTCAGAGTTAACGGCACCACGCTACGCCTACGGGTTTGGGCGGACAGCGTGAGCGAGCCCGGGACGTGGGACATCGACACCACCGACAGCGCCATCAGCGGCGACGGCTGGGTCGGCGTCGGCTACTACGACGACGCGACCGAATGGGAGTGGATCAGCGTCGGCACCAACGGCGACACCGCCCCCGACCCGGACACCGGCGGCACCGCCCGCATAGCGGGCCTCCGCGGGGAAATACTTTTCGAGACAGGCAGCGAGGCCGAACCACAGCAGGTGGTGGTGGCCACAATAACCCAGGGATTTTCATGAACGACGACAGCACGGAACGCTACACCCACGAACGCCTAGAGCGCATGGAGCTCAAGATGGACCGCCTACTAGAGGCCGTCGCCCACATCGCCCGCCTAGAGGAACGGGTCGGACAGAGCATCCTAAAAACCGACCACCTAGAGAACGACGTCGAAGCCCTACGCCAGCGCGTAGTCGCCACCGAGGCCCAGCTAGCCAAGTCGAGCGTCTACGCCAACCTAGCCGAGCGCGGCGTCGCCCAGCTAGTGGCCCTAGCAGGGGCCGCGGTGTGCGGCGCCCTATTTAGCTACTTCCGCTGGGGGGGCCAGCTATGAACCAGCTAGAGCCCCAGCAGATACGCCTACTTGTGGTCCATTGCAGCGCCACCCCGCCCGAGGACGACATCGGCGCCACCGAGATCCGGCATTGGCACACCGACCTAAACGGCTGGAGCGATATGGGCTATCACGCCGTTATCCGCCGCGACGGCCGCCTAGAGGACGGCCGCCCGCTCCTTTACCAGGGCGCCCACGCCCGCGGCTGGAACAGCCAGAGTTGGGGCGTATGCCTAATCGGCGGCGTTACCGACTACGCCAGCAAGACCCCGGCGGCCAACTACACCGTCGACCAATACCAGACCCTATGGCGGCTCCTAGACGCTTGGCGCTACCTAGCGCCCGCCGCCTACATCTGCGGACACCGCGACCTAGACAGCTACCACCAGAGCCTAAAGGCTTGCCCCAGCTTCGACGTCCGCGCCTACTACGTAGCACGCCACATGGCGAGCTAGCCGAGCGACCCGCCGGCGTGGCGACTCTCCTCCGAGCGCCGGCGGCTAGCACGGGGCCCGGGCCGCCAAGGGAACGGTGGCAGTCCCCACGGCACCCAAGCCCGGGCCCCACCCCCTAGCCTACGACGTGGAGCCTGTCGGCCCC